>ENA-ORXM01000942-ORXM01000942.1-marine-metagenome-genome-assembly--contig:-NODE-942-length-44860-cov-4.204855_pt1 | contig 44860 bp, 44 predicted proteins | sample MGYA00237867_ERZ511480 | MGnify/ENA primary metagenome ERZ511480 (study PRJEB26309, sample SAMN06266103) | marine metagenome | isolation source: Algal blade | place: United Kingdom:Sidmouth, United...
TCGCGGCCAAAATAATATTCTCAATTACTTTGCGAGGAACAGACTTTGCACTGAAGTCACGAACAGATCTTCGTTTATTCATGCGCTTGTGAAAGTCATGAGTGACTTCAACTAACTCGGCTTCGTTTGGATTGGCTACATCTATTTGCACATGGCGATGACCATCAATCCATTTTTCAATAGTCGGTTCTTCATTTTGCATGGTTTAAAGATAAAAAACTTGAATACGCAAAACTTTTTAGTTAGAAAGTGTGTAAATAGATTTACTTTTGAGTTTCGGCCTTAATTTTTAAGTATGAGTTATCGTGTTGGCCCCTTGTTGAGCAGAGTAGAAACGCCGGCTGATTTAAAGAAATTACATAAGAAAGACCTTCCAAAACTTTGTGAAGAGCTTCGGGAATACATTATTGATGTCGTGTCAGTGAATGGAGGACACTTTGGCGCCAGCCTAGGTGTAGTTGAACTTACTGTCGCTATTCATTATGTATTTGATACCCCTGTAGACCAACTTGTTTGGGATGTTGGGCACCAAGCTTATGGACATAAGATTTTAACCGGCAGGAGAGAAATTTTTCCTACTAACAGAAAATATAAAGGGCTGAGTGGTTTCCCGAAAAGAGATGAAAGCGAATTCGACACCTTTGGCGTAGGTCACTCCTCCACATCCATATCGGCATTGGTGGGTATGGCTGTTGCCAATAAATATAAAGATGACCCTCGTCAACATATTGCTGTGATTGGCGATGGTGCCATGACAGGCGGCATTGCTTTTGAAGGCTTAAATCACGCCGGAGTGAGCGACACCAACCTCTTGGTGATACTCAACGACAACGACATGTCGATTGACCCGAATGTAGGCGCATTAAAAAAATATTTAGCAGAATTTACCGCCACAAAAACGTTCAATAAATTTAGAGACGAAGTATGGAAAGTAACTGGAGAGCTGAATAAATTAGGCCCGAACGTACGCAAGATTGCAAGCAAAATGGAGCAATCTATGAAAGGCTTTGTGATGAAAGATAGCAATTTATTTGAATCATTCAACATGCGTTATTTCGGACCAACAGATGGTCACGATGTGAAGCTTCTTGTAGAAATGCTTGAAGACTTGAAAACAGTATCTGGCCCCAAGTTGCTTCATATTAAAACGTTGAAAGGTAAAGGGTATCAACTGGCTGAGAAAGACCAGACCACATGGCATGCGCCTGGTTTGTTTGATAAGATTACTGGACAGCGACAAAAATCTCCAAATACAACCCCTACACCTCCGAAATATCAAGATGTGTTTGGCAAAACGATTATCGAACTAGCCGAGAAAAATGACAAAATAATAGGCGTAACACCAGCCATGCCAAGTGGTTCATCTCTAAAATACATGATGGCTGAAATGCCGAACCGCGCATTTGATGTTGGTATTGCTGAACAACATGCCGTTACATTTTCTGCCGGTTTAGCCACACAAGGTCTACGGCCATTTTGTAATATCTATTCCACCTTTATGCAACGTGGATACGATCAAGTCATTCATGATGTTGCCATACAGAAACTACCCGTAATTTTTTGTCTAGATCGCGCTGGATTGGTTGGCGCCGACGGACCAACACATCACGGTGCGTTTGACCTGGCGTACTTCCGATGTATTCCAAACATGATCGTATCTGCGCCAATGAATGAAGAAGAGTTAAGAAATTTAATGTTCACGGCTCAACTTGATTCAACCTTGTTGCCATTTTCTATCCGCTATCCAAGAGGAAAAGGTGTAATGACTGAATGGGAAACACCATTCAAAGAAATTGAGATTGGAACTGGCAAGGTTGTGAAGCAAGGGGAAGATATCGCTATTTTGACCATTGGCCACACGGGGAATTTTGCAGTACAAGCTAGTAAAGCCCTCACTAAAGAAGGAATCAATCCTGGTCATTTCGATATGCGCTTTGTAAAACCACTCGATGAAGACCTTCTGCACGAAATTGTTGCTGGCTATGACAAGATCATCACCGTTGAAGATGGTTGTGTGCAAGGTGGATTTGGTTCGGCAATCTTAGAATTTTTAGCAGAGCATAACTACGCCACACCAATGACTAGACTTGGTATTCCTGATCAATTCATTGAACATGGCAGTCAAAAAGAACTCTGGGCAGAATGCAATTATGACGCGGCCGCTATACAAATTGCAGTGAAGCACGCCTTGGGTGTTGCCTTTGAAGTGTGAGAATGAACACAACGGAAGAATGTCTCATAAAATTTTATACAGCGTTTGCAGCCGGTAATGCCGAACAAATGAATACCTGTTATCACAGAGATGCAACGTTTCATGATCCAGCGTTTGGGCATCTTGATTTTGAAGAAGTAAAAGCCATGTGGAAAATGCTAATTTCAAGATCTAAGAGCCTGAGCATTGAGTTTGAAATTTTTGAGGTGAATGAAAACCATGGAGCTGCAACTTGGGTGGCCTCTTACCCATTTGGGAAGAATCAGAGATCAGTTGTAAATCATGTGCACTCTAGTTTTGAGATTGAGAATGGGTTGATTTTAAAACAACGCGACAAGTTTGACTTGTGGAAATGGAGCCGACAAGCCTTAGGCACACCCGGGTTGGTATTTGGGTGGACACCTTCTATGAAAAAGCAGATTCAATCTAAATCAAAAAAGATGCTGGCTCGCTACATGAGTGAAACATAAAAACCCCCGCAAAATTGCGAGGGTTCACCGTAATTAATGGCTTTAATTTATCGAACGATAAATTTCTTTGTCAAAATTTGTCCTTCAATGTCAACTTGTACAATATAGAAGCCTGCGGCAATTTCACCAGATTGATAATAGATGGTTTGCCCGCCTTTTATTGCTTCAAACTCTGCTGTGGCTACAAGCACACCCATGCTATTAAACACATTGAAACTCGCTTGACCTTCAAGACTGCTCACCAAGTTAATAGACTCTCTACTCACTGCGCCAATTGACAGCCCTTCAACATCATCAGTTGTAATCGAAACAATATCGCTAAATGAAGATGTTCCATCAAAATCTATCTGTTTCAACTGATAATATGTTGTGCCATTAACAATATTGTAATCAATGAATCGATAAGAATGTGTTTGATCTGTAGTGCCTTGTCCATTAACAGTACCAACGGTTTCCCATTCAAGTCCATCAAATGAACGCTGTATTTCAATGAGTTCATTGTTTTCTTCGGAGAGGGTTGTCCACTCCAACATGGCATTTTTGCCTTGTAGCTGAGCAGTAAAAGAAGAGAGGGTGATTGGTAAAATTGTAGAGTTTGAAACTCCTGGAGTTTGCGCTAGTTCTTCCCAGGTTCCAACTGAAGTTGTTAGAAGCACAGGGTCTTGTGTAGATGGAAAAAATTGTAAAGACGATCCAGATGGAGAGGCTCCATCTTCTTCAACTCCAACATCAGTACTTGATATTCCATCAATACATCCACCCGTGCCGTTTATTAATCCTTCGTAAGAAATGAATTCTATTGCTCCGTTTGGTCCGCATAAGGCAATTCCATCTGGAGCACCATTTTGTATGCCAGATACTACCCAAACATAGTAAGTTCCAAACTGATCTGATGACACAGTTAAATTATTTAATGTTTCAGAGTTGTAAAAAGAACCTCCATTCCCATTGACTAAGTATACAGTATAATTTTCTGGATTCGGCAAGCCTGCCAAGTCACCAACAAATATTTCCACGAATTCTCCAACATCGGTTCCGTCATTGTCATAGTGAAATTCATTAATCCGAATGGGCGTTGTATTACTTGGGCATTCAGGTAAATCAACAGTTGTTACACCTACACAAGTAATTTCATTCACATCGCGAACTTCTACTGAAGCAGCTGCTTGTGCGGATGTAGGTCCGCTTATGGTAACCGTACCTCCATTTGTAATTGGTTGGAAGGTATCGCCATCAATACTGACTTCGTAGACCTCACTTGCATTAGATGCTGTAAAACTGATTGTAATTGAAGCATTTTCTCCAATACACTGTGCAGATGCTGACACATCTGCAATTGAGCAGGCTGGCGGCACATTATTGGAAATAATTTGAAAGTTATCTAATTCAAAACTATCTGCGGCACCATTTTGATCAAGAACCACTTCTAGGTTCACGCTATTTGCAGCGTCTGCAACCTGAAAAGAATAAGTGCCGGCATCATCTCCAGAAAAAATTCCAGAATCGATTGCAGAATTATCAACAAATAGTGTGTATGAAATTTCGTCTGTGTTATCAAATCCATTAAGATCATACTCAAAACTTACTTCCACGTTAGTAACAGCACTAATGTCAACAGGATCAAACGTCAGAGTAATTGGATTAAATTGTTCTTCACCTGACTCATTTGTTAAGTCACGCCCGAAAACAACATTATCAGGACCCAGGTTACTACCTTCCTGAATAAAAAGACCTTCATTGGGGGAGCTTGGGTCAACAAATAGGCTTGTAGATACATTATTCGTCCAAGTTGAGGTGCCATCGAAGTCCTCAAGAGCAATAGTTGTTTGGCTCATGCTTGGTAATGTGATTAGCCAAAGCATGAGTAATAAGTAAATTTTTTTCATTGTGTTGTTTTTGTTCTCTACAAATTAACAATACGAAAAAACCCTTGTCAACTTTTTAAAACAATTTTTGTTTCTCACTTATCCACATGTGTTCTGGCAAGAAGAATCCAAACAAAACAGGCAAATAGAAGATTTGCCACCAGCAAGTGTAAAGGTTGAGCAAACTTGGGGATTGCAAAAAAATAAAGACTAAGGCCAATGGCTACCTCAAGAAAAATCAATATGCCGATGAATCGGAATACAAAATGGCGATAACCGAATGCAAAGGCTTTATACAGAAGAAAAACTGTGGCGCCGAAAACAAGCCAAGAGAAGCTTCTGTGAATTTTAAACCAATTCGTGTAGAACAATTTGGTTAGTTCAGTTCTTGGTAGTTCATCAACTAAAATTCTGACTTCTGTGCCAAAAAAAACCTGAACGAGAAAGAATAAAAAGACCACCCAAGCTATGGGTTTAAGTTGTGGCTTCAAGGTTAAAAATGACTGGCCCATTGCACTACGAATAATCCATAATACAACTGCAACTAAAGCCAGTGCCCCAAATAAGTGCGCAGTTATTTTGAGCCCATCGAGATTTGAGTCAACAACTACTTTGCCGAGCCATGCTTGAAAGCCAAGTAAAACGACACCCAAAAAAGATAGAACAACGGCAGTAGAGGAGAGTTTGTTCTTAACTCGTAGCACAACCGAAAACACGAATACCGCCAGCATAAATAAGCCAGACAATGCGCCTAGGAGACGATTGATGTATTCAATCCAGGTATGGGTTGCATTAAATGTGGCGTAATCATGTTTTTCATACAATTCCCAATCTGATGAGTTAAAGCTAGTGCTCGATGTAAAGTTGCCTTTGGCACGTAAAAGTTCATCATCTACGATGATCATTTGACCTTTTTCAAACTTGTGATTTGGAGAGAATTGAACTTGCTCGCTCTCAGAGGGTGGAATCAAATACCCAAAACACTTTGGCCAATCGGGGCAGCCCATTCCACTACCTGTCATACGCACAACACTGCCCGCCAAAATCACGAGATAAATTGCCACCAAGGTTGTCCAAGTAAGTATTAGAAATGAGCGGTTCGCCATAGCCTTGCAAATTTAACTTTACAGATAATGGATTTTGCCGGTAGCTTACGAAATGATGTATTAGAAAAATTGATGGCATTTTGTGCTTACCAAGATCGGTGTAAACAAGATGTTGTTAAAAAACTAAACAAGCTCGAAGTTCCAACCCAACATCAACAGGGCTATATCGCTCAATTGGTTGAAGAAAAATTTATTGATGAAAGCCGCTTTACTCGGGCGTTCATAAAAGGAAAATTGAACCAAAATAAGTGGGGTAAACGCAAAATAAAATACGCCTTACAACAAAAGAAAATTCCTGATTATTTAATCGTGGAAGGGTTTGAACAAATTGAAGAAGACAGTTATTTTTTACTCGCCGTTAAAGTGGCGAAGAAGAAACAACGAAGCCTCAAAGAAACAGACACTTGGAAACGGAAGCAGAAAATACAAGCCTACCTAGCCCAAAAAGGATTTGAGTTTGATGTGATAAAGCGGGCAGTTAGTGAGGTTGAAAGTAACGATTAACTGAAGTCAATCGTTTTAAACTGTCGCACACTCCGAAGCTTCAGCGTAGGGTTGTCGTCACTTCGTGACTTGCACGTTTGAGTTTCTTGATTCGATCGACTAAAGTCGATCGTTATGACCTGTCTTCACTTCGTGACTTGTGAGTTTTAATCAATCAAAAAAAATAGTTTTACTTTCCTCAGAAGAGAACATACAACTCTTACAGCAAACTTTTATCATGCGACGATCTCAAAGTCCCATTTTCTCAAAATCGCGCTGTTGCGCAAGTCTTCATCAAAAATGCCGCCAGCCAAGTGCCTTTAATTCATGCTCATTGCCGCCTTTTGTGATAATTTTTTTGCCCGACGAAACTGAAACAATATTACCAATGTGATGAACATCTGGAATAGCAATCACATCTTCTAAATCAGATTGATCAACAGTAAACACTAGTTCATATTCATCTCCCCCGCTGAGGGCACAGTTCAAGGGATCTATTTGAAACTCTACGGCCTGATTATAGGTTTGCTCTGTAATAGGAATCTGCTCTTCGTATACTCTTGCACCAACGTTTGATTGGCTTGTTATATGCATGATTTCTGAAGACAAGCCGTCAGAAATATCCATCATTGCTGTTGGCGTCACATCGAGTTTTGCTAATTTCTCGATGATATCTTTTCTCGCTTTAGGCAACAGGGTTTTTCTAACCAATTCAGTTTGTTGATCAAAGGTTGGTTGCATGTCGGGGTTGGCAAGAAAGACTTGTTTTTCTCTTTCTAAAATCTGCAACCCTAAATAGGCCGAACCTAAATCGCCTGTTACACAGATTGCGTCATTAACACGGGCTGTATTTCGATAGGCAACCTTGCTTTTTGGCACTCTCCCAACTGCGGTCACAGAAATGTATAGTCCAAGAAGTGAGCTCGTTGTATCTCCGCCTACCAAATCAACTTTGTAGTCATCACAGGCGGCGCGAATTCCATCGTATAGTTCGCTTAAACCCTCCACAGAGAATCGATTACTAAATGCAATAGATACTGTGATTTGATGAGGAACAGCATTCATTGCATAAATGTCGCTTAAGTTAACAACAACAGCTTTATAGCCCACATGTTTAAGAGGCGCATAGGTGAGATCGAAATGAATATTTTCAACCAAAAAATCTGTTGAAATGACCATGAAATCATTGCCTGTATCAATCACCGCACTATCATCGCCAACACCCTTAATGGTGGTTTCATTATGAATTGTAAATGGTTGCGTGAGTTTTTCGATTAAGCCAAATTCGCCAAGTTCTTTAACTTCTGTTCTTCCCTTTTCTGTTGCCATAGTTGCAAAAGTACCAGCGATATTGGCAAAGGCTCTTTGGTAACCAGTAATTTCCTAAAAAATTAATACGGTGCAAAGAAGTGTTTATTTTTGTTCTATCTTGGGGACAATAAGCTGTGTATGACATTCGATAATATCGTAATTAGTGGAAGTGGAAAGGTGATTCCTTCTGAGGTAATTGACCAACATCATTTTACCAACCATGAGTTTTTTCAACCAACTGGAGAGAGAATTGACGTACGAGGTGATGAGGCCGCATTGAAGCTTGAATCAATCACCGGTATAAAAGAAAGGAGATATGCTGCGGAGAATATAAACACTTCTGATTTAGCCTATGAGGCCGCAAAACAGGCAATCTCACATGCTGGAATTGACCCTGAAACACTAGACCAAATTATTGTTGGTCAAAATTTTGGTGACGTTCGTACCGGAAGTATTCAAACCGACATGGTGCCTTCAATTGCATCGCGGGTGAAGCATTTGTTAAAAATTAAGAATCCAAGTTGCACAGCTTTCGACGTCATTTTCGGCTGTCCTGGATGGATTCAAGGTGTTCTGCAGGCTTATGCCCAAATTCAGGCCGGAATGATTAACAATGCCCTCATCATTGGCGCCGATACACTTTCAAGAGTGGTTGATCACGCAGATAGAGACTCAATGATTTATGCAGATGGCGCCGGGGCAATAGTTCTTGAAAAAAAGACCGAAACAGAAAAAAGAGGGATTCTGAGTTGGGGATCAAAAACGTTCACGCTCGATGAAGCTTACTTCTTATTCTACGGGGAAGGCTATCACCCTGAGAAGCCGAACAAAGATTTGTTCATTAAAATGCATGGCAGAAAAATTTACGAGTTTGCCATTACGCAAGTTCCACAAGCCATGAAAGAGGTGATTGATGAAAGTGGCCATTCGATTACTGATCTAAAGAAAATCTTGATTCATCAAGCCAACGAAAAAATGGACGAAGCAATTGTAAAACGCTTCTACAGATTATACAAAACACCACAACCAGAAGGCGTGTTGCCCATGAGTATTCAGCAACTAGGCAACAGTTCTGTAGCAACCGTGCCTACCTTGTTTGATATGATTGAAAAAAACGAACTGGATGGTCATGAGTTCAACAAAGGGGATCTTCTTCTATTTGCTTCGGTTGGAGCCGGTATGAACATCAACGCATTTACTTATTTGTATTAAAAAGATCATGGTTGACTCCGAAGCTTCAGCGTAGGATTGTCGCACCGTCCGAAGCTTCAGCGTAGGGTGGTCGTCACTTCGTGACTTTACTCTTGATTTTCTAAAAGAAACGCAAGTTCGTGTTATCCGTAAAATTCGTATCGTCTTAGAGGTCTCTTTGACACCAAATCAAGTGATCGCATGACCTCAAAATCGTACACTCGCCTTGTCGGTAAATCTTAGAAACTGCTAATAGAAACGCCGAGAGAATACCCATTCATTTTGGGACCTCTGCCTGCATCAAAATCATTATTTACTTGATAGTAACCAAACAAGTTTACAGAACCGTAACCCACTCTAAATGATGGTGCAACACGGTAGCGCACTAGGTTTTCTAACTTTTTTAACTTTAGTTTCTCCGTGTAAGTCACATCATTACCGTCATTCACAAAGTAATCATCGGTAAACACTTGACCGGTGTATTTAAACTTACTAGATAGCATATAGCCCGCACGAAAGCCTGTGGCTACTTTAAATGAGTGACCTCTTTTGTCTTGTTGGCTTGCCCAACGCAACTCAACAGGTGCTTCTAAATAAGTAAAGTTCAACTTACTTACATTTCTTTCTAAATTTTCAGGCACATCAATTAAGCTAACCATGCCACTGCTGGCATCAAAATCGTAAATGTTTTTCATATACAATTGGCGGTTTGCAATACCTAACCCAGGCGCAACACTAAATTTCGATTCACCGAGAGGAATATTCTTCATATAATACACATTTACACCTCTTGATAAGGTTGCAATATCGGGCGCATCATCACCATCGGCACGATCATGCGTGAGTTCAAAAACGAAACGCTCTTGATTATCGTCAATAATCTTTTGAATTTCTTCAGGTCTCTCATTTTCTTGAGCGAATGAAACACTTGTAAAAGCGAAAAAAGAGGCGAGTAGTAAAATATTGGAAAAACGAGTTTTCATTATGTTATGTTAATTCTTTGACTAGTTACTGTTTATGTTACTATTGCTACGTTTACTCAATAGTAGTTGCAAACGTTACAAAATGAACCCGCTCACTCAAATGAGAAAGCGGGCAATCTGTGGGCCCTGTAGGGCTCGAACCTACGACCAATGGATTATGAGTCCACTGCTCTAACCAACTGAGCTAAGGGCCCCCTTTATTCAGTTGGCAAATGTAGCAATTTTCGCCCAAATTTATTATTAGTTTTATGATTTCCTTTGTAGTTGAATTCTCGATAAATGTCTGATTTTAAAAACATCAACGCTTTCATTTTTGATTTTGGCAATGTCATTATAAACATCGATTTTCAACTGATGTACAATAAGTTTAGGGAATACTTGGGAAAAGAATATGAAGCAACAATAGAGCGAGTGCAGGGTGGCGATTTTTTCAAGACTGTAGAAAGCAGTGTGTTCACAGCAGAACAAATGACTACAATGCTCAATCAGTACGGCGCATCACTAACATGCGAGCAGCTACGAGAATCTTGGAATGCGCTTTTACTCGACATTCCCCGAGAACGACTAGAGTTATTGAAAAAGCTCGCTCAAAAGTATCCGATTTACTTGCTGAGCAATACAAATTTGGTACATATCAATACCATTTTTAACCGTATGGAAGCCACTTATGGTTACAATCCAATCAAACAAACGTTCACTAAATTATACCTTTCATACGAGATTGGGCACATAAAACCATCGAGTAAAATTTATGAATATGTGCTCGATGATGCTGAATTGATAGCAGAACAATGCCTTTTTTTCGATGATTTACAAGAGAATTTAGATGGAGCAGCAAAACTAGATATGCAAACACAACTCATTACGAAAGAATATGGAATCACTGAGTTTTTTGCGGAACATAAGTTTTAGTAAAAAAGAGGACAATTCTAATCAGGTTCTGTTGCGCAATGAGTAGAAACTTGCTCCACCAATACATGTAAATTTACAAGATGCGGTTTTTCGTTGAAATAGCCTACGATGGCACAGCGTATAGTGGTTGGCAAGTACAACCAAACAAGCAAACCATTCAGGGGCAGTTCAATCGTATTCTTTCACAAATTCATCAAGAAGAAATACATGTTGTTGGCTGTGGTAGAACGGATGCCGGCGTGCACGCATCTCAATATTTTTTTCATTTCGATACGCAGAAACGCATTCATATTGACCTCGCTCATAAACTGAACCAAATGTTGCCTGCCGACATTGTTGCATATCGTGTTTTTGATGTTGAAGAGGAGCAACACAGCCGGTTTAATGCAATACAACGCGCCTACACCTATCACATGCATTTTGAGCGAAATCCTTTTCGTGAGCGGTTTTCAAGTTACTGTTATCACAAAAACCTGAAAACTAATTTAATGAAAGAAGCTGCTACTCTTCTCACCACATATACAGATTTTGCACCGGTGAGCAAGGTGGCTGATGAGCAGCTGAACACGCTCTGTACAGTTCAGCAATGTAATTTGCTCATAGTTGAAGAGCAAGCTCGTGTACAATTACATGTTTCGGCCAACCGATTTCTTCACAATATGATTAGAAGAATTATGGGACTTTTGGTATCTGTAGGTCGTGAAAAAATATCAATTTCAGAAATAAAAGAGGTGTTTGAATCAGGAAGTGAGCTCTCACTCAACGTAGTGTCTCCACCACAAGGTTTATTTTTAAGTAAAGTCAGCTATCCGTTCATAAAAAAAGAGCCACCAAAAGGCAGCTCTTCATCTCACTAAGCAGTGTGTTTTTATACACCACCGTCTAATTCGTCTTGTAATTTTTCTAACTCATCCCACTTTCCGTCTCTGGCAAATTTAGCTTGTCTTGGCCAAGAACCAGGATTTTGCAATTTGAACCTAGAGCCAGCGTCTGAAAGAATTTGTTTCAACTTATCGGTGGTACAATCTGCCAGTTGCGCAAAGGTTTTTATCCCTGAATTGTTCATCACTTCTTGCACTTTTGGCCCAATGCCCTCAATTTTTGTTAAATCGTCGGGGTCAACATTTGCGGCTGCCATAGAAGTTGCGGCTTGTTTTGCTGCACTTTCGCGCTTTTTTAAGAGCTCTTCATATTTCGTTTTCCAGCCTGAAGCATCTGCCCTTGCATCATCTCTTTCAGATTCAATTGCACTTACATCTGAAAGTTTACCTGTGCTTTTCTCAAGGTCACTGTATTTTGTTTCCCATTCTCTTGAAGAGGCTGTGGCTTCTTCTAACGCCGACTTAAGCGCATCAACTTCCTTGTCATCTTTAGGTGTGCTAGCCAATGTATCATATTTCGTTTTCCACTCGTTATTTTGAGCCTCCGCCATTTCAGCACGTTCTTGTAGGCGCTCATAATTGTCTTTATTTACGCTGCTTGCGGTGACTTCGTCGTATTTTGTTTGCCAGTTGGCTGCTTCATCATTTGCTTTTGCGAGTGCCGCACGCATAGCTTCTAAATCTGAGCTGTCTCCTGCAGGTGGCGCTGCAGAAAAGTCGTTATATTTTGTTTCCCAATCAGCAATTGAAGCACGTGCAGCAACAAGTTCATTGCGTAGGCTATCAATTTCTGGATCTGTAGATGACTCTGTTTGCGTAAGTTCGTTGAATTTCGTTTCCCATTCTACGCTCTTTTGCTTTTCTACATCAAGTTGAGCTTGTAGGGCGTTTATTTCTTCAACTGTTTTTTGATTTTGCTGTGCAGAATAATACTTATTTTCCCAATCTGCAGCCGCTGTTTTCATTTTAGCGAGTTCAGCTTTCACAGCATCTAACTCAGTGGTATCATCAGCTTTGGCTAAAAGCGTGTTGTATTTACTTTCCCAATCACCGAGCTTAGTTTCTCGCTGTGCGAGCATATTTTTTGTATCATGATATTTTTTCTTCCACTCTCGTTCCCCATCAGATTCTACTATTGAGGTTTTAGTGTTGCCGGTTCCCCGACCCCAAATCAACCATCCAAATAATAAACCGCCTAATCCGGCAAGTAGTGGCCAAAGCCAACATAAATTTTCCATGTCCTTTTATTTTTCGTTATTTGTTTGAATATTTACGGTAACACGTCTGTTTTCCGCATCGCTCTCAGAAATTGGCTCTTCTTCGCCTCTCGAATCTGTGTTAATGCGACTACCAGATATACCATTACGCACAAGATATTGTTTAATCTCCTCTGCTCGCTGTTTTCCCAACTCCATGTTTCTATCCGCATCGCCAGTGGTATCTGTATGGCCGGTAACTAAAATTGAAGAGGTTGGGTTGGATTCTAGATATGAAATGAACTGTCCAAAATCGTTTCTAATCAATTCATTCATAATTGGTGTACTGCTCCCTGTATTAAAGTTGAGGGTAATTGTTTTTTCTGTATCAAAGTTTGAAAAGTCAGAAACTTCATTTGCAGCCTCAAATCTAAGGCGGTAAGCATCTTTGAGGCTATCGGCAACAAAGCGTTCTTCATTTACAAGCTGGTAAGAAGTCTTCATTCTACTTGCTGGTATAGAAAACATGCTCGCCAACTCTCGCTTCAATTGACTGGCACGCGCCACTCCTAAGTTTGAATAAATGCTGGTATTTTCTTCACTCTCGGCATACAATCCCTCAATGACCAAGGCTTGATTTGGATTCTTTTCTAAAAACTCTGCAGCTTGCGAATAACATGCAGATTCACGATCAATAGGGTTAGTTAGCTCGTAATTAGACTTCACAAATCCATTGTACTCGCATTTCACTTTAAACCCATTTTGCCCAGTGAGATAAAAGTGATCGCCTGCAGTTTCACCGATATTACCACCGCAACAAAATTGAAAAGACAGAAAGCAGCAAAGAGCAGTCACTAATGCCCATAAAATCAAATAAGTAGTTTTCATATTAATGTGAAATTCGTTTGTGTTGTAAATTTTTATAAACTTAATACCTTTTAGAAATATAGGAAAACCTGAGTCGACTTGACTATTCGAAAAAGAATGCCATCTTTTCGGTTAATTTCGCCAATCTTTCAAAGTCATCTTGATTTTGTGAATACCAGCAAATGGGCGGCAACAAAAAAAACACAGGCGGCATCTATGATCTTCAACTGCTTAAGCGAATGCTTAGGCAAGTGAGGCCTTATAAATCAAAATTTGGGTTTACCATATTCATGGGTCTGCTCCTCTCAATCATAGGTCCATTTAAGCCAAAATTGGTGATGTTAACCATTGAGCAAAACATTTTGAGTAGTGTTGGTCTTGGCTTACTAACTATGCTTTTTATTTATTTAGGTGTGTTGGTGATAGAGAGTATTTTACAATATTTCTACGCGTACATGTCGAAATTTGTAGCGCAAAATGTAATAAAAGATCTTCGTACAGAGGTATTTAATCATATTACAAACCTTAAGCTTCAGTTTTTTAATAAAACACCAATTGGCAAGCTAACAACTAGAACCATTAATGATATAGAGGCGCTGAATAGAACTTTTGCTGACGGTTTCACTAACATTGTTCAAGATGTGATGAAAATTATATTTATCATCATATTTATGTTTTTTGAGAACTGGAAACTCGCTTTTCTAACACTCATTCCATTCCCACTCATTCTCATTGCAACATACATTTTCAAGGAAAAAGTAAAAGAATCGTTTCAACGCGTGCGCTCTACGGTGCAAGATCTAAACTCTTACATGCAAGAGCATATTTCGGGAATGAAGATTGTACAAATGTTTGCCGTAGAAGAATCTACAAGCGCAGAATTTAATGTAATAAACCACAAGAACAAGCAAGCAAATGTAGATGCTGTAACATACTACGCTATCTACTTTCCTGTGATTGAAATTCTTACTGCCTTGGCTTTAGCATTACTGGTGTGGTACGGTGGTAATAGAATTGGCATTGATCGCAGTTATGTAGATGAAATTGTTGGGTTCTATATGTGGTCAGTGATGTTGTTTCGACCGTTGCGCATGTTAGCGGATCGCTTCAACACACTACAAATGGGTATGGTTGCCAGTGAGCGTGTGTTTGACCTTCTCGATACAAATATTTCGTTCGAAACACAAGGCCTGGCAGAACCAAATAAATTAAGTGGTGACATTAAATTTAAGAACGTGTGGTTTGCTTATGATGAGGAGGATTGGGTATTGAAAGATTTGAGCTTCAATTTGCACGAAGGCGAAACCCTTGCTTTAGTAGGCGCAACAGGATCAGGCAAATCGACAACAATTAATTTGGTGAACCGGTTTTATGATATTCAGAAGGGAGAAATAACAATTGATGAGCAGCCCATAAAAGAATTTAATTTAACTGCTTTGCGTGGTCGAATTGCTACGGTGCAACAAGATGTGTTTCTATTTTCAGGCTCTATTTATGAGAACATTGTCATGAACAACACTTCAATCACAAAAGAAGCAGTAATTGCAGCAGCCAAACAGGTTGGTGTGCATGAGTTTATCATGACCTTGCCCCAAGGCTACGAATACAAAGTGATGGAGCGCGGAGCAACGCTGAGTTCTGGTCAACGTCAGTTAATTTCTTTCATTAGGGCCATGGTAGCAAAACCTGATGTTCTCATTCTTGATGAAGCAACTGCAAGCATTGATACTGAGACAGAGCTACTCTTGCAACGCGCTACGGAAAAGCTTATGGAAGGGAGAACTAGCATCGTGATTGCTCATCGGCTTTCTACAATTCAGCATGCCCACAAGATTGCTGTTTTGGACCAAGGAAAGCTGATTGAAATTGGAAGCCATGACGAACTGCTAGTAAAAGATGGCGCTTACAAACGGTTGTATGATATGCAATTCAAAAAAGCGCTGGTGTAAATCTGTCAATTTGACCCTTGCAAAAATTGGACTTCTTTTTGTACTTTACAATTCAAAATAAGTAAATAAATGGGAGGATTTTGGTTACTCGTAGGATTTTTTATGCTCATAGGCTCAATAGTTGGTGGGCGATTGAAATCAATCATGAACAAATATTCAAAAGTGCCTATTCGCAGTGGGTTATCAGGTGCTGATGTCGCAAAAGCCATGCTTGAAGATTATGGCGTACAAGGTGTGAAGATTACTCAAGGTAGAGGCATGCTTACAGATCATTACAATCCAAGAACAAGAACAATAAGCCTTAGCCCGGCCATTTTTCAAGGTAGAAGCATTGCTGCAGCCGCAGTTGCAGCACACGAGAGTGGCCACGCCGTGCAACATGCCACAGGCTATCAATGGTTAAAGCTTCGCTCAAACTTAGTGCCTGTAGTCAGCTTAAGCTCAAAATTTTATTTAGTATTAATTATTGCCGGAATTGCTTTGAATTCTATGGGACTCGCCGGAATTGGCATCGCATTGTTTGGCTTTACAACGGTGTTTGCATTAGTCACTTTACCCGTAGAGTACGATGCTAGTAACCGAGCCTTAAAGTGGCTTGACAACACTCGCGTATTGGGCGACAGGGAAATGCAGGGAGCAAAAACTGCGCTTAAATGGGCTGCTAGAACTTATGTTGTTGCCGCAATCGCATCTGCTGCGCAGTTACTCTATTGGGTAGCCATGATGAGAAGGTAAATTAACTTGGGTGAGAGTAGAAGATTGAGCAACTAAATTTCTGTGGCTCCATTTACATATAACTGCTTCACGTTGGGGTGGTCGCTTCCACCTTCAGGTTCAACAGTAACATTTAAAGACTCTGCATTTGGCATGAACGGAAGAGTGACTAGCTTTTCATCGAGTGTAAATACTTTCATGCTCACCATCTCACCGCTAATATCGGCCCAAATTTGATATACTTTTCCTTCTGGCAAAGTTGGTAAGCCATTTGTGCTGAGTAATGCCTCATCTACTTTTGGGTTCCAATACACTACAGCCTTCGAATTTGGCGAAACTTGCGTACCTCTAAGAACCAATGGTGTTGTATAGGTGTGATTAATGTAGGCAAGTTGGTCGGTAATAACGGTATTCGATTGGCTTAATTTTTCTACTTGGCTTTCTAAATTGGCAAGACGCTCATCTGTTGCATCATTACCATTCGAAAATAGTTGCCATACTAAGGCAAGTGCCAACAGGCCGGCAAGGGTAGCTGCCATCGCGAAGTTTCTTCGTAAAGCAGATAGTCTATGATTCCACTTTGTGTCAATACTAGCCGTGCTTTCATCAATGCGAGCCTCTGGAGAATCAATAGCGCTCAAAATTTTACTGAATACATCGGCAGGTGGTGTTTTTGCATTCTCCATGCCAATAACCTCAAGACGATGCTCAATCTCATTGAGTTGATTTTTTATCTCATCATCTTGAAAATACTCTTCTATTTGGCTGGCATCTTCAGCGGAAAGCTCACCAAGAATGTACAATTCTAACAACCCAGACTCTATCAGTTCCTCTTTACGCATAGCCACAAATTATTAAAAGAGTGATTAAAATCTTAGCATCATGCCCATAAATTGTGCTCAACTTTTGCAGCGCACGGCGCAACCTTGTTTTGATTGTACCCATTGGTATATCTAGCAAATCATGAACTTGCTGATGGGTATACCCCTGAAAATATATGAGTTCAACAACCTCTTTATATTTTTGATCAAGACTGCCAACCTTTCCACGCAAATCGAGCGCATCAATATGTAAATTTTCTGTATTCAATCTATGTTCATATACAGAAAAATCGCCTGTGTGGTTTTCTGGCTTACTCGATCTGATCTTATTAATGGTCGTATTACGGGCAATTCTGTACACCCATGTATAAAACCGGCCTTTGTCTTCGTTGTACTGACCAATTTTTTGCCACACCTTGATAAACACCTCCTGTAAAAGGTCGTTTGCAAGGCCTTCATCTTTAATCATTTTGATGATAACACCATAGATGGCGCCAGAGTAGTCATTATATAACTCTGCAAAGGCTTGTTTATCGCCATTTTTCATTTGGCGCACCAAGTAGGATGTTTTATCCATGAGGCTCAAAGTTATCATGCAGATGAGAAAAAGGAATGAAAAAAACCATTTTCGCATTTGCGTTGTACATGTTACCGAATTCAACTCCGGAGCATTTTTTAACGCTTGTATATTCTGGCTCAACGGCTAAGACTATACCCAAAGCCATATATCGAGCAAATTATTAAATTCTTTATTTATGAAACCAATTTTGAATAGAACACTCGCAATAATCACTCTTTGCTTTTTCGCATCCGTAGGATTCTCACAATGTGAATCTGGGGCGAAAAAAACAACAGTAAACGCTAGCGTAATAATGCACGGCCATGAAGACATCATTGATGTTGCCATGAGCAATGAGAACTTTACTACACTTGTGGCAGCTGTGAAAGCAGCAAACCTCGTAGATGCTTTAAAAGGCGATGGGCCATTTACTGTTTTTGCGCCAACAAACGCTGCCTTTAACAACTTACCCGAAGGCACGGTTGCTTCGTTACTCAAGCCAGAAAACAAGGATATGTTAACCTCAATTTTAACTTACCATGTGGTAAAAGGCAAACTGACGGCCGCTGACATTTTAGATGCCATAGAGAAGAGCGAAGGTGAGGTGATAGTGACCACTCTCAATGGTAGAGAGCTAACTGCCAAAATTTGGGATGGCAATGTGTATCTCAAAGATGAAAAGGGCAATAAAAGCAAAGTAATTATTACCGATGTAGAAGCATCGAATGGTGTAATTCATGCCATCGATACAGTTGTGATGCCGAAATAATTATCCCCCTGTTAATTGTTTCAAAACCCATTCAGAAATTCTGAGTGGGTTTTTTTTATGGTAGAGTTTGACCAATTTTAGCAAGCAGCCTCCGCGATCTTGAACGAATACCAGGGCTATCAGACTCTGAAACCATAGTAATTGCTTGATGCAGCTCAGGTAAAAGTTCTTTGTAATGCTGAGCAATATTATAGCAGGTAGTCATAGCGAAAACACGGACAGCAATTGGTTGTTCTGGCTTCATCATATCGCGAAAAGCGAAATCATAAAGCACGCCTTGGAGCTCTTCAGGAATGTCAACATCTTGAAAATATCGATAACTGCTGCGATGAAAGGCTTCGTGTGTAGATGTTCCGATTTGCGCAATCCAAGATTTATAAAAGGGTTGCAGCAATTGTTGATACCCTTGTTTTAGTTCATCAAACACGTGGGCGTGTAGTTGTAGCCTGCGATAGTCAGTTGTAAAAACATCTTGCATCACCAGCTCAATTAAGTGTGAGTTGGCTCGCAGGTAATTTGATGCTTCGGCAAACTCCTTATTTCGTAAAAATTGTAGATAACAATCGTCCACTCTTCTTTTTTTCTTCAGAATAAAAATAACATACGGCTTAGAAACTTCCATACATTTGCCACTATGATCGTAATTGACGATGTAATCTTGAGCGACGAGATAAAAAATAAGCACTTTGTATGCCATTTAGAGAAATGTAAAGGCGCATGCTGCGTGCAGGGTGATGGTGGCGCCCCACTCACGCCAGAAGAGGTAGAAATACTGCCCGAAATTTATGAGCAAGTAAAGCCTTACCTCACGCAAGAAGGAGTTGATACAATCGAGAAACTAGGATTCACAAATCAAGAAACAGGAGAAGATTATTTAGCTACACCTCTTCGCCCGAGTGATGGAGCATGTGTGTATGTTAATTGGGGTGAAGATGGAACAACATATTGCGGCATTGAGAAGGCTTACCTCGATAATAAAATTGAATTTCAAAAGCCAGTGAGTTGCCATTTATATCCAATTCGTGTAAAAGAGCACGAAGAATTTACTGCCGTAAATTACCACGAGTGGGACATTTGCAGCCCGGCTTGTGATTTTGGCAAACAGTTGGGCGTGCCTTTATACAAGTTTGTGAAAAAACCATTAATTCGAAAATTTGGTGAAACCTTTTATGAGGCTTTAGAGGCTACAATTGAACACATGGAAGCAAACGAAAAGTAATGAGACTGATTCTCGCCTACTTGTATCGTTTCTGGAAAAAAGATTTTCATGCAACCCTGTATGGTGTTGTTTTGGTAAGTGTAGCTATTGCGATTTTTTTCAATTATCAATTCGATTTTGAAGACAGCATTGTTGATGCGCAGCAAAAAGAATTATGGGGTTGGCCAACCTATTGGCTTTACTTTGCTGTTCCCTATTTTTATGTAATTGCCCTCTACCACTTAATTCTTGAGCAGTTTCATGTATCGAAACGTTTTTGGGTAAACTCGCTTTTTGCTATCACGCTGCTCAGCTTAAAAGTGTGGTTTTTCTTTCATGAAGGGTTAATGCCTGAAACAGGACCGTATCAAGATAAATATCTGTTTTACAAAATTGCTAATGCATTGGTGAACGTTAGTATTTACGTGTTTGGCCTTGTTATGTTTTATAAATTTTTTGAAGTAGGCAATAAGAATTGGTATGGCCTAGCAAAAAAAGAAAATCATTGGAAAGTGTTTGCCTTGCTGTTATTCATTATGGTACCGTTAATTGTAATCGCCTCATTACAACCAGATTTTTTGGAGAGTTACCCACGATTAAATGTGAAAGTGGTGAAAACTAATTATTGGCAGTGGTTTGGCGTTTATGAACCATTTTATCTTGGCGAATTTGTGGCCTTAGAATGGTTTTTCAGAGGCTTTTTAGTTGTGGGAATGGTGCGATTATTGGGGCATAGAGCTGTGTTGCCTATGACTGTTTTGTATTGTGTGTTCCACTTCGGCAAGCCTATGGGAGAATGTATTGGCTCACTTTTCGGCGGGTATATTCTTGGTGTAATCGCCTACTATTCACGTAGCATTTGGGGCGGAATTATTGTACACATGGGTGTGGCGCTGTTTATGGATTTAGCAGCACTGGCAAGTCACTTTATTTGGAAGGTTGGCGTTTGAGGTTAATACGTCTTGGTCATATCTTCATCTACACAAATAATAAAATCTGCTTTGCCTTTGTGTTCCTCAGCTAAAATATACACATCTGCCTGTGATACCGTTGTAATTGTGGCATAACGCAAGTTGCCGTTTTGTCTTTTCAAATACCATAAAATGCCTTCATAAAAATCAGAGTGATAGGCACCGTTGTAATGAATAAAGGTGTGATCATTCTCGTAATGGCGTAATATAAAATGAGCCATAGTGGCATCTTTACTTGCTTGGGCTTTCACTAGCAATGGTGAACCATGGTCACCCATCATTTTGAGAATATTCTTGTAGGTGGGCAGTTCAGGGTCAAAAGCAATTGGTAATGGCGCTATCCATTCTTTTTCTTTAGCTGTGAGAGAATCAAGCGCAGCAAAGTCTTTTTTATGCACCATGCTGGCATATCGTCGTGGAATATTTGTTGCAATAAAGGGCAAATCATTCTCTTTTGCAAATTCCACTAACGGCGCATAGTCAGTATCATAATTTCCCCATAAGCGCACAGCCGCTTGAAATTCTTTCTTCGTAATACTATCTTGTAAGTAAAGGGCAAGTGAATCGTGATTATCTCTCTCGAACATTTCCGCACCTAAAATCAAATCAGTTTTCTCGTTCAAATCTTTTGTGACCTCAAGTTGTAGCCAATGAGAAATTGGGTTGTTATGCAGCTCACCAAATAAAAGTACGTCTGCATTCTCAAGGCTATCAATCATGCTTGTATATGGCACTTGCTCACCATCGGCGTGAAACAAAGTATAGGCAGATTTCTGTGCAGATGCCGTGAAAGCAAAACACCCAAACAAAACAAGGAATAGGAATTTAATCATCATGATGCGTTTTTTATTTCCATTGCCAGCTCTCAAGCATATTCACCAAATCTTCTCTTACAAAAAGAACGGCCGGTTTCAATGAGTCGGCATTTGGAGGTGTACGAAAATACAGGGATCCGCGTACAAAATGATTTGTACTGTCTGTAATATAAAACTGATGGGCGCTCGCCACATCTCCACCAACTTGGCTCACTAAGCCAAACAGGTTCTTCGAACCATCGCGAATAACTGCATCGTCAATGAAATCAGCTTTAATGACGTGCTTATTTTTCATTCGGTGATAATCTTCAGTTAACTGATTGAGTTCATTCTGCTGTAAAGATTTGTAACTCATGTGCACAACACCATTGAGCATTGGGTATTTTACATTTAACCAACATGGATCATCGGGCTTCTCGTTAAAAAACAGGGTGTCTTTCTCAACAATCACATAAGTAGGATGGTTAAACACAAAATCACATTCCGCCATTTGAAATTGTTCGTAGTTTCCTCGATCGGGAAAGTCTAGCTTGAAATACCCTTTCGGCTTTGGCACCAATGGGTCTTGCTTGCAACCAAAGCACAAACAAACTAGCATTGTGCTAATCAGGCAATACCTCAACCTCAACTGTTTTAATTCGTTTATCATCTACTTCTGTCACCTTTATAAGCAAGTGTTTTACTTGAACAACTTGATATTTTCTGGGAAATTTACCCCAAACCTCTAACAACAACCCTGCGAGCGAGTCAGATTCTCCTTTCACATCTTCAAAATCTGAAAATTCAATTTTGAGGAGCTTGCAAACATCGAAAAATGAAGATTTGCCCGCAAAACGAAAACGGTTAATGTCGAGCTGTTCGTATTCTAGATCTGTGCTGAACCCATCAAACTCATCATTAATTTCACCAATAATTTCTTCCAACACATCTTCAAGAGTAGTAACACCGGCTGTGCCACCGTATTCATCAACAACAATAGCCATGTGTGTATGATGTTCTTGAAAATCTTTTAATAAGTCATCTATTTTCTTGTTTTCGGGAACAAAAAATGGCTCTCGCACCAAACCTTTCCAGTTAAAGTCAGTTTGCTCATCTAAAAATTCTAATAAATCTTTTGCGTACAAAATGCCGTGAATGCCATCAAGATCATCGTCGAATACTGGAATTCTTGAAAAGCCACTATCTCGAATAAATTTCATGAGTTCAGAAAAGTTGAGCTCTGTAGATACAGCATGAATATCGGGCCGCGAAGTCATGACGTCTTTTACAGAAATATCTCCAAAACGCACAATGCTTTTTAAAATTTGAATTTCATCATCAGTCGCCTTTCCCCTTCTAGTCAGATCAATCGCAAGATCAACCTCATCGGCACTAACAGAATTTGGCTGATTTTCCAAAATTTTCGCTTCTAATTGTTCAGAACTTTTAATCAAAAGCTTACTCAACGGTCTCACACTCTGTCTTAGGGTTTTCAATGGCGAAGCCATAAAAGTAGCCAAATGTTTTGCCCGTTGGGTGGCATATACTTTCGGAATAACCTCGCCAAATAAAACAATTAGAAAGGTGATTAACCCTAGCGAAACGGCTATTTCCACCCATGGCGGTTGCCCCACAAAATTGAAAGTTTGACTCACCAACTGTGATGACACTACGATAATGCCAATATTAAAAAAGTTGTTGGCAATGAGAATGGTTGCCAGCAAATACCTAGGTTGACTCACCAACTCATAAATTTTATGGTCGCTCTTGTTTTTTGAGGCATTGAATGCGGCTAAATCTGCAGCTTTAAACGAAAAAAAGGCAATTTCTGAACCCGAGACCAACGCAGAACCAATCATAAGTAGTAACAATACAGCAGACAGAAGTATATTCTCTGTGGTTAACAGATTTGGTTCAAAAAAATCACTAAAGCTGCTCAATATAAGCGGCGGAGGTTCGTCTGGTTGCAATTGGGGTTATTTGATGCTAAAAAGGCAAATCGTCTTCAAAATCAACTCCATCTGGAGCCGGTTTCTCATTCTGTTTCGGCGCAGCAGCAGTTTGCGGTTGGGTCGATGAAGAACCACTCGAGGCATCACTTCGGCCACCAAGCATAGATAGGTTTTCCACCTCAATTTCAGTGATATATCTCTTATTGCCGTCTTTATCATCATAGTTTCGGGTGCGAATTTTCCCTTCTATGTATACAGGATCACCCTTCTTGAGGTATTGTTCCCCAATTTCAGCTAAGCGCCGCCACATTACAACGTTATGCCATTCTGTGTTTTCTATTTTCTCACCATTACGGTTGGTATAAGATTCGCCGGTGGCTAATGGAAATGAGGTTTTTTTGGTGCCGCTTTCAAAATTCACAACATCAGGGTCTTTGCCTAAGCGCCCTATTAAAATCACTTTGTTAATGTCTCTCATTGGTAAATTGGATTGTCAAGTAAAGTCTAAGTTAATCAAATTTACTGCATTTTGCAACAATTTTGGAAAAGGCAGCGCAGAGAGTTCTTCACCCTGTGTAAGAACATAATCTCCCCATGGTTCAATTGCGGTTATGGGCTTCAACCACACAATTTGCGCAAATATTCTTTGATGAGTGAGTGTTTGTTCTTCATCAAAAACTCGTTTTACCGTAAACTGCGACAACTGCTTACTCACAGTTGATTGTGAAATTACATCGGCCCAAGGTTGTTCGTTCTCCGTTTCTATTTGTACAAATTCATAGAGATTCTGCCAAACATCTTTCTCACGCCTTTGCCGCACAAAAAAGTGACCATGTTGTTCTAAAATGATAAACACAAAATAGCGTTTTTTTAACGGTTGTTTTTTCTTTTTTACGGGAAGAGTTTGTACCAGACCTTGTTGGTAGGCAAAGCAAGTGTTTGATAACACACAGGTTTCACAATTTGGTGATTTGGGTGTGCAAACCATCGCTCCAAAATTCATTATTGCTTGATTGAAATCTCCGGCTTTATCAGGCACTTGTTCTATTAACTCTTGACCGCGTGCAAAAAATTCTCGTTTCGCTTTACTGCTATGTATGGGAGTTGTTATGCCAAAATACCGAGCCAAAACGCGGTAAGCGTTTCCATCAATTGCTACAATAGGTTTATTGAGCCCAAAAGACAGCATAGCGGCTGCCGTGTAAGCACCAATGCCTTTCAAGGTTTGTAACTCCACATAATCCTCAGGAAATTTGCCATCCAACTCCTTTGCCACAACCTTTGCCGTAGCATGTAAATTTCTAGCTCTAGAATAATACCCTAAGCCTTCCCAAGCCTTAATCACTTCATCTAAATCGGCATTTGCTAAATCAAAAACCGTAGGAAACATTGCCTTAAACTTTTGATAGTATGCCGTACCATATGCAACCCTAGTTTGCTGCATGATGATTTCTGAAAGCCAAATTGAATAAAGATCTTGATGGTTCTTCCATGGCAAGTGGCGTGGCGTTTCAGAAAACCACTGTAAGAGAAGTTGTGTGAAATTGCTCATTTTTAAAGAATTACCTTAGATTTTCTCTAAAAATCAATGGTTTGATACGATATTTGCAAGCCATTTTACAAAATTTATTTATTAAAGTTTTAAAGATATATGAGAAAAGCAGACTTGGTCAATGAGATTGCACAGAAGACGGGAGTTCCCAAGGTTGATGTTTTAGTCACCTTAGAGCAATTTTTTAAAGAAGTAAAAAATTCATTAGAAGATGGCGAAAATGTGTATGTACGAGGTTTTGGATCGTTCATTGTGAAGAAAAGAGCAAGAAAAATTGGTAGAAACATCAAGAAAAATATTGCCATTGAAATTCCAGAACACTTTATTCCCGCATTTAACCCATCAAAAGACTTTACAGAGAGAGTTAAAAAGGCCAATTCGACTAAATAATAAGCAATTTGCATAAAAACGCTGTATATCAACTCCTCTTGGTAGCAATGGCCATAGCAGCCGTGTTTGGGCTCTATTTTTTTGGTAAGACTACACAGCCGCTCACTATAGAAGAGGCTGCAGATGCTTTTACATTTTCACCAGAAGAAGTTGACTTTGATACAGATGTGTTAATGCAAAAAGCAGTGTTAGAGCTTGATGCAGAATCAGCTACACAGCTTGAATCTGTTCCTAAAGAAGGTCAAATTGATTTTTGGACTTCTCAGGATAGAAATGATATTGCTACCTTATTATCTCGTGAAGAAGCCAAAGAACGTGGCTCATCAGAACAATGGGAGCGCAGTGGAGACTTAGCAACACGCGCCTTTAGAGAATCTGATGATAGCTTGGCAAAAGTGTTCTTCTTGCAAGAAGCAGTATCTTCGTATGAGAAAGCACTTGATACACAGCCAAATACAGACACGAAATTAAAGCTGGCTAAAATTCATACCAGCCTAACAGGTGCTACGATGCAAGGGGTGTTGTTACTGAGAGAAATAGTTGAAGATGACCCTGCGCACGTACAAGCAAATTATGAATTGGGTTTACTCTCACTTCAATCTGGCCAAAACGACAAAGCCTTGGCGCGTTTTGATCAATTGATTAAACAAGAACCCAAATTTATTGAACCCTATATCTTAAAAGCTCAGATTCTACTTTCTGATAGTAGAAATGATGAAGCTAAAGATGTAATTGATGCAGCCATTGCAAATACCCCAAACGATGACGGGAAAGCTGTGCTGCAAGAAATGAAAGAACGAATTAATTAACGAAAAAATTTAAGATTATGCCGTGTGGTAAAAAAAGAAAAAGACATAAAATAGCAACCCATAAGCGTAAAAAGCGTTTGAGAAAGAACCGACACAAGAAAAAGAAATAATTTTTCTGGAGTTGAATAACCGCTTATGGAAAGCAAAGAATTAATTATACATTCAACTCCCAAAGGTGTAGAGGTTGGCTTGTTAGAAAACAAGAAACTTGTAGAGTTTCACAGAGAAGCCTCTAATAATCAATTTAACGTAGGAGATATTTTTGTAGCAAAGGTGAGGAAAATTGTTCCTAGCCTTAATGCAGCATTTATAGATGTTGGCTATAAAAAAGATGGATTTTTACATTATTCCGACCTAGGTCCGCAATTAAAAACATTGCGAAAATTTACCTATCTCGGCCATCAAGGCAAATTGAATACACACCATCTTGGGAAGTTTAAGAATGAGCCCGATATTATAAAAACGGGTCAGATTGACAAGGTACTTTCAAGGAAAGACATACTGTTGGTACAGGTTGTAAAAGAGCCGATCTCTACCAAAGGACCCAGATTAACCAGCGAGGTTGGTATTCCGGGCCGAACTATGGTACTCACACCATTTAATGATTTTGTTGGCGTGTCAAAAAAAATTGAAGACGCTGATGAAAGAAACCGCTTGAAACGACTCATTTCAAGCATTAAACCAGAAGGCTTTGGCGTAATTGGGCGCACAAATGCATCTGGCAAAGGCGTTGCTTATTTACACAAAGAGCTGGAGAAATTACTTGAACGCTGGGAAAGTGTATTCAAGAATTTGAAAAATGCCAAGCCGCCATTTCGTGTTCTTTCTGAGGAAGGAATGACAAAAACATTGTTGAGAGACTATGTAACCGACTCTTTAGAAAAAATAGTTGTCGACAATCCTGCTCTCTACGATAATGTGAGTTCTTATTTAGAAGAAATTGACCCTAAAAAGGTTGGCATTGTGCATTCGCACGATTCAAACAAGGCAATCTTCTCTAAATACGATGTGACTCGCCAAATTAAATCCGCCTTCGGCAAAGAAGTTAAAATGGATAGTGGCGCTTACCTCGTGATTGAGCATACAGAGGCAATGCACGTTATTGATGTGAATAGTGGCAATAATGTAAGCAACAAAACTGAGCAAGACGATATGGCGCTCAAGGTGAACCTAGAAGCTGCCGAGGAAATTGCAAGACAGTTACGCCTTAGAGATATTGGTGGAATCATCATCATCGACTTTATAGATATGAGGAATCCGGAGCATAAAAAACAGCTCTATAAAACCATGAAAGGCTTAATGGCGAAAGACAAAGCCAAAAATTTGGTTTTAACACTCAGCCGCTTTGGTTTAATGCAAATTACGCGACAGCGAACCAAACCAGTTATGGATATTACCACTGTAGAGGTTTGCCCAAGTTGTGAAGGCACAGGCAAAATTAGTTCGGCCTTGGTCATGGATGAGGATATTGAAAATGAGCTGCAAACTCTTGTAAAGCGCAAGGAATTAAAAAACATCACCATTGAATGCCACCCAATTCTTGCCGGTTATCTAAAAAGCGGATGGCCAAGCTTACGAATGAAATGGAGTTGGAAGCTAAAGAAGAAGATTAAGGTAAAACCAAACGAAAATCTATTATTCACAAAATATAGATACCTCGATCAACTTGGCAATGAAATTCAATTGTAAATAACTGCCGCCCAATTCGGGCGGCTTTTTTCTTTTCTCACCCTACATTTGCTACATAAACTATTGTTATCGAAACTATTTTTGGGGTTGATATAGGCGGCTCAGGTGTAAAGGGTGCGCCAGTGAATGTTAAGACAGGAGAATTACTTGCCGACAGGTATAAAATACCCACACCAGAGGTAGCCACACCGAAAGAAATTGTGGCTCACGTAAAAGAGTTGTTAAACCATTTTTCTTGGAAAGATGGTCCGGTAGGCATAGGTTTCCCCAACAGGCTCCACGATAATGTATCTACAGGTCATGGAAACATGCACCCCAAATGGCAAGGCAAAAATTTAAAGGTCTTCTTTGAGGGCAACTTAAAGCAACCTGTTCAAGTGCTTAACGATGCAGATGCGGCAGGCTTAGCAGAAATTAAATTTGGCGCCGGTAAAGGAATAAAAGGCCTCGTTATTATCTGTACGTTTGGCACAGGTATCGGTTCTGCCATGTTTTACGATGGTAAACTCTTACCAAACTCAGAACTTGGTCAGCTCACCTACAAAAAAAAGAAATACGAGCTTTATGCGGCAGATTCTATCCGCAAAAACAAAGAACTTACATACGAAGACTGGGGCAAACGAGTAAACAAATTCTTCAACCATGTTGAAATGTTGCTTTCACCTCAATTATTTATCATTGGTGGTGGCGCAAGCAAGAAGATTGAACTTTTTGAAGATGCCTTTGATTTTGAAACACCTTACGTACCAGCCGAGATGCTCAACGTGGCAGGAACAGTTGGTGCAGCTTTAGGCTATCTAAGAAAAGTAAAAACTAGATAAGTATCTTACCCCTACAGTTTTCCCTCGATTCTTAGCGTTTCGTAGGTTCCAATACCGCAATCTAGAAAATCAATATAATCTTGCACACTCGTGGTGAATGCTATCGGTGAGTTTAGCAACTGCCCGTCTGGCGTAATCAAAGCATAGAGAGGCTGCGCAATCTGTCCAAATTCTTTGGCTTCAAAATCTGTCCACTTGCCACCAACGGTTTTTACTGTTCTGCTTAAGTTTTCAGAAAAATAAGTTCTGTTCTCAGGCAGTTTGGTGCGATCATCTGCATAAAGTGAAACTAAAACAACTTGTTCATTCAGCCTTTTCGCCACTTCGGGGTTGGGCCAAATATTCTGTTCAACTTGTCTACAATTCACGCAGCTCCATCCTGTAAAGTCTAATAAAATTGGTTTGTCTTCAATCTTTGCCAATGCTATTCCTTCATCAAGCTCTGTAATAACGCCATGATCTTTTGGTGGAAAAAAACCACTCAAAAAACCCATTGAGTTACCCGCCAAGCCTGTCATAAAAAAGATTGCGAGGCCAACACTTAGCGCCCCAAATGCCTTACGAGGAATTGAGACTGATTGGTTTTTAGAATCATGCGGAAACCGAATAAACCCGAATAAATATGCCGCTAAAGCTAGACTAATCAAAATCCAAAGAATCAGAAATGTATTGTAGCTAATCAATCCCCAGCGACTAACCAAATCAGCATTCGATAAAAATTTCATCGCCAAGGCAACTTCAACAAATGCCAAAACAACCTTTACTGTGTTCATCCAAGAACCAGATTTTGGTAGCTTTTTCAATAACCCTGGAAACATGGCGAATAATGCAAATGGCAAACCCAGCGCAACGCCAAAGCCACTCATACCGGCAACTAGTTTTGTTTGTCCGCCTTCACTAGCAATCGTACCTGCCATCAGAGAGCCTAAAATTGGTCCCGTGCAAGAAAAAGAGACAATAGCAAGGGTAATGGCCATAAAAAATATACCAACCAAGCCACCCTTGTTAGAAGCAGCATCAGACTGATTTGCCCATTTAGATGGTAGAGTCAACTCAAAATATCCAAATAGTGATAGTGCAAAAAATATAAAGATTGCAAAAAAGGCAAGGTTCAAGATCGGTGAGGTTGAAATACGATACAATGTGTCTTGCGGCACCTGAAATATTAGAAAAGGCACGGCCAACAAAAAATAAATCAAGAAAATAGAAAAGCCATAAAGCACGGCCTCAAACCTTCCTTTTGCTTTGTTATCATGCCGCTTAGTGAAAAATGTAACCGTAAGCGGTATCATCGGAAACACGCAAGGCGTGAGTATGGCAATTAATCCTCCAAAAATGCCAAGTAGAAAAATTCCCCAATAGCTCGAGTTCTCGCCACTGTTTTGTGCTGCCGCTGCGTTAATGCAGTCGTTCACTGGTTCTTCGCTCACTTCAATAGAAAACATGGCAGGCTGATTGTCTATATTTGGCAAGCCAGTACCCAATAATGCTGCCACTGCCAATTCACCAATTGCTGCCTCACTCGTTTCGGTAATTATTGCAAATTCTTCTTCTACGGGCCGCAAGCATTTTTCATCATCACAAATTTGATACAGCACGTAGCCACGTACTATTGGCTTTTCTTCACCACTAAATTTAATCTGTTGAGAAAAGGTAGCTTCTCCTTTTAATTTTTTGACATCCATGCCAAAGGTTTTGTCAAACCCTTCTTCTTCTTTGGTGGCGGTTTCAGTTGTTTCGCCAATGAGCCTGTAGCCTTCTATGTCTTCAAAAACCACTTCTGTAGGTGTTGGGCCGTCACCATCTAAAAACATAGAGTAAACGTACCAGCCCTCGTCAATGTCGCCAATAATTTGTATTTCAGTGCCTTGTTCTGTGGCAAGCTGTTCAACCGACCATGTGATTGGTCGCTCAGTTTGGCTTTGAGAAAAAACGGTTTGTACTAAAAAACCAAAGGCAATCAACACTAACCATTTACTTCGTAATCCCATTATGCAAATTTGATAAAAAAAACAAGGCCCTGCAAAAATATCGCAAGGCCTTGAAAAACTACTACTATGAAAATTCACTATTTTCACTTATATGTACGCCTGTGCACATAAAAGGTTACAGTTTTCTTCAACGATTTCGTAAATACTTGAAAAAAAATGAGCCTTCGTAGAAAAATCTACAAAGGCTCACTAAAACTACTACTATGAAAATTCACTATTTTCACTTATAAGTACGCGTAAACGGCTCAAAAGGTTTCACAATTTTTTTACTTTTTTACAATTTATGTTGCATAACTGGTAGTAATTGAAATGAACGTCGGTGAAACTCACAAGGCCCGTGCGCTCGTATTGCCTCTCTATGTTCTTTAGTTGGGTAGCCTTTGTTTCGTTCCCAAGCATACATCGGGAAACGTTCATGAAGTTCGCACATTAAGTCATCTCTATAGCTTTTTGCCAAAATAGATGCCGCCGCTATGTTTTTAAACTTGGCATCGCCCTTCACCACACAAGCAAATGGTGTGTTTTTATAGGGCAGAAATCTATTGCCGTCCATACTCAAGTATTCCGGCCGCACTGGCAACAAATCTAGGCTGCGGTGAATGGCTAAATAGCTCGCATTTAAAATATTGATTTTATCAACCTCGGTATGGCTTGCCACCCCGACTGCCCAAGCAATCGCCTTTTCTTCTATCAAAGGCCGTAATTCGGCAATCATTCTTGGAGTAAGCGTTTTTGAGTCACGGATCCATTTGTTCCTAAAGCGTGGCGGCAAAATCACAGATGCGCCAACAACGGGGCCGGCCAGGGGACCTCTGCCGGCTTCATCGCAACCAGCCTCCACAAGTTTTTGCTGCACACATCGCTTCATACAATCAAAATTAGTGTCATAAGGTCACGTTAGCCGCTCGTAACGCCAAAGGTTCTCCACAGCGTGGTAGGCTATTTTACCCTGCACCTGTCGGCAAACACTACACATGCATTCGCTTCCTACTGTCAGCAAAGCGCATGCTTGGTTTGCAGCGCAGTTGCAAGCCTCAATGCGCCTACGCCACTTTCAAGATGGACAAATTGCAATATCATGCGACCCCTCCGAGGTCGTGTTTAATTGATTTTATTACTTATTGAAAACATAGCACCTCGCTGAGGTGTCGGTTCGACAATGAGAAACAAGTGTCTGTATTTTATTTGTACAAAATAGTCTGCTACGAGCACGCCATAAATCCACCAAAGAACTTATCACTACAACCTAAAGCAATCCCAGCGGGATTGAACATCTATATCAAAATATCCAGATAACATGAAACCGACTCCACTTGGTTAACACCTAACTTTGTCGAAAATACTTTGATTGTATACCCTACAACAACTAGCAGAAATAACGGGCGCAGAATTGTTTACCAAAACTCCTCATCAATCTGTACACCATTTTTTTACCGATAGTCGGCAAGCAATTCAACCAAACAGCCTGTTTATTGCGCTACATGGCGAACGGTTCAACGGACACGATTATATTGCTGATATTTCAGCACCAAAGATTGCTTTTCTCGTTTCAGAGCAAGCTTCAATTACAGACTCAGCCTCATTTCTATTAGTTAAAGACACACAACAAGCCTTTCAACAAATTGCTGCACACCACAGATCACAATTTAGCTTACCAGTTGTAGGAATAACCGGCAGTTATGGTAAAACCATTGTGAAAGAGTGGCTGTTTCAGTTGCTCAGCCCAAATTTATATGTCTGCAAAAGCCCAAAGAGTTACAATTCACAAATTGGTGTGCCTCTCTCTGTTTTACAGCTTACCAAAACTCACCAATTCGCCTTGTTTGAAGCCGGCATCTCGAAAACCGGCGAAATGCAAAAACTTGCGAATATTATTCGCCCAAACATAGGCATCATAACAAACATAGGCGATGCACATAACGAAGGTTTTCGTGATCATGAACAGAAAATGAAAGAGAAATTGCTGTTATTTGAGGAATCAGACGTGCTGATTTATGAAGACAATTCTGCAATTTCATTTACCCTTCGTGAAGCATACTCAAAGAAAAAACACATCAGTTGGACGGCACTCGATCAAAAAGTACAACTCAACGGTGAACAATTCGATCTTCCAGCGACCAACAGCCCATACTTTGCCAAGAATATAGGCCATTGTATCGCGCTCATGAAACACCTTGGTTTTTCCTCAGAAGAAATTGTAGAGCGTTGCAAAGCGTTGCAGACCTTGCCCATGAGGTTAGAAATATCGAATGGAAAACTGAACTCAACCATCCTGAATGATAGTTACTCGAATGACCTTTCGGGTTTGCGCATCGCATTAGAACACGCCAAAAAAGTAGCGCCCCAGAAACAGTTGAGTCTAATTCTTTCCTCATTTCAAGAAAGCGGTCTCACCAACGATAGACTCACACAAACTCTAACCGAGCTATTTTCCTCGCTAAACATAGAAAACCTTATCCTCATTGGCGACAGTTATGTAGAAAACAACACACTTAGCACAGCGGCAACAAGTGTCTGTCAATATTCTTCCACAGAAGCAGCGATGTTAGAACATGATTGGAAAAGCCTCAACAACCAAATGGTCGTAGTGAAAGGCGCCCGAATCGATCGGCTTGAGCGGATTGTAAGTCTCTTAAAGAGTAAAACACATCAGACTGTTTGGGAAATCAACTTGTCTCATCTCATCGAAAACCTAAACTATTTTAAAAGCAGGTTGCAAAAAGGTGTGAAACTTTTGGCAATGGTGAAAGCGACGGCATACGGCACCGAAGCAGACAAAATTGCGCAAACCCTTCAAGATCAAAATGTTGATTACCTTGGCGTAGCATATCCTGAAGAAGGCGTGGCACTTAGAAACGAGGGCATTCATCTACCCATTCTTGTAATGAATTGTGCTGAGGCTCATTTCCACCTTGCTTTATCGCATCAACTTGAAATACAAGTGTTTTCTCTCGATCAATTAAAACATCTCATATCCCATTGTAGGGCATCACAGAAAAAAGCCAATATTCATATTAAGCTTGAAACAGGCATGAATAGGCTCGGTTTTCAAGAAAACGAACTGCCAATACTCACAAGTTTGCTCGCAGAAGCGCAAGATGCAATTTCTGTAACGGGCATTTTGTCTCACCTCGCCACAGCCGATGATTTACACTCAACTGAGTTTGCTGAACAGCAGATTGCTCACTTTGAACACATGGCCAATCAAATTCTGCCTCACTGTAGTCAACAACCTCTGTTACATATCTTAAATTCATCAGCTATGTCGCAGCGTAATTTTTCACAATTTGATATGGTACGTTTAGGTATCGGGTTGCACGGCATATCTAGCCTGAAAGAAACGCAAAGCAAAATCAAACAAGTGGGCGCCCTACTCGCGACAATTTCTCAAGTTAAGACAGTAAAGATTGGAGAAAGTGTCGGTTATGGACGAGCGTTCACAGCACAGAAGGAGACTAGAGTTGCTACGGTTACCATTGGGTACGCCGATGGCTACGACAGGCGATTAGGCAATGGCAAAGGCGAAATGCTCGTACACAATAAACGCGCGAAAACGCTTGGAAACATCTGTATGGATATGTGCATGGTAGATGTTACAGATATTCCCCAAGCCAAAGCGGGCGATGAGGTGATTGTATCGAACGAGCATTTGCCAATTAACGAGCTCGCAACAAAAATTGGTACCATTCCTTATGAGTTGCTCACCTCAATTTCTAGCAGAGTGCAGCGACGATTCATTTACGAATAGTTAATGACTTAACTTCTGCCTGATGGATCATTTACCGACACATCGTCACCTTGTCATTATTTGATAATGATTAACTTAACAACATGAAGATTTTTTGTATTGGAAGAAACTATGCTGAACATGCAAAAGAAATGAACAGTGCTGTGCCCGATGAGCCACTCATTTTCATGAAACCGCCAACCGCCTTAGTGCAGGAAGGTAAACCTATTTACTACCCCGATTTCACTAAGAGCCTGCATTATGAGTGCGAGTTGGTCTTAAAAATTGGAAAGAACGGAAAGAGTATTTCTGAGCAATATGCCATGGATTATGTCTCTGAGCTAACGCTGGGTATTGACTTTACCGCAAGAGATTTACAAGCAGAACTGAAGAAAAAAGGTCACCCCTGGGAAATTGCCAAAGCGTTTGACAATTCTGCTCCTGTTGGAAAATTTCTGCCAGCTAATGAAGTAAATAATTGGAATGACCTCACTTTTGATTTAACAGTGAATGGGGAAACAAAACAAACCGGACATACAGAACATTTAATTTTCTCAATTCCGTATTTGATCAAATACATTTCCCATCGTTTTACTCTACAAAAAGGAGACTTAATTTTTACAGGCACACCCGAGGGCGTTGGAGAAGTTCATGTTGGCGACAAGTTGGTAGCTTCTTTTGAAGGAGAAGAAGTGTTGAATTTTGAGGTGAAGTGATTGAGTTAAAAAATCATTCAGTGCGATAGAGACTATCTTGATTTTTGAGAACGTATTCGATCATTACATCTTGAAAATGCTGTATTTTCTCAAAATCACTGAAATATTTATGGTAGAATGTCGTATTTGATACTCTTCCATTAATGAAACTTTTATTTTCATCAATGCCAGCCCACAGTCTTTCTTGCAAAGCCTCGGTGGATTTGAATTCCCCATAATAATCGTTGATTGTAGTTTGATACTGAGACTGTACTTCATTCAAGCCGACTTCTTTTAAAGCCTCATTCACAACCAAAGTTAATTCTGGGTAGTAATCGAAAAAACCACTTATATGGTGATAGTCAGACTGGTCGGTAACATACAGTTTATTATAGAGCCCCCTTATGCTAAAAAAGACAATTTGTTCCTTAGTAAAACGCTCTATGTATTCTTTATGACTCAATTCTCCTTTCCAAGATCTGTACGCACTTCTTAAGTTTTGAGATATTTTTTCATATGCATTATTAGAGATGTCAAAAGGCTTATCCTTGTACTCCATTATTACATCATTTAGCCAAGTCTGTGGCTCAATAAGCGGTATAAACTCCTCCGAATTGAGTTCAGGATTAATCGTAACAAAATTATAGCTCTCTTTAAAATAGCCTTGCTCCTCTTTCGTTAGGATTACATCTTGTAAGGTTTCGGAAAAAACATCAATTATATCATTTCTATCACCCGATTTCTCCCAAGTGGACAAAACTCTGTTCATTTCAAATTCACTTAATTCAAGAAAGTTTGCAAGTTGATAGGTTATAGAGTCATCTTCTCCATTCTCTTTGTTTAATCCACAAGGGTAGTCTTTGCAGTACTTCCAACAATCTGTATTGTCAGAAACAATACATTTTTCATAATCCTGAAAGATGCCATCGGTATTTAGATCCTTAGGTTGATTATTTTCTTGTGAGAACGATATAGTATAAACAGTCAAAAAGAGAACTTTTACTACTAAACTTATTCCCGTATTTCTTAGCTTTAGCATAGTTTCAAATATGTAAACATTCACAACCCTACTTGAAAGTTATTATAATCTTTGTTGTTACCAAAGATTCTAGTTTACTAAAATGCTAAATGACAGGTTTTATATGATTGATTAGCTACATTTTTTTAATTCTTCTTAACTTTCGCAAATGAAAACCCTTCTGCTTGCTCTTTTATTTGTTATTTGTTCAACCGTAGTTGCACAAGATCAAACCTATATTCAATGCGGTCAACTCCTCGACGTTGCAACTGGCGAAGTACATAGCCAAAAAACGGTTGTGGTTCAAGGTGACACAATTATCGACATTATGGATGGTTGGCGTGTGCCAAGTGGAGAAGTTACAGTCATCAACCTACAAGATAAGCTTGTTATGCCGGGTTGGATAGATATGCATGTTCACCTTGAGCATCAATCGTCGCCAACTTCATACCTAGATCGGTTTAAAATTGAGCCTGAAATGTACGGTATACAAGCCTATGCTTATGGAACAAAGACACTAATGGCTGGTTTTACAACGGTTAGAGATCTTGGCGGCTCAGGTGCAAACAATGCCCTTAGAGATGCGGTAAAGAAAGGCTTAGTGGATGGCCCACGCATTTATTCTGTAAGAAAATCAATCGCTATTACGGGCGGCCATGCCGACCCTACCAATGGCAGAACACTGAAATTACAAGGCAAACCAAATTACCAAAATGGGGTTTGCGATAGCCCTGAAGAATGTGCCAAAGCTGTAAGGTGGCAGGTAAAGAATGGTGCTGACTGGATTAAGATTACCGCAACTGGTGGTGTGCTTTCTGTTGCGAAAGATGGAGATGGGCCGGCCTTTTCAGAAGAAGAGTTAGCCGCAATTGTTGCCACAGCCAGAGACAGAGGCGTGCAAGTTGCTGCTCACGCTCATGGTAAAGAAGGCATGTTGCGCGCTGTACAAGCAGGCATAAAAACAATTGAGCATGGTACTTATATGGACGAAGAAGTAATGCGCGAAATGAAGCGTATGAATTGTTATTACATTCCTACAATTACAGCCGGTTGGGCCGTTGGCCAAAATGCAAAAAAAGATGGCTATTATCCAGAGGTTGTGCGACCAAAAGCAGCACGAATAGGTCCGCTAATTCAAGATACGTTTGCAAAAGCCTACGCATTTGGTGTGCCGATTGGTTTTGGAACAGATGCAGGCGTGTTTGATCATGGCATGAATGCAAAAGAATTTGAATTGATGTTTGAAGCTGGCATGCCTGTCATAGAAGCAATTCAGGCTGCCACCATTGTTAATGCCAAGATTTTACGAGCTGAAGATGAGTTTGGTCAAATAAAAAAAGGTCTCTCAGCCGATATTATAGCCGTTGACCCTGCATCTTTAGAAAACCCAGCATTGTTAATGAATGTGCCTTTTGTGATGAAAGAAGGTGCAGTCTATAAGAATGACTAGCAAATAAACCCACCCCAAGTAAATTCAAAGTACGCCTCCAAAAGTGCTGCCTTACTTTGTTTGAGGTGCATGAATCTTTGATGTGATATCTGCTCAATTTGAAAAGAAATCAATTTGCTCAAGAAGTCCGCATCTAATTCATTTTGATAGCGTTTGTTTCCTTGGGCAAGCTGAATATGCACGGTGAGAGCCTCTTCGCACTGTGTTTTCACGCTAATGTATTCATTGTAAGCGGTTGGGTAATGCTGTGACAAATCTTGCACGGCATGATACGGAAAGTCTTCAAACAGGTCTGCAAACAGGGTAAACAGAGCCTGTAACTCATTACGTTCACTGGTTTTATCTAAGCACTCCTCACATTTTTTGTGGTATCGTTGCTCAATTTGCCTGATGGTCATGACAATTAGATCTTCTTTGTTGTTTGTGTAGGAGTAAAGGGTTTTAGTCGAAATAGATAACTGATGAGCAATATCAAGCATAGAAGGGCTCTTGTAACCCACATGTTGAAACAGGCTTATAATTTGCTGCATTCGTTCATCAGGTATGGCAGCTACTAGTTTCATGAATCTAACCGCTTGGCCTTGCTATGTTCTGTTAAGTTTCCCTGCGCATCAAGTGCAGAAATATGAACAATGCCAGGTTGTTTGCCTACCTCGAGTGAGCCCAATTCTTGATCAAAAAACAATGCTTTGGCGCCGTTCCAGCATCCCCATTTTACCAACTCTTCGGTAGAAATTTCTTCATTACGTTGCTGTATGGTTTTCATTTCTTCCAAAATAGAATATTGCCAGTTAGAAGCGAGACTGTCTGTGCCCAAACACATTATAGCTCCTGCATTGATAAGCAATTGATAATCTGGCAAGCGATTTTCTATATACAAGTTTGCATTCGGGCAAGAACAGAAATACACAGATTGTAGATGATCGGTTGCCCACTGCACATCGGCTGCACTGGTAAAGGTATTGTGTACGTAAATAATTTGATTTTCACCGCTGAGATACTCACCCATGGCTTGTAATGAAGTTTTGCCAGGAGCTTCTACCCAAGATTGATCAATACTCCAATTTGAAAAGAGTTGTTGCCAAGCGCCACTTTTATCTTGATAATATTGGTTTTCTTGCGGATGTTCTTGATTGTGAATGCTGAGCAACGGTTTGTATTTTGCTGAAAACCGATCACAAAAGTTTACAAGCGTTGGCGTGCACGAGTAAGGCGCATGAGGTGTTATTGATGCCGTATTGCCATTTTGTTTCGGTGAGGCTGAAAATACCTCTTTTCCTTTTGCAATGCTCTCTAGTGTGCCTGCAGGTTGAAAATCAAATAACTCTACAAAGGTGTGAAAACGCAGCTTGCTTGCCTGTTTTGTCGCAAAAGAACGCGTATCATTCGAGATATCGCCAACGGCAACTATTCCATTCTCAACCATTTGTTGTTCACCCCAAGCAATCATTTTCTGTTGTTCTTCCTCACTCATGTCATCTCGGGTGGCAACCACTTGTGCAATGAATTCAATTAACCCCGTGTGAGTTGGAATTTTGTTGTACATAAATGATAACTCTAAATGGCAATGTGTATTGATGAATCCGGGGCAAATTGCGCCACTTAGCTGCTCATCAACTGACCCAGAAAACTCCTCTTGAGAGCCAACAAATAAAATGTTACCGTCATCATCAAACTGAACGATACCGTTTTTTATCTGTTGTCGATTCGCCGGAAAAATGTAATCTGCGCTAACTGTTCTCATACCCTGCGAACTTACGAAACAGCAAATAGATAATTATGCTAGAAACAACGATGAGAATGGTTGCTAGAATAGATCCTTCAAAACCAAATTCATCTCCAGTCCACAAATTTGGTGTTCGAATTTCTTGCCGAAACATGCTTTCTGTTCGTAATCCGCTGACTTCAAAACCAAATATTGGACCCTGAAATAAATTCCATGACCAATGCAAACCGAGTGGAAACCACAAGTTTTTAGAAAACAAGAAAGAGACACCGAGCATCATACCAGCCAAAAACAAGTTGATGCGAGGCAAAGTATCTATACCGTGGTTTAAGCTATGGAGAAGCATGAACAGTACAGAGGTAATGACCAAAGCAACCAAGGGGTGCATATCTTGCATAAGATTATGCTGAATGTAGCCGCGGAATACAATTTCTTCCCATAAGGCGCCTACGAAAAAAAGCACCAAATATTGAACCGCTAAACCAAAAGAAAGCTTGCCGGGATAAAATTCAACCATGCCTAGCTGACCCAAAATAAACGAAGCAACCATAATGAGCAGTGCGCCCGCAATGAAGCCAATCAGCAAATCATGTTTTCGTTTTGTGAAAGAAAACCAATCGGTAAGAAAAGGCCGTCGGTCTATTTTTTTCCTCAAAAAATAGATGAGAACCAGCGTGGCAATTAGCGTCATGCCACGAGCAATTGTAAAGAACCAAGGCGAAGTGAACTCAACCTTAGGAAAAAACCGCTCCATCATTAAGATGCCAAACCCTTCGAATACCACAACAACGAATATGATACCGACAAGGAAGATAAGCACACGGAGCAGCGATGATTTTATTGCCGCTTTTCTATAAAATTCATTCATGCTTATTGAATTGCGCCAAAGAGCTTTTCTTTCCAGTTTTCTTTCCAATTGTATCGCCAAGCAAACACGGCAAGCACAAGAATATTAAAGACTAATAATGGCAATATTTGACCACTGAAGTCTTGCACCTCCTCTGCATAAAACAAAGATTCAGTTTGGAGTACTGATTCTGGAGAGGTCATTAAAAGAGCAATCCAAAAATTATTGGCAATATGGTAACCCATGGCGAGTTCTAAACCATCATTCATCAAAACCATGATACCAAAACTCATGCTCATGATTAAGTATAGCGGCAACATCACTGCCACGCCATGCTCAAACACTTCTGGGTTGAGCATATGCACTACGGCAAAAAGAATTGTAGCAACCACGAATGCGGCGAACCGATTTTTGAACATGAGGCCAAAGCCTTGTAATAAATAGCCACGAAAAAACAGTTCTTCCCAACCGGCCTGAATTGGAATTAAAATGGCGGCTAGCAACACGAGGAGGCCAAATTGTTCTGCATCGAACCGAAATTTAATCAGCCCATCGCCAAAGTAGTAGCTAAACAGAACGCTTCCTACCACAACCAATGTACCAATGAAAAAGGCAAACCAATACTGATGCCAGCGATAGTTTTTTGCGGCGGTAGCAATCCATTTCATCCTTTTTTTATGCACGAACTGAACGGCAAACCAAAAGAACGCTAGGGTGAACACGAACAAGGAAGCAATTAAAACAAATGCGCCATTTCGACTGCCAGCTACTTCAACTAACCCTTCAGGGTCAATTGCAAAACCGTCCATTGCGATAGCTGTGCCGCCGGGTGTTGTCATTAGCACAGCTGTCAAAGGTAGTGACCCTACGATCATATACCCGATTCCAAAAGTGATTATGGCCCCAACCCAATAGCGCCAAACATCATTTTCCCCCCACTTTGCTACTTGAAAATACATACGTTTACGTTTTCAACATTTGCCCGAAAGTAAAGGAAAAATTTTCACTCCGCTCATGTATCGATTTATTATCTTTGAAATTATTTGAAAAACAGCCTGTGTACGGCTTTTTACAATCAAAACATACCAAATGAAGTTCATTGTTTCTTCCGCATCACTTTTAAAGAAATTACAATTAATTAGTGGCGTTATCAGTACCAATACTGTGCTGCCCATTCTTGAAGATTTTTTGTTCTTGATTGAACAAGATTCACTCAAGATTTTCGCCACAGACTTAGAAATATCAATGTCGACAACGGTTGAAATTGACTCAAAAGAAACCGGAAAAGTGGCCGTGCCGGCAAAAATGTTGCTCGATATTCTAAAAATGTTACCCGAACAACCAGTAACCTTTTCGATTAACCAAGACAATTTTGCCATTGAGCTTACCACCGATACTGGAAAATACAAATTAGCTGGTGAAAACCCTGACGATTTTCCAAAACTTCCAGAAGCCGGCGATACGCAGTCTGTTGATATGCCTTCTGAAGTGCTCACACACGCCATTGCGAAATGTTTATTTGCCGTAAGTAATGATGAGTTGAGACCGGCCATGACGGGCATTCTATTTGAACTCGACCCTTCTGAACTGACCTTTGTTTCTACAGATGGACACAAATTGGTACAATACAGCCGCAAAGATGTGAATGTGCAAGAAAGTGCGAAATTTATCGTGCCAAAGAAAGCACTCAATTTACTAAAATCTGCATTGCCTACCGAAGTCACTAATGTTACTTTAGCTTATGACGATACCAATGCATTCTTCACTTTTCAAGATGTGTTTTTGAGCACGCGATTGATTGATGCTCGTTTTCCTGATTATGGTGCGGTGATCCCAAAAGATAACCCTTATCTATTGACAATAGACCGTGGTTTATTTCAAAATGCTGTGCGGCGAACGTCTATTTTCTCAAACAAAATGACAAACCAAATTGTACTCGCCCTTGCCGGCAATCAACTACAGTTAAGTGCGCAAGATTTAGATTATAGCAATGAAGCCAGCGAGAAACTTGATTGTGAGTACGATGGCGAAGATCTAAAAATTGGCTTTAATGCAAAGTTCTTGAACGAAATGCTCGGTGTGATGGATGGCAACGAAGTAAAAATGAAGCTCTCCACGCCAACGCGTGCAGGCTTATTGGTGCCCGCAGTAGATGAGGAACATTCTGATCTTTTGATCTTAGTGATGCCGATTAGTTTGAACGTGTAACTACACATCAAAACTCCAATTGGTAGTTGATTTTGCTTGGTTTGCCTTTCTTGTAGCAATGGTTTGTTTACAACGGTTTAACAATTGTGTTGTAATCACTTTCGCAGCGTCATCATCAACCTCTGACAGCAACCTTTTCACCTTAGCCTCATCCACATCAAAACGATATAACAACCAAACTAACCGTTGTTGATCATGGTTAATCAATTGCTGTATGGCATGCTCTATAGATTGAAAATTCGCCCCATCATCTTGAATTGACAGCGAATCTGAAAGCATGTGGAACTCGTTTTGCATAAGCCAAAAATACAAAAGGCTGTCTCTTACGAAACAGCCTTTCTCGCTTTCCATTTTGAAGGTCTATTACTTCACAAATGAATGTTTAGTTTCATGTCCATCTACAATCAGTGTTACTTGGTAGCTGCCTTTAGGCAAAGTTTCCAAGCTGTACATTCTTCCCTTGCTATTAGATGCTAGAAACTTGTCAGTATGTAAAATATTGTTTTTACTATCAGTAAACACCGCCGATACGTTTGTGTTCTTATTTAATGATAGCATGTTTAACCATAACATTTCGCCTCTCTTCTGTATAGAAGGCAAGTAAACGATTTGGCTTGTCTCTTCACCAATAACTGTAAATCCATTTTCAATTATAATTTGAAATTGAGTGTACTCAATAACAAGATCATTTGATTCTTTCACTTGCAAGGAATAAGATCCCGCAGGAAGTGCACTAAAATCAATACTCACTTGGTAATTTTCTGTTTGTACAACTTGTCTATGCAATGTATAATTGTCAGTGTCTGTCAAAACGATTTCCGCTTCGGCTGAAGTTGAATTCAAGGCAAGCCTTACTGTGTTCTCTGTTTTTCCGTTCGTTAATTCTACATCGGCTTTCAAAATATTGAGTTGAAACCCAAATGTTATTGCTAAAACAATGATTAAATTTTTCATTTCTTTTGCTTTTAAATTTGATACAAATATTAGTGTAATTATTACACTAAGTTTATGTATTTTTGCCACATGTGTATGCAGAATTACCCTATTGGCGATTTGCTGAACAAATTCATGACAATAGAGTGTAGTTTTGAGATAATAGAACGGATATGAAGACAGGAAGACCAAGCTTTGAAACGATAATTAACAACCCAGGTTCAAGTTTTTCAGTAAAACATTTCAATAAGCCATCTAAAGAAACGGCAGGGGCATTTTGGCATATGCATCCTGAGTTAGAGTTGGTTTATGTGAGTGGGGGCAATGGCAAGCGACACGTTGGTAATCACCTCAGTTATTTTTCTGGTGGTGAGCTGATATTTATGGGTTCTAATTTGCCGCACAGTGGGTTTAGTGATCGGTTATATAATAAGCAAACAGAAACCGTTGTACAGTTTCACCCAGAGTTTTTGGGAGAAACATTCTTCAATTGCCCAGAAAACAAAGCAATTCGTGAGTTGTTTACGCTTGCAAAACAAGGTATCACTTTTTCTAAACAAACGCGACATGAGTTAGCCGATGCTATTGAGGGTCTTTTAACATTGTCGCCATTTGACCGATTGCAATCTTTACTAGACATTTTGTTTCACCTCGCGAAAGCAAAAGACATGACGATCTTGAACGCAGAGGTTGTGACAATGAGCATCGAGAAACAAGACAATGACCGGATACAAGTTATTTTCTCACACGTGAAACAAAACTTCGACAGGCAAATTCCATTATCAGAAATGGCTGCTCTTGTTAACTTGACAGAACCTTCTTTTAGTCGTTATTTTAAATCGAGCACTGGTAAAACATTTACCGATTTTGTGAATGAGTATCGTCTTGTTCACGCATCTAAGTTGCTAGCCGAAGGAGACATAACAATCAGCCAAGTTGCTTTAGACAGTGGTTTTCATAACTATTCGCACTTTAATAAATTGTTTCAACAGCAATTTGGACAATCGGCAAGTGAGTATAGAAATAACTATATGGAATTGGTGAGCTAATGGTTTGGCGTTGCACTTCACTCTTTTTTATGTTTCAATTTGAACCTCTTGATTACTGCCAGTAATATGGTATGGAGATATCTATTTCTGACATAAAAAAAGCCGCTAACAAATAATGCTAGCGGCTGTTATTTCCTTACCAGGGGAATTTATCCTAAATATGTTTTTAGTCTGCTCAACTTGTCAGACTTACGTAAGCTTTTAAGGGCTTTGTCTTTCTTTTGACGCACATTTGAAGTGCTTATGCCCATTTTTTGGCTTATGTCGCTAATGGTAGAAGGAAAGTTGCCATCTAAACCAAAATACATGGTTATAATTTTCGCTTCTTTCTCATCCATCATACCTAACACGCTTTGAATTTCCGAATGTAGTGACTCATCCATGAGATCATCACTCGGTTTTCCAAGACTGTCATCTGCAAGAACATCAGCCATTGTGCTACTGTCAGAATCATCGTTCAATTTTGAATCGATTGATAATTCTCTTGAGTTAATACGCATAAGTTCACGAACTTCTTTTTCAGTTTTGTCCATGAATGCGGCAATCTCATCAACAGTTGCCGGTCGGCCGCTATCTTGTTCAATTTGCGCTTTTGCTTCAGCCATACGTCTGGCTTCGAGGGTACGATTACTTGGTACTCTAATTTTTCTTGACTTATCAGAGATAGCCTTTAATATTTTTTTTTTCAAGCAGAAGACGGCATACGAGATAAACTTAAACCCTCTTGATTCATCAAAACGGTTAGCCGCTT
>ENA-ORXM01000943-ORXM01000943.1-marine-metagenome-genome-assembly--contig:-NODE-943-length-44821-cov-4.002928_pt1 | contig 44821 bp, 44 predicted proteins | sample MGYA00237867_ERZ511480 | MGnify/ENA primary metagenome ERZ511480 (study PRJEB26309, sample SAMN06266103) | marine metagenome | isolation source: Algal blade | place: United Kingdom:Sidmouth, United...
AAAGAATTTATGAATGCTTATCTGGCTATCAAGTACCACAGTGACCACCGAAACCGGTCACTCATAGAAGCCATTTCTGACACCCTAACCCATCATGGGTGCAAAACCTACTGCGTCGTGCGAGACCTCGAGCAGTGGGGTGAAAAACGATTCTCGGCTCAAGATTTGATGAAGCAAAGTTTTGCCGCCATAGACACATGTGACTTTGTTTTGGTGGAATTATCAGAAAAGGGGGTTGGGCTGGGTATCGAAGCAGGCTACGCCTACGCAAAGGGCAAAGCTATCGTTACTTTAGCGCGAGAAGGTTTTGACATCTCGACTACTCTCGCAGGCATTTCAGCGCACACAATGAGCTATACACCGACAACACTAGCATCGCAACTTACTCACATGCTTGAACTCGTAAGGAGCCCAAAATAGCGAGTGCCGCCGATGAAGCACAAGTCGAAGCCCTGGACGCAGCCTGGAACAAAGCCTATGTCGATAAAGACTTAGACGCTCTTGCTAGAATTTTAGCCGATGATTGGATAGGGCTTACGCCGGAACAGAAGGTCATCACTAGAGCACAACTGCTCGAGAGTCAGAAGAGCGCACCCGTAGACACCAAAATAGCTTTCAAACAGGGTTCTGTACATCTCTTCGGCAACCTGGCGATAAGCACAGGTGAAACAAAGGTTGAGGGAGGCGACATTTATATTCACCAACGTTTTACCCGCAGCTACCTAAAACGAAACGGAACTTGGCAAGCTATAGCGGTGCAAATTGTTCCTATCTCTAAGTTTTAAGCGTGGTGCTATGACAAGAAAGCTGTAAACTAAGCTTATGGCTCTTGCAACTCAAAAACAGCGTTATACCGAAACGGAGTATTTAGACCTCGAGCGCCAAGCCGAGTATAAAAGCGAATATGCAGATGGTGAGCTTTTCGCTATGGCGGGTGCAAGCGAGGAACACAACCTAATCGTGACGAACTGCGTTATTTCTTTAGGGACGCAGCTCAAAGACAAACCTTGCAAAGTCTATGCCAACGACATGCGCGTTCACATTCAGGCAACAGGACGCTACACCTACCCCGACATCGTGGTCGTTTGCGGTGACGCCGAATTCATCGACGACAAGCGCGATACGTTGACCAATCCCACGCTTATTATCGAGGTTTTGTCCGACACCACCGAGGCGTATGACAGGGGCGATAAGTTCGGAAATTTTAGAACGCTTCCCTCGCTACAAACTTACGTGCTCATCTCTCAAGATAAGCCTCACCTTGAGCTTTTCGAGCGCCAAACTGAAGGGGTCTGGCAACTGAGAGAGTATAAAGACAGCGGGCTTGCACCTTTGGCGGCGATTGGCTGTGAACTCTCACTGGTCGAAGTCTATGACAAGCTCGAGTTTCCCGCTCATGAAACCGATTCCTGACGGCTACAAGGCGCACCATAGCCTCATAGTCAGAAATGATATGACCGTGGACTTTGAACAACCCGAACCTGAACTCGGGTCACTCCACCCTGTTTATGCAACCAACTGGCTTACCAAACACATGGAGCTTGTCAGCCGCAAACTCATCTTGCCCTTTTTGGACAGTAGTGAGGAGGGACTTGGCTTTGAGGTCCGCGTAAAACACATTGCCTCGGCACTGCCAGGTATGCAAGTATCCCTAGAGGCCACTCGCGTCAAGACCGAAGGCCCGCGGATTTACGCGCGTTGCAACGCGGTAAACGAATTGGGTGATAAGATTGGCGAGGGCGAAACGACGCAAATCGTGATGTCGCAAGCTAAACTCGTTCAGAGGTTCAGCGACCTAAAACAGCGCTGGGAGTCAAGTCATGGTTAAACTACTCATTCTTTTCAAAAAGCCGCTCGATACCGAGGCGTTTTTAAAGTATTACTATCAAGACTTTGCGCCCCTGGTCAAAAAGTTGCCAGACTTAAAAGCACTTGTTAGCAACCGTGTTAAGGGTGAAATCTTGGGCGGTGAGCCTACTTATTTTCTGATTTGTGAACTGCACTTTTCTACTCGAGAAGGATTCAAGGCCGCAGTCAAGTCGTCAGTTTATAGAAATTTAGGCTCGAGCATTGCTGTATTCGCGAAAGGCTTAGTTACTATCCTTGTCACAGAGATCGATACCCCTATTGGAAGTAGTAATACGCTGCCCTTATCTGACTTTGAAGAGTTGACGTTGTAGGTCAATTAATCTAGCTTTGAAGCGGCCTAGCCTCGTGTTTTATTCCAGCTGCCGTGGTTACGTCGCTCTGAACATCTAGATATAGGCGAAAAGCAGTAAGTAAAAAGACGCTCGAGTGCATACTAAGTTTTTTCAGGTGTTGCGCTTCATAATCGTCTGGATGATCACTAAAACGTGCAATAGCTATATCATCACAAACAAATACATCTGCCCGAACATCGTTGATAACGACCTCGCCTAAACAGGTACAACGACCACAGTGATGCTGAAATTTAGGATTTATCTTCGGCCTCATTAGCGCGCTCCTAAGTTTAAGGATAGGAGATTCGCCTTGCTTAGAGTGTAGGCATGCACAAGATTTGTATGGTTCATAACACGGTTTTTGAGCCATTGTGTGACAAATACTGTCCTACACTCATAATACGCTAGTACAATAGGGGGTGATGACGTCGACCTATGGTTCTTGGGGGATCAATGTCGACCACGATTTACAATTCATGCCTGAAGCTCTGCCCGTAAGAAAATGGTCGTCTTATGGCGTCATAAACCTAGGGTTTTTGATAAGCGTAAGAAAGGAAATTATTCATGCTCAACCTACTTTTTCGAAGTGATTTAGTTTTTCAAAACAACGTTTCTTTACTATCTGAGGTCAGCCAGTGAGTATTGCCATTGTTACGGGTTCGGCAGGTCTTATTGGGTCAGAAGCGGCGCTGTATTTTGGTGACTTAGGTATGCACGTCGTCGGTGTCGACAACGACATGCGCCGCGTTTTTTTTGGTGACGAGGCCTCGACAGCCTGGAATGTCAAGCGTCTTAAGAACAGTTTGGGCGATAACTACACACACCACTCACTAGACATTCGTGACCGTGACGCTATTACTAAGCTTTTCACCCAATATGGCTCGGATATTGAGCTGATTATTCATACGGCGGCGCAACCGTCACATGATTGGGCGGCTAGAGAGCCTTTTACTGACTTTGATATCAATGCGGGCGGCACCTTGAATTTACTCGAGGCCACCCGCCAGCACTGCCCGGAAGCAGTTTTCATCTTCACTTCTACAAATAAGGTCTACGGCGACACACCCAATAGTTTGCCCTTGGTTGAGCTAGATACGCGCTATGAACTGAGCGAAGACCACACCTATTACGGCGGCATCCGCGAGGACATGTCGATTGATACCTGCTTGCATAGCCTTTTCGGCGCGTCTAAGGTCGCAGCCGATATTATGGTGCAAGAGTACGGGCGCTATTTCGATATGAAAACCTCTTGTTTTAGAGGCGGCACCTTGACAGGACCTCAGCACTCAGCCACCCAGTTACACGGCTTTTTAGGCTATGTGATGCGCTGCGCTATGACGGGTACGCCCTATACGATTTTCGGTTATAAGGGCAAACAGGTACGCGACGCCATTCATTCAAACGACCTTATTCAAGCCTTTCATGAGGTCTATAAAGCGCCCCGCAGCGCCGAGGTCTATAATATAGGTGGCGGGCGCTTTAGCAACTGCTCAGTGCTCGAGGCTATTCACATGAGTCAGGAGATTGCCGGTCAAGAGATGCAGTGGAGCCTGTCCGAACAAAACCGCATTGGCGACCACCTCTGGTGGATTGGTGATAACGGCAGATTCGAAGAACATTATCCCGACTGGAAACAGGCTTATAACGTCGAGCGTATCTTGAACGAAATCTATGACTTTAACCAGGATAAGTGGACGCGGTAAAGGACATATAAGTGAAAGACTTAGGCAAACGTAATCTGCTCGGTGTTTTAGTCGACGCTGTTGACTACGAAGCGGCAGTTGATAAAATTATGGGCGCCGCCAAAGCGGGGCAAGGCTTTTCGGTGACAGCTCTGGCCGTGCACGGCGTTATGACGGGTGTGGGCAGCAACACCCACCGCTACCGGCTCAACAACTTCGATCTGATTACACCCGACGGGCAGCCGGTTCGCTGGGGGCTCAACTTACTTTATGGTACAAAGCTCGGCGACCGCGTCTACGGACCTACCCTGACTCTAAAAGTATGTGAGACTGCTGCAAAAGAGGGCGTACCCGTTTTCTTTTACGGCAGCAAACCCGAGGTTTTAGACAAACTCAAAGAAAATTTAGAAACGCGCTTTCCTGGGCTCAACATCGTCGGTACAGAGGCGTCTAAGTTTCAGCAAACGACGCCCGAGCAAAAGCGTGAAATTGCCGAGCGTATCCGTGCGTCGGGCGCACAAATCACTTTCGTCGGTCTGGGCTGCCCGCGCCAAGAAGTCTTTGCGTACGAATACCGCGACGAGTTGAGCATGCCCATTATGGCGGTTGGCGCTGCGTTCGACTATCACGCTGGACTGCTCGACGAGCCCCCAGCCTTTATGCAGCGTTACGGCCTACAGTGGTTCTACAGACTTATGCAAGAACCGCAGCGTTTGTGGAAACGCTACCTTGTGCTCAACACCAGCTTTGTTAGTCTATTCACCTTGCAAGCCTTACGCTTGTGGAAGCCTAGCGAGACCAATACCGAAGCCCCACGCGAAGAAGTGCTTTACGGTTAGGAGCCAGTTATGACAAAAAAACGCGCCCTTATAACGGGCATTACGGGCCAGGACGGCTCTTATTTAGCCGAATTACTGCTCGCTAAAGGCTACGATGTTCACGGCATTATTCGTCGCGCCTCGACTTTTAATACCGATAGAATCGACCATCTGTATGTTGACCCTCACAAACCTGAAGCTAGATTGTTCTTACACTATGGCGACCTGTCCGACGCACCGGGACTGCGCCGCGTACTAGAAGAAACGCAGCCTGATGAGGTTTATAACCTTGCAGCCCAGTCGCACGTCGCGGTTTCGTTTCAGCAGCCGGAATACACCGCTGATATTGATGGCTTAGGAACTTTACGACTTTTAGAAGCCATCCGCGACTACCGCGCACGTACCGGTCACGAACTCCGCTTTTACCAGGCGGGCACCTCTGAAATGTACGGCGCTGAAAACCCGCCGCAGAGCGAGAAAACGCCGTTTTATCCGCGTTCACCCTACGCCGCAGCGAAAGTCATGGCTTTTCACATGGTGCGTAATTACCGCGAGGCCTATGACCTATTCGCCTGCAACGGCATTTTGTTCAACCATGAATCTGAGCGGCGCGGCGAAACCTTTGTCACGCGCAAAATTACCCGCGCGGCGACGCGCATTAAAATGGGGCTTCAGAAAAAACTCTATTTAGGTAACTTAGAATCGAAACGGGATTGGGGGCACGCCGAAGACTATGTCGAGGCCATGTGGCTCATGCTGCAACAGGATGCCCCAGATGATTTTGTCGTCGCCACGGGCGAGGCTTATTCGGTGCAAGAGTTTGTCAACCGCGTTTTTGCAAGGCTCGAGATGGACCCGAGCAAGTACGTTGAAATCGACCCACGCTATTACCGCCCCACCGAAGTCGATTATCTGCTAGGCGACCCGAGCAAAGCCAAAGAAAAGTTAGGCTGGATACCCAAAGTCGGTATTGATGAGCTTGTAGCGCGCATGGTCGACCACGACCTCGAGCTTGCCAAGCAAGAAAAAACCCTGAAAGACGCCGGACACGTTATTGCATTAAGGGGGATTGCCAGTGGCTGATAAAGTTATGAAGAACAAAGATGCCCGCATTTACGTGGCAGGTCACAGAGGCTTAGCAGGCTCTGCGGTTGTGCGCAAATTGGAAAGTATGGGTTACAGCAACCTCATTACGCGCACCAGCAGCGAACTCGACTTACGCAATCAGTCAGCAGTCAACCATTTCTTTAGCACGGAAAAGCCTGAATACGTCTTTTTGGCAGCCGCCAAGGTCGGTGGTATTCTTGCTAATTCGACCTATCCTGCGCAGTTTTTATACGACAACGTCATGATTGCAGCGAACGTTATCGAAGCCTCGTACCGCTCAGGTGTAAACAAACTGCTTAACTTAGGTAGCAGTTGCATTTACCCCAAACTCGCGCCGCAACCGCTCAAGGAAGAGTATTTGCTGACAGGGCCTTTAGAGCCCACCAACCGCGCTTACGCTGTAGCAAAAATTGCCGCGATTGAACTCTGCGACAGTTACCGCACCCAGTACGGCTGCGACTTTATTTCGGCGATGCCGACCAACCTCTTTGGGCCTTTTGACAACTTTGACTTAGAGACCTCGCACGTTCTTCCGGCCCTGCTGCGCAAGTTCCATGAGGCCAAACTCACTAACGCTGACAGCACCGAAATCTGGGGCAGCGGTACACCCAAGCGCGAATTTTTACATGTCGATGACCTCGCTGACGCTTGCGTCTTTCTTATGCAAAACGTTTCTGAGCCTGGCCCTATCAATGTCGGCAGCGGCGAAGACATAAGTATCAAAGACCTCGCCCTGCTCATTCAAGACGTTGTCGGCTTTGAAGGCGAATTGCGTTTTGACTCGAGTAAACCTGACGGCACGCCCAGAAAGCTCATGGATGTCACGCGCCTGAATGACATGGGCTGGTCCGCTCAGATTGGTCTGCGGGAGGGCATTGAAGCTACCTATACGTGGTTTTTAGAGCATCAAGAAGCTGTCGTTTAAGCTTAGACAGGGCATCTTATGGATATGAAACCCACCTCAACCTTCGATAAAGATGCTCCTTTGCAACCCATTCCGCAAAGCGCCGTGTCAGAGCCTGTCGCTACGTTGTCAGCGCCCAGACCCTTGTTGACGGCCGTCATCCTCTTAGGCTCCGATATGCTCGCTCTAACCCTGGCAGCTTTTATAGGCGCGTTAGGCTGGAATAGTCTCAACAACCTTGTAAACCCAGGCTTGTTTTTACAACTTTGGCCGCTTTTAGCCGTTTTTCCGCTGGGCTACTTCATGATGGGTCTTTACCCGGCAGCAGGGGTCAATCCGGTAGATGAATTGAAGCGTTTGACATCTGTCACCACAGGCGTTTACTGGATGGTCGTGCTGGTTCTGTTCTTAAGTAAGGACTGGCTTATCGCGTCACGCGGCATTTATTTGTCGTCGTGGCTCTTAGCGCTTTTATTCGTACCTTTAGGACGCGCCGCCCTGCGACACTTTTTGTCAAGTAGGGACTGGTGGGGCGTGCCCGTTATCGTTTTAGGCACAGGTAAAACGGGCCTACTGCTTATAGACCGACTCAAATCTAACCCAGGGTTAGGGTTAAAGGTTTTGGCTGGTCTAGATGACGACCCGTCTAAACATGGTCAATTCAAAGGTGTCGAACTGACCGGTCCCTTATCCAAGGCGACCACTTACGCGAAAGATAAAGGGATTCGCCACGCTCTTGTCGCTATGCCTGGTCTAGCCCCCTTACAACTCAGCCGCCTAACGCGGCGCTACGCCAACATTTTCCCGCACCTTATTTTGGTACCCGATATGTTCGGCATGGCGAGCCTCGGGGTTGATACGATGGATTTTGCGGGTATTGTCGGTTTGCACGCGCGTCAAAACTTGCTGCTGCGCCGTAACCAGATAGCTAAACGCTGGATTGACCTGCTTATTTTATTGCCCGCCAGCACTATTGCACTGCCTATTATTGTCTTAGCAGCCCTCTGGATTCAGTTTGTTGCAAAGGGTTCACCCTTTTATACGCAACTGCGCGAGGGCTATAAGGGCAAAGAAATCAAGGTTTGGAAGCTGCGCACGATGTATTTAAACGCAGATGAACTGCTCGAGACCCACCTGAACGAAAACCCCGAAGCTAGAAAAGAGTGGGAAAGCTTTTACAAACTTAAAAACGACCCCCGCATTTTCCCTGGGGCGGGTTTACTGCGTAAGCTGAGTATTGACGAGTTGCCCCAACTCTTTAACGTTGCAAAGGGTGAAATGAGCTTTATCGGGCCACGTCCGTTTCCTTATTATCACCTCGAGAGCTTCAACGAGGCATTCCGTGACTTGAGGGTCGAAGCAAAACCAGGGATCACAGGTTTATGGCAAGTCTCAGCGCGTAGCGACGGCGATTTACTCATTCAAGAAGAGTTGGATAGCTACTACATACGTAATTGGTCGCCCTGGCTCGACCTGTATATTTTGGCGCGTACACCCTGGTCGGTGCTGTTTAGTAAAGGGGCGTATTAAAAGTTATCAGTTGTCAGTTTTAAGTTCTTAGCTTCTAGGCTTAATCGCTGTGCCAAATTATGAAAAGGCTTAACTAATACTAAATTGCTTGAATCATGTCATAGTCGGAATGCCTTGGAGGGTACGCTCTCACGAGCGATTTTAAGTCACTAATGTTACATTAAAACGGCACTTTAGTATAAACCAGAAAAACTGTTGTTTTGAGCGAGTACGAGAAATCTTTGTGGGGCACGTTAAAAACAGCCTTCTCTCTGCGCTAACGCCCTGGTCAAAGTGACAACAGGCCTCTTCTTTTTTTACACGCTCACGTCTCGAGAATAGTTGACCTAACTTAGGAGTGCCTGCTATGATTGAGCGCTAGCGCCCAGGTGGCGGAATTGGTAGACGCAGTAGACTCAAAATCTACCGGGGCAACCTGTGCGGGTTCGAGTCCCGCCTTGGGCACCACAAGCGGGTCTGGTTAAACACCAGACCCCTATTTAACTTAGACTGCTGGAGGAACACGTGACCTTTCTTTTTTGGCCCTTATTAATTCTTTTTCTGATTTTGTGTGCCCTGCTCACCGTTATTATCTTGCTACAAGAACCCAAGCAAAGTGGCTTAGGTGACGCCCTGGGTGGTGGCGGTGGCGGTGGCGAATTCAGCACGACAGGCGGTACAGCCGGTGGGCTACACCGTTTGACCATTATCTTGGGCGTTATTTGGGGTTTACTTGCCCTGGCACTCGGTGTGATTCCTCGAGTTTAAGAGCTGAAAAATAGCCAAAGGGAGGCCGCTTGGGCCTCCCTTTTTTATTGCCTTTTTGATTTATCGGCTTTTATGACTAATTCAGCCGCCGCCTTACCCGAAAGCAAGGCGAGCGGAATCCCGCCACCTGGAAAAACGCTGCCGCCCGCTAACACGAGATTGTCAAAACCATTAAGCGTTTGTTTAGGACGTAAGGTTTGTAAAAGAGAGTGGGGCGCAACGCCGTAGATGCTACCGCGGTGGGCTAACTGAGCCAACTTCGACGGCCCTATAATTTCTGCAAAACGAAGCTTCTTACTTATATCGAAGCCGCGTTTTGCAAGCACACCGAGTAAATGCTCGAGATATCTCTCCTCATCAAGGGGCCGCTCATCTAGCGCAGGCGCATTTGCCATCACAAACCAGTTTTCACACCCTGGGGGCGCGTCGTCGGGGTCTGTCTTAGAGCTGATATTAAAGTAAAGCGTCGGGTCAGTCGGGAACTCGCCACGGCGTATGGCTGCGAACTCTGACCTGTAGTCAGAGGAAAAGCTGATGCTGTGGTGACGCAGCTCAGACGTTTCGCCTTCTATTCCTAAAAGCATCACAAATCCTGAGAGCGAGGGCTCGAGCCGCTCCAACCGCGTTTCTAAATGGAGCAGCTTATGCGTCCGAATGATGTCTAATGCTGAAACTACCGCATCTGCGTGAAAAGAACCCTGGCTCGTATGGACTGTTTTGACCCTTCTCGCCGAATGCTCGAGCTGCTCAATCTTGACATCCGGACGCAGGTCAACCCCCACTTTTTCAGCAAGCCCGACTAAGCCCTTGACCACAGCGTAAATCCCACCTGTCGGATAGCTAACGCCCAGCCCAAGCTCCGCCCAGGCAATGTTGTGCAGCACCGCAGGTGCGCGGTACGGGTCAGCACCGAAATACGTCGCAAAGCGCAGAAAAAACTGTTTGAGGTCGCCCGTTGCCCCGTAGCTGTCGAGCAAGCCCTCGAGTGTCTTAAAAGGATGCGCCGCCAGACCGTGTTTGAGCCCGTAGCGCAGTAGCTCGAGCCTTGTCGGCGACTGACCAAAACCAAACGTTGGAGCCGCTGCCTCGTAAAGCTTACGCGCCTCAGCCAGAAGATTGCGGTAGACGTCAGCCTCCTTTGCACTGAGCTGTTCAGTCGTACGCTCGGCGTCGCTGTAAACGTCCCAAACGCGGCCCGATGGGTAGTGGTAGCGGCACAGTAAATTCAAAGGTTTTAGGTCAAAGGGTAGTGACTCTCCGGCGCGCTCAAATATCTCTTCGATAATGTGAGGTAGGGTAAAAACGCTTGGTCCCGTATCAAAACGGAAGCCGTCTTTTTCAAGCTGTCTCGCCTTACCGCCGAAAGTAGTGTTCTGCTCGAGTAAGGTGACTTCACAGCCTGCTAAAGCGAGGTGTATCGCCGCCGATAGCCCTGCAAAACCGCCACCTAAAACGATTACAGCCTTCACGCGTAATCGCGCCCCTTCCAGGTGTAAGCGCCTTTACGCCGCAGGACGCGTAGTGAAATGCGCCAAAAGGGAATGGGCATGAGGGGCTGTAAGAGGGCCTCGAGTGGTGATCGCCCCGTTTTTAGCGAGGTCAGCGCACGCTGAGCTAAGCCGAGCGTAGCGATAACAAACCACCAGGGATGGATAAACCCTAAAAGCCAGGAGAGGCCATAGGTGAGCGTGTTGAGAATACCTAAAACGATAAGGAAGCCACGGTTATGGCCTGTCGCTGCCAGAATATTTTTACTAAACCCCTCGAGAAGAGCTTCATCTGTTTCGTACATGCGGGTGCTCAAAACTTCGCCTCCCAGAGCCAGCGCCGTTGGAATGTCTAGCCCCTTGGCAGCTTGGCCCATCCGCACATCTTCCAAGACCTCCGACTTAAAGGCAGCGTGGCCTCCAAGCGTTTCGTAAGCCTCTTTGGTAAAAAGCATCAATTGTCCGTTTCCCGCTGAGAACGCGCCAAATGGCAAATACTTGACTCCTAAATAGGGCAAGCTGCCTAGCAAAATGAGGTCAATCGCGGGAACAGTTATGCGCTCGAGCAGTGACCCCGTAAGCTGCCGGGGCCAAACGCTTACAAACTCAGCGGCATGTTTGGCTCTAAAAGCTAGCAGGGAGGTCAGCGTCGAAGGTTCCCAGCGAACATCAGCATCGGTAAAAATGAGGATCTCCCCTTGTGCCGCTTGCACTAGCTGATGACAAGCCCAATTTTTCCCACTCCACCCCACAGACAAAGGTTCACCTTGTATAAAGCGGAATTTTGGGTTTGTTCGGAAGGTCTCGAGAACCTCCGCAGTTCCATCCGTTGATTGGTCATTGAGGACAACTACTTCAAAATTACCTTTCTGCATCAACAAGCGAGGTAGATTTTTAGGCAAAGTCTTAGCCTCGTTACGCGCCGGAACAAGAATAGATATGCGTTCTTTAGAAACAGTTTCCGAAGGTTTTAGAACGGGGAAAAAGATAAGATTCGTTAGCAATGTTACAAGCTGTACCCCTATAAAAAGCGCAGCGATAATAAGCAGGGCATTTATAAGCCAAGCCATCACGACCACAAGCGCCGCACCCAGGCCATGCGGGTACTAAAACTTTTGCGCCCTGTCAGCCATGTCTCGAAACCTGCTGGCGCTTCTTCGGGTGGGGTGGCGGCGATTTGTTTATCAAGGTTTAGAAGCAGCGCGTTCATTGAGTTTTGTAAGTTTGTCAGGTTAGCAGTGTCATCACCACAGGGCTCGAGCCTTTCCCCCAGCACAATAAACGCCTCCGGATACTGCGCCCCGCGCATGACCACGCGAAACGCGACAGGGTAAATAGGCACTTGGGCGCGTTTCGCCAAAAAACTAACACCCTTGTGAAGTTCTCCTACGCCACCCGCTCGACTAAGCTCTCCCTCAGGGAAGATGAAAAGCAAATTACCTCGCTCTAAACGGCGTAGCCCTTCGCGCACCTCGGAATCACTAATCACCCCAATACGTCTAAAAAAGCGAAAACGTCCTAACTGCTCCTCTCGCATCATCCCGCTGACAGGTAGAGAGATTTTTTGCTGCACGAGCCAGCACAAATAAGCGTCCCACCAGGAGTGATGGTTCACCGCCAGGACGGCCCCCGTCTCGGGTAAATGGTCCCAGTCACCGCGCTGCCAAACTGCATGCAAACTATCCGTAAGTGAACGGCAGATAATAAAAGGCAGAAAACGAACAATCCAGCTTTCTATCTCACTGGCAAAAAAATTCTTTACAGCGTTCATTTGGAGGCTTGCAACTGCGCCCTTGGGTAGAGCTTATGTAAATGCGGCACCAAAAACGCGCTCATCGCTATAAATGTGACAAGACCTGCCAGGGGCATGCCGAAAAAGACGAGGCCTACGCTTATAAGAAATGCCTGGGCTAAAAAAACGAGGCGTAACTCGGTGCTGGCCTCGTAACGTAGGCGCGGCTCGAGCCAGAGCAGCAGCCGCACGAGCAGCCAACTCGCTAAGTACCAGCCCAAGAAATTACTTAGCGGCACGTCGTAGTAGAATCCCCCCGCCTCGAATTGCCAGAAGCCTTTTTTGACCATGAGTGGGTCGAGTCCTAAATCCCAGGCAACAATAGCTAAGGGTGCTAGCCAGATCTTGGTTCTGGGTGAGGTTAGTGTCAGACCGATAAAGCCTATCGCCCACCAGCCCAGCGGCACGAGCAGCGGTACGCCGAAGAGACTCGGTCCCGGCGCAGTGTACTCGTACACACCAAAAGGAAAGCCCGTCGTCTTACCCGTCCACTCGACTGCTAATCCAAAACTAAATGCAACTGCGAAGAGTAAAAAGGCTTTTACGCCGTAATGCTGCACGGCGTACCCAAAAACGCCCAGCGCCAGCAAACCCGTGCTGATATAAACGAGTACAGGAAATGCCTCGGGGAATAGGGGTGTTGGCACCATGCTGAGCACCCAGAGAACAAGCGCCGCTTCCCACGGACGCTGTCGCCGCACAAGCTCGAGCAGCCGTTTAGTCCGTTTCATCGCCCCTGGGTAGAGCGACAGCGTCATGCCAAAAACAACAAAAATATTTGTGAGCAAAAAGAATAACGCCTCTTCTATGGGCAAGCCAAACGGCTTAATCCCGAGGGTAAAGTCCTCGGCAATCCACCAAATGTTCAGGCCAATCGCGGTTCTGTCAGCTATCCATAAATAGAGGGTGGGGACTGCGACGCCAAGCAGAACCACGCGCCAGCGCTGGGCCAGCCAGTCACCGCCCACCCCCAGCAGGAGCGCTAGCACCGGACCCGCCCAGACCAAAATGAGACCGATGTATGTACCCCGTTCAAAAGACAAGGCAATCAGCCCTGTCGCTGCTATGAGCAAGGCAAAAAGAACACCGAGCCCTCTGACTAGATTCGGATTTTTTAGGTCTCGAGCCCCCAAATCTCGAAGCCGCTCTGAAGCAAAAACGCGGCCTACGGTCAAATACCACAAGCCCGTCAATACGGTTTGAAGCAGGAAAAATAAATATTCTTCAAAGGGTACATAGCCTAGCGTAAACAGCACCCTACCCTCAGGATAGCCCCACACATTTCGGTAGACCAAATAGTTATCCCACGGCGTAGTGTAGACAAAGGCAATAAGCATATGACCCGCAATGACGCCGAGGGCAAAGCGGTTCGTGCCACCTAGCGCACCTGACAGCGAAACGCCGCGCCGCGCTAAGGTCCAGGTTCTAAACCCTAAAAGTAAAATAATCGGAATGATGAACACAAAATGAAACTGTAAGTACGTCATGACTCGTTCCCTAAAGACCAGAGGCGCTTGTTTTCTAAATCTTTCAGTACAACCCGCGCTGCATTACGCCCCGACGCCCCCATGATACCGCCGCCAGGGTGCGTACTTGCCCCGGTTAAAAACAAATTTTTTAGATGCGTCTTGTATTCTGCCATGCCCAAGAAGGGGCGCAGGGCAAACATCTGGTCGAGGCTCATTTCCAGGTGCATGACGTTGCCACGGTAGAGACCCAGTTCGCGCTCGAGCCAGAGCGGATGCTGAAAAAGCTGACCTACAATTTTGTCTTTCGTGCCTGGCGCATAAACTTCAAAGGCGTCGATAATCGACTCAGCGACCTCATCACCAATGTCATCCCAGTGGAGGCCGCGTTTCAGTTCGTAAGGATAGTATTGCGCCCAGAGCCATAGAACCTCACCGCCTGGTGGGGCTAAAGTATCATCCACCGCGCTAAAACTCATAGCAACAATCGGCGGGTCTTTCGCAGGTTCGCCGCGCAGGTAATCACCAAAGGCTGCATTCAGTTGGGCACGATCTCGGCAGAGCAGTTGAAGAGCACGCCGCGCCGCGTCATCAGGATGCGCTTTGTATTGAATGGGTTCATTTAGAGCCAAGCGAACAATCGCCCCAAACCCGTTGCCCGTGCGCATTTTGCCGCTGTTGTGGGGTCGGTGCTGGGAAGGCAGGAGTTTTTGAAAGGTTTCTATAGCGTGACAGCCTGCCACAACTCTTTTAGCGGTGTAAACGCTACCTGATTTAGCCTCTCCGTTTTTGGAAGGCTCGAGCCTCACCCCCGTGACCGCGCCACTATCCACCAAAATTTCAGCGATAGGTGCGTTCGTAAACACCTCACCACCGTGCGCCTCAATGTGTTTTTTAAGCGCCTGCGTTAACATACCCGAGCCACCTCTGGGTCGCGCCATCCCGCCCTCATGGTAGAGCGGATGCCACAGCAAAAAAGGTGAGGTCATCGGTTCCGTTGGAGGTGGCCCCGATTGCGCTGCCATCCATACTAGCGGCGTTTTGACCTTTTCCTCACTGAAGTAACTATCCACAACCTCACCGTAAGGTTTGAGAATCATCGGCAGGGCTTTTTTCCAGTCGCCCTCAATCGCCTTGCCAAAGATCATTTTTTTACCTAAGTTAAAGGGGCTGGGCGTACTTAAAAAGAGGTCTTTGACAACCCTGGCAAAGGGCTGCCAGTCATCTAAAAAGCGCCGGTACGCTGCGCCCTCACCTGGGAATTTGTTCTCGAGTTCATCAACCGTTTTACCCGCGTCACGGTGAATGAAAAGCGTGTCGCCATCTTCATAGGGCGAAAAGAACAGCGGGTCGATGTCAATGTACTCGAGACCGTAGCGCTCCAACCCTAATTCCTCAACAATGGGCGTCAGACGAATAAGAATATGGGCGCTGCCGCCTAAATCAAACTGGTAACCCGGCACTATTTCTTTCGTTGAGACCGCGCCGCCCACGATGTCACGGCGCTCGAACACAGCTACCTTATATCCGGCTTGGGCTAAATAGGCGCTTGTAATCAGGGCGTTGTGGCCCGCGCCTATCGTGATGATGTCGAAGTCTGGCACCCACTAATCCTACCTTGCGCGCGCGCTTAAAAAGGAGCTTGGTGAGGCAATCTTTATGGTATTTAGCATCAAGGGTCTCTAAACTAGTAGGGCTGTGCTCGAGACCTTCGCCCAAACCTACAAGAGTTTATTCCTAATTCTTCACCTGATGAGTTTTGCTGTCGGGGTGGGCGCAGCGACTTTAATGGATATTACTTTTGGGCGCTACTTGCTCAGCTTAGAAGGCGAGAACTGGTATCCAGAACTCTACAAAAGCGCTGGGCGGCTCATCTGGCTGGCCTTAATCGTTATTGTCTTAAGCGGCTTGGGACTATTTTTAGCGGATATGTCACACTTGCTGGCATCAGCTAAATTCTTGACAAAGATGATTGTTGTCAGCGTCATTATTCTAAATGGTCTTGTTTTTAACAGCGTTTTGATACCGAGGTTAGGCTTTATCTTTGGCGAGGCAAATTCTGAGAGACTTGGCGTAACGAGCCGCCACTTTAGGCGCAGCACTTTCGTATCAGGCGCAGTGTCGCTGACGTCATGGTATGGGGCCGTTATTTTGGGAGGGCTCAACCATGTAAGTTTATCCTTTGCTGTCCTTATAGGTGTCTACGGCGCGGCCCTAACGCTTACCGTTACAGGGAGTCTGATAGCCGAAGAGCTTTTCTCGAGACGTCTAAAGAAGAAAACGAGCGAGGCAGCGCAGGGCGTTGCAAGCGAACTGCTTAAGGACTTGGAAACCTACAATACGCTTTTTTCTGTACCCAGACGCTAAACCTGTTAGCGTGTTCTCTGTTTTGGACAACTTCAGTCAACGCCTACCTTTGTGAGCGTTGCGCGGATGGCTAAAACCTTTCGCTATTACGGGATAAGATGCTCGGATGCCGCGCGACCCTTTTCTAAAAATCTTCACCATTTGGTGGCCGCTGGCACTCAGCTGGCTTTTCATGGGGCTCGAGCAGCCTCTTATCAGCGCAGCCATCGCGCGGCTACCTGACCCGACGATTCACCTTGCGGCGCTGGGCGGCATCGTGTTTCCCTTTGCCCTCGCTATCGAATCTCCTATCGTGATGTTGCTGTCGGCCTCGACAGCAATGGCTGATAACAAACAAGCCTACAAACTGATGTACCGCTTCATGATGATTGCAGGCGCGCTGCTTACAGGACTGCACGCGCTGCTTGCGTTTACGCCGCTCTATGACCTGTTTATCGTTGCCGCACTTGCGCCGCCCGAAGAAATCGTTGAGCCCGCCCGCTGGGGTTTGCGGGCGATGCTACCCTGGACCTGGAGCATCGCGCACCGCCGCTTTCAGCAGGGTGTGCTTATTCGCTACGGCGACGCAAAGGCTGTTAGTGTCGGAACACTGCTGCGCCTTATCGCCAATGTTTTGAGCATGGCGGTAACCATCTTTCTGGGTTTACCCGGTATAGTCGTGGCAGGCTTGGGCATTAGCGCAGGCGTTATTACAGAGGCCATTTTCATCGCGATACGCGCCCGCCCCATCATCCGCGACAAGCTACCCGATTTGGTAGATGACCCACTGAGTTGGCGGGCTTTTGGTATTTTCTACGCGCCGCTAGCTTTCACAACCGTGCTTCTTCTCGGCTCGCAACCCATTGGCAGCGCAGCGATAGGCCGCATGCCCGAAGCGCTTAATTCACTCGCTGTGTGGCCTGTGCTGGTCGCGTTTATCTTTTTATTTAGAGGTTTGGGCTTCGCCTTTAATGAAGTTGTGGTCACTGCCTTAAAAGAGAAAAAGGCCAGCTTTAGCGACCTGACGCGCTCAGCGCATCTACTGAGTTTGGCACTTACCGTATTACTCGGGCTTGTCGCTCTGACCCCGCTATCACGAGGCTACTTTGCTGGTGTGGCTGGGCTTAATAACACACTCGCCCCGCTGGCCGTTGCCGCTTTTATCTACGCCATCTTCTGGCCTGCGCTGTCGGTTTACCGCAACTTGTATCAGGGCGTGATTGTGTTCAGCGGTCAAACCCGCTTTGTCAGCGAGGCGGTTGTCGCGTCCTTAGTGGTGACAAGTACCCTACTGTTCACTGGTGTCGCGCTAGGTACTTACACTGGCCTATTTGTCGGCGTGGTCGCCTTTTTAGCAGGCACAGTGGCGCAGGTGCTCTGGCTTTTTTGGCGTAGCCACAATATACGCATAGGGTTAGAACAGAGGGCGAAACTCGAGCCCGCACCTATTGTGTAGGCTCGAGTCTAAAACGCTTGCAATAACTCTCTTACCGAAGTTATAAGCGCACCTAAACCCTACTAACACAGACCGGATTTGCTACACTCACTCTGTTACACACTCCGGTTAAAAGCTCCGAGTGGAGGTCTTATGAAAATGAGTTTGGCGGCCTTTCTTAGTACAATGCTTCTTATTACGCTGGCAAGTGTCTTTTACTTGTTTGCCTCCAGAGCTGTGGAATATGTGACTACAGAACAGGCTATAGAACTAAATATACTAGCCCAAGAACTTGAGGCACTACAAAATGAGGTACCCAGCTTTTCTATGCTCCTAATAGAACCTGACCCAGACACCGATTTCAAACTTATTGAAGTTTCTCCTGATGACACGGTTTACGCTGCTATAGAGCTTTCACACTAACCTAAACGATAGTTCACTTTCGTAGCAGAAGAACTCAAAAACCGAGTAAGAGACGACTGTTATTGCAAGGGAGCGGAAGTGGCGAAGCAATTTGTATATTGTGAGAAGGTGTTGCCCCGAACTTTACAACCAACCTTCAATATCTGGGTATTCAGGTTATATTTGCAAAGCGTGCCCCTCACCCCTAGAAACCCTCTTATAAACATTTACAGGACTCGCTGACCCGGGTGCATACCAAAGCGCTACCTTACGTTTCTCTACTCAGTCTTTTTTGGGGCACTAATGCCGTCGCCAGCCGTTACGGCATCGGCGAATTCAATCCCTATCTTTTTATCACCCTGCGTTTGAGTATTGCCGCCGTATGTTTTGCTCTTATTTTACTTTTGGTTCAGGGCAAGTTTCCTACAAATGTAGATTTGTGGAAGAAAGCCGCGCTCAGCGGTTTGCTCGGTGTGGCTATTCCGCTGCCTACGTTTATTTTGTCACTCCAGTACCACTCGAGCGGCGTAGCCACCCTCTATGTAACAACTATGCCCGTCATGCTGGTGATTGTCGCCCATTTCGTTTTGCCTGACGAAAAAATGACCCGTAACAAAGCGGTAGGTGTCGCGCTTGCCCTTTCCGGGGCACTTTTTCTGGCGCTACGGGGCGAAAGTGGTTTGGCCGATGTGGGGCGCGCCAATCCGCTAGGCTTTATTTTGGTGATGGTCGGACTGGTTTCAGAAGTATTCAACACCATGTTCGTGCGCCTAAAAATGCGGCAAACGGACCCCATGCAGGTCACCGCCATCAGGCTATTGACGGGCGCGGTGGTTGTCTTTACCGTTACGCTGTTTCTGGGCGACTTCTCGTTTGCGAAGGTCACTCGAGCGGGCTATTTCTCAGTTATATACGCAGCTCTTTTTGGCGCCCTAGCTGCACAGTTTCTAGCCTTTTACATTCAGCGCAGTTTCGGCGCCACCGCTTTTTCGCTCAATTCTTTTATCGTACCAATGGTGGCAACAGTCTTTGGGGTGTTACTACTTGGCGAAATTGTCACCTGGACATTAGGCGTCGCTACGCTTCTCATTGGCAGTGGTTTGTACCTGTTGAACCGTAAAAAGCCAGAGCCAAGAGGAGTCGGCAATGTCTGAGGGTCAACCTGTATAAACTGAGTAGACCGCCCGCGGAATCAGCGCGATGCGCTCATAGGTTTTCAGGTGCGCCCGCTTGGTTAAATTGTCATAACGGTTTTGACGCAATTTATGCAAAATACCCTCGTAATTGAGTGCCGCAACGCCCACTGCCGTTTTCGCCACACCGTTCAAACGCGGAATACCGCGCCAGCCCAGGCGGTAAAGTCGGTGGGTCAGGTGCGAAAGTTCCTCGAGCAAGTCGATATATTCCTGCGTCACATGCCCCAGGCGAAGTTGCTCTGGACTAACACCGTGTTTCGCCATTAAATCCATCGGCAAGTAACAGCGGCCTTTTTCTAAGTCTTCGCCGACATCACGCAAAATATTGGTAATCTGCATGGCCTGACCGAGCGCCAGCGCGTAGTCTAGCGTTTCGTCGCCACCTGAATAGCCCGCAATCGGAGCAATAAGCCAGCCCACCACCCCGGCAACGCGGCGGCAGTAGAGCATCAGGTCTTCTAAGGTTTCAAAGCTTTGCTCACTCAGGTCAGACTCGAGCCCCAAATAAAGCTCGTCAAAGGCAGTTTTGGGAACATCGTAATTATCTAAAACCCAGCGTAAACCCACTTCTAAAGGACTCGAGATATCAATCACGCCGTCATAAGCGTGGTCAATCCCCTCACGCCACCGGGCAAGCTTGCCGCGGGCTATGTCAGATGTGGGGGATTCGTCTACCGCATCGTCGCCGCTGCGGCATACGGCGTAGACGACACTTACAGCGCGGCGCTCTTGCGGCGCGAACAGCCTCGAGCCTAGGTAAAAGGTGCTCGAGTGTTCTTTGGTTAACGCATTGCAAAAATCGATCGCGTCCGCTGCGGTCATGAACCCTCCAAGAACATAAGCCTATATGACAAATCTAACATATGGTGCGGTAAACAGTTCGTGAGCTTTGAAGCAATTAACCAGGAGAGGGAGAAAGGGAGAAAAGGGGAGGGGGAGAGAAAAAACCCCTTCTCCCCTGCCCCTTCTTCACTGCTATGAAGTCTGCTTGACCGCGACGAGCGCGTAACTCAAGGGTGGCTTCGTCTCATAATCTTGAAAGGCCTTGTAGACCTCGGACTGGTCATGGTCGTATTCCTCGAAGCGGGTCAGGCTCAGACCATTTTTTAGACACCCTCCGATAATGTCAGACAGGGTGTGATGAAACCAATAGGATTTTGCCTGCACAATGACCTCAGGATTCATATAGTCGGGCTCGGCCTCGTCTTCAAAGGGCTCGGTTCTGAAGTAAGAGTGCTTGACTTCGAGCCCGGTTTCGGCGTCGAACATATCTAAAATAGGGTGCATTTCATAAAGATAAAAGTGCCCGCCAGGGCGTAAAAGCCGCGCAACCACCTTAAAGTAAGCGTCCAAATCGGGCAGCCAGCCGAGCGCACCAATTGTTACGTAGACGATATCGAGAGCTTCATCATAATCGTGGGAAATGTCGTAGACACTCGAGCAAACAAAATCCACCTCTACGCCACCGGCCTCGGCAAGCTGCCGCCCTTGCGCAATAAACTTTTCGCTGATATCAAAACCCACGCAGCGTCCCGCCCCTGCCTTTTTGCAACTGATAAGCTCGCGCCCGTTATTGCAGCTTAGTTGGGCAACAGCTTTTCCCTGTAAACCGATATCAGCAAAAATAGCTTTTTCGTATTCATCAAAGGTCGTAAAGTCGGCGGCAGCGACGCGCTTTAGCAAATCCTGTACGTAGCCCGCCGCGTGAACATCAGCCGTTTCGTTCCACATATCACGGTTCGCCTCGACATAGGCAGTTTGACTATCATCTTTAGTGCTCATAGGCTAAGTTTATAAGATGGCAAAGCAAGGCGAGGTTTTTCTAATGTGTGGGCTTCCAGGTTCGGGCAAGACAACTTTCGCAAAGAAGCTCGAGCAAACCCACAACGCTGTACGCTTTTCACTCGACGAGTGGATGATTGCGCTCTACGGTCATCACATGTCGCGCGAGCTTTTCGACGCGCGTTTAGAGCGTTGCAAAAACCTCATTCTCGAAACTGCTGAAAAATTGCTTGTCAGAGGCGTTAGTGTCGTACTCGACTTTGGATTTTGGAAGCGGGACGAGCGTCAACAGATGAAAGCGTGGCTCGAGACCCGGAACCTCGACTACAAGTTCTACTACTTCGACCTGCCTTTTGAAACTCTGTGGGAGCGGCTCGAGGTGCGCAATAACAAGCTACCTAATGGCACATTTGAGGTTAGTCGGGACATGCTCGAGCTGTTCTGGGGCTGGTTTGAAGTGCCGACAGACACTGAAAATTTGACCCTTGTTCGCGTTGTGGCATAAATACCTATACAAGCCCTCTTCGGGCAAATTCTCCGCTATATCCGAACGTAGCGTCTTGATAAGTCATTATGGTTACTCGTAATAACTTATCAAGACGCTACGTTTAAGCAAAGCAGTATTATCCCTTCACAAATCTAGGGATTGACAGGCTCGATAGGTTCAACGGGGTCCGTAGGATCAGCGGGAAGAATGCGCCAGCCAAACTTTCTTTCCTGCCTATTACCCTTACCGTCATCAACGCGAACCGTAACCAAAACGTTCTCTTCTTGCGTGGGTGAACCGGTTACAACGCCCTCGGCGTTCATGCTTAGTCCAACCGGCAAGCCAGAAGCGAAAAAGTTCAACGCGTCGCCTTGAGGGTCGGTGGCCTTTATTTCTAAAGACACGTCGTCACCAACTCTGTTTTCCTGGTTACCAGGATTGGGCACAATAGGTCTTTCGTCGGATCCCCTCCGGTTGTTAGGGTCGCACGCCGTCAGGGCAACGACACCGACACAGAGGAGAACTAAAAGAATGCGCCGACCAAGTTCAAGATAATGCATAGTACCTCCCGGGGTTGCATGAAAATTGATAGGGTGAAAGTCTCGTTTGCCATATGCACATAGCCAAAATCTCTCGTAAAGGCATAGACAATCTATGATACCATCTAAGCAGCAAGCTCTTAAGTTCAAATAAACAATCTGCAACGAACGCTACAACGTCAAACCTTCTTCGCCGTGCCACCCTATGCCTTTTCGATATTGCGGTGACAATGCTCAACAATCAGGGTGTTTACCCCAATCTTACTTCGCCCGCTCGAGTTCCCTCTCAGCCAAACTCAACAAATGGTTTTTAGCCTCACTATCGGGGAAAATGCTCAGAGCTTCAGCCGCTTTTTGGGCTTCCAAAACAATTTGCGCCCGCGCTTCATCGTGAGCAGCGTGCTCGGTAACAAGCTCGCTCATGCGCGCAACATCGCCCTCGCCCTTAGCGTGCCGCCGCACGATAGTTCTAGCCTCCTCGACGCCTTTGTCAAAAAGTACCAGGGTTGTATAGGTCGCTTTACCCTCGCGCAAATCGCCGCCAACGGGTTTACCCAGCGTCTTCTCATTGCCGAGCAAATCCAAGTAATCATCTTGCATTTGAAAGGCGCGTCCGTAAGCCATACCAAAGTCGCGCAGGGCACCCCGAACCTCCGCAGGTGACTCAGCTAATATGGCAACGCCCTCTAAAGCGGCAGCGATAAGCACCGCCGTTTTACCGTCAATCACCCGGAAATAGTTTTCAAATGAGAAGGTCTCGAGGGTCGCCATTTGAAACTGCAAGACCTCGCCCTCGCAAATCTGGGCGGCGGTGTTGGACATAAGCTGAGTGAATTCAGCGCTATCTGACTGCGCTAACAGCCCGAGAACCTTGGCAAGCATGTAGTCACCAGACATAACACTCACCACATTGCCGTAACGCCGAAAGGCTGCTTCATGCCCGCGGCGGGTATCAGCGTCATCAATCAGGTCGTCATGCAGTAGCGACGCCGAGTGTAAGAGTTCAACTGCGAGGGCAACGCGGAGCGCCGATTCGGTATCGGCGTTAAGCAACCTCGCCGCCAAAAAACTGAGACTCGGGCGCAGGCGTTTACCCCCTGCACTCGCCAAGTTATCGCCAATCGCCTCGATAAATTCGACTTGTGAGCGCAGTTCAACTGCTAAGCGCTTTTCAAACAAAGTTAGGTCGTTTTGAATAAGCTCAAACATAAGTAAGTGAGTATAAACCTTGACACCTTAAATAGAGGTGCGTTTACGAATAGGTTTGCGCTTACACAAAACATTGGTTGCCTCCACGACTTTTCGATTTTAAGATTTTCGATTTTCGATTTATCTAACCACGTAAGACAGCTAGCTCGCCACTACGCCCCCGCCGCCTATACTAAAGCCCATGTTGACATTCACTACCATCGCACAAGAGCGTATTCTCAAATTTATAGCTGCGCAAGAAGATAAGAGCGTATCTGCCCTGCGGATTGCAGGCGACCGCGCTGAGCATAAACTGTGGCTTGTCAAAACCGAGGACAAGCAAGCCAATGACCGTATATTAGACGGTGGCGGTTTCGAGGTATTTATCGATCCCCTAAGTGCTGACAAGTTAGAGGGCTCAACCGTCGATTTTATTGACGAGGTCATGCAAAGTGGCTTCCGCATCACCTACCCCACCCCGACCTGGGATGACCCGACCTTGCAGAAAATTCAAGAGGTTTTGGATAAACAAATCAATCCAGGCATTGCGGGGCACGGGGGGAATGTTGCTATCGAGAGGCTCGAGGGTGAAACCCTCTACCTATCGATGGGCGGCGGTTGTCAGGGCTGCGCTTCAGCCGCACTAACCTTGCGTCAGGGTGTCGAGCAAATGATTTTAGCGGCCGTGCCCGAAGTCAAACAAATCATTGATATTACCGACCACGCCGCAGGTGAAAACCCTTATTACAAAGCGTCACAGTCAGGCGATTCGCCCTTTAATCAATAGGCAAACTGCAAAATAAAATATAGGCGCTAGCCCAAAGAAATTTCGGCTAGCGCTTGTTTCTGGGGGGTTACCTGGCTTCGCTCGAGACGTAACCGGTAACCTCAAAACCTTCTTGCTTCTTAATTCTTGCTTCTTTCTTCTAGCTAAGCTTGGCTTTTCTGCAACGTCTCCGGTACCCGGTAAGCAAACACCGCCGCCGCCGCAAACCCCACCCCTGCCATAACGACGGCAGCAAACGATAGGTCGAGCGCGTCCGCAACACTACCAACAATCAGCGGCGCACCCATAAAGCCGCCATCACCAATCAGTCGCCACACGCCTAAAAATTCGCCAAGCGCGTCTCTGGGTGCAAGGTCTGCCCCGAGCGTCATCATCGTTCCGGAGCCTAGTCCGTTGCCGAAGCCTATAAGCAAACCCGCCCCCATAAGCAGGGCGAAACCCGTTGTGAGGGGGATAAGCAGCACGCCAATAGCTTGGAGCGCAAAACAGGGCACAATCGCAAACTTGCGCCCAAAGCGGTCCATGATGACGCCTGCCGGGTAAAACATCGCCATGTCGATAAAAGATGAGGCGCTTAGGATAATGCCTACGGCCTCGAGCCCCAACCCCAGTACATCGGTCCCGTAAAGCGGAATGAGTACCCGGCGCGACGAGCGCACCATCTGCGCTAATAGCTGCGCCGTTCCTGCTGATAACAGCACGCGGCGGTGGGTTTTCAATATTTCCCAAAGGTGATGCGAGTGTTGGGCTTTGTCTGTTACAACACGCTCAGATTTTTCAATGAATACAATAGCGACGAAAGCCGCGACCGCGGCCATGACAGCAAATAATATAAAGGGGACGGCGTAGCCAAACCGTGCCGCCAAAATACCCCCCACCGCAGGCCCCGCAAAGGTGCCCAGACGGTTCGTGCCGCCAAACAGCGCAATCGCACGACCCCGTTGCGCTGTCTGAGTTGCTTCTGCTAAATAGGCGTGTCTCGAGATGTTCCACAGCGCCCCGCCGACCCCAGCTAAGAGCCGATACGCCAACACCTCCCAAACGCTTCCCGCCCAGACAAGAGCCAACACTGACAGGCCAACTAAACCAATCCCGATGACCATGACCCATTTGCGATCTAGCTGCCGCAACAGCGACCCGGCCGGAATATCTGCTAGTAACGTGCCGAACGCCTCGGCAGCAAGGACAAGCCCAATAAGGCTATACGCTTCGGTAAATGTGCCTGCAAAAATGGGCAATATTGGCAGTAACAAGCCGTTGCAAAACGCGAGAATAAGCGTGGGCAAATAAACAGATAAGAAGAGGTCGTTTAGATTCTGGCGCACAGTGGGCTCACTTTTGAGACGCCGACAGCGTCTAATCTAAGTGTCTAAGCCACGCATCATACACCGCAAAAGGTCTTGGCATCAGTGGTATAGTTGTGGTATACCTATAACTCACAGTAGTTCAAGCAAATGAGGCAAAAAGAAAGGGGACCTGCGTAGACTCAAGGAAAATGCAAGTTGGCACGGATTTTGCCAATCGTTCGCCTTCTGGGCGTTTGGCATTCCTAGTAGCGTATGTAGGCTTCATTAATTATTTATAGTGGTGCCAATTTTCGAGTTCAGAACCGATTTTGCGGTTAAAGTGGAGTGCCCATCATTTGCGTAAGAAAGGAGTAAAGCTCTTACAAGCTCGAGCCACCCGCTCAGATTCTAAAAAAAGCTTCAAAGGAGGAAGTTAATGAGTAAAAAAAGTCTTATTCACAAACCATTTAATCGTCGTAGGTTCTTAAAACTAGCCGCTGCTACAGGCGCAAGTGCCAGCTTAGCGCGCTTTGCACCCAACGTGGCTTACGCCCAAACAGGCATTCAAGTCGCCGACGGCGCTATGAACCCGCTCAATATGGCTGAAAATGTTCAGGGCGAAGGCGTGTTTTTTAGCGGCGGTTTTGGTCATGAGTACATCCAATATGCCGCCGACATTTTTGCTGAGGTCCACCCTGGCAGCACTATGTCCGTTGAAGGCATACAGCGTATCGGTGAAAGACTGCGCCCGCGCATTATTGCAGGCGACCTGCCCGACGTTATTGACAACAGCGGCGCAGGCAACTTGGACACCGCTGCACTTGTTGCTGAGGGTGAACTTGCCGACCTAGGCCCCCTTCTTGCAGCTCCGTCACTCGATACACCTGGCAAAACCTTGGGCGAAACACTGTTCCCCGGCTCGCAAGCAGACGGTGTTTTCGACGGTGTACAGCGTTACCTAAATATTGCCTTTACCGTTTTCGGCGTTTGGTACAGCAAGTCTCTGTTTGCCGAAAAAGGTTGGGAATATCCGCAAACCTGGGATGACATGATGAACCTGTCCGAAAATATCAAAGCTGAAGGTATTGCCCCTTGGACCTATCAGGGTAAATTCCCTCAATACATGATTTTTGGATTGCTCGAGCCTCTTGTTGAAAAAAGCGGCGGCGCCGAAGTGTGGAAAGCTATTGACAACTTAGAGCCCGAAGCATGGCGTCACCCTGCTATGGTCGACGGCCTCACCAAATTGAAGGCCCTTTATGATAATGATTACATCATGGACGGCACCGAAGGCCTGACCCACACCGAATCGCAAGCGGAGTGGTTACAAGGTAAAGCCGCCTTTATTCCGAGTGGCACCTGGTTAGAAAACGAGATGCGCACGGTTACGCCTGAAGGCTTCGACATGGTGATTGCGCCTGTTCCTGCTGACGACGCTGCAAAATTCACCTGGACCAACGGCAACGCTGGTGAACCCTTTATGGTATTCGAGAATGCACCTAACCCTGTAGCAGGTATGGAGTTCTTGCGCTGCCTACTCTCAAAACACAGTGCAAAATGGTTCGCTCAAAATGTCGGCTCGATTATGCCTGTTACCGACGGTGCCGAGGGTGTTGAACTCAGCTCAGCCATGACCTCAGCTTTAGACGTTGTTTCAGCCGCTGGCGACAACATCCTTGACCGCCCCAGCTTTAGCACCTGGTATTCTGACATCAATGAAGAAGCCAAAAACAGCATGGGCGCGCTTTTAACAGGTCGCATCGAAGTTGAAGAGTTTATCGACCGTGTCCAAGAAGTTGCCAACGACGTTGCAGAAGACGAAGACATTCCTAAGTACACACGTAACTAATACCCCGCCTCAGCGTGGAGGATAAACGTTTTTAAGAAGGGAGCAGAGGCTAAAGGATTTCTTCCCTTTTCCCTCTGCTTCACTTTTTAACCTTCACTCAGTCATAGCCTTTAGTCATAGCCTTTAGTCATAGCCTTTTGGGAGTTTTATGCACCGGAATAAATATCGGCTGGTCATTCCTTTTTTAGCGCCTGCGCTGCTACTCTACGGCACATTTGTGCTCTACCCTTATGTACAGGCTATGTATATTGCCTTTACAAAGTGGAAAGGCTTAAGGAAACCCCCTGAGTTTGTGGGGCTCGAGAACTTTCAAAAACTCTTAGGTGACGACAAGTTCTGGAACGCTTTGGGGCACAACGCCATTTATCTGTTGATACTACCCGTTATCACCCTGGGCTTTGCGCTCTTTTTAGCGTTTATGGTGACGCAAAAGGTGCGCGGCGCAGACTTTTACCGCATAACCTTCTTTTTCCCGCAAGTCATGTCCGTGGTTGCCATTGGTATTTTATGGAGCTTTGTTTATCACCCGAGCATTGGTATTTTAAATTCTATTTTGCAATTTTTTGGCGTCAGCGACCCGCCGGTTTGGCTGGGCGACCCGCGTACAGCGCTGGGTTCAATCGCGGCCGTAACCATCTGGCAAGCTGCAGGCTTTTACATGGTTATTTTCATGGCAGGTATGCAGTCTATTCCTACATCGTTTTATGAAGCCGCCGCGCTAGACGGCGCAACCCGGCGACATACCTTTTTTCAGATAACCCTGCCGCTGCTATGGGAAACGACCCGCTCTGCCCTGGTTTTTATTGTCATAGGTGCCATGAACATGTTCGGTATCACCTTCACCATGACCCTGGGCGAGGCTGGGCCAGACCTTTCTACCGACGTATTAGCAACCTTACTTTATAGAGAAGCCTTTACCCACAGCCGCTTTGGTTACGCAACCGCCATTGCTATGGCCTATTTCATTATTGTGATGGCACTATCGTTCACCATCATGCGGGTCACTCGACGCCAAGCCGTTGAGTTTTAGGAGCGCACATGGTTAACCAGGAAAATCGCCTATCAGCCTTTATTACCCAACTCATCTTAGGACTCTGGGCTGTTGCTGTTATCTTCCCTATGTTTTGGATGATTTACAGCTCATTCAAAACTGACCAGGAACTGTTTTTTAGTCCCTGGTCTCCCCCAGCAGCGTTGCAGTGGGACAATTTCGCACGCGCCTGGACCAGCGCCCACGTGGGTGACTTTTTCTTCAACACCCTCATCGTCGTGATTCCCGCCCTATTCTTGACACTTATTATTTCTGCAATGGCTGCTTACGTGTTGGCACGTTTCGACTTTATCGGTAACCGCGCGGTATTTTACCTGTTTTTGGCAGGCATGCTGTTTCCAGTTTTCTTAGCACTTGTGCCGCTCTTTTCACTGGTTGCCCGCTTAGGCATGCTCAACACCTTTCAAGGGCTCATACTGGTTTACGTCGCTTACTCACTGCCCTTCACCATTTTCTTTTTGACAGGCTTTTTCAAATCACTGCCATCAGAACTCGAGGAAGCGGCAATTATCGACGGTGCGAACCAGTACCAAGTCTTTTTTAGAGTGATGCTGCCGCTTTCATCACCAGGGCTTATCAGCATGGGCATCTTTAACTTTTTGGGCATGTGGAACCAGTACATTTTGCCGCTCGTCTTGGTCACCGACGAAGATAAGTATGTCCTGTCGCAGGGACTTTACTTCATGCTTGCCAAGCAGTTTTATGAAAACGACTGGAGTGCACTTTTTGCGGCTCTTACAATTATTATGGTGCCGACCCTGCTCGTCTACGTTATCTTCCAGAAACAAATTCAAAGCGGCCTTACAACAGGTGCGTTGAAAGGTTAAGGGTATCTTGAATATTTTACTCATTGGCGGCAGTGGTCATGTTGCTTCGCTGATTACGCCGACCTTAAAAGAAAAACATACTGTGCGTGTATTTGACTTACGCCCACCCAAAGATGAGACCCTCGAGTACACTCAGGGAAACGTCACCGACCCCGAACCCCTTGCTAGAGCCATGAAGGGAATAGATGCTTTCATCTACATGGCAATGGGCAGCATAGATTGGGATACCTGGCAAGGCACAGACTCCGCCTTTGACGCGAATGTTAAAGGCTTACATTTCGCTATGAAAGTTGCCGCTGACGAGGGCATTAAGCAAGCCGTCTATTGCAGTAGCATGTCCGTTTACGCTGACTTGAATAACCGCTATTTTGACGACGAAGGTATTACGCCAGATGAAAAAGAGCTGTACGGTTTTACCAAATGGATAGGTGAAGAAGTCTGTAAAAATGCTTATCGGCGCTGGGGTATAAACGTAAACGCACTCAGGCTATGTCATCCAACAGCAAAAGAGGTTTGGCTCGAGCAAACCCGTAAAGGCACACCGACCATCGCCACCACTGCCGAAGATGTCGGGCGGGCGATGTTGGCGGGACTCGAGTTTAAAGCTGGCTTTCAGACCTTTACAATTAGCGGCGACTATGAGCATAAGCTTATGAATATGTCGAAGGCAAAGCAGCTTTTGGATTGGGAGCCGCTGGCAAGACCCATTCAGTAAATCTAAATGCCTAGCCAATCTGCTTCAGCCATCATTTTCAATAATGATATGACTGAGGTCCTTTTGCTTTTGCGCGAGGACGTTCGCATATGGACTGTGCCAGAGGGTGGCTCTGAACCTGGCGAGACGCCTGAACAAACTGCTCTGCGCGAAACACTCGAGGAAACAGGTGCACATGTTGAGGTTGTTGATAAGTTAGGTACTTACTTTCGTCCCAATATGCCTAACGGTGAGAACTTAGCTCACGCCTTCATTACAAAGTTCCAAGAAGGAAACTTAGCCGACGCAGGTTGGGAGGCAGCAGAGGTTCGCTGGTTTGAAACTGGCGCTTTACCAAAGCGGCTAACGGCTATGTCGCGTGAGCTTATCAACGACGCCATCAACTTTTCAGGTAAACCGGTTGAGAAAACCCAAAGTTTATCAGGCTTTGAGGCATTCATCCTCAGAATAGCGTTTAGTATCAGGGATGTAAGAAACGCTTTGTTAAAACGTAAATAACATTTTAACGCTTTGCCCAAAGCTCTCTGATAGCCTCGAGCTTAGTGTCACCCAGATAGCCGTAACGGTTTATCCAGATGCCATTGACACTGCTCTTTAGTGCTACCTCAAAACGCTGTTTAAAATCCTCTAACGGTCCGTAGCCGTGAACGAGCGCGTTTACCTTTGTTTGCCCGCGTGCAGCGGAGACAGCCTGCTCGAGTTTTCTCCCTTGCACACTCAGTGCAATTGGATGCGGCTCATCGGGTTTAGGGTAGCCGTAGTCGGCAATGGTTGTGCCACCTTCGTCAGGATTAGCCAAGTCAAGCAGATTGACCAGAGCAGGTACTACCGCAGTTTCAGACAAATTTGGATTAGCCTTGAGTAACGCACTCGCCCAAAACTCGACCATCAAAGACCAGTGCATTGCGTAAAGTTTTACCGATATAGAATCGCATGATTTTGCTGCGAGGGCGGGGCTTAAACCCGTAACATAACTAAAAGGCAGTATGAATGCATTCGCAGACAGCTCTTTGTCAGGCCCTCCAAATGTGGTGATGGCATCTTTCCAGTCGCGCAGTAAACCGCTCGAGAGCGCCGCCTTCAAACGGAACCACTCTGCGACCCCAGGAAATTGATTGTAAAAGTCCAAAATAGCAAACTGACTGCGCTCTGCCGTTGCAAACGCAGCAAGGTCATTATTTGTAAGTTCACCATGTATGTAGTCATAGAACACAAGAACATCTCGCCGAATGCTCTCAAAGTCAAAACCGTGTTCGTCGGCCCAGCTTTTTACATGAGGGTTGAAGTCTTGAAACGCTTCATCTAGTTTGTAGCAAGGGTACTCGGGCCAGTCAGGACGGATGCCATCGAGCTGCGGGTACTGAGCAAAGATATCTTGCACCCAGGCGCGGTTGTAGGTACGAACAGCAGGGCTCGCCAAACAACCCGTCGCTGCCATTCGATTTGAGGGAATACGACCATCGGGTAAGCGCGGCGTATCATCATCGTGCAATCCGGGCGGCGCTGTGGCGCTCGTCTGAATAAAAACTTTTAAACCTCGAGCCTTAGCCTCAGCTATAAGCTCACCAATAATAGGACCATCAGAAAGCGTCAGGTCATTGGGTTCCCTCGGCTTATACGGCGAGTTCGCAAAAAGGTCCCTATTCGCAGCGTGGCCTGGTCCGCTGCGTAGCCATAAGGCATCTTTGCCCCAGAGCTTTCGCTCGAGCAAACGTGGGCTCGAGCCTGCATCAGTAGGAGGCTGAAAACTCCCCTCGCCTTCAGCACTGGGCGCGACGACGGACGTGTTAACAGCTACCGCTGTGGCACCTGCTTTGACAATTCTATCTAAGGTATCAGCTACACCCTCATTCTGAATATGTGGCGTTAAAACGGTAATACCAAGAAAGTCTTTAGCCTTCACCGCGTCAGCCTCTTTAACATCTCAAGCTCACCAAGCGCTCCTTAAAAACCGCACCCAGTTCCTGTGCATAACGGCCGCAATATCTTCTTGTTTGTACCCTCGAGCCTCGAGTATTCCAGGGATTTTCTGTAAGTCAATAATCGTATCCAGGTCACTCGGTGACTGCTCGAGGCCGAAGCCGCCATCTAAATCAGTGCCAATCGCAACGTTGTCGCAGTTACCCGCCAAGTCACAGATATAGTCGATTTGGTCGGCAACATCCTCTAAAGTTACGGTGTGGTTATCTTCGGGCTTCCAGGCAGGTTTGAGCATCCATGAATCGAGGGCGACACCTATCACGCCATCCCGCTCAAAAATGGCTTTTAGCTGTTCATCTGAAAACTGCCGTTGGTGTGGAACTAAGGCTCGAGCATTGTTATGACTTGCCAGAACAGGACCACTATAGTGCTCGAAAGCTTCCCAAAAAGCCTCGTCTGATAAATGGGTTGCGTCCAGTAGCACGCCAAGACGCTCCATTTCTTTTAAGAGAGGCTTACCCAATTCGGTTAGGCCGAGTTCGGTGCCAGTACCGCCTGCATAGCGCCCTGGGCCGTAGTGGGTTGGGCCGAGTAAGCGGAGCCCCTGGCTATGCCAAAGCTCGAGCTGCTCCGGCACCATAATCGGGTCGGCCCCCTCCATGCTGATAACAAAGCCTAGCGGAGGCGTATCGGCACTATTGGCTTTTTCCCAGGCCTGCCACTGGTTCATGTGGGTCTCGAGGGCCGTTTTATCTTCGATAATACGAACGTGGTTTTGCTGTTCCAAAGCGCGGTAGTAGGCAAGCTGCCCCTGTGCTATCCCGTAAGCCTGCGCGACAGAGCCATAATCAATATCATCAAATCTGTGTCCTGTCGAGCGGGCTAATAGTGTTGCAAAGCTTAAGGCAATGTGGCCCTGTCTCATTTCGGGAAAAGCAACTGTGCCTACGGCGCGGCCTTTACCCTGGACAGCTTTTTCCTGACCCCTGAGCGTGTATACCGACTGGGTCAAGTCGCGGTTCCACTGTAGAGCGTTCCAAGACAAATCCAGATGAGCATCGATAATCAGCATAGTTACCCCTCAGAAAGTTCGCTACTTTGTTTAAGTAGTCGGTCGAAATGTTTTTGCACTTTAGTTTTTGCCTTAGCAGGGTCTCTCAAAGCGATGGCGTCAACAAGTTTGCAGTGCCCCATCCCCATTTTGACAGCTTGTTTTAATGAAGGGTCAATCGTACCGCCATCTCCAAAAACTTTTTCGTTGAGCGCGTCGCGTAAGGTGCCAATCATATGAACAAGTACGCTGTTACCACAGACATCGCTAAGCTTTTCATAGAATAAGCGGTCGGATTCGTCATGCTCGCTTTGCTGAGTTGGCCCTGCGCTTCTGGCCTTTTTAACGCGCTTGCAGAGCTTTTTCAAATCTTTTAAATCATCATCATTCACTTTGACAGAGGCTTGCTCAATCATATAAATCATCAGGGCTTTGCGCACTTCGATAAATTCTCTTATCGCCTTATCATCTAGCCGCGTTGCATTATTAAAGAAGTTGATAAGCGGCGCAGTTGATAAACCACTTACTACAGGACGGCGACCACTCTGGGTTTCGATAACGCCCGTTGCGTTCAAACTACTTAAGCTCTCTCTAATAACGGTGCGGCTCACACCGAAAAGGTCTGCCAGTTCTGTTTCAGGGGGTAGCAGGTCACCTGGCTTCAAACTTTCAATTTCGATATAGCTGTGAATCTGGCTGATAACCTGATCGCTTAAATTACTCCGCTGAACTTTAAAATTCGACATTTGTTCTCTATTCCTTATTGACTTATCATACTATAGAATGCAATCATATTGTCAGACAATAAGTTTTTAGGAGGTTTACGGTATGAAGAAACTGGCCATAGTTTTATGTGGAGTCTTATTTGGGTTTGCTGTACTTATGGCAAGCAGTGCGCTTGCACAAGAATTGCAGTTAACAGGTTGGCCTTATGAGGTCGACGTTGTTAATGAAAACTTAGACCGCTTTACCGAGCAGTATGACATGGAGGCCAGCTTCTCCCCTCTCCCGAGCAATGAATATCACGACAAGATGGTCTCGAGCTTTGTCGCAGGTACCGACATGGACGTCGTCTACGTGCGTGACAGCTTCTTAGCCGAATGGGCCGCGGCAGGCTGGATTGTGCCCATAACGGGTATGCCAGGCGTCGAAGACTATCTGGCTGATTTACCTCAGGGCATTATCGACCAGCTTTCTTACAACGGCGAAGTTTACGGACTTCCCTATTACTCGGGCACGAACGTTTTTGCCTATAACGCTGAGCATTTAGAACAAGCCGATATAGCCGCGCCGCCCCAAAGTTGGGAAGAGATGGTCGAACAGGCTCAGATGCTAATAGATGCAGGCGTCAGTGAACACCCCATTCTCTTAGAGCTGCGTCGGGGAGAAAACTACATCATCCGTACCCTGGAAATCATCACGGCGGCGTTCGGCGGCAAACTATTTACTGACGACTTAGAACCCGTTTTTCAAGAGGAGAACAGCGCCACTAAGCAAGCCCTCGAGTGGTTACGCGCTGGGCTCGAGTCGGGTCTTATCGACGAAGCATCGATGAGCGTCGAAGAAGCCTCCGAAACCATGATGGCGGGCATGCACAGCTTTACGCTTACGACAGACTACACTCTGAAAGCAATGAACGACCCCGATCAGTCCAACGTAGCAGGCAACATGATGAACGCTATGATTCCTGGGGCTAACGGCGCTGAGAGTGGCACGATCGGCTACGTTCGCCTCTACTCGATTACCGCCGATGCCGAAGACAAAGACGCTGCCTGGCAACTCGTGCAGTTCCTGGGTGGGCGTGACGCCACAGGCGAATACTTTGTACCGAAACGCTGGGCTTTGGAACACGGTCTAGGCTTCTCGCCTGCACCTCTTTACGAAGATGAAGAGGTCCGTGGTTCTATTTCAGGTTGGATTGACCCCGACCTTTTACAAGAGCAGTCGAACTACGCCATCAGCCGCCCCTACCGCTTTGTGCCTTTCTTTTCCGATTGGGAAACCGAAGCTTGGGCGGACCTGCAAGAGATTTTAAATGGTGCAGACCCCGACGATATCCTGAACAATTTAGCAGACGACTGGAATGAATTGAAAGAAGAATACGGCTACTAGACTTTTAGGGGAGGTGTGGCAAGCTTGCCACACCTCCCCTATTATTGAGGGTTTTTATCTCGAGCCTCTCATGAGTTATGGCCTACGTTATTTTCTAGCTAGGGCGTTGCTCCAAAAAGCATATAAGGGCGCAGCGCTTCCCGTATTGAAGGCTGGTAGTGTTACTTAAATTTCCCCTACTATCACTTGTCACACCACAATAATATGACCTCATCTATTGAACCTCAAAAAAAAGAAATGCCACAAGGTATCGTAGCGGCGCTTTTTACAGCGCCTGCACTACTGGTTATTTGTTTAACCGTTTTGTTCCCTTTCGGCTACGCTTTTTATTTAAGCCTGCACCGCTACAAACTTAAACTTGCTGACAGACCCTTTGTTGGCTTTGGTAATTACAGCAAGGTCTTAACCGACGAGGATTTCTGGGCGTCGTTTCTCACGACTGTTACTTTTGCAGCAGGTTCCGTTGTACTTATTGTCACCGTCGCCTTTTTCGTGGCGCTGCTACTCGACCAGGACTTTCCAGGGCGAGGTATTTTACGCGCTCTTTTGCTTGTCCCCTGGGCTATCCCGGCGGTGGTGAACGGCTTTTTGTGGAAGTGGTTACTGAACCCCAGCTACGGGCTAATCAACGCTATGTTTTCATCCGTCGGCATTATCGACAATTACCAGTCATGGATGACCAACATGCCAGGCGCCTTTATCTGGACAGTTATCGCCTATTCTTGGATACACATGCCGTTAGCCGCCCTGCTACTTTTATCAGGCTTACAAACCGTACCCAAATCTCTGCACGAGGCGGCTATTGTCGACGCGGCTAGTCCTTGGCAACGTCTCAGCAACATCACCCTGCCGATGCTTAGACCCACGCTAACCGTCGTGCTTATTTTTGAGACTATTTTTGCGCTTAAAGTCTTCGATATTATTTTTGTCTTAACAGCGGGTGGACCTGGTAACGCGACCAATGTTCTCGGTTGGGAAATCTACATAAACACCTTTCGCAAGCTCGACTTTGGCACGGGCAGCACGATTGCTATGTTGCTGGGTCTTCTCACGCTTGCTATCGCCGTTGTTTTTTACGCCCTGCTCGATAGAGGAGAAAGTCAGTGACCCTAAAAAGGAGAAAACAGATTTGGCGGCTTGTGGGTCTTTACAGCGCATCCGCGATTTTGCTGATAGTGCTGGTGGGGCCGTTTTTATGGCTTGTAAACTCGAGCTTTCAGTTAGAACGCCAACTTCTAAATGTGCCTCCTCTGCTTTTTCCCGACCCCATCAACTTTGACAGTTATATAGAACTTTTCAGAGGCGCTTTTTTGGGCGAAGAATCAGGCGTACCTTACCAGTCACGCATTTACTTGAGGTCGTTCGGAAACTCGTTTATTGTTGCCCTGAGCGTTGCGTTTTTTAGTTTGATTCTCGGCGCTTACGCAGCCTATCCCCTAGCAAGACTAAACTTCAAGGGCAAGAACATACTGCTCTTTTCTATTCTGGCGACGCGGCTTATACCAGCCCTAGCCCTTGCCATTCCCATTGTTTTGGTAGCGCGTAACCTGGGGATGAGTGACCGCATCGTGTCGCTTATTTTTATTAACCTGTCGTTTGTTCTGCCCTATATTATTTGGCTTTTACAATCGTACTTTAAAAGTATTCCGCGTGAATTAGAAGACTCAGGGCGCATTGACGGTTGTAGCCGAATACAGGTTGTTCACCGCATTATCTTGCCCCTGGCGCTGCCAGGTTTGGCATCCGCGGGCATTCTAGCTTTTTTGATGACCTGGGGTGAATTTCTTTTTGCGCTACTACTAACCGAAACTGAACGCTCTTATACGAGTACGGTGGTCGTTTCTATGTTTGCTACGGATGTCGACGTGAACTACGTGACGATTGTTGCAGCAGGTGTCCTTGCTGTCGTGCCACCTATTTTATTTGCGCTTATCTTTCAGCGGTTCATTATCAGCGGGCTTTTATCAGGTTCGGTGAAAGGCTAACAGTGCAAAAAGGAGCCGGGCTTGAGCGTCCCAACGTTCTTCTCATTTGCGTCGACCACTGGTTTGGCGGCTTGCTCGAGACCGCCGGCCGCACAGACATTGAAACCCCTACACTAAATCGCTTCTGCGAAGTCGGCACACGCTATTCGCGCACCTATTCAGAAACGCCTATTTGCATTCCCGCACGGCGCACTCTCATGACTGGAACCTCACCCCGTGTTCACGGTGACCGCACCTTCCAACCCGACCTGCCCATGCCCGACCTGCCCACGCTACCGGGCACCTTTTCCGAAGCAGGCTATCAAACCTACGCAGTGGGCAAACTCCACGTTTATCCGCCGCGCGACCGCATCGGCTTTGATGATGTAATCCTCGCTGAAGAGGGCCGCTCGGGCCTTGGCTGGGATGACTATGACACCTACCTCGGTGAGCAGGGTCACGCGGGTCAGCAGTTTATGCACGGTATGAGCAACAACGAGTATTCCTGGCGGCCCTGGCACTTAGCTGAGGAGCACCACGTCACGAACTGGATAACGCGCGAAGCCTGCAAAACCTTCAAGCGCCGCGACCCCACACGGCCTGCTTTTTGGTACGTTTCGTACACGCATCCGCACCCACCGTTAGCGCCGCTCGAGCACTACCTAGCCCGCTACGCTAACAGAGATGTTCAAGCCGCCATCCAAAGCGACTGGTCACAAACCCCTGAAGATTTGCCCGCGGCCCTGCAAACTATCCACCACTATTTCGACAAACTTTCGCCCCAACGCCTCGCCGAGGTGCGCCGCGCTTTTTACGCGCTTTGCACACACATTGACCATCAGATTCGCCTGCTTATCGGCACACTGCGCGAAGAGCAAGTTTTGGATAACACAGTGCTCGCCTTCGTCAGCGACCACGGCGATATGCTGGGCGACCACGGGCTATTTGCCAAACGCACCATGCTCGAGGGGTCATGCAACGTTCCGTTTATTCTGGCAGATACACCCGCCGCTGAACGCATTACAAAAGGTACGGTGGATACGCGCCTGGTGGGGCTGCAAGACATTATGCCTACCTTGCTTGACTTAGCCAACATCTCCATTCCAGAAACCTGTACGGGGTGCTCAGTCTTAGGCGAAAAGCGAGAGCATTTATACTGCGAGGTTTCAGAAGGAATCCGTGCCCAGCGCATGGTGACCGACGACAAGTTCAAGCTTATCTGGTACCCTGCTGGCAACCACTTTCAACTGTTTGACATTGTAGAAGATCCCGATGAACAGTTTGATTTAGCGGGTCAGCAAGAACATCAGCAGGAAGAGGAAAAACTCAGAAATCTCCTCAAAGAAGAACTTTATGGATCTGACTTAGCTTTCGTTGAAGATGGAAATTTAGTCGGCTGTCCTGCGCCCCCTCACTCGTTCAGTGAAAATAGGGGTCTGACAGGTCAACGAGGTTTGCAATTCCCACCCATTAAACCCGCCGACCCAGGAGGCGTTATCGAGCCGAAAGGATAATTTTTATTCTTTTGGAGACAGGACACTTGATGGGCTCTAAAAATTTAAGGAGGCGAATTAATATAGGTGGGCGTCATCTTTATGTCGAATGCGCTGGCAAAGGCAAACCAACCATACTCTTTGAGAGTGGTTTAGGAGATGGCTGTAGCGCTTGGGATTCTGTATGGAAACAACTTAGTTCGATAACAAGTGTGTGCCGCTATGACCGTGCAGGGATTGGCAAAAGTGACCCAGCACAGTTGCCGAGAACAAGTCGTGAAGTCGTTGCTGATTTGCACACTCTGGTAAATAAGCTCGAGTTAGCACACCCTTTGGTTATCGTGGCTCACTCATTTGGCTGTATACACGCACGTTTATTTACGCAGGAGTATCCAAACAAGGTCGCCGCTTTAGTCTTGTTAGATAGCTCTTTACCTGACCTAGGTGAGCGAATTTTGGAGTTGTTACCTGCGGAAAGGTCTGGGGAAAGTGAAGGGCTGACCAACTACCGTGAAGCCTTGCGGCATCCCAAAATCGTTGAAGAGATTGAAGGATTGATTGCTAACGATTGCTACGCCCAGGTAAGGTCACACAAATCTTATGGCGACATACCAATCATCACTATAGTTAGTGGGTCTTTGGTATTTAGCTCAAATGAATCATGGTGGCCTCCTGATCTCTCTGGAACACTAGCCGCTGACTTTACAAACATATATCGTGAACTTAGAGCTGATATTACAAAACTTTCAATAAGAGGTAAGGAGGTTTTTCTTCAAGACTCAGGACATTACATCCAAAAGGATAAACCAGACAGGGTTGTTGATACTATTCTTCAAGTCATAAAGGATATTTAAGTATGATTGAATAATTCGAGGTGCTTTTAAACTAATTGCTACTTACTGAAAACTTTTTTATGAAAGGAAACACCATGCCAAGACAAGTTTTTAACCACGAAGGCGCAAGCTCCGATGTCCCCCTCTCAGTCGCCGTACGCGCTGGCGACATGGTCTTTATTTCAGGTCAGGTGCCCACCGACGCTAACGGCGACATTATCAGTACCGATATCAGCGAGCAGACAAAGCAAGTTTTTAAAAATTGCGAGGCGGCGCTCAAGCTGGCAGGCGCAAGTTTTGATGATGTCGTCAAGGTCAATGTTTACCTAACCGACGTTAATTATTTTGCAGCTATGAACGAAGTTTACAGGCAAAATTTCCCTGATGCGCCCCCCGCACGCACCACGGTTGGCACCCCCTTAGCGCGAATGGGCTTGCTTATCGAAATCGACATGGTTGCCCATGCGCCGCAGTAATTTATGCGTATAGAAGATTTGGATACGCCCCTTCCCGTCGTCGATTTAGACCGGGCTGAGCGTAACATCGAGAAACTACAAAGCTATCTTGACAAGCATGGCGTAGCCTCGAGACCGCACATAAAGACCCACAAATTACCCGCCTTCGCCCATAAGCAATTAGAGGCGGGCGCGGTTGGCATCACCTGTCAGAAAATTAGCGAAGCCGCGGTCATGGCGGCAGCAGGCATCAAAGACATCATGATTACCTATAACATCATGGGGCAGGCGAAAATTGAACCGCTTGCGCAGCTTGCGAAACAGGCTGACCTTTCTATTGCCATCGACAATGAGGTCGCGCTCGAAACTATCGCAAAAGCTGCCAAGCTAGCGGAACGCACTATCAAAATCTTGGTTGAGTTTGAGTCGGGGAATAACCGAGTAGGTGTGCAGACTCCGCAAGATGCTCTGTCGCTCGCACGGAAAATTCAGGAGAAAGATTGGCTCGAGTTCGACGGACTCATGACCTACCCTTGCGGCGAGCAAGCAGGCGCATTTATCGCTGAGGCTAAGCAAGTTTTTAAAGATGCGAATGTCGAGATAAAAACGGTCTCCGCGGGGGGCACGCCTGGCATGTGGCACGTTCATGATGTCGAGGGCGTTACGGAGCTGAGGGCAGGTACTTACATTTACAACGACCTCAATATCGTCGGTAGTGGCGCAGCAAGTTTGGACGACTGCGCCCTGCACGTCCACGCCACCGTAGTGAGTCGCCCAACGGATGACCGCGCCGTGATTGATGCAGGTTCGAAAACCCTGAGTAGCGATTTGGTCAAATCTGAGTATGGCAAGGGATATGGGCTGGTACTCGAGTACCCCGACGCTATCATCTATAAACTGAATGAAGAACACGGCATCATCGATTTATCAACCTGTGAAAGCAAACCCCAAATAGGCGAGGTTATAAGGATTGTGCCGAACCACGTTTGCGTGGTGACCAACTTGCATGATGAGATTGTGACGCACAGAGATGGCGTTGTCGAAAGCATCCTTCCCGTTTGGGCAAGAGGGAAAACTAAGTAGCAAGAAATCAGTAGTCAGTAGCCAGAAATCAGTAAGTACACTGAAGTTTTTCAAGGAGTAGGTATGGCGTTTAATGTTAAAAAGCGGGGCAAGATAACTTACTATTTTGAGGGCGACGAACCGACCCTCTCGGCAATGGTCACCGAAGAACAAAGCGATGGTGACCTGAAAATTCACTTCTCTGGTTTGACGGGCGGGTTTTCAGCGACAAGTGTTTTAGAGCTTGACAATGTCACCACTATGGAACCCGCTATAGAAATCCCGCTTGTGTTTCAGTGCTGGGAAAAGTGGCTTAAAGACGCAGGCATTTGCGACTCAATTGCACAGGTCGACTTTATAGAAATGCACGCTTTTGGCGCGCAACCCAAGTCGCCCAGTCCACTCGCTGACCCTGCTGGTTACCGCAAAGAGCAAGAGCGTGTACGTGCAGAATATGCCAAGGCTTACCGCAAATTTTTCAAAGAACACTGCCCCGATAATGGTCTGCCTGCCAGGTTCACCGTACACGTCGTCGACTTTCCAGATGAGGCAGCGTCATACGAATTTTACGGTGTCGCCCTCTATCAGAAAGAGCTAAATCCTTCGTGAACCTTCGCGGTTTAGCGTGACTCAGCTATCAAGAAGCAGTCCTGAGGCGCAGGGGATTTCCTCGAGAGCTATCTCGAGCTTTTTAGACGCAGTTGCAGAGGAGGGGCTCGAGCTGCATAGCCTCATGCTCGTTCGGCATGGTCACGTGATTGCCGAGGGTTGGTGGGAACCTTACACTGCCGACAGCATTCACTTGCTCTACTCTCTAAGCAAAAGCTTCACAGCAACAGCCGTTGGCATGGCAGTTGAAGAAGGCTTACTCTCGGTTGAAGACAAAGTCGTTTCTTTCTTCCCTGACGAAACGCCTGAAGATGCTGGTGAGAATCTGAAAACCATGCAAGTCAAACATTTGCTCAGCATGGCAACGGGGCACGTTGCAGATACGATGGAGCGCATTGTCCGAACAGATGACTGGGTCAAGAGCTTTCTAGCCATACCCCCTGACAGGGCACCTGGGACAGTTTTTTGTTATAACAACGGCTCGACCTTTATGCTTTCTGCCATTCTATTTAAACTGACGGGCGTGAGCTTGCTCGAGTATTTGAAGCCGCGTCTGCTCGAGCCTCTAGGTATCGACCAGGCTCGCTGGCAAGAAAACCCGCAGGGCATTCAGCTCGGCTTTACAGGCTTACACGTCACCACTGAATCTATTGCCAAGTTCGGTCAGCTCTACTTGCAAGAGGGCCAGTGGCAAGATCAGCAGCTTATCTCAGGAAAGTGGGTTGACCAGGCCAGTTCTCAGCACATCCCCTCGGCCTCGCCTGGTCAAGAAGAGGACAAATTCGATTGGCAGCAGGGTTATGGCTTTCAGTTTTGGATGTGCCGTCACGGCGCTTACCGGGGCGACGGCGCGTTTGGTCAGTTTTGCGTAGTCATGCCCGAGCAAGACGCTGTGTTTGCAGCAACAAGCGGCGAGGATGACATGCAAGCTACCCTCGATGCGGTCTGGAAACATCTCCTAACGGCTATGCAGCCACAGGCTTTAGAGGCTGACTCAGAATCACAACAAGACCTCAAATATAAACTTGAAAACCTTGCCCACGTACCTATTCACGGCGAGGCAGAAACGGCAATCGCTGCGAAGGTTGACGGAAAAACGTATACCTTCGAGCAAGTAGACTTAGACCCCGAAACTGCTCGAAACTTCGGAGCACTTATACCCAAAAGCATTTGTCTGCAAAAGCTCGGTCTCGAGCAAAATGAGCACTGGCTTCTAACCTACACAAGCGAGCAAACCTTTCAACTCAACTGCGGCTATCGTGAGTGGTCTAACTACAGCACGAGCTTTTACAGCGGCGATTCCGAAAGGGTTGCTGTAAGCGGTGCCTGGACAGCAGAAGATACCTTTACCCTACACATTCGCTATGTCGAGACGCCCCACTGTCTAAGGCTCGAGCTTCACTTTTTTGAAGATGAGCTTACGCTGGATCTTAGTTGGAATGTTGCGTTTGGACCTACAAGGGCGCCGCAACTAGTAGCGAAAAGAACGACTTAGGTCTCGAGCAGTTCAAAAGGAGGAATGATGAGTCAAGCAGCAAGCTACGACCTCTTGCTAAAAAACGGGCACCTGATTGACCCGAAAAACAAGCTGAACCAGAAAATGGATGTCGCCATTGCAAATGGCAAAATCACCCACGTCGCCTCTGACATCAACCCTGCTGACGCGGCGCAAGTTGTGGATGCAAGCGGACTCTATGTCACGCCGGGCCTCATTGACATTCACGTTCACGTCTACCACACCCGCGAGCCCGAAGGTTTGAGCGTCATTGCCGACCACCATTCTTTCCGCTCAGGCGTGACGACGATGGTCGATACCGGAACAGCGGGCGCAAAGCACTTTTTGCACTTCAAGCGTACCGTCATCGACCAGTCCAAAACGCGCATTTTCGCTTATATTAATATCGTCAAATCAGGCATGATTGGCGACTTTGAGCAAGACCCCGATGAGATGGACGCGGAACTCGCTGCCTCTATTGTGCTGGCTTATCCCAAACACTGTGTAGGCATAAAAACAGCGCACTACTGGACTTATCAAGATTATGACGATAGCCATACACCGTGGCTTGCTGTAGATAGAGCCTTAGAGGCCGCCGAGATTTGCAAACAACCTCTAATGGTCGATTTTTGGCCTCGACCTGAACGCCCCTACCCAGAACTGTTAGCGAAAATGCGCCCAGGTGATATTCACACGCACGTCTTCGCGCAGCAGTTCCCCGTTTTAGATAACGATAACAAACCTGAGAAATACCTCTTCGAACATCAGGAACGCGGCATTATCTTTGACCTTGGTCACGGTGCGGGTAGCTTCTGGTTTCGCCAGGGTATTCCAGCCATGCAGGGCGGCTTTCACCCCAACTCCATCAGCACCGATTTACACATTGGTAATGTCAACGGCGTTGTGGTCGATATGCTCACTACCATGTCGAAAATGCTCAATATAACGATGGATTTAGAAGAGGTCATCTACCGCTCGACGGTGACCCCCGCCGAAGAAATTGGACACCCCGAACTAGGTCATTTGAGTGTTGGGGCCGAGGCAGATGTAGCGCTCTTAGAACTAGAAGAGGGCGACTTTGCCTTTACCGACTGCGGGAAGGCCAAAATGTTCGGTGACAAAAAATTGAGCTGCGCCATGACCCTGCGCGCAGGCGACGTAGTTTATGACCCTGAAGGTTTGAGCATGCCCAAGTGGGAAGACGCCCCCGAAGCCTACTGGACGATTAAACAATCTGGAGCGATTACAAAATGAAAAGCTATTACGAAACCCTCGGTGTTCGACCCGTTATCAACGCCAGCGCAACCCTGACCAAACTCGGCGGCTCGCTTATGTCGGATGAAGCCAAGCAAGCGATGCTTAGCGCTACAAGCAACTTTGTCGATTTGCACGACCTACAGCAAAAGGTCGGTGAGCGCATTGCTGAACTAACCAGGAATGAGGCGGCTTATGTTAGCTCGGGTGCAGCAGCAGGTTTGTTCCTGGCTACAGCAGCGTGCGTAGCTGGCAATGATCTCAAAAACAAAGAGATCTTTCCGCGTCTAGATGGCTTCAAAAACGAAGTCATCATGCAAAAAATGCACCGGAACAATTACGACTACGCGGTGCGTGAGTTGGGTATCGAATTTATTGAGGTTGGTACGGAAGACGCAACTTCAGCTTCGGATTTAGAGAACGCCATTACGAGTAAAACCGCTGCTATTTTCTGGTTTCAGGGTGTCATGAACAAACCCTCAGAATTGGCTTTGGAAGAGGTTATCGCAATTGCGGATAGAACAAATGTTCCTGTCATTGTAGACGCCGCCGCGCAACTACCACCTGTGAGTAATCTCTGGAAATTTACGCAGATGGGCGCAGCGCTAGCGATTTTTAGTGGCGGTAAAGATTTAGCAGGTCCGCAGTCCTCCGGTTTGGTTCTGGGGCGTAAAGGCCTTATCGACACCATCCGCATACACGGCGCACCGAATCACTCGGTAGGCCGCCCGATGAAGGTCGGCAAGGAGGAGATGCTGGGTTTACTAGCTGCCCTCGAGCGCTACATCAACTTAGACCACGAGGCTCGAGGCAAACTCTTTGAAGACAGGGTTAAATTCTGGAACGAAGGCTTGCAGGGTCTCGAGGGTGTTAGCGCAACCCGCGACTACCCCAACGAAGCTGGACAACCCGCACCGCGAACGCTCGTAACGTTTAGCGACAAGTTTTC
>ENA-ORXM01000944-ORXM01000944.1-marine-metagenome-genome-assembly--contig:-NODE-944-length-44713-cov-7.326620_pt1 | contig 44713 bp, 42 predicted proteins | sample MGYA00237867_ERZ511480 | MGnify/ENA primary metagenome ERZ511480 (study PRJEB26309, sample SAMN06266103) | marine metagenome | isolation source: Algal blade | place: United Kingdom:Sidmouth, United...
CATAGTGGTTGTTGTGATTGAGATCGAGCACCAGATGATCACTGCTTGCCGCAATGACTTCTACGCCTTCAGTCTCTGGGCTCAATCCTTCATGGCGAATATCCAAACGCCCTAAATTGACGATGCCACGTAATTGTTCGCCATCGTCCTCAAAGCTCGGCTTGCCTCCAAAAGCATCAAAGCCCACAGTGCCCTCGGGTAGTGAGTTTTTGCTTTGAATTTCTATTAGCTCTGCCTGCAAGCGAAAGGCACCCGCCTGTAGCCAATCCAGTGTGCCGCCGGTCAACGCGTTTTCACCGCGCAAAATGCTCGCACCAACACGCAGGTGATTAATCACCGATGGCAGTGTTTCGTCCATCATCGCCAAATTGCCCGAGTTGCCAGCCGACACATAACGAAGTTTGACGCCCAAGGCATCTTGCACCCGCTCAGCGGTGGCAGCGATCTTTTGCATTTTGTCGCGGGTTGGCAGAATACCGCTCACGCACATAAAATTAGCGCCAATACCTGCCAGATTGAGCCCTGACATATGCAGCACCGCTTCGCACACGGGCAACACTTCTTCCTCGGGCAGGCCTTCGCGCCTGTCGCCCATTTCCATCATCACAATTACATCGTGCACCTTACCCTGCGACAAAGCCGCTTGCGACAATGCATCTAGGGTGTCGATCTCGCTGTTGAGGCTAAGATCAAAAAAGCGCACAACATTTGCCGCCTCAGAAGGTGAAGGAATACGCAGCATCCACAAAGGCGCGTGAACCCCGCCATAACGCAGACGTTTAGCATTATCGATGCGCGACTCACCCAAGGAGGTCACACCACCACTCAGCATCGCACGAGCTACCATCGGCGAGCCACACGTGGCCTTAGTCACCCCGCACACCTCAATGTTTTGCCGCGCGCAGAAAGCCACCACGTCACGCGCATTGCGGGTGATGATGTCTAAATCAATTTCTAAGGTACGCGCATCGACTTGCATTAAAGGCCTATTTTATTTTTAAGATGTTCAATTAAAAATGACATTTACAAACGACATCGGCTTTTCCAGATTCAATCAAGCAAAGGTGCAAATACTACCTGCACACCACAAGTAGCCCGTCATGCAGCGCAGCGAAATGCGGGAAGCGCAGCGAAGCAAGCTTCAACCACGCACTCTTAATACCGCTCCCCCCGTTTATCGGCCACGGCACACAAATGCTCAAGAATCACCGAAGCACCCAGTAGCGCAGTTGTCTCGGCGTGATCATAGGGTGGCGAGACTTCCACCACATCCATGCCCACGATGTTTAAATCACCCAGCGCGCGGATCGTGTCGATTGCCTCGAAAGGCTGCAGTCCATCCACCACAGGCGTGCCTGTTCCGGGCGCAAAAGCTGGGTCAATGCTGTCAATGTCAAAGGTCAGATAAGCTGGCCCGTCGCCGACCACAGATTTGATTTTTTCGATCAACGCCGGCACGCCGTTCTCGCGCACCCAAGGCCGGTACAACACGGTCATGTCGTCAAAGTGATCGTAGAAAGTCCGAATACCAATTTGGATAGATCGCTTGGGGTCTATCAAACCTTCCTTCATGGCATGGTGTACAAACGATCCATGATCGAGATCTTCCGAGTCTGCCGTATCGCGGTGCGCATCAAACTGAATCAGCGCCAGCGGGCCGTGTATCTCGGCATGTGCCTTTAACAAGGGATAAGTGCTGAGGTGATCTCCGCCGAGCCCTATCAATCGAGTGCCGCTACGCAGCACCGTCAGTGCCTGATCAATAGTATTTTGCAACATGCGCTCGGGCTGGCCGCGCTTAAAATGCACGTCGCCGTAGTCGACCACCGCTAGCCGGTCAAAAGGGTCAAAACCCCAAGGCCAAACCTCCCCCCAACTCAATTGTGCAGTTGCGCGGCGCAGCGCTTCAGGCCCAAAGCGTGTGCCCGGCCGACCTGATGTGGATAGATCATAAGGCACTCCCATGACGGCGTAGTCCACACCGTTGAGATCACGCGTCAGACGACGCCGCATAAAGCTACGCGAGCCAGAGTACGGCATCTCGTTTTCCGTGCCGTACAGCGAGTCGTAATCGAAGGCTTGATCACCGGGTTGTAGTCGGCTCATGAAGGTTCCTTGTACTTGATACTTGTGGTTTTTTTAGGCTTGCTAGGTGATGTTAGCCGCCGAAGCGTGCCGGTGACATTAATTTAAGCAACTCGCGCGATTCAGCATCGTCGGTAAAAGCATCAGCGCACAACAAGCCTGCGGCGAGCTGCCCAACAGCTGGTGATGTTTGGATGCCATAGCCGCCAACACCCGCCGCCCAGAAAAAACTTGGCTGCCGGTCGCTAAAACCAATCACCGGTACCCGGTCAGGTGCAAAGGTGCGCAAGCCGGCCCAACTGTGCGCTACATGCGTAATTTCAAGTGTGGTGCACTGATCCATATAATCAGCGGCGATGGCGATATCCATATCCTCTGGCCATGCATCGTGTGGATCTACCGGCGTCTCGTCTGCTGGGCTCACCATCAAGTGTCCAGCGTCGGGCTTAAAATAAAAATCTTCATCTATTTCGTTCACTTCGGGCATAGGCGCTACATCGTAGCCAGGTGCCTTGAGCGTGATGGCCGTGCGACGCATGGCTTGTATTTGCAAGTTAGGCACATCGAAAAGAGTGGCAGTCTGATCCGCCCAAGCGCCAGCGGCGTTGACCACTGTTGCGGCTTGTATCTCGCCGTGGTTTGTTTCTAAGCGCCAGCCATCGGCTACTCGGTGTGCCGCTATCAATCGAGTATCGCGTTTAAACTCAGCACCCGAAGCCCGCGCAGACTTGGCATAACCTTGCAACAAGGATTCTACTTCGACATCCCAGCAGTCTGGGTCATAAAAGGCAGCCGCTACATAGTCGGGATCCAGAAAGCCCACTTTGTCGATGGCCTCTTGTACGCTTAGCGCCTCAACCGGCGAAGCACCGTCTGGCGTATTAGCAAGTTCCATCGCTAACACCTCTGCCAAACGTGTTTTTTTATCGCTGTTGGCTATCAGCAGATTTCCCCGCGGGCGCAAAAGCTCTACACCACTAAAGCCCTCGGGCGGTGAACGCATAAAGTCGCTACTGGCCGCTGTCAGACGAGCTACCAGCGCGGAGTGAAAGCGATAAGTGAATTCAGCCGCCGAACGACCAGTCGCGTGATATCCCAGCGCACTCTCCTGCTCCAGCACAATCACTGAGCGCCGACCTCGCAGCGCATGCGCGATCGACGCACCGACAATACCTCCGCCAATAATCACAATATCGACTTGCTCTGCCATTTTTACACTTCCCCGATTAAGCCCTGAAACTAACCACGCCACATCATGACATCAGCGTTGCTCGTGTACCAGCTCAGCCAACTGCGCCAGAGCTTGATGCACCGTGCGTTGTCCATCAAAGCGATCGCTCAAGTCCCAGCCTGCATTGATCCGAAAGCAGTCACGGTATAAGCGCCGCGTTGAAAATGCCGCACCGGCCAAGATATTGATATCTGCTTCATGCGCGCGCTGGCGCAACAGTTCAGCATCTAGACCCTTCACCTGCACCCACAGCACTATGCCTCCAGTGGGCTGTGCGACCGCACTAGACTCAGGCAATAGTTGCTTCAACTCCCGCCTATATGCACTGCTGTGGCGAAGCAATCGCTCGCGGGTGCGCTGCAAGTGCCGCGCGTATTCACCCGATTGAATGAAGTCTGCAACGCCGACCTGCAGCAACTCACTTGGTCCCAAATTACCCATGCGGTAGCCCAACAAAACTTGCGGCAAATAACGCCCGGGCAAACACCAGCCCAAGCGCAAACCAGCTGCCAACGATTTACTCACCGAACCACACCACAAAACATAGCCGTTTGTGTCCCATGTTTTTGCCGGCAACGGCATTTGCTTTTGGTAACTCAATTCGGCGTAGACGTCGTCTTCGATAATCGGCACCTTGTATTGATTAGCGAGATGCGCCAAATACTGCTTTTGCTGCACCGACAAACTACTGCCCTGAGGGTTCATGTGCGAGCAACTGAACAGACCAGCTTGCACTTCACCCGATTGCATCAACTGCTCTAGTCGCTCAAGATCGATACCATCCGAGGTACAGGGAATTTCAAGCACCTGCCGCTGCATGCTGAGCAACAGTTGCAGCAAACCGCTGAAACACGGGGAGCTAATCGCCACGCGATCACCGGGCTTGGTGCAAGCCAACAAACACACTCGCACAGCATCCATGCAGCCACCACTGATCACAAGGTCTTCACTGTTAAAAGCAAAACCCATCGGCGAGAAGTGCGCGGCTAAAGCCTGACGTAAAACACCCGCACCTTGCTGTTCAGGGTATTGCAGTACATCGGCGCCCATCTGCGCCACACCACGCCGCAGAGACTTTTGCAAAGCTTCGGTGGGCGCGTACTGCGGATTGAGCTGACTGATAGCAAAGGGACCATCGTTTGAAAAACCGGCAGATACCGCCCGGCGCAGTGAACGCTGAGTTGCCACTTTGGGGACAAACTTAGGCGACGCCGGAGCGTCCGAGGGCGTTTGACCTAATACATAAAAACCCGATTGAGGTTGCGCAGCGATAAAGCCCTGCTGTTCTAACAAACGATAACAACTCAAGGCTGTGCTCATGCTCACTTCATATTGCGTGCAGAAACGGCGTAAGGACGGCATGCGCTGCCCAGCTGACAAACGCGCACTGTGTATATCCTGCGCCACTTTATCTGCCAAAACTTTGTATCGCATCACCTGCACCTCTGTTTATCTCGTGATAATTGTACTCTTTTATTTTCTATTTTTTGTATCTGTTATCCAAATGCCCCGGTCATTATTCTGTTCCCCTACGATCGAGTGAAAAGGCTAAGCCGTGAACACAACAATGAGCAAAAAAGATATCCTCATCAGCGTGGCATTGATGTGCCTTTGGGGCTTTAACTTCAGCGCCATCAAACTAGGCGCCGAGCAGACTGACCCTATCTTACTCACAGCCCTGCGTTTTGGCTTTGCGGTATTTCCAGCCATCCTGTTTGTGCGCAAACCCGACGTGCACTGGGCTTACATGCTCAGCTACGGGCTCACATTTGGTGTGGGTATTTGGGGCTGCATGGTGTGGTCAATGCAACTAGGTGTCTCAGCCGGCATGGCGGGAATTTTACTCGATATGAGCTTGATATTTAGCTTGGCACTGGGATTTTTCTTGCTGCGTGAGCACATAGGTCGCAACAAACTATTAGGCGCAGCTCTGGCACTGATCGGCCTGGGCGCCGCGCTAGCTCTGGAAGATGGCAGCGCCCCACTAAAAGCTGTGCCGCTGACGTTAATCGCCGCTTTTAGCTGGAGTTTGATGAGCGTTATCGTCAAAAAATCGGGCACACGGCAAGTATTTGCATTCAGCGTCTGGGGCATGTCCTTTGCACCGTTCGCCTTGGCCGCGCTTGCTTACGCGTTTCACGGTGCGGAGGTGTTTTATGCGCTGCCCATGCAACTCAACGGCGAAGTGTGGTTTTCAATTTTGTTTCAAGCCTATCCCACCACCTTGTTAGGCTACTGGATATGGAACCGCCTAACACTTAAATACCCTATCAGCACCATGGCACCGTTCACCTTACTGACCCCAGTTTTTGGACTGATGGGCGGCATGATCTTTTTCCAAGAAGAACTGCCGCTTCTCAAAGTCCTTGCTTTTGCCCTTGTGCTCGGTGGCTTAGCGTTGAGCCAAAGGCCCGACATAGCACCGCAAAATGAACTGGAAAAACCAGTCACGTACTGAAAACCGAGCACAAATGCCTGCAGCTTATTCAACCATTTACATCGTTTTTTTGCTATCAAAGTGACTCAAAAAACCAGCGACATCTTTTTGATAATTGTCAGGCAAATACCCATCTTCGCAGTTTGCGTGCACGCGTCCCCCGTAGCGCATGCCAAGATATGCAAAGGTGTTTTTTAGAGAACTCAAGAAGGCCTCGTCAGCATCTTCACTGATTGAAGTGCTAACGATATAAGCTGTTTTTTGGCGCAGTTCTCTGCCCATCTCTTTTAGCTCCTCCACGTCCAAGAAATCTGAGCACCTGTCTATAAACACCTTCATTTGCGCACTAGGGCCATACCAATAAACCGGCGTCACAAAAAGAATGTTGTCCGCCATTAACAACTCTTTCACAAGTGGCACAAAGTCATCGTGAATGTTTTTATGCTCATAGTCGTAGGGGCTTATGCGCTTTTGCGCGAGGTCTATAACCTCAATGTCAATCTCAGCGGCAATACCGTCAATAAACTTCCCGGTATTGCCACACCGTCTTGCGCTAGCAAACAAGGCAATAGTTTTACTCAACTCACTGCCCCTGAGTTTGCATAGCTGACCACCTCAACCTCTAGCCCTTCTTGGGTGTAAAAATAAAATCGGCGTCCTGGTTCATAATCAGCGTGACTAAAGGGTTCCAGCCCTTCCTTTTTGACTCGCTGCTCCACATCATCAAGATCATCCACCATAAGGCAAACATGGTTCAGCCCATTGATCTGATAATAAGATTCGGTGGCGGCTGTATTTTTGTCGGGGTTTTCATACAACGCTAAGTAGCTATTTTCACCACCAACATGTATTGATTTTCCGTCGTGAATTGAATCTCCCTTCCAGCGGATATTCCAATCAAAAATCCGGCAGAACAAATCGGCGCTCTTCTGCGCAGAACTAACGGTTAGGTTTGCATGCTCCAAAATCGCTTCTGACATCGTTTAATCCTCGTCTTTATGAAAGTACGAGAGAGATGATAAATGCTCAAGTTAACTTGAGGTCAAGGATTTTTTGAAATAAACTAAAACGATGGAAAAAGACCCACACATCAGTATCGGCCAAGTAGCCAAGCGCACTGGAGTTGCTGTCTCGGCTGTGCGATTCTACGCCGATGAAGATCTACTGCCATCGACAAGAGCCGCTGGAGGGCGACGTATGTTCCCTCGCTCTGCCATCCGTCGTGTATCTTTTATTTTAATCTCACAGCAGCTCGGATACTCTCTGACACAAATCAAATTCGCCCTCAGCTCACTACCAGAGGAACGAACGCCCACAAAAGCTGATTGGGACAAACTAGCACGGCGGTTCTCAAGTGATATCGATGAAAAAATCACTCAGCTGCAAACCTTAAAAGATTCGTTATCAGGTTGCATTGGGTGTGGTTGTCTGTCGCTGCAAAAATGCAGGCTCTACAACCCAGACGATAAGATAAAAGAGCGCGGCTCAGGCCCGAGATACCTCCTGGGGGACAGCGCAGCGGATATTTAGCCGGCTAGTCGACCTTGCACTGCTGACGGTAGCAGCAAGTTTTTTGAGCTGTCCCAAACGGCAGGCTCAAGGGATACTCCGCCTTGGACCATTTCTACACCCAAGTCAGCTAAAGAAGACAATATCTCGTCACTATCTACATTCATCACTACGGTGCGAATGCCCAACAGCTTGCTCACCTCCACCATGCTTTTCAAAACGGCTGACTCAATCGGGTTCAAGTCTGTTTTAGTAGCAAATTTTGCATCGATCAGGAAGATATCTACAGGCAGTCGCTTAGCAAAAGCCAAAGAGGACAAGCCAGCGCAAAAGCCTTTGACGGCCACAAGACAACCTAGCGCCTGTAGTTCACGCATAAAGTCGTTAACAGGTGCGCCACCTCGCAGCACCAGCGACTCAGAAATCACAAAACAGATTTGCTTGGCGTTCACTTCAGACTCAACTACAGCGCGCTCAATGCACTGCTGCACTGTTGTATCGGTGACTGAACTATCTGCAAGCCCAAGATAGACCAGAAAGTCAGATTCATCAGGAACCTGCAGCGCTGCCACTTGATGAATTGCGGCATCAAGCATCCATCGATCAAGGTGCGATATAAAACCATAACGCTCGGCAGTAGCGGCGTACGAGTTGCGCTGGTAGTGCTGACCTTCACCCGCATCTAAAGCAAGAGCAATATCTAAATGCTGACTGATCGTGCCACTTGCCGAGGTGCTGGTCATCGGCTGAAAGTAGAGCTTGAGTTTATCTGACTCCAAGTTCTTGGCAATCAATTCGACCCAATAGCTGTCTTTACTTTGTGCCTCCTGACTGATCTCCTCAGACGTGACCGTTTGAACTTGATCGCGGCCGAGGTGCTTCGCGTTATAACAACAAGCATCCGCAGAACTGAGTATGTCGCTGACATGCGCAAGCTCGGCATTCACCTCAACTATGCCAATACTGACGCCAACGTCGTAAGTCACGTTCTCCCAGTTAAAGCAGTGGTGACTGATTGCGTAACGAATTCTTTCGCAAACTTCTAGCCCGCGCTCGATGTTGCAGTTTTTTAAAATGACAGTGAACTCATCACCGCCATAGCGCGAAACCACATCATCGGAAGCAACGTGCTTACAAATAATATTTGCTAGCTCTTTGAGCAGAGCATCGCCCGCCGCGTGACCACTGTTGTCATTGACCACTTTAAAGCGGTCCAAGTCCAGCAGTCCAACACAAAAAACCTCGTCTCTTTGGCGATACCTGTCGATGGAGTCTTGCAGCAGTTCGTCAAACCGACGACGATTAAACAAGCCAGTCAGCGCATCTCGGTTGGCCAAATGATTGAGGTCGCGCGCCATTTTGGATGCAACAGTGGTGTTTGCTGCTGTACCGCGCATGCCTATCAAACTACCGTCAGCGCGAAATATAGGCGTGCTAACAATACGAACCGTGCGCTCTAGCTGAGGCTCTGCGGCAAAGTGCAAAGCACCTTCCCATTGGTTATCAGTCAATAGTGAGCAAAGTAAATCACCGGGATTGGAGAACGGAAAGTCCTCGCGCCTCACCAGGTCGTCCAATCGTAAACCCACGATTTCCTCTGCGCAGAGCCCAAAAAGCCCTTGCGAGTCACCTGTTATAAAAACAAGCCGCTGCGCGCGATCGAGCTCCCAAAAACAGTCAGCGCCAAGGTCGGCAAAATCCTGAAATCGGTTGTTGATCGTTTGGTTACTTGTTTCCGCATCTAGTAGAGCGTGATGCAGCCAATCAAATTCGCGATAGGTTCCACCTAATTCGTCCCTTCTACGCAACGCGCTTTTAGGCGCCGTATAACTTCTCAGGCCGTTTTTACGCGTGCCGGACATTTGCTTTTGTAAATCTACCAGTGGCTGCAGCAAAATAGGCGTCAACGCCAACACACAACCAAAAGTCACAAATAGGCTACTGACGAGCATGATCATTAAACTGCGTAAAACAAAGCCGCGCAGGTCTGCCGCGACCTGAGTACCGTCAACGCGAAACCAAGCTTTTGTATGACGGCCTTCGTCTTCATGAGCACCAATAAAAACATCATAATAACGGGTGTCACTATGAAACCTATCGGCTCTCACCATCGAATAGTCGTTTTCTTGCAGGCCTTCGGTATCTCCCGCGTGATACTCAATGCCACTGCCTAGGCGGACTACCAAGCCTTCGATCGGATACCTAATTTCATCGTGGCCTCCGGAAACCAAAACATCAAACATGTCAAAGCTAGGCGTACTTTCGTAGATCGGAAATACGAGCTGTAGTGAATAGTCAATTCGCTGCAGTAGACGCTCTTTTTCATCAGCGAAAGTGACAAGCAGCAACATCGCTTCTACAGCAACAATACACAAAAAAACCACGAGCGAGATCTGACGAACTAAAGGAGAGTTCATCGATCGTACAACGGTGTTGTTGGTCAAAAATGCGGGTAGTTTCATCGCCAAGTCTTTGAATGATTGGTTGCTCTTTCGAACATGCTTTGATTCACTTAGCGCGAAATGTCGATCTATACCATCATCAATATTGGCAGCGGCAGTAACTACTTAAGGCATAACAAAGGTTTAGCGTACCAATACCTACAGTTATTTTTTCAGGCAGTATCAAAAGACACCACTACAACTATCAATCATCCACACAATTGCAAGAAGCTCACAACCGAGGCACAGGTGCGAGTGTCAACAAGCGCTGGAGCTCATGCACTCGGCTGCTTTATAGTATCGAAAGAATACTCTGGTCAGAATCGCTATAAAGCGATCGACCAGCACGCGCGGGCAAAGCCCACTCAACCGAAAGAGGATTTCACTCCATGATGACCATAAACCGCCGCAAGGCTCTCTTAATGCTTGGCAGCGCTGCTGCGGCTGGCTTTTCTACACCTGCCCTCTCTTCTAACAAAAAAATTGTTGTAGGTGCACTGCGCTTTACCAGCCACGCAGGTAGCTTTATCGCTCTAGAGCGCGGGTATTTCAAAGCAGCAGGTCTGGACGTTGAACTCAAATTTTTCCAATCTGCACCCGCGATGGCCGTGGCCATTGCATCTGGCGATGTGGACTACGCCGTCACCGCTATGTCTGGCGGTTTGGTGTCACTGGCCGATAAGGGTGCAATCAAAATCATCGGCGGTGCGCTTTCAGAGGAACCTGGCATTGATGGGCAAAAGATATTAGTTTCCGATGCAGCATTCCAAGCGGGTGTTACCAGCCCTGCTGACCTAGACGGCAAAACCTTTGGCATTACCGCTAGCGGTTCTTCATTCCAATACATGGGCGCCAAAATCGCGGCGAAAGAAGGTATCACTGTTAAATTTAAGCCACTGCAAAAGGTCGGCGCGGTGATTGGTGCTTTGAAGTCTGGTCAAATTGACGCTTGGTCTATTGTTCCGCATATCGCTAAGCCATTGGCAGGTTCAGGGGCTGTACATATCATCGGTTCGGTGTCTGACTACCTGCCCACTTATCAAGTCACCACCGTATTTACGTCGACCAAAAACGCCAGCGAAAATCGCGACATGACAGCCGCCTTCCTCAAAGGCTTTTCGCAAGGTGTTGCAGACTACAACGCCACCATGATCGACAAAGCATCCGGTGACGAAGGCGTACAGGAAATGGTCGATCTAATCCACAAATATGTCTACACCGATCGTCCACGTGAAAAAGCAGCCCCTTCAATCATCAACGGCACCATGCGTCTCAACGAAGGCGCTGCTCTCAACCTAGCTTCTCTGCAAGATCAACTCTCTTGGTTTCAATCGGAAGGCATGGTCGCTGATAGCGTGACACTAGAAACGGTGGTGGATGGCAGCTACGTCGAAACATTAGACTGACCTAGCGGCGATCGGATAAGCACATGGAACTTAGGCTCGAAGCTGTTGGCCACCACTACGGCGACAACGAAGTACTGCGAGATATCAACTTGCATATTCCCGCAGGAAAAATCGTCTGTATTGTGGGGCCCTCGGGCTGTGGCAAGTCTACATTGTTACGTTTTATGGGCGGCCTCGAACAACCCACTACAGGCCAAGTATTGCAACTAGGCGAAGCTCCGCCCGGTTGCCTTAACCCACTGACGTATATCTTCCAAGACTTTGCGCTGCTTCCTTGGCGCACGGTGCACGGCAATATTTCGCTGGTGCTTGAAGACCACGGTATTCCCGCTGCGGATGCAAATAGAATCATCGATGATGTGCTAGCCCGCACTAAGCTCAGTGACTTCGCCACAGCTCTTCCCAAGCAACTGTCTGGTGGTATGAAACAACGTGTTGCGATAGCCCGTGCATTAGCGGTCAATCCGGCTGTATTGTTGATGGACGAGCCGCTCTCAGCACTCGACAGCCAAACACGTGAGCTACTCATGGATGACCTAGTGACGCTGTGGACCCGCAACCCGTTCACTGCAGTGTACGTTACCCATAACCTCGCGGAGGCCGTGCGACTGGGGCACAACATTGTGGTGTTGTCGCGCCGACCCGGTTGCATACACGAGATAGTCCAGCTAGACACTCCGCTCGATCAACGCCACAGCACACACCCTGAATGCGAAAAGCAACAACAGTATCTGTGGCAACTCATGCGCGATGAAGCGCGTGCGGCTGACGCGGAGCTGCTAAATGCCTAAGCAAAACGCACAGCCCGTCCATTTTCGTGGTGGCGGTTTTGCACCGCAACCCCGCCGTGGTATCGCATTGGTGGTGTTTATCGTGTTGATCGGCATGGCCGAATGGGGCACACGCAGTGGATGGATCAGCGCCTTAACGCTGCCTCGCCCTTCAGCGGTACTGCAAACATTTATCGATCTGTACAACAGCGGCATGTTGTGGAAGCATTTATTACCCTCCTTGACCAGACTTGCAGTAGGCGCAACGTTGGGAGCCATAGTAGGCATTGGTGTCGGCCTGTTGATTGCTCTATTCTCGCTGATTCGAGCAGGTCTAGTACCGGTCGTGGCCGCCCTATTTCCCGTGCCCAAAATAGCCCTGTTGCCGTTGTTTATTATTTGGTTTGGTATAGATGAGGGCTCAAAGTACGCACTTATCGCTTTTGGTACGTTTACACCTACGGTGGTAGCAACCTACGGCGCAATAGACAATGTCGATCGATCGCTTATTCGCATGGGCCAGAGCTTCGGTCTGTCTTGGTTATCTATTGTGCGCAAAATCATCCTACCAGGTGCCCTGCCAGGCATTCTCTCAGGCCTGCGCATCAGCTTGGCCATCGCTATCATTTTGTTAGTGGCTGCCGAAATGCTGGGCGCTGAACACGGCGTGGGGGCTTATATACTTGAAGCTGGCTCACTCTACGACTTAGAGCGATTGTTCACCGGCGTGGCAATTTTATCGATACTCGGTGTGATTATCAGCACAGCTATAGGTGCCCTCGAAAAGCGGCTACTTCGCTGGCGAGTATAAAAACCACTCGCGGAGAATCATCCGCGATGGGCAAAATGCACTGAGAACACACTCTGTGAGCAATGCAAAACTAGTCCAGCACATCTCGTCAACCAGATCCCACCCTAGCCAACAAAACACAAAAACAAGCAAAGCGTTTGATGGCGCCAAATGCTCATGAAAGCAGCAGTAAACGCTTGCTTATCAAGAACAGCACTTTATCACTTTAAATGTCGGACATTTGTTGACCATTTGATAGACATGCCTTATATTGCTGATTAAAGATCTGGCAGGTAGAAATTGTGAGCGCAAGAAAACTCAGCTCAATTAGCGATAAAAGTGGCCTAAACCTCGGTCAAAAGGTCGCCGAAGTCTTGGCACAAGACTTACTTAACGGTGTTTACCCTGCTGGCACTATGCTGCCAAAAGAAACACAGATCGCGCAACAGATGTCGCTCAGTCGGGCATCTGTGGCCAGTGGGTTATTGATCCTCACCTCGCTAGGCATGATCAGCCGCCAAGCCGGTCGCGGCACCGTGGTCGAAGAAACTCATGAGTGGAAACTACTCGACCCACTGCTGAGCCGCTGGATTGTCGAGTACGGCGACCCGCACCAGCAGTTATTCAAAGAGATTGTCGATTACCGCTACGGTATCGAACCTTATGTTTCAGCACTGGCCGCAACTCGCGCAAATGCTCAAGACCTAGCCGCCATAGAAGCGGCTTACAACCAAATGTGCGCTGGGGTAAAAAACGAAGACCAAGACGCTCTGATAAACGCTGACATCGAGTTTCATGCAGCTATCTACCGCGCCACGCACAACCTTATATGGTCGCAATCCATCAGTGTTTTGCAGCCTGCTATCCGGTTGATGATCCGCGAGACAAACGAGTCTGCCGACGAGCTGAACGACAGTCTGCAGCGCCATTTTAAAGTCCTCGAGAACATCCGCTTGCGCAAACCCGCCGAAACCTTTGACGCAGCCATCAATGTCCTCAATCGATCAGCGCACGACTTGGGCATAACCCGATCAGCGCAATCGCAAGACTTGCTCTCGATGATGAAGGGAAAAATGCTCGGCCCAAGCAATTGATGTAACAAAAAAACTAAACCAGTAACAACAGCCATGCGGTAGCGAGTACCGCATTAAAACACCCAGGAGATTTGAGAATGAAAATCAAGAAAATTTCAGCCTTATTGGCCGCGACATTAGGCCTCGCTCTTTCAGCACAATCAGCCAACGCCGCTGAGTTTGAGTTCAGATTTCAATCCAGTGATCCAGCTGGAAACTCTAACTTTATTTTACAACAGGGCTGGGCAGATAAACTTGCCGCTGACACTGGCGGTAAAGTCAAAGTCGAGCTATTGCCTGTCGGTTCAATTGTTGAGCACCAAGAGACACAAGATGCCATCGTCGCCGGCATTCTTGACGGACACATCACCGACACCTCTTATTTCTCAGGTAAAGACCCTGCGTTTGGCCTAATTGCCAACCCCGTGGGCGCATGGTCCGCTCCACAAGAGATGTTCGATTTCATGAGCAAAGGAGGCGGCAACGAGCTGATGAACAGCATGCTCGAGCCCTACGGCCTGCACTTTATTGGCGCGACCACACCCGGACTTGAAGCTTTTGTCTCTAAAAACCCCATCGATACGGTCGAAGGTCTAAAGGGCCTTAAGCTGCGCGCTCCTGAAGGATTAGTTCAACAAGTATTTGCTGCAGCTGGTGCCGCACCTGTCAATCTACCTGGCTCAGAAGTCTTCACCGCCTTGGACAAAGGCGTTATTGAAGCTGCCGATTACTCCGTGTTCTCCACCAACCAAAGCCAAGGTCTGAACGACATCGCGCACCACCCCATCTACCCCGGTTTCCACTCCATGCCATTGGTTGAGATCTCCATGGGTAAAGCACGCTGGGATGCACTGCCCGAAGATATCAGAGCTGCTTTCGAAAGTTCAGTAGCGGAGTTTGCATTGCACCAAGTTGCAGAGCTGGAAGCGGCCGATGTGCAAGCGGTGAAGGCTGCCGAAGAAGGCGGCAAGATCACTGTGCACAACTGGTCAGCCGAAGAACGAGCTAAGTTCCGCACAATCGCCATGGGCCAGTGGGAAAAAGCCGCCGTACGCAGTGACAATGCTCAAATGGTCTTTGATACCTTGAGCGCTTACCTGAAAGAAAACGGTCTGGTCAAATAACCACTTGAACAATACAAGTTCTACCGTGACGGCGGCATCTACCGCCGTCACTCAGTTGCAATAGGAGCATTGCGATGTCTACTCAAAACTCAGACGATCTGCTCGATCAACCACCCACTGACATGGACCATCGCCACACACCAGCCATCGCTCAGGCCGGCCTTCTAGGCCGCTGGATCGAAAAAGGCGGCATCGTCTTCGCTGTTGGCATAGTGATCTCAATGCTGATTTTGATCCTAGAAGTGTTTTTACGTTACGTGCTTAATGCCCCTACGATTTGGGCACATGAAACCACAATTTTTCTCTGTGCAACCGCATTTGTCTACGGTGGTTTGTACTGTGCAGCTCGCAACACACACATACGTGTTGTGATCATCTATGACTTTGTCTCGCCACGCGTGCGTCGCTGGCTCGACATCATTATTTCTGTCATTTCAGCGGTTGCATCGGCCTTTTTTGCTTGGGCCGCTTGGACAATGGTCAACCGCGCTACCTTTGCGCCTACCGGTAAATTGCGGTTTGAAACATCGGGCAGCGCATGGGATCCACCAACACCAGCCATGCTAAAAATATTTTTGTTTGTCACCCTTATTGCGCTTGCGGTTCAGTTTCTTGTTTTAGCATTTAACTACGCACGCCAACAGCCAGCTTCGAGCACATCATGAGCGGTTTCGAATTTTTACCCGACTTGCGCGAACTCGGTATCGAGAACGGCACCCTACTAATGTTCGCCATGCTGCTAGCCTTGTTGCTAACCGGCATGCCGCTGGCCTTTGTCACGTTGTTAGTGGCACTTATTTTTGCGCTGGGCTGGTTTGGCCCAATGGCTGTGCCACTGATCACCAGCCGTGTATATTCTTTTGTCTCATCCTTTGTTTTTGTCTCGGTGCCCATGTTTGTATTGATGGCCGCACTACTCGACAGATCAGGTATCGCACGAGATCTATTTGATGCCATGCGACTGGTGGGCGGCAGACTGCGCGGCTCAGTCGCCATTCAAACGATCTTCGTCGCCGTCATTCTAGCCGCCATGAGCGGCATTATCGGTGGTGAGATTGTTTTGCTAGGACTACTCGCTCTGCCGCAAATGCTACGCATGGGTTACGACCGCAAACTAGCCATTGGCGTGATATGCGCAGGCGGTTCGCTGGGCACCATGGTGCCGCCCTCCATCGTGTTAATCATCTACGGCCTGACTGCCAATGTTTCCATTGGCGATCTTTTCAGCGCAGCCTTTATTCCGGGATTTATGCTTGCCAGCTTTTATGTCATTTACGTTTTGGTGCGCTGCCACCTCAACCCTTCGCTGGCGCCTGACCCAGAGCCAACAGCCATCCCTAAAGACGAAAAACTGCGCCTACTAAAAGGCGTGATCCTGCCTATATTGGTGGTGTTTTTTGTCCTTGGCTCTATCTACGGCGGCATCGCATCTGTCACTGAAGCGTCTGCTGTGGGTGTGATGGGCGTCTTGTTATCAACGCTTATTCGCGGAGAGTTTTCATTCGTCATGCTAAAAGACGCAGCGCTGCAAACGCTCTCCACCTGCGGAATGATCGTCTGGATTGGCATTGGCGCGAGCGCATTGGTGGGCGTTTTTAACCTGATGGGCGGCATCAATTTTGTCTCTTCACTCATCACTGGTATCTCCGACAACCCCACCATCATCATCTTGTTTATGATGCTGATCTTGTTTGTTCTCGGCATGTTCCTCGACTGGGTCGGCATTGCACTACTCACCATGCCAATCTTTGTACCCATTGTTGTGCAGCTGGGCTACGACCCCGTGTGGTTTGGTGTGCTGTTCGCCATGAACATGCAAATCAGCTTTCTATCGCCGCCCTTTGGCCCGGCCGCTTTTTATCTCAAAAGCGTGGCGCCTCCCGACATTTCGCTTGGTGAAATATTCAGCGCCATGCTGCCATTTATTTGCATACAAGCCTTTGCCGTCGCTCTGTTAATTGCCTTCCCTGCAATTGGTGGTGGCTGATGAAAAAGCATGCTTCGACAATTCGCCCAAGCCCAAACGACTCAGTTGCCATAAACAAATCAGAATCAGGAAAGAACGAGCGATGAAAATCACCAAGATCAGTACATGGCAAGTGCCACCGCGTTGGCTATTTTTAAAAATAGAAACAGACGAAGGAGTTGTCGGCTGGGGCGAACCCGTCATCGAAGGTCGCGCTACAACGGTAGAAGCCGCCGTGCACGAATTTTCCGAGATACTCATCGGTCGTGATCCTCGTCGAATTGAAGACATCTGGCAATCACTCTACCGAGGAGGCTTTTACCGCGGGGGCCCGATTCTGATGTCGGCCATCGCCGGCATTGACCAAGCCTTGTGGGATATCAAAGGCAAAGCACTCGGTGTACCGGTGCACGAACTACTCGGCGGCGCAGTGCGCGACAGCATGCGCATGTACTGCTGGATCGGCGGCGACCGTCCAGCAGACATCGCCACCCATGCCAGTGAAGTAGTGGCCAAGGGCTTCAGCGCCTTCAAAATGAACGGCACTGCCGAGATGGCGATTGTTGATTCGCACGCCAAAATAGACGAAGCCGTCGCTCGCGCTTCAGAGGCTCGTGCCGCCGTTGGCCCCGATGTGGGAATCGCCATCGACTTTCACGGCCGTGTGCACCGCCCTATGGCAAAAGCACTACTGCGCGAGCTCGAATTTATTAACCCCATGTTCATTGAAGAGCCGGTGCTGCCGGAGCATTTACACTGCCTGCCACAAATTGCCGGCGGACTGAGTTTTCCTATCGCCACCGGAGAGCGTTTACACACACGTTTTGAATTTCGCGATCTGCTTGAAGCCCGTATGGTCGATATAATACAACCCGATATCAGCCACTGTGGTGGCATAAGCGAGGCTCGCCGTATCGCTATCATGGCTGAAGCTTACGACGTTGCGTTAGCACCTCACTGCCCTTTGGGGCCACTGACACTCGCCGCTTCGTTACAGCTCGACTTTCTCTCGCACAACGCGTTTATTCAAGAGCAAAGCATGGGTATTCACTACAACGTGGGCAACGATGTGCTCGACTACCTAGTAGACCCCAGCCCCTTAAAAATCGTTGATGGCCATATTCCACTGTTGGAAAAACCAGGCCTTGGCGTTGAAATTAACGAAGAGTTTGTGATCGAGAAATCAAAAACAGGGCAGAATTGGCATAACCCGCTTTGGCGCCACAACGATGGGAGTGTAGCCGAATGGTAGCTCTACAAGACCGTTTTGAAACCGCGTTTGCGGCCACGCCGCTGGTGGCTATCTTACGCGGCGTTAAGCCCGATGAAGTCATCGCTGTTGCCGATGTATTGATTGAAGCGGGCTTTACCCTTATCGAAGTACCGCTGAACTCCCCGCAGCCATTTGACAGCATAGAGCGCTTGGTAAAACACTGCCCAGCGCATGTCATGGTGGGTGCGGGCACCGTATTAAGCGCTGCCAATGTCGACAGACTTGCCAGCATTGGCTCTCAATTAGTGATCACCCCTAATACCAACACAGACGTTGTGGATGCCTGCGCGCGCCATGGCATGATTGGCATGATCGGTTGCATGACACCCAGCGAAGCACTGCTGGCCTTTGAGCACGGGGCAACTGTGGCCAAAATATTCCCCGCCAGTCGACTGGGCGCTGGATATGCCAAAGATATAAAAGCAATTTTGCCAACTGGTTCGCGCCTGCTTGCGGTGGGCGGCGTAGGCGAAGCAGAACTAGCGGAGTTTGCCGCTGGTGGTTACGACGGTTTTGGCCTTGGTAGCAGCTTGTATAAGCCGGGCAAGTCACTCGCAGAGCTATCTACCTCGGCGGTACAACTGTGCGAGCGCTGGCGCGCGATCTCGGACCAAAACACATGAACCAACGGCATATTGTGATCGACTGGGGCACCACTAACTTTCGTGCCTGGCTGGTCAATTCTAGTGACGGAGTGGTGCTAGATGAAATAGACGAAGGGCGTGGTTTATCATCGCTTGAAACACACGAGTTTCCTGACTATTGCCAAAGTCATTTACAAGCATGGCTGAATGAAGATCAACCATCTATCTACATGGCTGGCATGGTGGGTGCCGCACTTGGATGGCAAGCAGCACCACAATTGCCACTGCCAGTCAGCCTAGATCAGCTGGTAGAACACACCGTGGCAGCATCGGGCATGCAAGACGTATGGATTGTGCCCGGCACACGCGTAGACGGGCATCAACCTGACGTTATGCGCGGTGAAGAGATACAGATATTTGGCGCACTGGCGCTAGCTGAGCGCAGTGATGCGGTGCTCTGCTTACCGGGTACGCACAGTAAGTGGGCGCAGGTTTCAAATAAAAGTCTTACGCATTTCACCACTTCAATGACTGGCGAAATGTACAACATTTTGCTCAAACACTCGATAATCGCTCGTTCAGCTGAAACCGCCATTGATGATCAAGAGGCATTCAAGCTGGGTGCAAGAAACGCGTGTAAAGATGGCGGATTATTGCATCAGCTATTCGCCACAAGGGCACGTTCTTTATACGCAGGGCTAAAGCCAAGCAGCGTACCAAGCTACGTATCGGGCCTTCTCATTGGCAGCGAGGTACAGGCGATGCAAGCACTCTACCCTGCCAGCGAGGACAAAATATTATTGGTTTGCGCTAAAAGTCTAGCTGCACCCTACCAAACAGTACTTGAAGACGTCGGATACAAAGTGCAGTGCGTTGATGCCAAAGAAGCCTCGCTGAGCGGCTGCAATACTCTAAGCAAAATACATCGGCAATCACGGAATTAATCAGCACCACATAAACAGGAGCTTGAGTAATTCGCGACGTGTAACCTGCTGGCCACGCAGGTCAGGAAAAAGCAATCAAACAAACAGCAAGCCACCAAAAACAACCCCTGCCCCCATCAAAATCAAAACACCCCGAACCCAAACAACCCTGCTCGCAATAAGTCCCCAAGAAATCAACGCCAAGCCCAACGCCAGTTGAAAAAAGGCAATGAGCGCTTGTGCTGGATGAGCGGCAAGCTCGAGAATCATCGGATTGGCAATCATGCCAAGTGGAATAATGTACAAGCCCACACCCAGCGCCATCGCCGTGCCCGCCACCTTGAGCCAGTTCTCTTTGACCATACCAGCGGCGATAAACACAGCTCCGCACACAGGTGGTGTGATAGTGGATAGCAGCGCAAACCAGAAAACAAACAAGTGTGCTTGCAGCGGTGCAAGCCCTTGCTGAATAAGCGCAGGGCCCGCGACAGATACACAAATAACGTAGGCCGCGGTGGTGGGTACTTCCATACCCAGCACCAAACAAGCCAGCGCTGTGAGCAGTAGAGACGGCCACAACAATCCACCCGCGCCGGAGAGAATTAACGAAGTGATTTTGACACCTAAACCGGTCACTGATAAGACGCCGATAATAATTGAAGCGCACAAAATAATAGCTGCGATCATCGAGACTTGTCGCGCCGCATTGATTAACGCGTTAGCAAAGCGTCTTTTTATTCGCTCAGGGTTGTAGTTGAGATCACGATTAAAAAACAGCAACACCGCCCCGACTAGGATAGCCAGACACGCAGCGTACTGCGGCGTCACGCCAGCGGCAAACATGCCCCAGAGCAACACACTAAAAGGCAACAGAAAAAACATCGAGGTGATAACAACATCACTTCGACTCGGTTGTTCATCCTCAGCGACTGATCGCAACTCCATGCGACTCGCGAAGGCGTTGATGCCAACCCATACAGCAAAAAAGTACAAAGCAGCGGGCAAAATAGCCGCGGCCATGATACCGGTATAAGGCACACCCGTGAGCTCGACCATCACAAAAGCACCCGCTCCCATCAGCGGTGGCATGATCTGCCCTCCCGATGACGCAACAGCCTCTACAGCCGCCGCCAAACGTTTGGGATAACCCAAGCCTGTCATAGCTGGCAAAGTGATCGCTCCGGTGGAGGCCACATTGGCTGAGGCAGAACCCGAAATTGACCCAAACAATGCCGACGAGATGACCGACACTTTAGCCGCACCACCTTTTAGGCGACCAGCCGCCGCTGCTGCCACATTCATAAAACCTTGTCCTGCTTCACCGGCGTTGAGTACTGCGCCAAAAATCACGAATATGGATACAACACCCACCGAGACGGCTGTGAGACTGCCCCAAATACCGCCTTCGGCAATCGTCAAGGTGCCAAAAAAACTGTTGACAGGCGTGCCAGAATGACCAAACTCACCGGGGATGTATTGCCCAAACAGAGCGTATAAAAGCGCCGCGACCGCGACCATCGGCAGTGGCCAACCAATAGCACGCCGCGCCGCCTCGATAACGCAGACCAGCAAAGTCACCGCAATACCCAGCTGAAACTTGCTCTCGAGAAAACCGTATTGGTCCGCTAGATGATTGTGGTTAAAAGCCACCCAAGCCGCAGCCCCCACACCTGCGACTGTCAACAACAAACCGCTCCAGTGTTCATAACCCGCACGAGCGTTGAACAGGAATATCCACGGTAAGATAAAAGCCAAGTGCAAAGGTCGGCTGACAAGGTTGGGCACTAGGCCCCAAAATATTAGCCCGATATGAAAAACTACTAGCGCGCCTGCTAAGAGCAACCACAGACTGCTGACAGGCGAATCAGCTGAAAGATTTTCTTCTTGATTCATGGGGTACCGCAACAGAATAAATTGAAACGTTTGAAGCCAGAGTTTGCAAGGCTAAAGCCTCACCCACATACACGTGTTGTGGACAAGGCTTTAACTGGGGACCAAGTGACTTGCGCTAGAGCTAGTGCAGGGAAGCCGAAGCCTCGCCCACGATATTTCTACTGCTGATCCGCAGTCAGCTCAAAACCAGCTTCTGCGTAATACTTCACTGCACCTGGGTGAATCTTGCCAGAGATATTTGCCATCAAATCCTGATCTACTCCGTTCCACCAAGGCGCGCCTTGACCCATGCTTTTTTTGCCTTCCCAAAAGGTTTTGGTCAGTGCATAAGCGGTGTCATCGTCCATCTTGGTAGTGGTAAACGCAACCACGGGTAGTGATGTGGTGACGATGTCTTCTGTTTGACCTGCATAGGTACCCGCTGGGATCACCAGCTTTGAACGTTTTGTGGCAGTGATTTGCTCGTCGTTGAGCGAGAGCACTGAAACACCCGTCGAGGCCGCAGCTTCGATGACGTTGGGCGCTGGCCACGAACCCGCAGTGACAAAGCCATCAATCTGACCATTTTTCATTGCCGGTACTGCATTGCTCAGCTCCACATCGGCAATTTCTACTTTGCCTTCCAAGCCAAACAAGCCAAGGTATTTTTCGCCTTCTTTGGCACCAAAAGAGCCTTTGCCTAGCAACAAGGTTTTGCCTTCTAAGCCGGCAAAATCGCTGACGCCGCTATCCGCAGACATCACAAAGTGCATGGTCAAAGACGGGATGGGAAACAAGGCACGGATTTCATCGAACGCGGGGTTGCCTTTGCCCTCAAACATGGCTTTGCCGCCCTGCGCCAGCTTCACCAATACAGGCGGTGTGGTGAAAACATAGTCACCGCCGCGCGCGCGCACTTCCATGACATTTTGAGTTGAGCCTTGGCTCTCTTCGACCGTGACGATAATCTCGCCATCAGAGCCCTGCTTCATCGCCTCAGCGATCTGTACTCCCATCTGATAGTAAGATGAAGTTGATTTGGCGGACTTATAGGTCACACGTGTTTCCGCACTGGCGGGTGTGATTGCTGAAACAGCTAAGATGGCTGCTGCAACTGCAGCTAATTTAATGGCTTTCATCAGAAAATTCTCTTTTTGGTGAGTCAAAAACACGGAGGGCACAGCTTATCCGGCTGTTTACCGTTCACAGTTGTTATACCCCCATATTGAGGCCTTGTGCGTGGGGTTTCAAATCAAAGTCACGTCAGCCAATTAGAAAGGCTAACGCTTTATCGACTACTCGTTAAAAGCGGGCAGTCTTTTGGCACTTTCCAGTAGTGGCTATACTACCGCCTACTTTATAATGACTGGAGAAAAACTCAAAGCTAGACGCCAACAGCCTCCTCTAAACCATCAAGAATCTAAGCCTGCCAGCGCGTTATCAATATCGCGAATAATGTCCGCCGCCCCCTCCAATCCTACCGATAGCCGCACCGCATCCGGCGAGACACCGGCCGCTAGCAACTGCTCTTCGTCGAGCTGGCGGTGCGTTGTGGAAGCCGGATGAATCACTAGGGAACGTGCGTCGCCAATATTGGCCAAATGAGATAAAAACTGCAGGCCGTCGATAAACTTGGCGCCCGCTTCACGCCCGCCTTTAAGACCAAAAGCCAACAGCGAACTCTGGCCGTCAGGCATGTATTTTTGCGCCAGTGCGTGGCCCTTGTTGTCCGGCAAACCTGGGTAGCTGACCCAGTTTACTTGTGTGTGCTTCTGTAAGTGTTGCGCAACTTTTAAGGCATTTTCGCAGTGTCTAGGCATACGAAGATGCAGTGTTTCGATACCCTGCAGAATTTGCCAGGCATTAAACGGAGAAATTGTTGGCCCCAGTGTGCGCATGGTCTCGTAACGGCATTTCATCGTGAAGGCAAAATCACCAAAAGTCTCAAAGAACTTCACCCCGTGGTAACCGGTCGACGGTTCGACCATCTCGGGGAACTTGCCGTTGTCCCAATTAAAAGTGCCCGACTCCACCACCACACCACCCAAGGACGTGCCGTGTCCGCCCAGATACTTGGTGGCCGAGTGCACCACCACATCAGCACCGTGTTCAAAGGGGCGACACAAAAACGGCGACGGCACGGTGTTATCCACCACCAGCGGCAAGTCAGCGGCATGAGCAACATCGGCCACGGCTTGAATATCCAAGACCACCATGCTGGGGTTGCCCAGTGTTTCAGCAAAAATGCAGCGCGTATTGGACTGAATAGCCGCAGCAAATGCTGCTGGGTCTTCGCCGTCTACAAAGCTGACGCTGATACCAAATCGCTTAAAAGTGACCGCCAACTGTGACACCGAGCCACCGTATAAACCGCCAGCGGCGACAATGTGATCCCCTGCTTGGCATAAGGTCAGCAGCGCAACCGTCTGCGCCGCCATCCCCGATGCGGTGGCCAGCGCAGCACGCCCGCCTTCTAGCGCTGCCACGCGTTGCTCAAGTACTGCCGTGGTGGGGTTGGACAATCGCGTATACACATTGCCAAAGGTCTGCAGGTTAAACAACGCTGCTGCTTGGTCAGCGTCTTCAAACACGTAAGAGCTGGTCTGGTACAACGGTGTGGCGCGCGCACCCGTCTCCGCATCGGGCACTTGGCCCGCGTGTAAACATAAGGTATCGAGGCTAAATTCTTCGTCGTTCATGTGGCAGCCCTTAAGGTAATTGTGGTCGGCGGGCGGAGATCACTCCGGTGTTGACACCACACCAGCCCAAACCACCAAACAGACGCGCATGTTCAATTTTTACGCAGCGATCTTCGACATAATCCAAGCCCGATTTTTCGCACAGCGCTCTTGCGTCTGGGCTCACGAGCCCAAGCTGCACCCAAAACGACTTTGCCCCCAAGTCTATCGCTCGCTCAGCAAGCGCGGGCATTTCCTCGGCGCGGCGAAAGCAGTCAACCATATCAACGGGCTTATCAATAGATTCAAGATCGGGGTAACAGCGCTCGCCAAGAATTTCATCGGCGCGTGGATTGACCGGAATAATGCGGTAGCCGTGCGATTGCATATACGAAGCGGCAAAGTAGCTCGGACGATGCCAAGAAGGGGACAAGCCAACAATAGCAATAGTTTTGTTTTGCTGAAGTATCCGCCGCAAGCTGCTGATTTGATCGGCCATGCATTTACCTGTTTAAAAGTCTCGCCAATTTGCATGATATCAAGCCATAGACACTGCATCCATCAGAAGTGAACGAATTCAATGCAGGGCAATTGGCGCATACGCAGCCTACAAAATCACAATGTCTTAAATAGTGGGTTTATTGTCCAATAGGCCACTTAAATTCAGTTAATATCAACTTCGAGAGATTAACTTCATAAAAACTAGTTGGTGTTTACCCATGGCCAAACCCGCGCTGCACATTGCTGTATACGGCTACGACGACGCCAATGCGGTGGACATCTTTGGTCCTATGCAAGTGTTCAATACCAGCAACGATATCTTGAATAATTTGGGTTTATCGGACAGAGCGAAATATAAAACGCACCTGCTCAGTGCAGATCAAGACACGGTGCGGCTATCCACGGGAACTCGCGTGATAGCTGATACCCAACTCAAAAAAATCAGGAACAAAAAACTACACACCTTGCTGATAGCGGGTGGAGATGGCGCAGCCCGTCAGTCTACAAACTCCGCCGTTGTACAAGCTTTGGGCAAGTTAGACCAAAACACCACAAGAAGCGCATCGGTGTGCAGTGGTGCATTTATTTTGGCGGCTACTGGTGCGCTTGACGGACGTCGAGCCACCACCCACTGGCGAAGAGCCGAAGATTTCAAACAGCTGTTCCCACAAGTAAACCTCGACATCGACGCATTGTTTACACGTGACGACAAATACGCGTGCTCTGCTGGTGTCACGGCGGGTATTGATATGGCATTGCAGCTAGTACAAGAGGATCACGGCCGACGTGTCGCACTAGAAACCGCCCGGCAAATGGTCGCTTTTTATCATCGCCCCGGCGGACAAAACCAATTTAGCGCAGTGCATGGCTGTGCACAGGCGAGCAGCGAGCCTATTCAGAGAGCTCAACAGTGGTTGCACCAGCACTTGAGTGACATGCTTGATGTATCGATGTTGTCTGATATTGCGCATATGAGTACTCGTCATTTCAGCCGAAAGTTCACAGCTGAAACAGGGCTCTCTCCCGCTCGCTATATTGCGCAAGCGCGTTTAAACCAAGCGCGGGTATTGCTCGAAGACAGCAATAACAGCATTAACCGAGTCGCCAGTCTGTGTGGATACAGCGACGCAGAAATCATGCGCAGAATGTTTGTCAGTGAGTTGAACGTGACACCGTCGCAGTATCGCAAACGTTTCTCGACACTGGCATAACAATAAACACGCGCGATACGAACGCCACAAATACAATAGAAAGCAGCCCAAAGGCAAACTAATGAACAATAGAATTATCGCCCTGTGCATTGCACAAAGTTGTTACTGGTTTGCCACCTTAGTGGGTATCAGTCTCTCGGCAATTGTGGGCTTAAAACTCAGCCCACAGCCAGAGCTTGCGACACTGCCATTTGCTCTAGCGAGTCTCGGCGGCCTGCTGTGCACCTATGCATTATCAACCTTTATGCAACGTCGCGGACGGCGCGCCGGTCTGCGCCTTGGTACAGCCGCTGGGCTGCTCGCCGCCCTGCTTACCTGCATCGCTTTGCAATTGAGCAGTTTTTGGCTATTTTGCTTTGCGTGCTTACTGCTCGGCTGTTATGCAGCATCTTCAGCTTATTATCGTCTGGCCGCCATGGACGAAGTCGCCGAGAGTGAAAAAAGCACTGCGATGAGTTGGGTGTTATGTGGCAGCTTAGCCGCCGCCTTAATTGGGCCAAGCTTAGCCAAGTTTGCATCCGCTTGGGACATAGGCGCCGACTACACTGGTCCTTACATCATGGTGGCACTGTTTAGCCTGCTGGGCTACGCAGTGCTTGGCATATTGCCAAAAGGCCAGCCACAAGTAGCCACAGAGAAAAAACCAGGCACCGCAATGCCCGGCGAGCTCTCCTATTGGGCGGGCGTATTAAACACTGCATTCGCTCAATTCATCATGATGATTATGATGGTCATCGCTCCGCTGGCCATGCATGCGGATGGGTATCCCGTCACCATGAGCTTGTCAGTTATTGGTTGGCATATCATCGGCATGTTTGTGCCGTCGTTTTTTAGCGGAAAGATGATTGACCGCTGGGGAGCGACAAGGATTCTTTGTGCGGGCTATGCTATCTACGCCTTGAGTGCACTAACCGCCATATTCGGTCACAGCGCGCCTCATTATTATGTCAGTTTATTTTTACTCGGCTTTGCCTGGAACTTTGTGTATGTTGCAGGCACCTCGCAATACAATAAAAGCATCACCAGCGAGAACAAAGGCAAGGAACAAGGCATAGCGGAGTTAGCGATAGCCATGGCAGGAACCGTAGCTGTATTTTCTGGCGGTGTGATGATCAACCATCTCAGCTGGTCTAGTATCAACCTCTACGTGTTATTGCTGTTAGTGCTTATTGCAGCCATCAATGCCTTGTTAGCAGTGCAGATCAAACGATCCAGAATTGCAAGCATCACTTAATAATCAGGCTTCCCCCGGGGTTTCTCTGAGGCATCGGCTTTCCCCCGATGCGCTGGGGCTTATCGAGGCTACAACTCCTCACCTAGAGGCGATAAGTCGGGGGCGCCTAGCCGTAGGCGCATCGCTCGCATCAAAACAAATCTCCGCTTTTAGATTCATCGCTAAATACCACTTCATCAAAATGCGGGTTATCCACCTGCGCGATCATTTTTTTGATGCTGTTCAAAACAACCACATGCAATTCGCCGCGCGCTTCTATCTCTAGGCCCTCTTCTCCTGCGGTCGAGCGCTTTGTATCCATTGCTTTTCCCTGCACCACTGTGCCGTCTTGTAGCTCTAGCTTCACCAACAGACGATACATGCAAGCGATTTCTATGACATCGTACTGCTCGCAACTGATCATTGATTCCACCTACGCTGCGTTAAGTCGTGGTAAAAAATGCGGCAAGTGCACACTAAGCATTCACCCATCTTCGAATCACGTCTATTCAAATCAATCTGCCAAGCGCTCGGATAAGCCAATGACTTCAGCTTTCCAGCGTTGGGGGTCGCTCTCCAGCATACCCACATGACCCGCTTTTTCAAACACGACAAGTTTGTGCCAGCCCGCCAAAGCTTGATCAATTGCCTCGGCTTGCGCATTTGGTACACGCACATCGATGCCGCCTTGAAATAACAAGGTGGGCACAGTGATGGTCTGGGCGAATTCTGCTGGTTTCATGCTAAAGGGGTTGAAGCCGTGACGCACACCACCCCAAAACAACAACCATTGAGCAAAGGGCGAACCGGGCAAGCCCATGCTGTTAAAACGCACCTGAGCGGTGTGCAGCAATGTATCGTAGGATGACTCAAGTATGACGGCATTGGCTTGTACATCTAACTGTGCCATGGCACGGGTTATCGCAGCCGCGCCCATCGATTGACCATACAGGGTTTGCTTTTGCTCTGGCCAGTGAGCGCGCACGTAGCCGGCTGCCGCTTTGACATCCATAGCCTCAGTGACACCTACCGTGGTGTGGCTACCTGAGGAATTGCCCGAACCAAAAAAATCCACAGCAAAAATACTGTAACCCAAATCATGGAAGGCCTTCGCATGTTTGAGCAGCAAGGATACATTACCACCATAGCCGTGAAACAACAGCACAGTCGTCTGGGCATCAGTCGCGGGAATATGCCAAGCATGAAGCTGGTAGCCTACACCGTTGTCAAAGTGATGGCTGCTGTACTGCATATCGAAATCCGCTGGGGTGTCGTCCAGCGGACGGCGTACCAGCGTGATGCCTGTACTCAATACTTTGATCTTATCCCACAGGCTCAGGTTCTCAGGTCGCTCGGTGCGCTCACCCGAAGCTGCAAAGTCTGTCATAGCAGCCGCGTGTTGATAGACCAACACATTGGCCAGCACAAAACCGAGCAGTACAGCCCAAAGGAAAACTCTTCTAAGCATGTGTCTGTCCAACAGCTCTATTGCTTTTCGGTCGTTGGTTTATTTTCTTTGGAGCGCGTACTGCCAACAAAGGGGAACAAAAACTGTCGCCAGTAACCATCGGGAATGTAGCTGCCCACGACACCGTAGCGCTCGGGCCATTTTTTGTCGGAGGTAACAGCTGTGCCAAATAGGTAATCAATAAAAGCAAAGTGCGCGGCGTAATTTTTATCTATCGCTTCCCGGTCGCGCGCATGGTGCCAATGATGGAAATTTGGCGTGACCACGATATAACGCAAGGGTCCCAGCCGTACGCTAACGTTGGCGTGGTTGAACACCGCCTGAAAACCAACAATGAGCACGTAGATATCTATCGCTTCTTTGCTAAAACCAAGCAAGTAAAGGGGTAGCAGCACTGCCGTGCGAGTGACGATAGTCTCAAGCAAGTGCTGACGAGAGCCGGCCAGCCAATCCATGTGAACCGTGCTGTGATGCACCGCATGGTAGCGCCAAAGATACGGAACTTGGTGATACGCACGATGTGTCCAGTACTGAGCCAGATCCGCCACGAGAATGACCAAAAAAGCCGCTAACCAAAGTGGTAGTCCATGAACCCATGCTTGTAAAGTACCAAAGTTGGCCCAGCCAAAAACATTGTTAATCATGAAATTGGTGACCAACAAGGTAAAACCAATTAATAAGTGATTAATCGCAAAGTGACTCAGGTCAGTCTGCCATTCGGGTCTAAACACAGGTTGATCACGAAAAGGGATAAGTTTCTCAATCGTGATAAAAACCAAAGCGGTACCCAGTAGCCCTAGTACCAACCAATCTAATCCCAGGTAAGGAGCATCACCTGGAAACTCGGCCACCGGAATATTATGCGCACCTAACAATAGGGTGACAAACAATAACAACACCGCCCAAGCGGCTAACCACAACGAGCGCATAAGCACCAAGTTGAGTATGGCTAAAGCTCCTGATAAAACCATTGCCCAAAACATCAGCTGACGTAACGCTGCCACGTCGTAGCGCTGTCGCAACTCGGGCGTGGTTAAATATTCCGGAAAATGAAAAGCAATAGCACCGAGAAAACACAGGCTGGCGAGGGCTAACGCTAAAATACCTGAAATCATCCCCTGCCCCGGCACTAATTCACCGGCAGACTTCAGAAGTTCTCGCAGTTTGTTTATCGGGCTAGGCATGATCGCTTCCGTTGCTAAATTTACTTGAACGCGTTCAACTTTTGCGCCATCACAAGCGAGTGAGGTTGTTTTTTTGTGATCAATTGGACGAATTTATTTTGTAAGTTAGGCCATCTTGGGGATGCAGAAAAAAACTTCGTCGCATAAATCGCAAAGCAGTAGTAATCGAGAGCACATTTCAAATTTAATTGTTGCGTACTTGCCTTATATGGCTACACCTTAATGGGCACATGGCGAATAAGCTGCGATAATCCTTCTGTTCACCTTAGATCATTGCCTTCACCGTTACGGTAGCTTCCATGAGCATACGCGCCACATTGACCAATTTGGTTTTACGCTACAAAGTGAAACCTCGCCCAGGCACAGCTATTGTGGTCGACGAAGTACGCAAACAGGTGAATAAGCTGGTTGACCCTCCACGACCAGTGCCTGCAGATATTGCGCACAAACCAATACCCGCCAACCCAGAAAAACAACTCTGCGCCGCCGAGTGTTTGACAGCACAAGATAGCGATCTGACCGTTTTGTATTTTCATGGCGGCGGCTATTTTTTCTGTGGCTTGGCAACACATCGCCCCATTTGTAGTCTGCTCAGCCAGTACGCCAAAGCGAAAGTCTTGTCGGTTGAATACCGACTCGCTCCTGAACACCCTTGTCCCGCAGCGATAGACGATGCACTGGCCTGGTACAAAGAGTTACTGCAACGATTCGATGCAAAGAATATCGTGTTTGCCGGTGACTCGGCCGGTGGTGGATTAGCGATGGCATGCCTTCTAGCGGCGCGTGACGCAGGCTTGGCATTGCCAGCAGCTGTCACGCTCTATTCACCGTGGGTTGATTTATCTTGCAGTGGCGAGAGCATGCAGAGTTTGGCGAAGGCCGAAGTCATGTTTAGCGCCGACAGCATGCGACCCTGCGCAGAGCTCTATCTACAAGGCCGTGACCCTGAAGACCCGCAGGCCTCGCCGTTGTTTGCAGATCTCAGCGCTCTGCCGCCCATTCAGGTGTTTGCGAGTAATCACGAGATACTGCGCTCTGACAGCACTCGCTTACAACAAAAGATACAGGAGGCCGGCGGCCACTGTGAACTTCACCTTCGCGACAAGATGCCCCATGCATGGCCCACTATGGTATATCTGCCAGAAGCGCAAAAAGCAGTGCGTGTTAGCGCGGAATTTATGCGCGCACAGGTCGGTTTAAAAGCTTAACCATCTGAGCTGGAAGCACACTAGACATAAGCTACCGTGAACAATCACGGTTTCACAGAGCGCTGTAAGGCGGTGAATTCATCGTCAGATATTGCACGCCACTGCCCACTTGGCGACTACCGATAACACTGGATTGCCTAACCCCAAATTACTGATCACGTTTTTTGAGTGGTTTTATCAACCCCTCCAATCCGTTGATCCGAAGCTCCAGTGCCAGCTGCATCAATCTTCCCAGCTCACCTTTTGGCCACTCTTCTTTGCGGCTAAACCACAGCAGGTATTCCTCGGGCAAGTCGATCAGCACTCGCCCTTGATACTTGCCAAATGGCATTTGCATTTGAGCCAATTTAAGCAAATCTTGTTGTTCAAACACGCGGCACCTCATCACCAACCGGTGTGTAGTTTTGGCGTTTTGGTATCGAGCCAATGCTAAACACCACCAGCGCCAACCAAATAAATGAAAAGCTGATTAGCTGATCTTGATTGACCGTTTCTCCGAGCACCGTCACCGCAGCGATAAACTGCAAACTAGGGTTCAGATAGAGCATAAAGCCAACAATCGTCAAGCTCAAACGTTCGGCGGCTGCAGCAAAGGCCAGCAGCGGCAAAGCGGTCAAAACGCCAGCACTGATAAGCAACAGCGTGATACGCGGACCTTCACTAAAAAACTGATTTTGCCCTTGTGTGCTCTGCCAGAGCAGATAGGCAATTGCGATAGGCGTCAGCAGTAGTGTTTCGACAAACAACCCGCTCAACGGCCCAACCACGGTCTTTTTGCGAATTAAGCCGTACAACGCAAAAGTGACCGCAAGTGCCAGTGAGACCGAAGGCAAACTCCCAAGACGCAAAACGAAATAGGCAACCCCCATCAATGCCAGCACTATCGCAGCAAGCTGGAATCGATTCATGCGCTCTTTGAGAAAGACGCGCGCCAACAGGACGCTGCACAAGGGCGTCAGAAAATAACCCAAACTACTGGCGACCACTTCGCCCCGTCCGACTGCGGCGACGTATATCCACCAATTGAGCGCAACTAACAACGCAGAACAAAACAGCATCGCCACCAGCTTTTTGTCTCGAAGAGCAGCCAAAGCGCGCGGCCAGCGGCCTAAAACAGTCAGCAAAATGGTGCAAAAAACCATCGACCAGAGTATGCGCTGCGCGATTACCTGAGCTGGCATCACGTCTGCCAGCAAATGAAAAAACAACGGGAAACTGCCCCACATGCCATAGGCAATCAGGCCATAAAAAAAGCCCGCTCGCTGAGGGTTCATAGACGCTCCAAAAAAGTGGCCACACAATGCGGCCAGCCGCACATCGTACGCGCCTGCCACAGCCATGAACAGATACAAACGGAATGAATTTGCCGCGGCCCAAAGTGCCTACTTTGTCAGACGAGCACCACTGGTTGAACGCATGCCAAACGTCGGTCACGCAAGCAGTATCTAATCGGAAGAGACAACACCAATATCTGGGCAAAAAATGGCAACAATTAAGTGGATGCAGCTAAAAGCATGCGCTGGTGCTTACGCATTTAGCGCTACAATCGGCATGCTAGAGGACAATAACAATTCCTGCACACATCAAGGACATGCGCCCATGAAACTGCACTTTGATAAGCCCTTTACCCAACAAGAGCCTATACCCGAAGCGGGCATCGAACGTGCCGTTGAAATCATGCGCAGCGGCCGATTACATCGATACAATGTGCTCGAAGGTGAGACCAGTGAAGCCGCTCTACTAGAGAAAGAATACGCAGCCTTCCAAGGCACGCCCTATTGCTTAGCATGTGCATCTGGCGGATATGCGCTGCACATAGCGCTCAAGGCAACAGGACTGCAGGCGGGCGACAAAGTACTCACCAACGCCTTCACCCTCGCGCCTGTACCTGGCGCTATTCACAATGCGGGAGGAGTGCCCGTACTGGTGGAGGTCGACAGTAATTTTTGCGCCGACCTCGAACACCTCGAAGCTCAGATGAAAGACAGCGGTGCACGATTTTTTATGATGTCGCACATGCGTGGTCACCTGGCCGATATGGACCGTGTGGTTGAGCTGTGCGAGCAATACGGTGTCACGCTAATCGAAGACTGCGCTCACACCATGGGTGCGCGTTGGAACGGCAAACTCTCGGGTAATTTTGGCACAGTCGCTTGCTTTAGCACGCAAACCTACAAACACCTGAACTCAGGCGAAGGCGGTCTACTGACCACCAGCGATGCACAAGTGATGGCTCGGGTTGTTATGCATTCGGGCTCTTATATGCTCTATGAACGACACGGCGCGGCACCCGAGGCTGAAGTATTCACGGACATTCGTTTAGATACACCTAACTACAGCGGTCGCATGGATAATCTGCGCGCTGCGATACTAAGAGCGCAACTCCCGCTACTGACGCAAAATTGCCAACGCTGGAACCAGCTATATCAAGCAGCAGAAGCTGAACTAAAAGAAATTAAAACTCTGGCACTGCCGATACGCCCACAACAAGAGAGCTACGTCGCTAGCTCAATTCAGTTTAGAGCACCGACTTTAGACGAAACTCAAATACAGAAGCTTATCGTTAGTTGTGCCGCTAGAGGTGTGGAGCTAAAGTGGTTTGGTAGCGCCTCACCACAAGGCTTTACCAGTCGATACGATAGCTGGCGCTACCTAGGCACCGCACCACAACTACCCAATACACTGGATATCCTTTCAACCACCTTGGATATGCGTTTGCCACTGACATTTTCCACTGATGACATGCGTACTATTTGTGCAATCATTGCCGACGAAATGCATAGTTTCGACAACTAGCAAACCATAATGAACATCGCCTAAGTCTGTAATCTGCAGGCTTGGCACAACAGTACGTAAAGCCTATTCAGGGCTATATTCCACTAACGCGCACTCAGACTTCCCCGCAAGGTGCTTTAAAGCTGCCACAAGTAACGTGTTCGCGCGCCGTCGCAGACTTCAAAAACAGTCTTCTCAGAAATAGTGTGTACACATTTATAGCAAAAACATGAGCTGTTCTATTCTCATAAATGATGCTGCGGCATGACTTAGACATGTCAGCACGCTGATTTAAAAATCGCGAAATACTTACGTATACCATTGATTATTTTCATCTATTTCTACACCCCATGCAACTTCAAGCTGACAGTGACTATGTCACCTAGGCATAAATCCGCCGAGTAGTAGAATCCCTGCAATCACCCGTTGTACGAAGAGCTGGTGCATCTAGAGTACGCAGCTTTTTCTATATACAAACAGCTAACGGCATATAGACACTGCAAGCAGCAAAAACTTTTTTTGGTTTTTATCACGGCAGTTTTGGATAGGACTTATGGAAACTACTTTTACGCCACTTCAATCGTTATTTGGCGGCTCGTTGATAGGTTTAGCCGCCGTCTTGTTAATGGCTACTCTTGGTCGAATAATGGGCGCTACGGGAATTTTGGCCGGTCTAATGCAGCCCAAAGACAGCAGCGATTGGCTGTGGAGGGCCGCTGTTCTAGCCGGCATGGTTAGCGGGCCGGCGGCGCTTCTGGTTTTCACAGGTGAGTTACCTGTCGTTCAGGTTCCCTTGTCCACCCCTATGCTGATAGTTGGCGGTTTTATTGTGGGTATAGGCGTGACTTTTGGATCTGGCTGCACGTCCGGGCACGGAGTCTGCGGTATGGCAAGGCTGTCACCTCGTTCAATTGTCGCCACACTCACTTTTATGCTCACCACAGTCATCACTGTATTTGTGGTTCGGCACATTCTGGGGTATTAATTCATGCGCATCGTAATGTCTTATTTAATCGGCTTAACATTTGGTGTTGGTATCTCAATATCCGGTATGGCCAACCCAGCTAAAGTGCTCAACTTTTTTGATCTAGCTGGCACGTGGGACCCAAGCCTCGCATTTGTGATGGGTGGTGCAGTCATCGTGACCTTTTTTGGTTATCGCTTTGTGCTCAAGCGCCCCACTCCGACGCTAGCTTCTACATTCCAGATTCCCACACGCACAGACCTCGATATTCCACTTATCGCAGGGTCCGCTATTTTTGGCGTAGGCTGGGGAATTTCCGGTTTTTGCCCCGGCGGTGCGCTACCTGCATTAGGTACGGGTCGCAGTGAAGTATTTATTTTTGTCATGGCTTTGCTGGCAGGTATTTTTGCTGCCAAAGCTCTGCAGTCCACCTTAGCCACACGCCGACTAGCCGCAAATCAAGGCTAGCGCTAGCCCAGGAGAATTACTATGAACTACCCCGTTGATATGTCGATCCAGCCAGAGGTGTCCGCTCATTTTGATGATGCGACAAATACAATCAGCTACATCGTCAAAGATCCAAGCAGCGATCATTGTGCGATTGTCGATAGCGTCATGGATATCGACTATGCCGCTGGACGCATTACTTACGATCACGCCGACGCCCTGATCGCGGAGATCAAATCTCGCGGTCTCACCCTCGACTGGATTATCGAGACACACGTGCATGCCGACCACCTGAGTGCGGCCCCCTACATCCAAGAAAAAATCGGTGGCAAAATTGGTGTAGGCGAAAAAATCATGGTGGTGCAAAACACCTTCGGCAAGATATTTAACGAAGGCACCGAGTTCCAACGTGACGGCTCACAGTTTGACGCCCTTTTTAAAGACGGCGACACCTACCAAATTGGCAACATGCCAGCCTTCGCCATCTACACACCTGGTCACACCCCCGCTTGCATGGTGCACGTGATGGGCAACGCAGCGTTCACTGGCGACACCTTGTTTATGCCGGACGGTGGTTCCGCTCGCGCCGACTTCCCCGGCGGCGATGCTGGCGAGTTATACGACAGCATTCAAAAGCTTCTCAGCCTGCCCGACGACATGCGCTTATTCATGTGTCACGACTACGGACCTAACGGTCGAGACATCGCTTGGGAGACAAATGTCGCGGAAGAAAAAGCCCACAACATCCATGTGGGTGGCGGTAAAACTCGTGAGGAGTTCATTGCTTTTCGCACAGAGCGCGATGCACAGCTCAGTGTGCCCAAGCTGATTATTCCCGCCTTACAGGTAAATATGCGTGCCGGCGAAGTGCCAAAAGATAAAGACGGCAACCTTATGCTCAAAGTCCCGCTGAACGGCCTTTAACCAAGAGAGACATTATGGAAATCAAAGCGCTCACAACCCATCTATCCGTTACGCCGCAAGTCACAGCAGCGGAAATGCAAGCCATCAAAGATCAAGGCTTTCGATCTATCATTTGTAACCGACCCGATGGCGAGGGCGCTGACCAAGCGAGCTTTGACGAGATCTCTCAAGCCGCTGAACAACTCGGTATCGAGGCTTTCTACTTGCCTATCGTTGCCGGCAAGGTCAGCAACGAAGACGCAGATGCCTTCGCACAGGCAAGCAGTGATCTACCAGGGCCAATACTGGCATACTGCAGAACGGGCACTCGCTCCGCTACGCTTTGGTCATTGAGCCAAGCGCAACACCTCAGCGTCGCAGAAATACTCAGCACCACTAAAGCCGCCGGCTACGAGATGAGTGGCGTTGTACGTCGCATCGTCAACGGTGGAAAAACCCCCAGCGATGCAGTTGACGCTAGCTACGACATCGTCATTGTCGGTGCAGGTGCGGGTGGCATAGCGGCAGCGGCCAGCCTGAAGTCTCGCAAACCAGATCTCGACATCACCATCATCGACCCTGCCGACATTCACTACTATCAGCCGGGCTGGACAATGGTTGGCGGCGGTATTTTTGAGGCCAGTCAAACGGCTCGTACCATGGGCTCGCTTATTCCACACGGTGTGCGTTGGATTCAGGCTGCCGTGGCTGCGTTCGAACCTGAAAACAACTCTGTTGTGCTCGAGGGATGTCGCGTAGTGAAATACAAGCGTTTGATCGTCTGCCCTGGCATCAAGCTAGACTGGCATCGTGTCGAAGGCTTGGTAGACACACTGGGCAAAAACGGCGTCACCTCTAATTATCGTTACGATCTTGCGCCGTATACGTGGCAACTAGTACAAGAGATGAAGTCAGGTCGTGCTATTTTTACGCAGCCGCCGATGCCCATCAAATGTGCTGGCGCGCCGCAAAAAGCAATGTACCTTTCTGGCGATGCTTGGCACCGACGCGACGTGTTAAAAAACATCGACATACAATTTAACAACGCAGGCGGCGTGCTCTTTGGTGTCAAAGACTACGTGCCCGCATTGATGGATTATGTTGAAAAATACGACGCTACACTGAACTTTTTCCACAACCTTGTCGCCATAGACGGTTCTAAAAAAGTGGCGACTTTTGATGTGGCCAAGCCCGACACAGAAGTGCAGCGAGTCGAGATGGAGTTTGACATGATCCATGTCTGCCCTCCGCAGACTGCACCCGATTTTATCCGCGTATCACCACTCGCCGATGCCGCAGGATGGATAGACGTAGATCAATCGACACTACGTCACAAGAGCTATGACAACATCTGGTCTCTGGGTGATGTCATGAATGCTCCTAATGCCAAAACAGCGGCCGCTGCACGTATGCAGGCACCAGTTGTCGCTGAGAACCTTATTGCCGATATAGAACAGCGCTCAGCAAGTGCTCAGTACAACGGTTATGGCTCATGCCCATTGACCGTTGAGCGCGGAAAAATCGTCTTGGCAGAGTTTGGCTATGGCGGAGTTGTATTACCGAGTTTTCCAAAAGCACTGTTAGACGGAACAAAACCTTCGCGTGCAGCTTGGCTTTTGAAGGAAAAAATACTGCCGCCGATTTACTGGAAAGCCATGCTCAAGGGCCGAGAGTGGATGGCAAAGCCGGTACCGCTGAACAGTCAATCTGACTAACCGTACGCCTGGACACATGGCGCAACTTCTGCGCCATGTGTTTTTCGATGACCGCAGCTACACAAAACACTATCAAAACACCTAGTCCTACTATGATTCCAACACTGCAAAAATACCTGCCAGTACTCGACTGGGGTCGTAGCTACACCAGAAAAACCTTTTCGAACGATTTAATTGCGGCGTTGATTGTCACGATTATGCTAATCCCCCAGTCACTTGCTTATGCGCTGTTGGCTGGGCTACCACCAGAAGCTGGCCTCTACGCGTCCATCGCACCAATTATTCTCTACGCGATTTTTGGCACCAGCCGCGCACTGGCCGTAGGACCGGTTGCCGTTGTATCGCTGATGACTGCCGCTACACTTGGCAACATTGCAGACCAGGGCACCATGGGTTATGCCGTCGCTGCTCTGAGCTTGGCGTTTCTGTCAGGGATGATCCTGCTGCTAATGGGGGTTTTCCGCTTAGGGTTTTTAGCCAATTTTTTATCTCATCCTGTGATTGCCGGTTTTATTACGGCCTCGGGTGTCATCATTGCGGCCAGCCAGTTAAAGCATATCTTCGGCATCGATGCCTCTGGTCACAACTTATACGAACTGTTGATTTCGCTCTGGCAACACCTCGGCGAATTTAACGGCTTTACCTTTGCTATTGGCGCGGTAGCTACCGCGTTTCTTTTCTGGGTACGCAAAGGCATGAAACCCATGCTGCGCTCTTGGGGGTTAAGCGCACCTGTTGCTGATATAGCCACCAAAGCCGGCCCAGTCGCCGCAGTGGTTTTGAGCACCGTGGTTGTCTGGTTGTTTTCACTTGCCGATAGTGGCGTTAAGATTGTCGCGGAAGTTCCTCAAAGTTTGCCTCCGCTAACAACTCCTAGCCTGTCATACGATCTTGTCTCAGCGTTATTTGTCCCAGCCTTGTTGATTTCTATTATTGGTTTTGTGGAGTCGATTTCCGTCGCGCAAACTCTGGCCGCCAAAAAACGACAACGCATCACACCTGATCAGGAGCTGATAGCACTGGGCAGTGCAAACCTTGGCGCAGCATTTACCGGTGGATTCCCCGTTACGGGTGGTTTTTCTCGGTCAGTGGTCAATTATGATGCAGGCGCTGAAACACCAGCTGCTGGGGCATTTACTGCGATTGGCTTAGCTATTGCAGCTCTGGCGCTGACTCCTCTTATCTATTTTTTACCGAAGGCCACATTGGCTGCAACCATTATCGTGGCTGTTTTAGGTTTGGTAGATTTCAGTATACTCAAGCGCAGTTGGGGGTACTCAAAAGCGGACTTCAGCGCGGTTCTCGCAACCATTCTATTTACGCTTGGAATGGGCGTCGAAGTGGGTGTGAGTACCGGTGTTGTTTTGTCCATCTTGCTGCACCTATACAAAACCAGCAAACCCCACATTGCAGAAATTGGGCTTATCAAAGGCTCCCATCATTTTCGAAATATCCATCGACACACAGTAGAGACGCTTCCCCACGTACTGCAGTTACGCATCGACGAGAGTCTGTATTTTGCCAATACCCGATTCTTAGAAGACTACATATATAATCGGGTTGCCGGAGATACGCCACTAAAACACGTTGTGCTGATGTGCTCCGCGGTGAACGATATCGATCTCAGTGCGCTGGAATCTCTAGAAGCGATCAACGAACGGCTACAAGTAATGGGTGTCACTTTGCATCTATCGGAAGTCAAAGGCCCAGTGATGGATCGACTAAAGCGTGAGCATTTTTTGTCCGAGCTTTCGGGACAAGTGTATCTCTCCCACTACGAGGCTCACCAATCACTACGCTTGCCAAATTAGAACAACGGTAGTTTTGAGCTAAAACAGACCTGTAAATCAAGTATTATCACCGCAACAAATCGCGCGCTTCAGCACATTTTGAAGCACCAATTGAATATCGCGCGAGTGCAATATCTCGGCATAAACCCAATATCACACGTTAAGCGCCTATAATTCTAAGCTTCGCTACTTTTAAATAGCCACGTATTTTAGATAAACGCCAGCGCCGCAGCTTCTACGAGTGACATATTGTGCTTTTTTACGCCTTATCCACATTTTTTGTCTGGTTAATATTTCGAGAAATCAGAAGCCCTCGCCCTAAAGACAGCTTCAGTTTGAAGTATATGGGCGTTTGCCTGCTGCTAGCCCTCTTGTGCTTATGGCAGCCCATCAGTCATTGGAGTCTCGAGCGGAAGATGACGGCCGTCGTACATGAGCTCGCAGATTTCAAACCTACTGATGTACATTGCCAAACTCTGGGTGAATCGCTCTTCGACCGAACCCGTATGCAGTGGGCTGGCTATACCTTTATAGACACCGGCGACGTGGTATTTAAAGCGTATTGGTGTAAGTATCTCAAAAACTACCTAGCCGACCCTGAAGGCGCAGCAGATCGTGAGCGCTACAGTTTGATGCTCTTGGTGCACGAAGCGATGCATGTTCGCGGAGAGCGCAACGAGCAAAAAACTGAGTGCCAGGCCATTCAACGACACTACCGCACCGCACTGCTGTTGGGTGTACCGGAACGACTCGCACGGCTGCACAGTGTGAAGAACTACCGTGAACAATACCCTAGACATCCATACTACTCGGCTGCTTGCAAACCCGACTCCGAATGGGACGAAAAGCTCAGCGATTCGACTTGGAATTTTTTGTAGAGCCGAGCAGGTCGATGGTTTGCAATCGGCTGTAAAGCTTGTTGTCGCTGCTCACAATGCTTATGCTCAAACTTACTTTAAGGCACGGCATACAAAAGGAGAAAAATGTACACACTCATTGGTAGTCCCTTTACACGCGCTTTTCGAGTTTTATGGGCAATGGAGGAGCTAGGCCTTCAATACGAGCTGCAACCTGTTCCCCCGCAGTCCGACGAAATACGCGCTATTAACCCCAGCGGCAAAGTTCCGGCTCTGTTGGTAGACGGCGAGAGCATCATCGACTCCGTCGCCATTATTCAGTACTTGGCGGATAAACACGGGGCGCTAACCCACAAGGCCGGTAGCTTAGAGCGAGCAAAACAAGACAGCTTCACGCATTTTATTTGCGACGAACTGGATGGTACTTGTTGGGTAATGGCAAAACACAGTTTCGTTATGCCAAAAGAGCTGCGCCAAAAAGAAGCCGTACGACCAGGTGCGCAGTGGGATATGGAGCGTGCCCTGAAAGCCTTAGGTTCTCGATTGGGCGATGGGCCTTACTTAACTGGCGATACTTTTACCGTGTCAGATTTGCTCTTGGTTCACTGTAGTAACTGGATGACTAACTGCGGATTTGAGATCCCCGAGGGTAAAATATCCGCTGTTATCGCTACGGCAAAAGAGCGTCCGGCCTATAAGCGCTCCATTGAGATACGCGAAGCACTGCAGTGATCCGATTCAAGCGGATAAGCAAAGCAGCACACGCAAAGCCCTAAATTTAAGCGCCACGCCAGCCACTCGGGCTGGTGCCGGTTATTCGCTTAAACTCTCGATTGAAGTTTGACTTCGTCATAAAACCCACGTTGAGCATAATGCTGGTCACATTTTCATCGCTATTTTTTAGCAGTTCACAAGCCGCTTTAACACGTTGTTCGTTAACCCATTGCGAAACATTTTGCTCCGTCAGCAGGTTGACCGCGCGCGAAACTTTGCGCGCTGGCACGCCCGCTTTACGCGCGAGGCGTTGCAGGTTTAGCTCGGGCTCTTTGTAGAGCTCTTGCCCCACCAACAGTTGCTCTAATAGAGGCATCAGAGCACGTGCTTCGACTTCATCGCTGTTATCGACCTCGATGTCTGTGGCGTCTAACTGCGCCTCACCCTCCGAACGCCCCTGCCCGCCAACCACCGCTGCCAACCCTAAAATAAAAATGCTTGGCACATTGGCGAGCGCCACTATCGTCGCAGATCGAGACCCTTGGTAGAGTCGAATGTCTATCGAGATAAGCAGGTCGATAAGGGTAAAAGCGAGCAACAAACAGCCAGTTGCCACGAGCGCCAAGTGGCTGAACCTAGCATCACTCAGTCTAACCAATCGCAGTGCATCAGGGCCGCGCCGAGCCAATCGCAATAACAGCACACCATAGACGACGAAGATCAACATCAACAGTACATCAATGGGCTCGGGCCACAACAAAATAGCCAACAGCACTAAGCCAATAGGCAAGAGGTGCGGCCAATCTTGAGGCCACTGCATGATGCGTGCTTCGCGACTGAGGCTGCGAAACGCCACCCACGCCAAGGGAGGCCAAGCAGCCGCGAGCAGTGCCTGCAAAGGTAACAGTGCGGTGATGTTGTAACCCCAGCGCAAGCCAATCAACAATAAAGCAAAGCAATACATCAAAAGCAGCGCTGCAAAAACGCGTCCTGAAGGCGCGTTAAGCAGGCGCTCTCGTAACATGAGCAGCATGCTCAACAGCATCAACGCCACCACAATGGGGAGAGGAAGAAAAAACATAGCCTAGTGGAGCCTCAAATTAATTCACTTTATATTCAATATCTTATGGAATAAGCATGCACTGAATCGCGTTCTGAATCGACCTTTATCGTGATTGAGGACTCGATAACTGGGCCAGCGCCGCAAACTACATCAACACCACATGCACAGCAGAGGAAACAGCCGTGTTGAATTCTAAAGCACCAGCCAAAAATGCCCTATCACATGTTAAGCACAAGTACTCGCTCAAAGCTTTTGCACTGAGCGGTCTTCTTGCCATGCCGACTTTCAGCGCACAGGCAGCGGGCTTCAGTTTTTTATCCGTGCCCGACCCTGGCCACAAGAACATTGAAGTGGGTGTTTGGTACCCCAGTGATGCAGCCGCTCCTTCGAGCGCCAACACGCCGTTTAATCAGGCACTGGCCATCGACGCTTCGATAAGTGGTGAGCAGCTGCCGCTGGTCGTCATATCCCATGGTTACGGAGGTTGGATGGGTGGCCATGCAGACGCCGCTATCGCACTCGCCGATGCAGGCTTTGTTGTTGCGGCAACAAGTCATACTGGCAATACCTTTAAAGACATGAGCAGCACGGCGGGTGAATGGATATTTGACCGGCCGCGACACATCAGCAAAAGCATCGACTATCTGCAGCAGCAATGGTCGCAGCGGCAAGCGCTGCAGTTGGACAAAGTCGGTGTCTTTGGGTTTTCCGCTGGCGGCATGACCGCGCTTTCATTGATAGGCGCGGTCCCCAATGTACAAAAAGCCCAACAGCACTGCGACAATTCGCCCGAGGAATTCGTCTGTAAGGATGGTCTGTTGAGCGAACTGCTGCAAGCTAAGCCGCAAGATTTACCCCTGGAAGCTTGGGGTATGGACCCAAGAATAAAAGCCGCTGTTCTGGCGGCGCCAGGCTTTGCGTTCGCCTATGATCAGCAAAGCTTCAGCGATAACAATGTGCCGGTGCAACTGTGGTCAGGATTGATGGATGACCGAGTACCACACGCAAGTAACAGTGCCCCTCTGGCCCAGGCTATGGGTGCTCACGTCGAGATGCATGAAGTTAAAAAAGCAGGTCACTTCAGCTTTATGGTGCAATCTTGCACCGAGAAGTTAAAAAAGTTTGAGCCAGATACTTGGGACTTTATCTGTGTCGATCAAGAGGGATTTGATCGCTGGAAGTTTCACGACCATATGAACACTGAAATGCTGCGGTTTTTTAAGCAGAGCTTGCAATAGGGGCATGCAGTAGCTGGCAAAGAGTGGTGTACTTGCCACCACTCTCTTGCTCAACGTGTGAGCTGCCAACTACAACGTGCGATTAGCTCATCGAATGTAAGCCAAACATATTGCCTTCAGTATCGGTACACAGGGAGATAAAACCAAACTCACCAATCGACATTTTTGGCTTTGCAACGACGCCACCTGCAGCAGCGACTCGAGATTCCTCTACCGCGCAATCATCACAGGCAAAATACACCAAAGTGCCTTGACCGCCCGCATCGTAGCCTTCCATTTGAACCAACGCACCGGTGGCACCGTACTTCTCCATATCTGACGGGAAAGCCATCATCTGGATAGTGGCGTCTGTTGGGTCACCCAAAGGCTGCAACTCAGAAGAAAACACAGCACTGTAAAAAGATGTAGCACGCGCCATATCGTCCACATAGATTTCAAACCAAGCTACCGGATTACTCGCCATTATTTTTCTCCACTTTGTCGTCCAAAACATTTTGTTACGCAGGCATTAATAACACAACTCTTGGCCTGCAGTAAAAAAACACAATACGCGATCTTGAGAAACAGGTGTTAAACACCGAGACAACTAAACAGTATTTACCAATACGATTATTGTAGTAATCTTCAACCGAGAACAACTGCTGTTTTCTAGGTTTCAGCTCTGCGGAAACCTTGCCATTGATACCGTTGCCTCTGTTTTACGCCATTAGGCCCACGACATTTGGGTAAGCTCTGGTGAAACAAATAACTTAGCTTCTGTTAACTCGATAATATCTTCCACCGAAACATCAGGCGCAGTTTCAAGTAACTCTAGACCTCGATCAGTCACGCGGATAACTGCAAGCTCGGTCACAATCAGGTCCACCGGTCGCTGCGAAGTCAACGGAAGGCTACACTCGTCCACTATTTTCGGTCGACCATTGTTCGTGTGCGTCATTGCAACGATCACTCGCTTCGCGCCAGTTGCTAAATCCATAGCGCCGCCCATGCCCGGAACCAGTTTTCCCGGAATCATCCAGTTAGCTAGGCGCCCTGCACTATCCACTTCTAAGCCGCCCAATACTGTCATATCAATATGCCCACCGCGTATCAAACCAAAACTCATGGCACTGTCAATTGCAGCTGCACCGGGAACTGCCGTGACGAAGCCTCCGCCAGCATCCGTCAAGTCTCGATCTTCCATTCCCTCAGGTGGGCGTGCGCCTAAGCCAATCACGCCATTTATAGATAACGAATGGCAGCGCATTGGTGTACAAGGGGATTTTGGCCAGATACTCACGGAATTGGGAAAAATCAGAGA
>ENA-ORXM01000945-ORXM01000945.1-marine-metagenome-genome-assembly--contig:-NODE-945-length-44711-cov-4.603733_pt1 | contig 44711 bp, 41 predicted proteins | sample MGYA00237867_ERZ511480 | MGnify/ENA primary metagenome ERZ511480 (study PRJEB26309, sample SAMN06266103) | marine metagenome | isolation source: Algal blade | place: United Kingdom:Sidmouth, United...
CCAAGGTTCCAGACAGCCATCTATCCGATCCGGCAGGCCGCGATCACAGCCATGTTCATGATGTCATTGACCGTCGATCCGGTCGAGCAGATTTGCACAGGTTTACCAACACCGGACAGGATCGGGCCGATCACCGTGGCCCCCGCCATTTCCTGCATCAGTTTCACGCTGATCGACGCAGAATGCCGCGCTGGCACGACCAAAACATTCGCCGGACCCGTCAGACGCGAAAACGGATAGTGTTCCATTGCCGCAGGGTTCAGCGCCACATCAACCGTCATCTCGCCCTCGTACTCAAAATCAACATTGCGCCCATCAAGGATGTCCGGCGCGATGTGCATTTTCTCGGCGCGCTCGGACACCGGATAGCCGAACGTCGAGAACGACACGAACGCCACACGCGGATCAAGGCCAAGGTCACGCGCCACCGATGCACCGCGTTCCGCAATATCGGCAAGGTCGTTTTCGTCGGGCCATTCATGCACCAATGTATCGGCCATCAGCACCACACGCCCCTTATGCAAAAGGGCCGTGACGCCCACCGCGCCGTCATGTGGACCCGCGTCAAACACATGATTGATCAACTCAAGCACATGCGCGGATTTGCGTGTGGCCCCCGTGACCATGCCGTCGGCGTGATCATGTGCCACCATCAAGGATGCAAACACATGGCGATCACGCGCGGCCATGCGGTGAATGTCTTGGCGGTCAAAACCCTTGCGGTTCAGGCGATCATAAAGGAACGATTTGTAGGTCTCCAAATGATCGGTTTTGGCGGCATTCACAACCTCAAGCTCGGCAAATGCATCGCCTAATCCCTCTGCCTCAAGCTTACTGCGCACATCATCATCACGCCCGACAACCAGCGCCTGTCCAAGGCCGGAGCGTTGGTATTGCACAGCCGCACGCAGCACCCGAAGATCATCACCCTCGGCGAAAACTACACGCGACTGCGCAGCGCGCGCACGGTTATTGAGGCCACGCAACATGCTGGCCGTCGGGTCCATCCGCGCCATGAGCGTATTCTCGTAGCCTTCCATATCCACAATGGGACGGCGGGCCACGCCAGTGTCCATGCCAGCACGCGCAACAGCCGTGGGAATGCGGTGGATCAGGCGCGGGTCAAACGGGGTCGGAATGATATAATCGCGCCCGAACTTCAGCTTCTTGCCATACGCTATCGCGACCTCGTCCGGTACGTCCTCGCGCGCGAGGTCTGCCAATGCGCGGGCGCAGGCAATCTTCATCTCGTCGTTGATCGCACGCGCATGAATATCGAGAGCGCCACGGAACAGGTAAGGGAAGCCCAAAACGTTGTTCACTTGGTTTGGATAATCAGACCGGCCCGTGGCCACAATCACGTCCTCGCGGACGGCGTGCACCTCTTCTGGCGTGATCTCGGGGTCGGGATTTGCCATCGCAAAGATCACGGCATTCGGTGCCATACTAATCACCATATCCTGTGTCACGGCACCTTTGGCAGACACGCCCAGAAACACATCGCAGCCGTCCATCGCTTGCGCCAGATCGCGCGCGTCAGTGGCCGCAGCATGTGCCGATTTCCACTGGTTCATACCTTCGGTACGGCCTTGGTAAATCACACCCTTGGTGTCGCACATAATGCAGTTGTTGTGTTGGGCACCCATCGCCTTGAGCAGTTCCAGACACGCAATCCCAGCAGCACCCGCGCCATTCAGCACGATCTTGACGTCTTCGATTTTCTTGCCGGAAATCTGAAGCGCATTCAGCAAACCAGCAGCACAGATCACAGCCGTGCCGTGCTGGTCATCGTGAAAGACGGGGATATCCATCTCTTCTTTTAAGCGCTGCTCGATGATGAAACATTCCGGCGCTTTGATATCTTCCAAGTTGATGCCACCAAACGTTGGTCCCATCAGGCGCACGGCATTGCAAAACGCATCGGGATCTTCTGTGTCCAGCTCAATGTCGATCGAGTTCACATCGGCAAACCGTTTGAACAAAACCGACTTGCCTTCCATCACGGGTTTGGACGCGAGCGCGCCAAGATTGCCAAGCCCAAGCACAGCCGTCCCGTTGGAAATTACCGCAACCAGATTTCCCTTGTTGGTGTAATCATAGGCAAGGGCCGGATCGACGGCGATGTCCTCGCACGGCACCGCCACACCCGGTGAATACGCAAGCGACAAATCGCGTTGCGTCGTCATGGGGACAGTGGCCTGCACCTCCCATTTGCCCGGAGTCGGTTGGAGGTGAAACGCAAGCGCGTCTTCGCGGGTTAGTTTGCTCTTGGCCATGTGCCGTCCTTTGGTCTGGTTGGATCAGACTAGAAGGAATTGCAGGTGGCCCGCAACGCCCGACTTTAGCACTTTCGAAGCTTTCATTGCGGCGGTAGTGTTGGCGCGATTGATCTCGGGGGATTTCATGTCTGCAACTGTCACGCCAATGATGGCGCAATATCTGGAACTCAAGGCGGGGTATCCCGATGCCTTGCTGTTTTACCGGATGGGCGATTTCTATGAAATGTTCTTTGACGATGCTGTCGCCGCCGCTGGTGCGCTTGATATCGCACTGACCAAGCGCGGCAAACACGACGGTGCCGATATCCCGATGTGTGGCGTCCCCCATCATGCTGCCGAAGGCTATTTCCTGACACTGATCCGCAAGGGATTTCGTGTCGCCGTTTGCGAACAAATGGAAAGCCCCGCAGAGGCGAAAAAGCGCGGTTACAAATCTGTGGTCCGGCGCGATGTTGTCCGGCTTGTCACACCCGGTACGTTGACCGAAGATTCCCTTCTTGATGCCCGCCGGCACAACTACCTTGCCGCTTATGCGCAAATCCGTGGTGAGGGGGCATTGGCGTGGATCGATATCTCGACCGGTGCATTTTATGTGATGACCTGTCCACGCGTCATGCTTGGCCCTGAGCTCGCGCGCTTAACCCCACGCGAAGTTATCGTGATAGACGGATCAGAACAGGATTTCGCTGAATTAGTGTCTGATTCCGGTGCCGCGTTGACGACACTGGGCGGCGCGGCCTTCGACAGCACGGCAGGTGAAAAACGCCTGCTATCTTTGTTCAATGTCGGGTCTCTGGATGCGTTTGGCAGCTTCGAGCGCGCGCAAATATCCGCCATGTCGGCTGTCGCTGAGTACCTGACTATCACGCAAAAAGGAAACTTGCCGCTGGTTCGCCCGCCCGTGATCGAAGGTCAGGCAAGCACCATGCAAATTGACGCGGCTACACGGCGATCGCTTGAATTAACCCATGGGACTGGCGGCGGGCGGGCAGGGTCGCTTTTGGCGACGATTGACCGGACCGTGACAGCGGGCGGTGCGCGACTTTTGGAACGTCGGCTTTCCAGCCCATCGTGCAACCTGACGACGATCACCGAGCGGCAGGGGAACGTTGCGTATTTTTCAGACCAGCCCCGCTTGGCAGAGGATATCCGCGATACCCTGCGCGGCGTCCATGATGTTGATCGTGCCTTGTCGCGATTGGCACTGGAACGCGGCGGACCGCGCGACATGGCGGCGATCCGAAACACGATAGGGCAGGCGCTGATACTGGGTGATACATTGCCGCACGACATGCCACTGCCATTGACCCAAGCACGCAAGGCGCTTTCGGGCCACGACGAATTGCTGACCCTCTTGGATACAGCGTTGATTGCCGAACCTCCGATCCTGTCGCGTGACGGTGGTTTCATTGCGCCCGATTATGACAGCGAATTGGATGAGGCCCGCAAATTGCGCGATGAGGGACGGTCTGTGATCGCCGAGATGCAGGCAGAGTTCATCGAATTGAGCGGGATTGCCGCGCTCAAGATCAAGCATAACAATGTGCTGGGCTACTTCATTGAGACGACAGCCACCCACGCCGAAAAAATGCTTGCTCCGCCGCTGAACGAGACGTTCATCCATCGTCAGACGACTGCAAATCAGGTCCGGTTCACTACCGTCGACCTATCCGAGATCGAAACGCGTATTTTGAACGCCGGGGGCCGTGCGCTCGAAATCGAAAAGCGGATTTTTCAGACACTAACAAAGTCGATTATTGCCCAATCAGGCCCAATCGGTGCCTTGGCACGTGGGCTGGCGGAATTCGATCTCAGTACCGCCTTGGCGCATTTGGCGACGTCGGAAAACTGGTGCAAACCCGTTATCGACGACAGCCGTGCGTTTGACATCACAGGCGGACGGCACCCTGTGGTCGAACAGGCCCTACAAAAGGCAGGAACCCCGTTTATCGCCAACGATTGCGGATTATCCGACACGCCGATCTGGTTGCTAACCGGCCCCAACATGGCAGGTAAATCAACATTCTTACGGCAAAACGCCTTGATCGGGATTTTGGCACAAATGGGCGGCTATGTACCTGCAAAGTCCGCGCACATCGGCATCGTCAGCCAGATTTTCAGCCGTGTCGGCGCGTCGGATGATTTGGCAAAAGGGCGGTCGACATTCATGGTTGAAATGGTCGAAACGGCCGCGATTTTGAACCAAGCAGACGATCGTGCGCTTGTGATCCTTGATGAAATCGGCCGCGGCACGGCAACCTATGACGGATTGTCGATTGCGTGGGCAACGCTGGAACATCTTCACGATGTGAACCGCTGTCGTGCGTTGTTCGCGACGCATTATCACGAAATGTCACAGCTTTCGGCAAAGCTTGATGGCGTAGACAACGCCACAGTCACAGTCAAGGAATGGGACGACGACATCGTGTTTTTGCACGAGGTCAAAAAAGGCACAGCAGATCGCAGTTACGGTGTGCAAGTCGCGCGGTTGGCGGGCTTGCCGCAGGTTGTCGTGGACCGCGCGTCAGTGGTTTTGGAAGCCTTGGAAAAAGGCGAGCGGGAAGGGCGGCAAAAGGCGGTCATTGATGACCTCCCGTTATTTTCGACAAATCCTGCGCCTGTTGCGCAATCGACAAAACCATCTGATGTCGAGGATAAGTTGCGCAATGTCCTGCCGGACAACCTGACCCCGAAAGATGCATTGACGTTAATCTATGAATTGCAGGCCCTGCTGGCAGATTAATGACGCTGGGCATCCGGTCCAATGCAATCCGCTGGCAGGCTGCTCAAAAAATCACCGCCCGTCAGAAGCGCGAACCCCAATCGACACAAACTTAATACGGTCGTCGATTGGGGGGAATTTTCGCGTTAGCTTGCAGGTGTCGACGAGACACCAACCTGTGCTGCACGCAATAGTCGGTCGTGAAGCATGAAACCTTCTGCGGCGACCTGAATGATATCGCCTGCCTTCGTGCCAGGCACGGGGGCCTCGAACATGGCTTGGTGCAGCTTGGGGTCAAATTTATCACCGACCTCGGGGACGATCGGGTCGATACCATGTTTTTTGAACACCGAGATAAGCTCGCGCATTGTCAGCTCGATCCCCTCAAGCAGAGCCTTGTTCGCCTCGCCCTCGACATCCTCGACCGATTGCAACGCACGTCGCATGTTGTCGTAGACAGGTAGCATATCGCGGGCCAGCTTGGAGCCGCCGTAGTTTTCAGCCTCACGGCGGTCGCGATCCGACCGTTTGCGCATGTTTTCGGTGTCGGCCAATGCCCGCATGAAGCGGTCGCGAAAATCATCGCGCTCTGCCTCGGCATCCGCGAGCTTCCCGATCAGATCGTCCTGCGCATCACCTTCGGCGGCAAGTTCATCAAGGCTTTGTGGTTCGACGTTTTCGTCAGTCATGTGTTCGTCCTGTCATGAGCGGTCGGCAATCATTTTGCCCACCAGCTGTGCGGTGTAATTCACGATGGGCACAATGCGCCCGTAATTCAGTCGGGTGGGGCCGATGACACCCACTGCGCCAATAATCTGTTGGTCGGCGTTCATATAAGGGGAAACAACCAAAGATGAACCCGAAAGTGAGAATAATTTGTTCTCGGACCCGATAAAAATGCGCACGCCATCGCCGCCTTCGGCCAGATCAAGGAAATTGGCGATATCCTGTTTACGTTCAAGATCGTCAAACAAGGTACGGATGCGGTCAAGATCGGCCTCGGATTCGTTGTCTGACAACAGGTTACCGCGTCCTCGCACGATCAGTCGCTCGGTTGCTTGGCCCTCGTTTTCCCACGTTGCAAAACCGCTTTGAACCAGTTCGGCAGCAAGCACATCAATTTCCTGACGGCGCGCTGCGACCTCTCGGGTAATGACCTTTCCCAGATCAGAAAGGGTATGCCCCTCGGCAATGGCATTCAGGAAATTTGCAGCCTCGCGCATGGACGACGGGGTTTGACCCGGCGGCGGGGTGAAAAGACGGTTTTCGACACGGCCATCAGCAAAAACAAGCACCACAAGCGCACGTTCGCGCGACAGCGATACAAAATCGATATGCTTGATCGGGGCCTCGTGTTTTGGTGTCAGAACAAGGCTTGCCCCTTGGGTCATTGACGAAAGTGCCGTGCCAACGTTATCGAGCAGGGCGGTCACATCTTGGTCGGTATTGCCAAAGGTCTGGTCGATCTGACGACGGTCATCGCCGCCAACGTCGTCCATCTCGAGGATACCATCAACGAACATGCGCAAGCCAAGCTGCGTGGGCATGCGGCCAGCACTGGTGTGCGGGCTGCCAAGCAAACCAAGATGTTCGAGATCAGACATGACATTGCGCACCGTCGCGGCACTTACGTTTTCGGAAAGAGTGCGGGTCAACGTACGCGATCCGACAGGATCACCGGTTTCAAGATAGCCTTCAACGACGCGGCGAAATACCTCGCGCGAGCGATCATTCATATCAGAGAAGGGCGGTTGCGGGTCAGACATGGGAACCTGTTTAGCGCGGCGGAACGGGGATGCATAGTCAATCGGGCTTGGATTATATAGATGGGCAGCGTATCCCCGTCTAACAACCAATGTTTAGGAGAATTTCCATGCGTCCATCAGGCCGTCAGACCAACGAAATGCGAGATATTGTGATCGAGACAGGCGTGACGATGCATGCCGAAGGATCGTGCCTGATCAAATGCGGAAACACACATGTGCTTTGTACCGCATCAATTGACAGTCGGGTTCCCTCATTCCTGAAGGGCTCGGGCCTTGGTTGGGTCACAGCGGAATACGGAATGTTGCCGCGTGCAACAAACACACGGATGCGCCGCGAGGCAAAGACATCGCAATCAGGCCGCACCCAAGAAATCCAACGCTTGATCGGGCGGTCGTTGCGGGCAGGTGTTGATCGTGTGGCCTTGGGCGAACGTCAGATTGTGGTCGATTGCGATGTGATCCAAGCGGATGGCGGCACGCGCTGCGCGTCCATTACGGGCGGTTGGGTCGCGTTGAAATTAGCGGTGAACCAATTGATGAAGGCGGGCCTTGTGACCTCGGACCCGTTGGTCGATCCGGTTGCTGCAATCTCTTGCGGGATCTACGCAGGGCAAGAGGTGCTTGATCTGGATTACCCCGAAGATTCAGAGGCGGGCGTTGACGGTAACTTTGTCATGACCGGCGGGAAACTGATCGAAGTCCAGATGTCCGCAGAAGGATCGGTATTCAGCCGGACCCAGATGAACGGCTTACTGGACCTCGCGGAAAAAGGCGTCAACGAGCTGGTTGAGAAACAATTGGCTGCGGTGTCCTGAATGCGAAAGTTCACCGATCCGCATCTGCTGGTTGCAACGCACAACAAAGGTAAGCTGGAAGAGATCGCCGATCTGCTGTCGCCTTACGGCGTGAAGTTGTCATCGAATGCCGACCACGGATTGCCAGAGCCGGAAGAGACCGAATCCACATTCGTTGGGAACGCGCGGATTAAGGCGCATGCGGCGGCAAAGGCGACGGGCCTTCCTGCGCTTGCCGACGACAGCGGGATCGAGATTGACGGGCTTGGCGGCGCACCAGGAGTTTACACGGCCGACTGGGCAGAGACACCGAATGGCCGCGATTTTGTGATGGCAATGACACGCAGTTGGAACGCGCTAGAGGCCGCCTGCGCGCCAGAACCGCGCACGGCGCGTTTTTGCTCGACCCTCGTGCTTGCTTGGCCCGACGGACATGATGAAGTTTTCGCGGGTGTGATGGCTGGCCAAATTGTCTGGCCAATGCGCGGCGATCAAGGGCACGGGTACGATCCGATTTTCCAGCCCGCTGGATATGACATTACCTTTGGTGAAATGGACCGCTGGGAAAAGAATAGAATTAGCCACCGCGCCGATGCGTTTGCCAAACTGGTCGCTGGCTGTTTTGCCTGAAGATTGGGAAAACGCCGGCTTCGGGCTTTATATCCATTGGCCATTTTGTCAGGCGAAATGTCCGTACTGCGATTTTAACAGCCACGTTTCAGCGCGTATTGATCAAAACGCTTGGGCCGACGCCTATGTCAACGAGATTGAGCGCGTGGGCGCACAGACACAAGGCCGCTTGCTTCGCTCTGTTTTCTTTGGGGGCGGGACGCCAAGCCTTATGGATCCCGACATCGTAGACCGGATTTTGTCAAAGGTGCGGGCGACATGGTCGGTGGCAAATGACATCGAAATCACCCTCGAGGCAAATCCGACGTCCGTCGAAGCAGGGCGGTTCCAAGGATACCGCCAAGCAGGGGTGAACCGCCTGTCGATGGGAATCCAGGCCTTGAATGATCGCGATCTAAAGCTGCTGGGTCGTCTGCATAGCGCAGAAGAGGCGATGAAAGCATTCGACATTGCGCGGAAAGCGTTTGATAGGGTCAGTTTCGACCTGATCTATGCGCGACAAGACCAGACCGTGACCCAATGGGAAGCCGAGCTTTCGACTGCGCTTTCGTTGGCGATTGATCATGTATCATTATACCAGCTTACGATTGAACAAGGCACCGCATTTGGTGATCGTTACGCTGCGGGCAAGCTGGGCGGATTGCCAGATGACGATCGCGCGGCAGATATGTACGAGGTTACGCAAGCCATATGCAATGACGCGGGTTTTCCCAGCTATGAAGTGTCTAATCACGCCAAAACAGGGGCAGAAAGTACTCACAATAAGATCTATTGGAAGTACGGCGATTATGCCGGTATTGGTCCGGGTGCCCATGGACGATTAACACAATCAGGGCAGCGGTATGCGACCGAGGCGCCGCTTGCGCCAGGTGCATGGCTTCATCAGGTCAAAACAACGGGTTCGGGTGAGGGAGCCCGCACACCATTATCCCGTTTGGATCAAGAAACAGAATTCTTGTTGATGGGTTTGCGCCTGGAAGACGGGGTTGACCTAACCCGTTTCGACATGACCCATGTTGATAATTTTTCAATTAAGATCAAAGAGTTAGAGGCTTTATGTCTTGTGACACATCAAGATCATATCTTACGCACAACCGCGCAAGGGCGGCCCGTGTTGAATGGTGTTTTGCGGCAATTGCTAGCGGATTAATTGCCCGAAAGCGCCCGCAATAGATCATCGAGTTGATCAAGATTGCGATAATTCACAGTCAATCTGCCACCTTCGGTTTCGGCAGCATGATCAATCGTTACTTTCATCCCTAATGCGGCGGACAATTCGCCTTCGATCTGGGCCGTGTCAGCGTCCTTTTGAACCGCTGGCTTTGATGATGTTGCTTTCTTTGGTCTTGTTAGACCTTGTTTTGCCAGCTTTTCTGCATCCCGTACAGAAAGCCCGTTTTTGACAATATGATCGGCTAATTTCTCGGCGTCATCATGGCCAATCAATGCGCGCGCATGACCGGCTGTGATGCGCCCGTCGATAAGATAAGTGCGGACACGGTCAGGCAGGTTCAACAATCGCATAACATTGGCGATGTGGCTGCGGCTTTTGCCCAGTACGGTCGAAAGTTGTTCTTGGGTGTGGCCAAATTTTTGCATGAGCTGCTTATAACCTGCACCTTCGTCGATCGGATTCAGATCTGCGCGCTGAATGTTCTCGATTATCGCGACTTCCAGAACCTCAGTGTCGGTGTATTCACGCACAATAACAGGAACAGTGTGGACCTGAGCGATTTGAGATGCGCGCCAACGTCGTTCGCCCGCAACGATTTCGTAAACACCGGCGTCATGGGGGTGCTTTCGAACGATCAGCGGCTGGATAACGCCTTTTTCAGCGATAGAATTCGCAAGTTCCTGTAACGCGTCCTCGTTAAATGCGCGGCGCGGCTGATCCGGATTTGGGCGTACCTGCTCAACCGGAACGATCAAGTCAGCACGGCGCGGGGCTTGTTCAGGGCTTGGGGCAATTTCTTGAGTGACGTCCGACATCAAAGCGGATAGCCCTCGGCCCAAACCACGGTTTTTCGTTTTTTTATCAGCCATTGAGATCACCCTTGTTTGCGATTTTCGCTGTTTTTAATAACTTCTTGCGCCAACGCGCGATAGGCTAAGCTGCCTTTTGAACTGCTGTCATACGTCAAAACCGGCGTCGCAAAAGACGGTGCCTCACTCAACCGGACGTTCCGTGGGATCACCGTCTTAAATACCAAATCACCAAGATTATCGCGCGCATCCGCCTCGACCTGTTGCGACAGGTTGTTGCGCCGGTCATACATCGTCAACGCAATGCCTTCGATCCGAAGCTGTTTGTTCGCTGTCTCTCGAATTTCGCGAATTGTCAGCATCAATTGCGAAAGCCCTTCAAGAGCAAAGAATTCGCTTTGCAACGGAACGACAACACCATCGGACGCAACCATTGCATTTACTGTCAAAATGTTGAGCGACGGAGGGCAATCAATAAGAACGTAATCGAATTCATAGGTGTCCATCCCTGTCTGATGCAGCGCATCACGAAGCAAAAAGCTTCTTTTTTCATTCGCAATCAACTCGATATCTGCGGAACTCAGGTCGGTGGTAGCCGGAACAATCCAGAGATTTTCAACATGTGTGGCTTGGATAGCCTCTGACGGACCAGCGTCACCCGCGATAAATTCGTATGTCGTCGTAGTCCGGTTGTCGTAGCCAATGCCTAGCCCTGTTGACGCGTTCCCTTGAGGGTCTAAATCGATCAAAAGCACCCGTTTTCCAACCTCAGCCAATGCAGCGCCAAGGTTTATGGTGGTCGTGGTTTTTCCTACACCTCCCTTTTGGTTGGCAAGCGCTAGGATGCGGGGCTTTGGTGGGCGGCTATGATCAATCAATTGATATCTCTTTTAGAACAAGAACGCGGGCTTCTGGATCGGTAATACTGCGGTGTGAGTCAACTTCAAAGGTCCAATTTTGCTTGGCCTGCTCAATCTCAGCAGTCCAGTTCTTACCTTTGGGAAAGATTGCTGTCCCCGATGGTTTAAGATGGCGGGTTGTGAACGGGATCAGCGTATCAAGTGATTTGAGTGCTCTTGCCGTCAAAACATCCGCCTCTACTGGGTCGGTGTCTTCAACCCGCGTCGCGGAAACTGTCACCTTAAGGTCCAACTCTCGCGTGACCGTTCGGAGAAACGCCGCCTTGCGCTGGTCGCTTTCGATAAAGGTGAAACTTGTATCAGGGGATTTCTCCCGAGCGATAATAGCCATGACGACACCGGGAAATCCACCGCCGCTGCCGATATCGCACCATTTATCCACCTTTTCTGGCGCATACTGAAACAGCTGGACTGAATCGATGATGTGACGCCCCCATATCTGGTGAATGTCGGATTTCGCGACAAGATTAATCGCCGGATTCCATTTTTGAACGAGCGCTTCATACGAACGAAAAGCATCCATTGTTTCACGTGAAACATCGAGCCCAAATTGATCAATCATGGGCTATGTTCCTGTTTTTGCGAATTTTTGTCGCTTGATCCAAGCAACGATTAGCATCAGTCCAGCTGGCGTCATGCCCTCAATTCGACCCGCTTGCGCGACATTCTTAGGCTGAACGCGTTGCAATTTATGAACCAATTCGTTTGAAAGCCCGACGATTTCGGCATAATCCATACCGGCAGGCAGCAGATGCTGTTCATCCCGCTCCATTGCAGCAATGTCTTTTGCCTGCCGTGCAATGTAGTTGGCATAAAGGGCGTCATTCTTGACCTGTTGCAGAATGTCAGCGGAACCCAAAATCTTATCCGAAGTAAGCATTCGGATGTGATCGAATTCAAAATCGGATAGTGACAGCGCATCTAGTGCGGTACGTTTAGGTCCGTCAGGCGCAAGCCGTATGCCGATACCCGCGATTTCTCGCGCTGAGAATATTATATTCTCAAGCTGATCGCGGGTTTTTTCGATATTATCACGCTTGGATTGGTAAACCTGCCACCTGCCGTCAGCGACACAGCCATTTTCGCGCCCGAATTCAGTCAGCCGCTGATCCGCATTATCAGCACGCAAAGATAACCGAAATTCCGCGCGCGACGTGAACATGCGGTAAGGCTCGGACACTCCGCGGGTCGTAAGATCATCAATCATCACGCCGATATAGGACTGGCGCCGCTCGAAATGGATTGGTTCAAGACCCAAGGACTTGTTCGCCGCGTTCAAACCTGCAACCAAACCCTGCGCGGCCGCCTCCTCGTAGCCTGTTGTGCCATTGATCTGGCCAGCGAGGAAAAGCCCTGGCACATCGCGGAGCTCTAATGTTGGCTTCAAACTACGTGGGTCGATGTAATCGTATTCGATGGCATAACCCGGTTGCAGAATCTTTGCCTTTTCCAGCCCAAAAATTGAATGCACATAGTCATCCTGCACATCCACCGGAAGCGATGTTGAAATGCCGTTGGGATAGACGGTATGGTCATCCGCCCCCTCAGGTTCCAAGAATATCTGATGGGACGTTTTATCTGCAAAACGCACAACCTTATCTTCGATAGAAGGACAATAGCGCGGGCCAACCCCGTCTATTTTGCCGCCATACATCGCAGATCGGCCTAGATTTTTCTCAATTATTTCATGGGTCTGTGGGTTTGTGTGGGTTATCCCGCAATTGACTTGGGGGGCGGTCACGCCTTTGGACAAGAAAGAAAATAGAACAGGGTCATCATCACCTGGCTGAACTTCCAGCTTATCCCAATCAATCGTACGACCGTCGAGCCGCGGAGGTGTTCCCGTCTTAAGTCGCCCCATGTCCAAGCCAAAACCATCAAGGCGCTCGGCCATTTTGACAGCCGGGTTTTCACCCATACGACCACCCGGATGCGACACATCACCAATGTGGATAATCCCGCGCAAAAACGTACCCGTCGTCAGGATGACTGCGTCGCTACGTATTTCCGAGCCATCAGCGAGTGACAAACCGACGACCTCTGCACCGTTCATCAGCAGATCAACGGCTTCTCCGGCGACAACGGTTAGGTTGTTGGCCTGCGAAATTTCACCCTGCATCGCATTGCGGTACAATTTTCGATCCGCCTGAGCACGCGGACCTTGCACGGCAGGCCCTTTTTTGCGGTTAAGTAGACGAAATTGAATGCCAGCGACATCCGCAACACGCGCCATAGCACCATCAAGGGCGTCAATTTCGCGAACAAGGTGACCTTTACCAAGACCACCAATCGCCGGATTACACGACATGACACCGATTGTTTGCGCGGACAGCGTTACCAAAGCGGTCCGAACCCCCTTGCGCGAAGCTGCGAGTGCTGCTTCTGCACCCGCGTGCCCACCACCAATAACAACAACATCAAAATGTTTCACGTGAAACAATCCTTATTTCCCGATGCAAAAACTTGAGAAAATCTCTCCTAAGACGTCCTCTACATCAATTCGCCCCAAGAGGCTATCAATGGCGCGGCTGGCAGAACGAATATCTTCCGCAACGAGGTCTTCCATAAATCCAACTGATCCGAGCGCAGTCAAGGCGTCATCCAAATGATCAACCGAGCGCAATATCGCCTGTCTGTGCCGCTCTCGCATCGCGACACCCACATTTGCAACGCGCCCCCGCAAAATCGCGGCAACGTCATTGATTAGGTCATCGACGCCCTGACCGGTCAAACCGGAGACACCAATACCACCGACCACATCCACCTTCGCTGCAACAACCAGATCGTCATTCTTCAAAGGAATTTCAATCGTCTCATCCGCTAATTGCAGGTAAATTCGTAGATCGGCTGTTTTCGCTCGCGCCCGCGCACGATCAATCCCAATCGACTCCACCACATCATCACTCTTGCGCAGGCCAGCTGTATCCAGAATCGTGACAGGCAACCCATCAAGGTCCATTTTCACTTCTATTACGTCACGTGTCGTACCGGCCATTTCTGACGTAATCGCCGCGTCACGCCCCGCAATCCTGTTTAGCAGTGTCGATTTGCCAGCATTCGGGGGGCCAACAATAGCAACTTCAAAACCATGTCGCAAACGCTCGGCAAACTGGACGCCGTCAGCCTCATTTTTTAGGCTATGTTGCGCGGATGTCAGTAGTTCGACAACTTCAGGCTTAACATCCAAAGGTACTTCTTCGTCGGCGAAATCTATTGTCGCCTCAACCAAGGCGGCCGCCCGCAGCAGCTTTGCACGCCATTCCTCAGCCAGAACCCCAAGCGCGCCATCTAGAACACGAAGCGCCTGCTTACGCTGGACTTCGGTTTCCGCATCAATCAGATCAGCAAGCCCCTCGACCTGAGCAAGATCAAGCCGTCCATTTTCCAATGCGCGGCGCGTGAATTCGCCAGCTTCGGCATGTCGCAGCATTGGCAGCGCGCCAAGCACACGCAGCACAGCACCAACAACTGCAATCGATCCATGCAGATGCAACTCAACCACATGCTCGCCCGTGAAGCTTTTGCCGTTCGGAAATGTCAGGACTAGCGCATCATCCAGATGCACACCGTCCGCATCCACCAAACGCCGAACGCCACGGTTTTTCGGGACATTATGCATCAATATTCCAGCCGCTTCCGCCGCTTGATCACCCGAAATCCGGATGACTGCAACGCCAGCGCGCCCTTGCGCTGATGCCAAGGCAAATATTGTATCCATCATACTAACCCATTGTTATTGAACAATAAGTTACGTGTTCATTGAATCGAAGAAATCCGCATTTGACTTGGTTTGCTTCAACTTCCCGATCAGGAATTCAACCGCATCAGTTGTTCCCATCGGATTCAAAATACGACGCAACACATAAGTTTTCGCAAGATCGCCTTTTTCAACGAGCAATTCTTCTTTTCGTGTGCCGGACTTCGTGATGTCCATCGCAGGGAAGACGCGTTTATCCGCAACCTTACGGTCAAGAACGATTTCAGAGTTACCGGTTCCTTTGAATTCCTCAAAGATGACCTCGTCCATCCGGCTCCCTGTATCGATCAACGCCGTCGCGATAATCGTCAGCGATCCGCCTTCCTCGATATTGCGCGCAGCACCAAAGAAGCGCTTTGGACGTTGCAGCGCATTCGCATCCACACCACCCGTCAAAACCTTGCCCGACGAAGGTACGGTCGTGTTAAACGCACGGCCCAATCGCGTGATCGAATCGAGCAAAATAACAACATCGCGTTTATGCTCGACAAGTCGCTTGGCTTTCTCGATGACCATTTCAGATACCGCAACATGTCGTTCGGACGGTTCGTCAAAAGTCGAGGAAACAACCTCGCCCTTCACAGACCGCTGCATGTCGGTGACTTCTTCTGGACGTTCGTCGATCAACAGCACGATCAAATAACATTCGGGATGGTTTTTCTCGATCGAGTTCGCGATATTCTGCAACAGCACGGTTTTACCCGTCCGCGGCGGTGCAACGATCAATGACCGCTGACCTTTCCCAATCGGGGCGACCAGATCAATAATCCGCGCAGAGCGGTCCTTCACCGTGGGGTCCTGCACTTCCATCGTCAGACGCTCGTCCGGATAAAGCGGGGTCAGGTTATCAAATGCAACCTTATGTTTTGCTTTGATTGGATCCTCAAAATTGATGCTTTCAACCGTTACCAGTGCGAAATAACGCTCCGTATCGTTTGGTTCTTTCATCACACCTTGAACAGTATCACCCGTCCGAAGCGAATGTTTGCGGATCATGTCAGGCGAAACATAGATATCATCAGGTCCAGGCAGATAGTTCGCCTCTGGCGACCGTAAAAAACCAAAGCCGTCCTTGACCACTTCAAGCACGCCATCACCACCGATCAGCCATTCCTCGTCTGCGCGCTCTTTCAAAATGGCGAACATCATATCGCCTTTGCGCATCGTGGACGCATTTTCGATCTCAAGCTCTTCTGCAAGAGACAGCAAATCCTTTGGGCTTTGCGCCTTTAGGTCAGCGAGGTTCAAACGATCTTGGGTCATAGCAATATCTAACTGCTGCCAGCAAAGGCAGTCATCAAGCAGGACAGAAATGGAAAAACACGGGTCCCGGACGGGAGGTGCTGCAACCTTCTACGCAGACACCCGCCCCAAGTCAATCAGAACGGCCGTACAACGACCATCACGACAATGACCAGCATAAGAACCGTCGGCACCTCATTGGCCAACCTATAGGTCCGCCCGGTGCGTGTGTTCGTCCCTGAGGCAAATTCCTTACGCCGGACATCCAGCCAAAAATGTGTAAATGTCATCGCAATTACAGCCGCGATCTTGATCCAGCTCCATGCTGATCCAAAATCGAACGCACCCATTCCAATCAGGATCAACCCGCAGACCCATGCGACCGCCATCGCAGGTGTCATGATCAGCCGGTATAATTTTCGCTCCATCACTTGGAACGTCAGGTCAAGCTCTGATCCGACAGTCGCACGTTCTACGTGATACACAAACAGTCGTGGCAAATAGAACATGCCAGCCATCCACGAAATCACAGCAATAATGTGCAGGGATTTCACCCAAGGATATAAAATTCCCAAAATCTCAGTCATTATCATTTCCCAACTCGGTCCAGTCTATCTCTTAATATATATATAAAGATAAAGAAGAAGATGATGTGTGTTGTGTCACCAATTTCTGTGGATTGTTATTTTATCCGCAAGGTTATCCACCGTTCACAGCTTTGTAAAAAGTTTCGGCCAGTCATTCGGAATTCCACAAATGCCTTGTGGTTCAAGGCCGACTGACTGACAACATAGCGTCGCAATTTAACTGTGGTTCTATTGACTCAGGCTATTGCGCAGATTCGCCCACAGCACAGACTTATTCTTTCCCACAGTGGACTTTTCTTATCAAAGCCACGCATAACTTATGACATATGCACACCCGCGCCCGCTTGGTGGTTTATCCACCTGTTTGCCCCCATGATCACACCGCCTTTGTCCCAAGAGTTATCCCCATGACCGACCACATTATCCTCGCGTCAGGATCTGATATTCGCGCCACGCTATTGCGCAATGCGGGTGTCACGTTTGACGTTGTCGTGCCCCGCGTCGACGAGGAAACCATAAAGCTGTCTTTGATCGCAGAACAAGCCTCGCCGCGTGATATTGCCGATGCATTGGCCGAAACAAAGGCGTTGCGCGTCGCAACCAAAAAACCTGATGCTCTGGTCATCGGCTGCGATCAGGTCCTTGCCCTTGATCGCCAGCTTTTGTCAAAACCGGAAAGCCCCGAACACGCTATTGCACAACTCACCTCACTACGCGGCAAAACGCACCAGCTTTTGTCGGCTGCCGTGATCTATGCCGACGGTAAACCGCAATGGCGCCATGTTGGCCAAACCCGTCTGTTTATGCGCGATGTGTCCGATGCCTATCTTACCGATTACGTTCATCGCAATTGGGACAGCATCCGCCATAGCGTCGGCGCCTATAAACTGGAAGAAGAGGGCGCGCGGCTTTTTTCCCGTATTGAGGGCGATTATTTCAATGTTCTGGGTCTACCATTGCTTGAACTCTTGTCATATCTCACACTTCGCGGAACAATCGACGGATGAAAAAGCAAATCCCACTCGCTGGCGTCATCGGTAATCCGGTGTCACTGTCCAAATCACCAAAGTTGCATCGCCACTGGCTGCGCCGCTACGGTTTGTTGGGCGATTATGTGCCGCTCCATGTTGAGACATCAAACCTCGAAACGGTTGTTCGGGCCCTGCCGAAAATGGGGTTCGTCGGTGCGAACGTCACATTTCCCCATAAGATGGATGTGATGCAATTTGCAGACCAAGTCAGCGATCGTGCGACATTGATTGGCGCTGCAAACACGCTCATTTTTAAGGACGATGGCCGTATATTTGCCGACAACACCGACGGCTACGGCTTTATGGCGAACCTGCGTCAGAACGCGCCCGCATGGGATCCGCGATCCGGTCCTGCGCTTGTGCTTGGGGCAGGCGGTGCAAGCCGTGCGATTATCGTCGCACTTGCGGATGCCGGTGTGCCCGAGATTATGCTAACCAACCGGACGCGCACAAAATCTGATGCGCTGCGTGCCGAATTTGGCGCCCGCATTCGTGTCATTGATTGGGTTCAGGCCGGCAATGCGATCGAGGATGCCGCGACGTTGATCAATACCACCTCGCTTGGGATGACGGGCCAGCCCGAATTGCGCGTTCCGCTTGATGGGCTCCGTGCCGATACGCTTGTGACCGATATTGTCTACGCGCCACTACAAACCAACTTACTGGCCCAAGCCGCCGCGATGGGCTGTCAGACCGTCGACGGGCTTGGCATGTTATTGCATCAGGGCGTGCCAGGGTTCGAGCGTTGGTTCGGCGCGCGACCGGACGTCGACGACGCCACACGGCAAGCCGTGTTGGGATGACGCGCTTCATTGGTCTGACGGGATCCATCGGCATGGGCAAATCGACGACGGCGGCGATGTTTGCTGATGCTGGCGTACCCGTGTGGGATGCAGATGCCGCAGTTCACCGGCTTTATACCAAAGGCGGCGCTGCTGTGGGTCCAATCAAGGCACAATTTCACGATGCCGTCGTTGACGGCGCTGTGTCGCGTGACGTGCTCAAACACTTGATCGGGGCTGATCCATCCGTTCTTCAAACGATCGAGGGGATTGTTCACCCGTTGGTCGCCGCCGACCGTGCCACGTTTATTGCAGATCACCCTGACCAGATTGTCCTGTTCGACATTCCGTTGCTGTTCGAAACTGGCGCGGACCATTGGATCGACCACATTGTCGTCGTGACCGCGCCCGAGGCTGTACAGCGCGCGCGGGTTCTCGACCGTGGCACAATGACAGCCGCGCAGTTTGATCTGATTTTGTCCAAACAAATGCCGGATGCTGAAAAACGCGCCCGCGCAGATACAATCATCGACACACAAACCATGGACGGCGCCCGCGCCGCGGTGCATGATTTGATCGCAAACCTAAGGGGCCAACATGCGTGAAATCGTTCTTGATACCGAAACCACAGGGTTCGAGCCCCATGAGGGTGACCGCATCGTTGAAATCGGCGCGATCGAACTGATCGGCCATGTGCCTACTGGCCGGACGTATCACCAGTACATCAACCCGATGCGGTCCATGCCAGCTGGTGCGTTTGGGGTCCACGGGATCGGGCCGGATTTGTTGGAACCGCCGCAGCAACCGGCGGCGGGCCAAGTCACGTTGCGCGACAAACCTGTGTTTGCCGATATCGCCCAAGGGTTCCTTGATTTCATCGGTAATGACGTGATGGTCATTCACAATGCGTCGTTTGATATGAAGTTTCTGAACGCCGAGCTTGGCTGGCTCAAGCGCCCTGCTTTGCCCATGACGCAGTCGCTTGATACGCTCGCAATTGCGCGCCGCAAGTTTCCTGGATCACCGGCGTCACTCGATGCACTTTGCCGTCGTTTCGCCATCGACAACAGCAACCGGACGCTGCACGGCGCGCTGCTTGATAGTGAAATTCTGGCAGAGGTTTATCTCGAACTGATCGGCGGGCGGCAGCCTGATTTTGGTCTGGCGACAGCCTCGACGAAAACAACAGGCGCTGACGGTGTTTCAACCGATTGGCGGCCATCCGCCCGACCAAATCAATTGCCACCACGTATCACAGACAAAGAAGCCGCCGCCCATTCCGCTTTCATCGAAAGCTTGGGCGACGGCGTGCTTTGGAACCGTGACTAAGGTTTAGTTTTCGGTTGATTTGGCTTTTTCGGCCTCAAGACGACGTGCAAGTTCGGAGCGGTAGAGTGCGACGAAATCAATTGTCTCAAGGTTGAGCGGCGGGAAACCACCGTCACGTGTCACGTCACTTACGATCCGGCGCAAGAACGGGAATGTAATGCGTGGGCATTCAACCAAAAGGTAAGGGTGTAGCTGTTCTTCTGGCACGCCCTTTACCTCGAAAACGCCCGCATATTCCAATTCGAGGACGAACATTGGATCACCCGTGCCTTTGGCGGTGCTATCGACCTTCAGCTTGGTGATAACTTCGAACTGGCCCTCTGCGCCGCGTTTGCGGGCATCAAGGTTTACCTGAACCTTGATTTCGGGCTGCGCGTCGCCGCTGATGCCCTTTTGGGCGAGGATGTTTTCGAACGACATATCGCGCACATATTGTGCCAATACGCGGTTGGAAACTTTGGGTGCTGCTGCCGGTTCTGCGGCTGCTGCTTCTGGGGTATCGGCCATTGTAATGCTCCGGTCTGAAAATAGGTTCGCGCGTTGTTATCAGGTGAGGGCCGCGTCCTCAATCACGATTAATGCTTCGTCCATTCGGACGGGGCATGTGTGGCGCGTTTGGTGTCTGACATTTCCTCAAATTCGCCATCAATCACGCCGTCGTCGTATTGCGGCTGGGCCTGATGACCACCTCCCATGGAAAACTGCTGCACCTTTACCTTGGATTTCGCATATTTGAACGCCGCCGCACGGAATGGCGGGAACAGCAGCGCGAAACCGAACGCATCGGTGAAAAACCCGGGCGTCAACAGCAGCGCACCCGCAAACAGGATCATCGCCCCATTGGCAAGCGGTTCTGTCGGGTCGCGCAGATCAGAAAACGCCCCTTGGAGCCGTGAAATTTCACGCGCGCCTTGGCTGCGCACCAGCCATGATCCCAATATCGCCGTCACAAGGACGATTCCAAGGGTCGGCCACAGGCCAATAAACCCGCCAACTTGGATAAACAGCGCGATTTCGATCAGCGGAACCGCAATAAACGCAATAAGTAGCCACATATCTTGGCCCTTTCATTTGTTGTTGGGGGGCGACAGTGGACTTGGCCCTACCCAGCACCTACATAAGGACGGAACACGATATTTCCATGCCCTTTTGTGAATGAGGCCCTGATGAACTCTCCGATGATCCAACTACTCGTCCTTGCCGGTATTGCCGTTTTCTTGATTCTCAAGCTGCGCGGCGTGCTTGGCACGCGTGAAGGTTACGAGAAACCGCAGGTCACGGAAGTGTCCGAGGATGTCCGTCGCCGTCGCGATGATTTTGAGGTCATCGAAGGCGGCCCTGATCCGGACATCACGGATCACGCTGACGAAGGGTCCGACATCGCCCTTGGTCTGGCTGACATGAAGCGCGTTGATAACACGTTCCATGTGGGCGAGTTTTTAAGTGGCGCACGCGGCGCTTATGAAATGATCCTTGTGGCATTTGAAAAGGGCGATCTTGCAACCGTGCTGCCGTTCATTTCCGAGGACGTCTATGAGGCCCTTGCGACTGTGGTCGACGAGCGTGAGAAAAAGGGCCTGACAGTCGAGGCAAATTTCATCGGCGTTAGCGATATGACGCTAAAGGCCGCGACCCTTGATGAAGCCACCAAAGAGGCAGAGATCACCATCCGCTTTAAGTCCGAGATGACCTATCAGGTTCGTGATGCGGGCGGCGATGTGATCGAGGGCAACGAGAACGAAGTGAAACGCCAGACCGATATCTGGACGTTTGCGCGCGACATGGATGCCGATGATCCTAACTGGCGGCTTGTCGCCACGGGCGAATGATCAAAAACTGGCTGGGGGCTGCGGCCCTTGGCCTTTTGTACGGGGGCGCGGCAATGGCGGAACCAAATTACACATTGCTGTCGTTCGACGATCTGCCTGATTGGTCAAACGACGATCACGCGGCAGCCCTGACCGTTTTCACGGACACTTGCGGCGATATGAAAGACCCTGAATGGAAGGGTCTGTGCAAATTTGCCAAAACCGCCCCCGATGCGCGCGCGTTTTTCGAGGCGTTTTTTCAACCTGTGTTGATCGAGGACGGCGAGCCGATGTTGTTCACGGGCTATTTCGAGCCTGAACTGCGCGGGTCCAAAACCCAAGGCGGGCCGTACCAGTATCCGATTTACAAATTGCCCCCCGATCACGTCGCCGGACAAGAGTATCTGACCCGTCGCCAGATCGAGGAAAACCGCCCCCTTGCTGGCAAGGGGTTGGAGATTGCCTGGCTCGCTGATCCTGTTGATCTGTTCTTTTTGCAGGTTCAGGGGTCGGGCCGCATCCGTCTTCCTGATGGTGGCGGAATGCGGGTCGGTTACGGCGGCAAAAACGGTTTTGAATATTCATCGGTAGGTCAGGAACTTGTCCGCCGTGGCACCTACGAACCCCATCAGGTATCGGCCCAAGTGATCCGCAACTGGGTCAAGAACAATCCGGAAGACGGCCGCGAACTTTTGTGGGTGAACAATTCCTATGTGTTCTTTCGTGAAGTCAGCGAAGTGCCTGCCGATAAGGGACCCCTTGGCGCGATGAACCGATCAATTACGACAGGTCGTTCAATCGCTGTCGATCCGGCGTTCACCACATTGGGTACCCCCGTCTGGATTGAAAAAGAGGGCGCCGCCCCGATCCACCGTTTGATGGTCGCCCAAGATACCGGTTCTGCGATCAAAGGTGCGCAGCGCGCCGATATTTTCTATGGCACAGGTGATCAGGCGGGTCGCACGGCGGGCCGGATTAAGGATGGCGGTCGTATGATCCGGCTTTTGCCGATCCAGATGGCCTATGCGATGTTGCCCGAAACGATCAAATGAGACGCCCGCGCCACCTATCACCCGAGGAACGCGCCCTTTGGGACCGCGTCGCTGACACAGCGCAGCCCATGCATCCGTCGCGCGTGATTGAGCAAACCCCTGTCGTGGCTAGCCGTCCGAAACCCGTGATTACACCTGACCCGTTGCCGCGATTTAACGTGGGGCAGAAGGCATCCCATACACGGCCCGATGATGTGCTTCCGGGCATCGCCGACCGCCTGTCGCGCGCGCCGGTGAATATGGACAACAAGGCATTCGGCAAGATGAAGCGCGGCAAGCTCAGGCCGGAGGCGCGCCTCGATTTGCACGGCATGACTGTGGATCAGGCGCATCCTGAATTGATGGGCTTCATCCTCAATTCACAGGCCATGGGCCGTAGGCTTGTGCTGGTGATCACGGGCAAGGGCAAGATGCGCGATGACGGTGGACCGATCCCCGTGCGCCACGGAATCTTGCGCCATCAGGTGCCACAGTGGATGGCGTTGCCGCCGCTGTCCGGCGCGATTTTGCAAGTGACGCCCGCGCACCTGACCCATGGCGGACATGGCGCGTATTACGTTTATCTACGCCGGATCAGATAGGCGTGCAGCCATGCGCGCAGCCGCTGTCATCATCGCGGCCGAGACGGCAAAGCAACCTGCGTAGCCCAGCATTTGCACTTCGATCCCCACACCTGCGTCGATCAAATATCCACTAATGCCTGGCCCGATAGCAGAGCCAAGAACCATCAACGCTGTGGCTGACGCCTTAATTGATCCGATAAACCGCGTGCCATAAAATTCCGCCCAGCATGCCGACAATATCGTGGCTTGCCCACCGCCCGAGATCCCCATCAGGATCACGGCGAGGGTCGTCCAAGCAAGGCTTGGTGCGTACCAGTGCAAACAGAACGCGGCGACATAGGGCAGGATGTATAGCGGCATCAACCGGATCACGCCAAAGCGGTCAATTGCCCAGCCGTAAATTATGGTCGAGATCGCAAGCGCGATGGTGCCAAGCGGGAACACCGCGACCAACGCCAGATGCGTGTACCCTTTGACCTGCGCGAAATGGACTTGGTGAAACCAGAACGCGGTACCGAACGCCGAAAAGAATACGATCGCGGGTACCATCAGCCAAAACAACGGATGGCGCAGCGCCATGGCGCGCGTCCAGTGTTTGCCCGCCATGCCCGTCGATGCGGTTTCATCGGCGGCGGATTGCGGTGTGCGTTCCAATCGCAGCAGGCGGTAAATGACGACTGACAAAATGACGGAAACAACCGCGAACCCAAGCCATAGATTGCGCCATTCGGTAAACGTTTTCAGCCATACCATCAAAAGCGGCAGCGTCGCCTCGCCCAGCATGAAACCCATGCCAGCCACGGCCAATGCCCGCCCGCGTGCGGCCACAAACCAGCGGGTCATTGCAACCAGCGACATGTGTGACGCCATGCCTTGTCCGAAAAACCGCAGGGCAAAGATCACAAGAACGAGGCCAATAACCGACGTGTTGACCGACATCGCTATGCAAGCCAAACCAAGCGCAATCACAACGCTGATGCCCAATGTGCGCACGCGGAACATATCAGCCAAGCCGCCAGCAAAAACCATGGCCACTGCGGATGCGCCCGTTGCGATCATGTAAAGCAGGCCCCAATCGCCGTTGGACAGGCCATAGCTTTCGCGGATTTCACCGCCAAAGATCGAGATAAAGAATGTCTGCCCGAAACTGGACAGAAACGACAACAATGCGCCCGTCAAAAGGAACGGCACGTTGTCGCGGATGAATTTAAGGTATCCAGTTTCCATGACGCCATTCATGGTTTGGATTTTGGTGCGGCGAAAGCCCTATTCGTCGCCCTGTGACCAGTCGAAAAAGCAGGTTGTCAGCCACGTTCGCAAATCTTGAGCCCGGGAATGACAACCAGCCAATGTAGTCGCGATATACGCAATAGCATCCGCGCTATAGAACGTAGCGCGACAGATCGGTGGACCGTGACAATTCACCCAGATGTTGCTCGACGAAGGCCGCGTCAATGGTCACGTCTTGGCCTGCTTGGTCTGGGGCATTGAATGACAGGTCCTCGAACACGCGTTCGATCACGGTATACAGACGCCGCGCGCCAATGTTTTCGACGCTTTCGTTCACTTCGGCTGCGATCTTGGCCAGTGCTTTGATCCCGTCCTCGGCAAAGGTCACGGTGACCTCTTCGGTCGCCATCAATGCGGTATATTGCAGTGTCAGCGCGTTGTCGGTTTCCGTCAGGATGCGGACAAAGTCGTCTTCTGTCAGGGCGCGTAATTCAACGCGGATCGGCAGGCGACCTTGTAGTTCTGGCAGCAAATCAGACGGCTTGGCCACGTGGAACGCACCTGACGCGATGAACAGGATGTGGTCGGTTTTGATGGGCCCGTGTTTTGTGGACACTGTCGTACCTTCGATCAGCGGCAACAAATCGCGCTGCACCCCTTCGCGTGACACATCAGCGCCGCGGGCATCGGCGCGCGCGCAGACCTTGTCGATTTCGTCCAAAAACACGATGCCGTTCTGCTCGACCGCTTCCAATGCTGCCTTGGTGACCGTTTCGTCATCCAGCAGTTTGTCGGCCTCATCTGCGATCAAAGCGTCATAACTGTCGGCGACTGTCATTTTCTTGCGCGTGGTGCGTCCGCCCATTTTTCCAAAAATTTCACCGAGGTTCATCATGCCACCCATGCCAGCGCCGGGTTGGCCTGGTACCTCGAACCCGCCAAGCGGATTGGAGGTATCGGCCAGCTCAAGTTCGATAACCGTGTTATCAAGCTCGCCTGATTTCAGTTTCTTGCGAAACATGTCGCGGGTGCCACCACGGGCATCCTCGCCTGCGACGGCGGTAATCACGCGTTCCTCTGCGGCCTCGCGGGCGCGGGCGGCGACGTCTTTGCGCATATGTTCGCGGGTGTCGTTGATCGCGGTTTCAATCAGGTCGCGGATGATCTGTTCCACATCACGCCCGACGTAACCGACTTCGGTGAATTTGGTCGCCTCGATTTTAATGAATGGCGCGCGCGCAAGCTTTGCCAAGCGGCGGCTTATCTCGGTTTTGCCGACACCTGTTGGCCCGATCATCAGAATGTTTTTTGGATACACCTCGTCGCGTAGATCATCGCCAAGCTGCTTGCGCCGCCAACGGTTGCGCAGCGCCACAGCAACGGCGCGTTTGGCGTCATTCTGGCCGATGATAAAACGGTCCAGTTCGGACACGATTTCGCGGGGGGTCAGGTCTGTCATATCACACCTTTAGATGTTGGAAGGAGGGAGCCTGTGCAGCGGTACAAACCGCGGCATCAGCCCAAGAAGGAGTGCGCGGAACCGTTCCCAGAACGCGCCAAGCAAAAGCAGGATCACACCGAGGGCCAATACAGTTAGCGCGGTTGTTTCACCGTCGAAAACAGTACTCGCGAGCGCCACGATATATCCGATGGCCGCAATCAGGAACGAGCGGCGATCAATGATAATCGCGACAAGCGCAAACACGAGCATCACGCCAAGCAATGCCCAATTTGCATCGCGGTCCAGTAACGTCAGCGCAAGCGTGTTTACCAATGCGGGGGCCGCCACAACATGCAGCCAGAACCCGTTTGCTGCCCGCCGTGTCACGCGGTGCGGGTCGGACATGTCAAACGCCATGGCAGCAGCAAACACGAGCAGGCCAAGCACCAATGTGATCCACGCAAATGGCCCACCAGCAGACAGCAGGAAAAGCTCGCTTGGGTCATTCGGTGTGCCTTGGGACGTGGCGGCAAACAGGATTGCGACGATGAAACATCCCACCGCGATCATCGCCATGGCAAACGGCACGCGGAAACGCCACCAGTAAACACCAAGTGCCAAAGTCCCAAGGATCATGGGAAATGGCAGGGATGAATAATCTTGCTGCGCGACCATGAACGGCTGTGCGAAATAGGCGGTCAGCGCGAGGGCCGCATTACCTGCAAACAGGATCGACAGGGCAATCGCGGGGCCAACCATACGGCGGCGGCGGACGAAATATTCGGACATGGCCCAGATGATCACGGCCCCGATGCCGCCATATAGAACAGCGGATTGTTGCGGGTTCGAAATCTCGGCGGCATAGGCAAGACCCACGACACTTGACCACCCGACAGCAAGGATCAACAGACCGATAATAATGAAAATCTCGTTGAAGCCTTTGAACAATTCAAACGGTTCATCGCCCTCAGCCAGATCACTGCGCGCACCTGTCCTGCTTTGGGCGAGGCCGAGCAGGGACGCGGCCTGTGCCTCGGTCACGATACCGGCACCAACAGCGGCGCGAAGATCGTCACGTTCGATCATACGTCAATCGTTTCCACGGTCAGGTTGCCGTTGGTATAGACGCAAATGTCGGACGCGATCGACATTGCCTTGCGTGCAACAGCCTCGGCGTCGAGGTCGCTGTCCATAAGCGCGCGTGCGGCGGCAAGGGCAAAATTACCACCGGACCCGATTGCGGCCACGTCATGTTCAGGCTCTAATACGTCACCCGCACCCGTGATGACATATAGATCGGCCCCGTCGGACACGATCAACATCGCCTCCAGTTTTTGCAGGTATTTGTCGGTGCGCCAATCCTTGGCCAATTCCACGGATGCGCGGGCCAATTGACCCGGCGTCGCCTCCAGCTTTTTCTCGAGGCGTTCAAGAAGGGTGAAGGCGTCTGCCGTCGATCCCGCAAAGCCCGCGATCACATCCTTGCCGCCAGCCGTCAGGCGCCGGACCTTGCGTGCGGTGCCTTTGATCACGGTTTGGCCAAGGCTGACCTGACCATCACCAGCGATCACAACGCGGCCACCTTTTCGCACACCGATAATCGTGGTGCCGTGCCATCCGGGAAATTCATTGTCTGCCATCGTCGGATCCTTTCGTTTGATCTTATATGGGCATGGTACGCGAGGCTGGCAAGGCGGAGATCAGTTTCGCGATCCCGTCCTTGCGCGTCAATCGGTCAATCCAAGCTGGCGGAATGCCCTGCGTCCCACCGATCCCGTGCACCGCACCCAAGGCTATGCATGACTGACGGCTCGGATACAGCGCGTAACATCACAAGCGCCTGTTCGCCGTATTGCGAAAGGTCACCGACCTGTCGTGTGTCATGCACAAATACGCAGGCACATCGTTGCGGCATCGGCGACAAACGCGCCTTGGTTCATTGCGTCGTGACGACAAGTAGTATCAGACATATGCGTTTCCCTTGGTTCAAAATGAAAAAGGACGCCACATTGGGCGCCCAATTCCAAATTTTTGGTCAGCTTAGATGGATTCTTCAATCCAGCCTTGGATAGCTGCCTTGGGTGCAGCGCCTGCCTTGTTGGAAACGACCTCGCCGTTTTTGAAAACAAACAGCGCGGGGATGCCGCGCACGCCCATCTGCGCAGGGGAATTCGGGTTCTCGTCGACGTTTACTTTGACGATTTTGACCTTGCCTTCCATCTCTGCTGAAAGCTCCTCGAGCGCGGGGCCGATTTGTTTACATGGGCCGCACCATTCTGCCCAGAAATCCACAACTACGGGGATATCGGACTGGCGGACTTCGGCGTCGAATGTGGCGTCTGTGACTGCTACGGTGGCCATCTTGGCTCTCCTTAGGGGTAATGATTAGAGGGTGAACCTATGAACCGGATCGCGATTGGTCAAGCCACACTCACGCGGTTAAGCGCAGCTGAAACAAGTTCATCGGGCATCGCCATCAATTGCGCGGTCTGCGTCCATAAAATAGCCGTTTCAATCACGTGATCAGGGAACACCTCTGCTAAGGCGGCGCGGTAGGCCCCCATTTGGCGCAGGATGCTTTCCGGTGTTTGATCTGCTGTGTCGGGCGCGGTGCTGTTTGATTTGTAATCAATCGCAAGAACCGTCTTATCAGTCACAATGAGCCTGTCGATCGTGCCGTGAAAACGGTGCGGGCCAACTTGCGCGGTGATGTCGACCTCGGCCAAGGCATCGCCGGACCAAAGATGCGCCAAATGCGGCGCGTCCAAAACGCGGGTCACATGCGGGGCCACATCCGCAACCATAGCGCCAGCATCAAGGCTGTCCAACAATGCAGTGGCAGTCGCCTCGCGTTCGGCGGCGTCAACTTCGGGCAAATGTTCCAGCAGCAGGTGGATCGCATTGCCGCGCAGCTTTGCGTCCTCTTCGGTCAATGCGCCCGGATCGCCTTGCAAGCCTTTGGCCCCGCCAAGGTCTGACGGTGACAGCGTGCGTTGCGTTTTGACCGCAGGGAGCGCGTCAAACGTCGGGGCGACCGCTGATGTAACAGGCGGTTTCGGGATTGTCGTCAGCGTGCCCGATTGCCAATTCTGGTGATCAACACGTTTTACATCAATCGCGCCGGATTTTGCATCGCTGCCACCAGCATGTTCCATCGCTGCGGCGACAAGGTTGTACCAGCTTGCATCCTCGTCCTCGCCCACATCACCGGCAGCGCCCACAATCAGCCATTTTTCCGCACGGGTCATGGCGACGTATAGCAGACGCTTGTTTTCCTCGGCCTGCGCTGCGGCGATTTTATCGGTCAGGGCTGTGACGCTATCAGCAGATACCTTTGACCCTGTTTTCCAGATCAGGTGATCGCCCGCTGGTAAAAGGTCATCGCGGACCTTATTCTCGCGCTTTGCGGCGTCGGGCAAGAATACAATCGGTGCCTCAAGCCCCTTGGCACCATGCACGGTCATGACGCGGATTTTGTCGCCTTGGCTGTCCATCTGGCGTTTCACCTCAAGATCATCCGTTGCCATTGCAGACAGGAATCCCGTCAGGCTGGGCACACCCGTGCTCTCGAAATTGAGCGCTTGGGACAGCAGCGCGTTGATCCCGTCCTCGGCCTCTTGGCCCAGCCGCGCGAGCAGTTTGCGCCGTCCGTCGTGGCGGGTCAGGATGCGTTCGATCAGGTCGTAAGGCCGCAAGAAATCCGCGTTGCGGCGCAGGTCATTGAGGACGTCCATCGTGGTAGACCCCGCCAGCGTTTCGCGCATCGCGGTCCATAAATAATCCTTTTCAGGACGATGATGCGCGAGCGTAAACAGCTCTTGTTCAGACCAGCCAAACAGCGGAGATTTCAGGGCAGCAGCCAGCGATAAATCATCTTCGGGCAATGCTATGAACGACAAAAGCGCGGTCAGGTCACGCACGGCCAGTTCGGCACCCACGCGCAAACGGTCGGCCCCCGCAATCAATAGACCGGCGGATTTGCAGGCGCGAATGATCTCGTCGAACAGACCTGTTTTGCGGCCCCGCACGAGGATCAGGATATCACCCTCTGTGATGGCGCGGTGATCGTAGGTCCCGGTGCGCCCGATTTCCACAGGCAGGGTTTCATGCGCAATCATATGTTTGATCTGATCCGCGATTTTGGCCGCAAGCACGACCTTTTCATTGGTCGAGGTGCGCATGTCGACGGGCTCAAACCATTTGCGGTCATCCTCGTCCTTGACCTTTTCCTCGACGGGCCAAAGATCGACGCGGCCAGGCATGTCTTGTTTGAACGCCAGATGCCCCGCGTCCGTTTCCATACCAAATGCGTGCGGCCCACTGAACGTTTGATCCACAACACGCAAGATCGCGAGCGATGACCGGAACGAATAATCAAGCGAGCGGTTCATCAGTTTCTGACCCGCATTATTCAAGGCGTCGTCAAAGTGATGGCGCATCTCGTCGAATGTTTCGGGCGCCGCCCCTTGGAAGGAATAGATCGATTGCTTGCGATCCCCGACGACGAAAATCGTCCGCTCTGTGTCGGTCTTGGCACCGTCGCCGGACGTGAATTCTTGGGTCAGTTGCCGCACCACGGCCCATTGCGTCGGGCTGGTATCCTGTGCCTCGTCGACCAGCACGTGGTCGATGCCACCGTCCAACCGGAACAACACCCATTGGGCAACGGCGCGGTCGGTTAGCAACGTCTTGGTCTTGCCGATCAGATCGTCAAAATCCAGCATGCCCATCGCCAGTTTGCGCGCCTCGTACTTGGGCAAGAACACACGCGCAAACGCATAGATCGCGCGGGTTTTCTGCGCCGCATTCAGCGCCCATTCATGCGATTTGACGTGTGCGACACGGTCCATCCAAGCGTGCAGATCGTCGATGAACGGGGTCGCTGCCTCGACGGCCTTGCTGTGGTTGGATTGCGGATAATTGCGCGATTTTGAATTCGCACTACCGGCATAAAGGAACAGGCTGACAAGCGTTTGGTAGGCCGTCCAATCGGGTGATTTCAGATCAAGCGATTGGAGGGTTTTTGCGAACGTCTGATACGTCTTTGATTGATCGGCAAAGCCTTGGGCGATCTCTTCGATCAAACCCGCCTCTGACCCATCAATGGCCATGCGAGGCAAATCAGAATGCGTCAAACCCAGCGGATATCCAAGGATCTGCGCAAGCTTGTCGTCCGTCAACGGGGTAGCGAACCCTGTTTTGTTCTTGGCAATTTCGGCGGTCAGATCCGTTAGCTCTGCACCTGTGAAATGCATCAACAGATCGTGCACGATATCTGCATGATCCCCAAGCAGCATGTCATCAACCACATCGGTGCGCAGGTCGCGCGCGGTGGTATCTTCAATTTCTTTGAACTGCGGGCTGACGCCTGCCTCCAGTGGAAAGCGCCGTAGAACACCCGAACAAAACGAGTGGATCGTCTGGATTTTCAGACCGCCTGGTGTCTCGATCGCGCGTGCAAATAACTGCCGTGCGTCGCGCAGGCGCTGGGCGTCGATTACCTCGTCCACGCCGAGGTCAACCAGATCGGCGCGCAGATCGTCGGATGCCATCATCGCCCATGCGCCCAGCCGTTCAAACAGACGGTTTTGCATTTCGGTCGCGGCGGCGGTTGTGTAGGTCAGGCAAAGAATGTTTTGCGGCTCAACCCCGTTGAACAAAAGCCGCGCAACGCGGTCCGTCAGAACACGTGTTTTGCCTGACCCCGCATTGGCCGAAAGCCACGTAGATGCGTGCGGATCGGCGGCGTCGACTTGGGCTTGGGATGCATCGTTGCGGATCATGATAAATCCTCCGGCACGACATCATGGCTGGTGTCCCATTCGCCGTAACGCGACAGTTGGTCATAGTCGCTATAGTCAGCTTGTGAAAACATAGCGATGCGCGCGCTATAGCCGCGTGTTTTGGTGTTGTACTGCGCAAGCAGGCTTTGGAATTCTTCCCAGACCTTCATGGCCGGATGATCCTTAAGCGGTGCTGGCACGTCTTTCATCACAGTGTTCATTGCGACGAAACTGGCACCTTCCACGGGTTTTGCACCGACATCAGGGAACGCGCCAAGCTCGATCATCGCGGCCTCTAGCAGCAATTGTTTGTCGAAATTGATCTGCTGGTCCTTTGACGGAACCTGACCTGTTTTGTAGTCATATATATACGCCAACCCGTCGAGCGTCAGGTCAACGCGGTCGGCCTTGCAAGTTAGATCAACGCCCGTGGTGCCGACAGCAATCTTGCCTTCGGTTTCAAGAATGGATTTCTCGGCCAAGGCATAACGCATCTTTTCACCATCAAGGAAAATATCAACAACACGGTCCAGCCGCGACAACCATTGCGCACGGATCGTGGGCCACGGGCAGTCACGCGCGAACAGGTCATCCGCGATCCCCATCAAACGATCACGGGCATCGGCGGCGTTCGGATCGATCCCTTGTGCCACAAAATTCTCGAGTATCTTGTGCACGATCATACCGCGCAACGCGGCGTTCACCTTTGGTGTTAGCGGGTCAAGCGCGCCTAGCCGCAGCACCTTGCGTGCGTAAATCGCATAAGGATCACGGATCAAGGTTTTGACTTGTGTGACGGATATGGATTTCGGGCGCGCATCCACGGGGGGCTGCGGTGATGGTCGGTGGGCGGACGGGATCGTGGCATCTGGCGTGGTTAACATCGCTGCCTTGGCAAGCCACGCGTCACCAGCCGCGCGCATCGCATCAAGCGCCTTGTCGCCGTTTTGGGCAGGCAGCCCGCCAAGCAAATTGACCAATCGGTTGACCCAGCGCGATGGCACGGTTTCCGCGTCGGCTGACCGCTTTGCGCGACTGATCCACACCTCTTTGGCGGCGACGGCTTGTTGATAGTCATGCGCCGAAAGCCCGATCCGGCGTTCAGGAAGCAGCAGATCCGCAGCCTGTCGCATTTTGCGGTTTAGCCAAGGATCGGGTGCGGCGGCTTGCGGCCAGACACCTTCGTTCATGCCGCCAAGGATCACCAGATCGGCGCCTTGGACGCGGGCCTCAAGGGTGCCCCAGATCAGGATACCGGGGTGGGCAGCGTCGCGGTCGCGTACGGTGCCCTCTGACAGGACGGCACCAAAAAGGGATGCATATTCGCGTGGTGTTAGATCGCCACCCGCATCCGCGTGATTTAGCAAATTGTCGCAAATACGGCGTGCCTCGCGGCCTGCTGCCTCTTTCCATAACGCGCCTGCGTGGGGCGCATCCGGCCCTGCGCAGAACTGTTCGGCAAGTGATAGATGTGCGGATAGGTGGTCGGACAAGCTACGCTCACCATCGTCCTCAAGTCCTGTGATCAACGCACCAACCCACGCGGCCCACGCAGCGCGATCATCGTTTTTGGCCGTTTTGACTGCCCAGTCAGTCAGCGTTTGGGCCGTTGGAAATGGTGGTCCATAGCGACGCAGCTTTAGCTCCAGTTCTCTGGTTAGTCGCAAATGCTCACCGCGGTCATCGCGATCCGAATGGCACAACGGATGTTTAAGTAAAATCAGCAGCGCCTCGCCTGTGATGGGCTGCCCGAACAGGTCCGCAACATGCCGCAACATCCGACCCGGTGGCGACAGCGCAAGCGGTAGGCCCGCACTATCGTCCGGCTCAATATCCCAACGGTCAAGCGCTGCCGTGACTTGTCGCGTCAACATCCGGTCGGGCGAAATAAGCGCGGCGGTGATTCCGTCTTGGGCGGCGGTGCGCAGGCGAAGCGCAATCGCATCGGCCTCTGCGCTGGGCGATGGTGCCTCGAGCAAGGTCATGTTTTGCGTGGCGTCGTGCAAATCACCCAAGGTATGGCCGTCGCGCAACCATTGATCTGTGACCGGCGCGGGGCGCAGGGACAATGACACAAGCGCATTGCGCGCAGGATGCGGCGCCATGGAATCCGGCCATTCCGCGATATCATCGCGCGCGATACCCAAGGCTTTCATGAACTGGTAAAACCGGTATTGCGGATGATCTTGCAACACTTGGGCGTCGCTCATTCCCGACCAAACATCTTTTGGCAAATCAAAGTCGAAGCCCGGCAAAATGACAGCGCCTTGGGGCAGCTTTGCCACGGCTTGCATCAAAAGCGATGTGGCCCCGCGCGACCCGGTGGAGCCCGCAACAATGACCGGATTTTGCGGTGGCGTTTGTGCCCATGTGTCCGCCAGTTGCGTGACAACACGGCGCAAGCGCAAGTCCTTGTCGGGGGCGACGTCATTCCCGAAAAATTCGGTAACGATCTTCAGGAACCGCAAGGCACGATCCCAATGGCCGGATTCGTCGGTGACATCGAGGCCGTCAAAAACACGCGGGTCAACGCCTTCGCCGTGCATTTCTTCCATCAGTTTCGCAAGGCTATCGGACAGGTCATAAAGCGCAGCGCGCGGCGCAAGATCAGGGTCATTGGTCAGGAGCGACCCAACAAGCTGCGATAGCTCGAGCCGCCTGCGCAATGGCGACACGGCGGGGGGGCCTGCATCGGTCAGCGGCGAACTGGCAAGATCGGTGATCAGGCGCACGCGGGGCAAAAGCCGTGCGGGACCTGCGTCAAATACCTCTCTTATGCGGCGCTGCATACGCGATGTGTTGACGTAGATTTCGACGCGCGCCCAGTCGGTTTTTGACAGGGCGCTGCCTTGTCGTTGCAGCCCGTCGACTAAGGATGTCGCAAAATCTGCACCTGGTGCCATGCCGAATACGCGTGGATTTGAACTCGGCTCAAACATCTTTGTGTCCAATCATTCTGGCGGCAATTGCAATGCTTTCGGGTTGGCCAACATCACACCAACGCCCCGTGTATGAGTGCCCGAAAAGCCCGCCGCGCGCGGCGATCCTGTCCCACAACACATTCATCGAAAACGCAGGATCAGGAATATTCATTAGGTCGTCGGTGCGAACAATTTGCAAGCCCGTGTACACTTGACCCGCGCCCCTTGTCAGCCTGCCATCGGGATCAGTGATAAAATCGCCGCGTCCCTTATGCCCGTGCACATTCGCCAATGGCACGGTCAAAAGCAGCGCCTCCATCTCGGGCCGCCATGCCGCCAAAAGGGCGTCAATCGGATTTGGCCCATCCCAGACAGCGTCGGTGTTCAACGTGATCACGGGCGAGCCGCCGAGCAACGCAAGCGCATGACGCAAACCGCCGCCGGTTTCCAGTATCGCATCACTTTCGTCGGAAAATGCAATATCCCGTCCGGCCAAATGGTGACGCAGCTTGTCGCCGTGATAGTGCAGGTTAACAACGACAGGGCCAATTTCGGGACCAACCAGTTTAAGCGCGTGATCGATCAACGCGTCGCCCGCAACGGGTACCAACGGTTTTGGTTTGTCAGCGGTCAACGCACCCATGCGGGTGCCAAGCCCTGCGGCAAACAAGAGGATCGGCATCGTCATTTTGATGCTAACCTTTGCAATGTTGCGGCATCTGGGGCGGGCAAATTTTGCAAGACACAGGTACGCAATGCGCCCAAAGCGGGATGCGCAAGGTCGGCCATGAGGCAACGCCAGACCCGCGGGATCAGGTCGAGGTATTGAACCTTCCCATCGCGTTTCGCCAAGCGGGCAAAGATGCCCAAAATGCGCAGGTTCCTTTGGACCCCGATGCAGCAAAACTGGGCTGACATATCTGTTGGATTTAGGTCCAAGGCAGTACAAAATCGAGCGGTGATTGTTGTGGCAACGTTGTCGTCGACATCGCGCCTTGCGTCGCGGATCAACGACATCAAATCGTAGCCAACAGGCGCACGGCACGCGTCTTGGAAATCAAGCAGACCAACACGGTCCAACGCGGATTTTTGCGGCCTCCAGATCAGGTTTTCTGCATGATAATCACGCAGCGCAAGGCAAAGATCCGGCGCGACATGGGCATCAAACGCGTCCCTCAATGCGGCGGCAATCACGGTTTTTCCATCCCCGTGGGGTGCGTAATGATCAGACGCGAGGCCGATCATGTCGGCGGCAGTCTGATGGGTGATAGCTGGCAAGCTATCGGGCGGTTTGATTTGGGAAACCGCAATCAAAACATCTGTTGCGGCCGCGTATAGACCAGCTTCATCTTCTGGATGGGACAGCAGATGTTTCGCAAAATCATCGGTACCCAAATCTTCTATGATCATGCGGCCAGTTTCGGGGTCATGGGCATATATCTTTGGTGCGCAAAGCCCGGCATTTGTAAGCAGCTTGGCGATTTTTGCGAACTGATCTGTTGTAAGTGATGGATCATCCATCAAAATCGCAGGTGGGTGTTCCAGCCGGTAATACCGCCGTGCGGATGCATCGCCTGCGATGGGTTTTGGCGTGGTATTGTGCCATGGCGTGGTGTCCAAAAATTCACGCATCAGCAACGATCGACCCGAAACGCGGTTCTGCTTCACTGGGGATTTGCACGGTTACCTTGCGGCCATCGCCATGAGGTGAAAACGTCAACCGCAGCGCATTGTGCGGCTGATCGGCGCCAAGCCTGTCTGGCCATTCGATCAAACAGATCGCGTCGCGCATGGCGTCATCAAGGCCCAGCTCGAACGCCTCGTCGGGGCTTGTCAGGCGGTAAAGATCGCAGTGCCAGATGTCCCCGTCGTGGGCCTCGTAGGTTTGAACAAGCGTGAATGTTGGCGATGGCACGTCTTCGAACCGGCCAAGCCGTGTGCGGATGACGGTGCGCGCAAACGCCGTTTTGCCCGCGCCAATGTCGCCAGTCAAAAGAAGGCAATCACCCACGCGCAAAAGTGGCGCAATGGTTGTTGCGAACCGCGCGGTCGCGTCGTCGTCAGCTAGAATGAATGAATATTCGCCCATGCCCCAAGACTATGGTCTGGGGCCGTGCCTGCAAGTCAATTCATGCCTTATATGACATCAAGGCCTCATCACGTTGAGTGAGCCTCTGAATGGTTGGCGACTTTGGTTTATCAAAACGGAACCGGATCAGGGTCATGCCACCTGCAATTGGGTCGGCTTGGCATGTGATATGGCGGCCGTCATCCATAATTGCGGCGTCCGACCATGGCTGGCGAAGCCCGATTTGCGTGGTGAATTCGCGCAGGTTCGTCCAGATGCGCGATGGCGTGCAGCGATCCTGCCATTTGCGCAGTTCAATCCGCAGATCATATTGCATCAAACCCAAATGCAGGTCTGTGCCCCAAAGTGCGCAATACGCAGCATTGGCCAGCACAAGATTCCCGCTGTTCGAGAATACGGCAACCGCGTCTGGAATATGGTCAAGCACTGCTTGGCTTGTTTCGATCTCGGACCGGAATCTGCGGGTTAAGGAAATTTCAGCACTGATATCCTCGAACAAAAGCGCAAAAGCGCCGTCGGGATGAGGGCGGCCTGTAACACGAAAGGTTTGGCCGTCCGGCAGGTTCCAGTTTTCTGAATAAGTACCGTCCTTTGCGGCCTGTTCCATCGCGCTGAACTGATCGCGCCAAGAGGCATAATTCTTTGGCTCGGGCAGCATCCGCGAATCGCGCAGACGATCAAGGATGGTGTCCAGCGTGGGGCGGCTGGACAAGAATTCGAAATTCAATTGCGTCATATCCAGCAGCGCGGGATTAAACGTCGATAGCTGTTTTTTGCGATCAAAAATCGCGAGACCGATCGACAGCTGTGCAAATGTCTGGCTAAGGGTCTGCATGAATTTGCGCTGTGCCAATTCGGCGCGGACGATCGCGTCGGCATCGGTGGCGTAGTGAAATGCGGCATTGCCCGACGTTGTCGTTGATACATCAAACCAATGCGCGGCGGTTTCATCGCGCTTGGTCAGGGCAAGACGCATGGCTGACTGCTGGGCTGTTGCTGGATCGGACAGCTCTTTGAAAAGCGGAGACGTAGAAAGCCGCGGCGTCTCATATGCTTCTTGCGCGCAGGCGTCAGCCATCGCCACATATGCATCATTGGCCCAAACCAATTCACCTTTGGCATTACAGCGCCACATCATTGTTGGCGCGCTTTTGACGGCGTCGCGCAGCACCGCCAATTCGGCGTTTTCTGTCGCCACGCAAAGCGCATTGATCAGCGTTGTTGAGCAATCAGATGGGCTGCTGATTTCGAACCGAAGCCCATGCCCCTGCGGTGTCACACGAAGGCACGCACCGGTACCATCGGTTGCAAATATCCGGATGGGTTCATTTTGCAACGTACGGATCATATCGGGCAATCCGGTGAATGACGTATCGAGCAAATGGATTAACGATTCGCGGCTATCTTGGTTAACACCAGACCGTTTGAGCAGCAGTGCCGCCTGTGCGGTGGTATCAATGATATCGTCGCCTGACGTCAAAAACACGATAGGATCGTCCGCAAACTCTGGGTTTTCGGCATCTGAGGCGCGCCAGAACAGCACCCACACGAATGATGTTGCAATGATTGTGCCCACCACAACGAAAACCAGTTCCACAAGTCCCAATGACATTTTATCGCCCAATCGTTAATGTCCCCACCCTACGGTGCGGCACGAAGGTTAATGTCGGGTTAAGCCAGTTTTAATAAATGTCGAATTTCGGGTTCTCGCCCAAGGCATCGCGGGTCGGATCAGTTGTGGCGTGGCGTGGCCAGATCACCCTGATCACAGCGCCGCCACCACCGCCGGACGGTGGTTTGTGGGCGTTATGAAAATGCAGCTGCGCACCTGATCGTTCAAGCAGTGTTTTGGCGATAAACATACCAAGCCCCATGCCCGAATAACCCGGCCGTTTTTGCATATCTGCATCGGCCCTGCGCCGACTGACAAACGGATCACCGATCCGGCCAAGCACGCTGGACGGGAAACCGGCTCCGTCATCGGAAATCTGCACGCGTAGGTCGGTGGCTGTCCAATTGATATCAATTGTTACCTCTGCCGCTGCAAAATCCACCGCGTTCTGGATCAGGTTACGCAACCCGTGCACAATTTCGGGGCGGCGCGGGACAATCGGATGCGCATCGTTCGCGTTGTCGGCCGGACCGACGTTATACATAATCCGCTTGCCGCGGTTTGCATGCGGCTCTGCTGCCTCTTGCACGAGGGTTTCGATCGGGGTGCTGCGGACTTGCAAGTCGTCTTTTCCTGCGCGCCCCATGGATTGCAAAATCTCGCGGCAGCGGGTGGCTTGTTCATGGATGAGGTTGATGTCCTCAAGAAAATCTTCGTCTTGATCAACCTCACTGCGTAATTCACCGCTGACCAGCATGATCGTGGCCAGTGGTGTTCCAAGCTCGTGTGCTGTCGCGGCCACAACGCCACCCAAATCCGTTAACTTCTGTTCGCGCGCAAGGGCGAGCTGCGTCGCGAGCAGGGCTTCGCCCATGTTGTGCATTTCGGTTGTCACTTGGCGGGCGTAAATCGCGAGGAACACAACCCCGATGATCAACGCCAGCCAGAAACCAAACTGGAACAAGACCGGCAACGACAAGACATTGCCTGTCACCGTCACCAGCGGGAGGCTAAATTGACTAAGCAACGAGGTCAGTACAATTGCGGCCCCGCCCAGCAGGACCGTACTGCCCAAATGCAGCACCGTTGCGGCAATCGTCACCGGAGCGAGCAAAAGCATCGCAAACGGGTTGTTCAACCCGCCCGTCAGATAAAGCAGGACACTGAGCTGGATGATATCGAACACAAGAAAGAAGAATGCCTCGCGCTCTTTCAGGCGCTTGTTTTGCGGGTACACAAGGCCTGACACAAGATTGATGATCACCGACGCGCCCACCGTCATCGCGGCAAATCCGGTAGCAAGCTGTAGATCAAAGAACCGGACCGCGACAATCAGCGCCGCCGTTTGTCCTGCAATGGCGAACCACCGCAAGGTCACAAGCGTGCGCAAACGCACCCAGTTGCTCCGGTGGCTTTCTTGGAATATCTCAAACTCTAATCCGGACATCACGAACCCTTGACTGCGACAAGCTGTTCCATAGTTAAGCTGTGTGAGATGGTTCATCAATGCGATCAACTGAAAGGGTCCTTAATGTCAAAGATCATCGCGATTGGCGCGACAGTATCAGTGGTGGCCTTGGTCGCGGGTACTTTTGCCATCACACATCTTACTGCGCCGAGCATGGGAGATTGCAGCGCATCGGCGGTTGCGGGTGCTACGATTGGTGGCCCGTTCGAACTGGTCGACAAAAACGGCCAAACGGTGACTGATGGTGATGTCATCACGCAGCCGACGCTGATCTATTTCGGGTACACGTTTTGCCCAGATTTTTGTCCTTTGGATGTGGCGCGCAATGCCGCGGCTGTTGATATCTTGGCTGCGCGTGGCATCGACGTGACCCCTGTGTTCATCAGCATTGATCCGGCACGCGACACGCCCGAGGTTGTGGGTGATTATGCCGCTGCGTTTCATCCCGATATGGTTGGCCTGACCGGATCAGCGGCCCAAGTGGACGCGGCATCCAAGGCGTACAAGACGTTTTATTCCAAGGCAGACGACGACCCTGAATACTATTTGATGCAACATTCCACGTTCACCTATCTGACGTTTCCCGACGCCGGGTTTGTGGAGTTTTTCCGCCAAGCCGATAGCCCTGAAAAGGTAGCAGAAGCGGTCGCCTGTTTTGACGCTGCGATAACGTGAGTTGACCAAGTACCTCGTGACGCTAACTATACGTTTAGTGAATAAAGGACGGTTGCGATGGAAATGACGGCGCGTAACGTTGGGGAAGACCCATCGCTTTTGTTGGTCGATGACGACGAGGCGTTTTTGAAACGCCTTGCCAAGGCCATGGAAAAGCGCGGGTTTTCCGTCGAAACAGCAGGATCGGTCGCTGCGGGCCGTGCGATTGCAACAGCGCGTCCGCCTGCTTATGCGGTAGTTGACTTGCGGCTGGGGGATGGCAACGGCCTTGATGTGGTTGAGCTTCTTCGCGAACGCCGCCCTGACGCGCGGATTGTCGTGCTGACAGGCTACGGCGCGATTGCAACAGCCGTTGCTGCGGTCAAGATTGGCGCGACGGATTATTTGTCGAAACCTGCTGACGCGAATGATGTCACCAATGCATTGCTGGCCCACGAGGGTGAATTGCCGCCCCCGCCGGAAAACCCGATGAGCGCGGATCGCGTGCGCTGGGAACATATCCAGCGTGTGTTCGAGATGTGCGATCGCAATGTTTCAGAAACGGCGCGGCGTTTGAACATGCACCGCCGCACGCTTCAACGGATTTTGGCGAAACGAAGCCCGCGCTAGGCTGGGGATAGCCACCAGCGATTGGACGTTTCCACCTTGGCGCTCGGCCCACCGTCAAGCGTGGTAATTTAATACCCAAACATTGCAAATGCGCGCCAGTCCGCATCCCACATGTGACGCGAGACAGAGGAGTGGCGCCGCCGTGCATTGCGCGATGTTTTAACCCAGCGACAACTTTTTGCGGATGCGCGTGACGGGCGTGCCATCGTGTAGCGGCAGGTCTGGAATTTCGGCATAATCCATGAACCCGAGCCCGCCGTAATATTTGAGCCCACCAACATTATCGGCGCGAATGGTCGCATCAATCACCTGCACACCTGCATCCCGCGCAGCGAATTTGGTCGCGGAAAACAGCTTTTGCCCGATCCCTTGTTTGGCGCGGTTCAGGCCGACAAAGGTGGCGATAACGGCCCAGCCGTCGGGCATCGGATCACTGTCATCAGCCCAGCCAAGATATTGGAAACCGGACAGCTGACCGTTTGAAATCGCAACATGTGTACACACCAAATCAGGACGCGTGATACAGTGGTGGCGCATCTTGTCCACATCAAAGGGGACCTGATTGGCGGTCGTGCCGCCAGCCGCGATAATTTCATTCAAAAGGATCGTCATTTGCGGCGCGTCCCCCGCAACAGCGGGGCGCACACGGGTGTTCAGCATAATCATAATTTGTCCATCAGTTCTGTGTGACGGGCGGTGAATTCGCGGCGAACCTCGACGGGCGGGCGCAGGCGGATTTGCAAGGTTTCAGCCATGTTAGGGTCGATCTTGCCAAAAAACTTATCGGCCTCGCTGGTCGTGAAACCTGCAATTTGCACCGCCTCGAGCCATGCCGAAATTTTGTCCGCCTTTTTGATTTGTTTCTTGACCGCAACAGGGATTTGCGCGGGCAGGCCAAACCGGATGTGGATCGCGGCCATCAGCCGATCGTCAAGCACCTCATACCCCGGACCAACGGCGTTCTTCACAGGGCTGATCATGTCGCCGATCACATATTCTGGCGCGTCATGCAGCAATGCTGCCAGTTGCCACTTCACAGGGGCGTTCGGGTTCATCGCGACAAAAATATCCGTGACGAGTAGCGAATGTTCAGCAACCGAATAGGCGTAATCGCCAATCGTCTGACCGTTCCAACGCGCCACAAACGCGAGGCCATGGGCGATGTCCTCCACCTCGATATCCATCGGGGTCGGATCCAACAGATCGAGCCTGCGACCAGATAACATCCGCTGCCATGCGCGTGGCTGTTTCATATGTGACCTCGTGACCATTGTCGTGATGGGGTTGCAGTGCTAAATGCCCATCAACCAGATGAAAAGGATGTGCCAGATGGCAACAGATTACATTGTAAAAGATATCGCACTCGCAGGCTTTGGCCGCAAGGAGCTCGACATCGCTGAAACCGAAATGCCAGGACTGATGGCTCTGCGCACCGAGTTCGGCGAGAGCAAGCCACTCAAAGGATCGCGCATCGTCGGGTCATTGCACATGACAATCCAGACGGCTGTGTTGATCGAAACATTGGTGGCTTTGGGTGCTGATGTGCGCTGGGCGTCGTGCAACATTTTCTCGACCCAAGACCACGCGGCGGCGGCCATTGCGGAATCCGGCGTGCCTGTTTTTGCGATCAAGGGTCAGTCATTGGTTGAGCACTGGGATTACCTTGACCGGTCGTTCATGTTCCCCGAGGGCGCGAACCTGATCTTGGATGATGGCGGCGACGCGACATTGTATGTGCTTTTGGGCGCACGCATGGAAGCAGGCGAAGACGTGTTGTCCGTGCCGCAATCCGAAGAGGAAGAAGCGATCAAGGCGCAGATTAAAAAGCGTATCGCCGAAACGCCCGGTTGGTTTGCAAAAACCAAAGCGGCGATCTTGGGCGTGTCCGAGGAAACAACAACAGGCGTTCACCGCTTGTATGATCTGCACAAGAACGGCCAGTTGCCTTTCCCTGCGATCAACGTGAACGACTCTGTGACTAAGTCCAAGTTCGACAACAAATATGGTTGTAAGGAATCGCTGGTTGACGGCATCCGCCGCGCGACTGACACGATGATGGCCGGTAAGGTCGCGGTCGTGATGGGCTACGGCGATGTTGGTAAGGGGTCGGCTGCGTCCCTATCGGGTGCTGGCGCACGCGTGATCGTGACCGAGGTCGATCCGATCTGCGCGTTGCAGGCGGCGATGGACGGGTTCCAAGTCACCACGCTTGAGGACGTTGTCGCAACCGCCGACATCTTTGTCACGACAACTGGCAACAAGGACGTGATCCGCATCGAGCATATGCGCGAGATGAAGGACATGGCGATCGTTGGCAACATCGGTCACTTTGACAACGAAATCCAAGTGGCGAGCCTGAAGAACCATAAGTGGACCAACATCAAAGAACAGGTCGACATGATCGAGATGCCGAACGGCAACCGCTTGATCCTGCTGTCCGAGGGTCGTCTGCTGAACCTTGGCAACGCAACGGGCCACCCGTCGTTTGTGATGTCCGCATCCTTCACCAACCAAGTGCTCGCGCAGATCGAGCTTTGGACCAAAGGTGACGAATACCAGCCGGGCGTTTACATTTTGCCCAAGCATCTGGATGAAAAAGTTGCGCGTCTGCACCTTGATCGCATTGGTGTGAAGCTGTCCAAGCTGGACAAAGAGCAGGCGGATTACATCGGCGTCACCGTCGATGGCCCGTTCAAGCCAGAGCATTACCGCTACTAAAGTGGCGGACGATCCGATCAAACCAACAAAGCGCGCCCGCATCTTGGGCGTGCTTTTTCGTTTGTGCATGGCGGCTGTCATCTGGGGGGCTGTGCTGATCGCGATCAAGGCGGACCGCGTGATTCCGCCGCAATGGAACCCGCTTGCGGCGTTGGATGTGACCCAGCCCGTCACGCTGTTCACCAACTGGCGATTGGAACGGGCGCTGGCGTCGCCGGAAACCTGCATCGCGGCGCTCAATACCGCTGGTCGTTTCGATGTGATGGACGATTTTGAACCGTCTGCGCAATGTCATATCCGCCCTCGCGTGAACCTAGCGGGTGTCGGGCAGGCGCGGATCGGCGCGGTTGAAACGACCTGCGCAATCGCGCTGCGTACGGCAATGTGGGAACAGCATAGCTTGCAACCTGCCGCGGCTGAACTGCTGGACACGACCGTCACGGGGATTGACCATATCGGCAGCTATAACTGCCGCAAAATTCGCAGCACGTCAGGCAGTTCCAACCGTTGGAGCACACACGCCACAGCCGAGGCAATTGATATTGCGGGGTTCCGGTTTGCCGATGGTCGCCGTAGCAAACTGATTGATGATTGGGATGCGGGTGATGCCAATGCCGCGTTCTTGCGTGCTGCACGCAACGGCGCCTGTGATTGGTTCAGGCTAACGCTTTCACCTGATTATAACCGTCTGCACGCAGATCATTTCCACCTGCAATCACGCGGCTGGGGGTCGTGCCGATAGCAAAAGGGGCGCGCCGCTGGCACGCCCCGATCAGTGTCTAACAAGGCGCGTTTAGCGCTTTGCCAGAACCTTGGCTTGTGGCTGCCAGTTGTCGCGTGTCACGCGTCCCTTGAAACCTTCGAGGTTGTTGTCGACCCATGCCACTTCGGACCGCGTCCAGCCTGCGATCTGGTCAAAG
>ENA-ORXM01000947-ORXM01000947.1-marine-metagenome-genome-assembly--contig:-NODE-947-length-44597-cov-5.878639_pt1 | contig 44597 bp, 40 predicted proteins | sample MGYA00237867_ERZ511480 | MGnify/ENA primary metagenome ERZ511480 (study PRJEB26309, sample SAMN06266103) | marine metagenome | isolation source: Algal blade | place: United Kingdom:Sidmouth, United...
GTTGCATCAAAAATTTCCTTTTCGAGATGGGTAATCTCGGCCCGTAGTTGCGCCTCTTTATCCAATATTTTTTGTGGCACATTGCCATACTGTGTAGCCTGGGTGCTACGTAGGGCTTCCATTAAGATGAAGTCCTTACTTTTTTCACTTATGTTCAAAGCCAATTCTAAAAGTTCTTCCGAACCATCTTTTTCATAGGCCATATAGGCAACATCGAGCATACGTTCGAACATCGGGTAGGCCTTTTCGGCCAAAAATTGCTTGTCGAGCTTACTGTCGAACTCACTTTTTAACAGGTCAAAAGTTTTTAAGATGTCGCGTTCGGTCTTTAGGGCCGATTCTAAATATTCATCTTCTTCAGAATTTACATAGTTTCTGCTTAGAAGCTGAAGTTTGATATCCAACAGTTGTAATAACTGGGTCTTTGAGAAAACATTTTTCGGATCGGGATTTGCTCGGTAATCGCCTAGTTTGACATTATTTCCCGTATTTTCAAAAGCCTTTTGAATACTTCTTAATCCATCTTGGTAGCGATCTTGTTCCAAAAAGACTTTTGCAATTTTTCCGTGCACTTCGGCAACATCTTGATGGGGCTTGTTTTGACGGAATTCCCGATAAAGATCAAGAGCGCTATCGTAGTATTCCAAAGCCCGTTGTCCGTTACCCAATTTTACATGAATATCTCCATAGAGCAGAAGGGATTTTTTATAAAACGAATCTTCTTCTAAAAGATATTCTTGACTTTCATCAAGATATATGATAGCCTTCTGAAGGCTATCTTGTTTAATTAAATTAGATACTTTGCGCTGATATACCGTTATCAAACTATTTTTGTACTCTCTATTGGTAGCATACATTTTTTTATAGTCTTGCAATAGCGCGGACAAAACCTTATCGGCCTGTTCATGATTACCGGTGAGAATATACAATTGCGAAAACAATCGCTTTGTTCCCCTATCCAATCCTCTCTTTTTGCCCATCTCGTTTTTTGCACTGAATCCCAAAGCCTGATTGAAATAATTTTCGGCCAAATCATATTTTCCGGTGTTCATTGAAATTGCACCGAGCATATGGGTCGAGTAAACAATATGGGTAAGGTCGTAAATATCGAAAGTAGAAACATCTTTGTCAACAAACCTTTTTCGCAATTCCATTGCCTTTGTCTTGGCAGCATCGTACTCTTTAAGTTTATAGAGGTAGTTTGCCTGGTCGTTGAGAAATCGATTTTGATAATAGGTGAGGTCATCGGAGGCCGCTAGTGCCGATTTTATGGTTTCTTCTTCTAAGAGGATTTTAATTTTTTGTAAATACGCACTTTGATTTTCTAAATCATAGGCATCCGCACTTGTTATCATTGCTTCAACGACCGCAGCAAAAGCATCACCGTAATTTTCGATTTGATATGATAGTTTGTAGGCCAAATCAAAATAGTAGCACGAACTATCCTTTTGGGTCGTTCTTTTTGCGAGACCCCTTTCGTAGTAGTTGGCAGCCAACTGCTCTTTCCTATCGCGGTCTTGGCCAGCAACTGCTAACGGAAAAAGAAATAGTAAGAGCGCTTTTGATAAAAATTTCATAGTGCTATTCTCAATATACTTTTACCAAATAGGAAAGTCCCTAACCGGAAATTAGGGACTTTATTCGAGATACCGTTAGAACAAGACATTATTGTACCTGAACTGGCTGCCGGAAAGGAGCTTTTTTATCTGCAAACTCCAATATGCCTATTTCCATTTCGCTTAGTTCTAAGACTGTTTGCTCAACTCCTTCAAGCTCTGAATGGCTTCCAAAGCTTTCTCCCTCACTTATGACTTCCCCATTAGTGGTCGTAAAATAAATCTCCGAGCCGCTCTCTTCCAAATCAATCTTGTTCACGAAAAGATTTCCCGCGTTAAGTTCAATGGAACAGCTAAATTCACCCTTATCCGGGATGCATACGTCAAGATCTTTGGGTCGTGGGGCATATAGGGCATAAATTGAAATTTTTTGTTTGTCCACATAGTCCTCAGTGCTCTGTCCACATTCTTCGAGCTTCTCTTTTACTTGTTGCAGTTCGGCATCAGCACTTTCGTCTCCGTTAAGAACTCTTATCAGCAACGCCATTTTTCTAATCTTCAAGTAGGCACAGGTGTTTTCCAATATGCCTTTCAAAATTTCAGTATTCCGATTGATTTGCTCCATAACCGACTCCAACACCGAAATTTGGTTCTCGTCGCCGCCTTCAATTGCTTCCTCTAATTCTCGTTTTTGCTGATTAAGCTTGGCAATTTGCCCTAGTATATAAGATTGGTGCAGGTCGATTGCAAAAACTTCTTGCATTTCTTCCTGTTCTTGATTGACACGACTTCTGAGATTGGCAGGGGTCAATTCTTCGTTTTCAACAGATGTTTCCTTTGAGCACGAACCGAGCGCAAAGAGTAAGCCTAAGGTGAGCAAATAGTTCATTGTTTTCATAATTTATAGTTTTATACGGGTTAGTTACTTTTTTTAAGGAAGGTAAACATCAAAAATTCGCGATTGGCATTGAAAATGCAAAGAATACTTATACTTCGTATCTAATTTTGTATAGTTAGCTGCGATAATTGTATATATAGTATTTTTGTGCAATTAAATTCGGCTGATTATTGTAAGGCGGTAAATATCATATACAAGGCGATTATAAAGACTAAAACAAAAACTACTTTTGCTTTCTCCAATTTTTTGAACATTTGTCGAGTATTATTAGTACTTTGAGACATTCTCCATCTTTCTTGCTAGGCTGCCTTCTTGCCCTTATAAGGTTTCGAAATTTAAGTATTACAATGCCGTAATGATTGTAAAATTCGGACATTGCGAAATCCTTTTTATTTTATCAACTAAGAATGATAGACAACTACGCCGAAGAAATCGATTTTGAGATACCCTTGAGATTGCGCCAATATGTATTTGCATGCATCAAAGGGGAGTCGGAATCGGCCATAAAAACAATTTTTCCTGTACACCCGATCGGATTTCCGCTTTTGGTCAGTGTCTATAATGAAACCCCGATAGTACGTATCAATGGCGAACGTTTGAAACTAAATTCAAAACTCATGGTCAATGGCCAGGTCGACAGAGATGATATCGAACTCGAAATTGATGGTCGATTCGGTCAAATAGGCTTTGTTCTAGCTCCAATGGCGATTTATTATCTCTTTCATAGGCCCGGCCTCTATTTCTCAAATCTGTGCCATGATTTCGAGGCCGTAACTCCTCTCGATCAGCAGCATTTCGTCGACCGGCTTTCTAAATGTAAATTACCTGAAACACGCCTACCCATACTATTGGAAATCATACATAGCTTGGCCGAAAACCGACTTGATGCCATTGAGTGGCTAGATGATGCGGTAGCAACTATTTTGAGAGAGAACGGAATCATAAACCTTAGCGAGCTTGCGGAACAAAGTGATGTAAGCCCTCGCCATTTCAGAAGAAAATTCAGGGAAATCGTGGGATTATCACCCAAGTATTTCTGTAAAGTAATACAAATAAATACCGTTTTCGAAAGTTTTAAATCTTCCAATGTAGAAGAACTACACCGGCTGGCCCTAGATTGCGGGTACTATGACCAGGCTCATTTTATTAATGATTTCAATCGACTTATTGGTTCGAGCCCTACCCATTTTCTCAACGGCGAACATGCCTATATTCAAACCTATCTTGGCAGAAAGGGGCGCTAAAATAATTTTTTTCAAATCAAGAAACCAATGCAATCGCAACCATGCAGATAGCAACCACGAAAGTCGCAAAGAATACCCAAGTAATACCGTCAATTTTTTTTATTAGTGTCATGTTATAGTGTTTTTAATTCTAGTTGTTTTGCAATACTGTTTTTTAAATCTTTAAAGTAAGTTCTCCTTTCTTGTTCGACACCACTTTTGTCTTGGTTTTTCCTATGTCGAACGAATCTCCGGGGACCAAATTCTCCGAAGAGAAAAAATAAGCTTCCGGAAAAATCTGTTTTTCCGTGTACATAATTATGGTCGTGTCTTCTTTTGGAATAATATCCTCACCGCTTACTTGATAATTGCCCTTCAACAGGCCGATATAAAATTTGTGATCGGCATACTTCTTCTTTAACCAGTCTTTATCCATTTTTTGCAGGGTACTAAAAAGCGTAACATCGGTCACAACGTCCGTTTCGGAAGCTACGACAAATACGACCTTGGCAGCTTTGGTACTGAAAGTTTGTGCTCGGCCGATACCGACCAAAAAACATAAAACAAAAGTTAGGTATATTCCGATTTTCATTGGCTTCCTTTTCTATTGACTATTTAAACTTTTAGAGGTCAATAGCTAAATACATAAGTGTATACTTTACAAACCTTAGATTTTCAAAATAAAACTACTTGTATTATGTCTGTTCGAGCGCAGTCGAGAACTATTTGGCACCAGGGAGGTCTCGACTGCGCTCGACCTGACACCATTTGCTATTGTAGAGTAGATTACTAATTAGGTAACTATCTACTGACCTCTATAAACTTTTTCAAAACTAGACAAACATCTTAGCTGTAGATTGCACGTATGTAACAAAGCATTGAACATATGTAACATTGGGTTCAGTTGGTAGTGAGCAGTAGCATTTGGCGGTGGTGTTTAAGGTTTAAAGTTCAAGGTGGTATGATGGAATTCGAAGGTGTTTTATAACGGATGAAAAGACAGAGGAAGAAGAAATGACATTATCTTTCGGAATCGCAACCGGAAATAAATATTTTCATTGCCTACTGCTACCGCTTACTGAAAACTTTTTACAGCCTAATATTTAAAAGGATACAACCATTTCCACCCTGACAGTCAAACCCTTTATTCGGTGGTCTGAAGAAATTCGGAAGGTGTTTTTTTATACGTTTCCTTAAAGCATTTAATAAAATAGGAAGGCGTATTGAACCCAACGGTATAAGCCACTTGACTGACCGTCGCATCGGAAGTCTTTAAGATACGCAAAGCCTGTTTCAACCGTTGGGAACGTATAAATGCCGTTGTAGAAAGGCCGGTAAAGGCGAGCAGCTTTCGGTGCAGTTGCATTCGGCTCATACCTATTTCACGGCTGAAAATCTCGGTATTAAAATCTGGATTTGACAAATGCCGGTCCAAGACCGCTTGCAAACGCTTTAAAAAGATTTCATCGGTAGGTGTTATGGCAATATCCTTGGCCTGTAGCACAAGTTCTTGGCTATAGCGCTTGCGTAACGCCTTTCTAGTTCCGATAAGGTTTTCGACTCGGCGCTGTAAAATTTGAAGCTTAAAAGGTTTTGTAATGAAGTCGTCGGCACCCGATTTTAAACCGTGTAGCTCCTGTTCTTCATCTTTACTGGCAGTCAAAAGAATTATAGGTATATGGCTTGTACGCTCATCGGTCTTTAGTTTGTTACAGAGTTCAATACCATTCAGAACTGGCATACGAACGTCGGTGACGACAAGGTCGGGAACAATTGCCAAGGCTTTTTTCAATCCCTCTTTACCGTTTTTGGACTCATGTATTTGATACGTCTTATTCCATACGGATTTCAGGAAATCACGAACTTCTTTATGATCTTCAACAATCAAGAGTATGGGCCGTTCGTCGATACCACCATTTTTAGCAGAAGTTTTTGCGGTCGTAACATCAATTGTATCGTTTTTTGATGAGTTTTGACTACCATCGGAACTCTCGGCAAACGTGTGAGTAGTAATACCATCATGGTTTATTGCAGGAAGGTCTACCTGAAAACTGATGGTATCTCCCTCTTCAAGTTGCACCCTTACCTCGCCTTTATGAAGCTGTACCAATTCCTTTACCAACGAAAGTCCAACCCCGGCACCTTCAGCAAATTCGTCTTTTTGATAGAATCTGGTAAACATCTTTTCCAAATCGATGTTAAAGTGTTCGGCAACTGTGTTTTTAACATTAAGCTTTAAATAGCCCTCTTCATTAACGGCCTCAAAATGGCAAATTCCCCCTTCTTTTCCATATTTAAAGGCATTCGAAAGCAAGTTGGTCACAATTTTCTCCAGTGCATCTTCATCGAAAAATGCATTTTTCGAACCCCTAATATCGAACGTATAGATTATATTTTTTTGTGCTGCCCTATGTTCGAAAGAAGTGGCCAGCATGCCTAAAAACAATCGAAGACTTCCTTCCGTTACTTTAAGTTTCAATTTTCCCTGTTCCAGTTTGGCCAGATGTAAAAGTTGGTCTACAAGAGCCATCAAACGGTTCGTATTCCGTTTGATCATCGAGAAATTCGAGAAATCGGTTTCTGTAAGTCCGCCTGCGCTCAACTTTGCATCAACCGGGCCCGAAATTAAGGTCAACGGCGTTCTGAACTCATGTGATATATCGGTGTAAAGTTTCGATTTTAGGTCATTGAGTTTTTTGAGACGATGTGCTTCCTGCTCTTTCAACTCAAGGTCCAGACGCATTCGCAGACGCCATTTCAGATAAGCGTATACGCCATATATAGCACCTAAAAAAAGTAACAGGTAACCTGCTTTCGCATAAATAGTCACATACCATGGTGAGGCAATCGTGAACCCATAGGTAACCGGAGTCTCGTTCCAGATTCCGTCGTAGTTGCTCGATTTGACCTGAAATCGATAATCACCAGGTGGAAGACGCGTGTATCGCGCAAAATTCGTGTTCCCCGATTGTACCCAATCGTCATCGTAATTGACCAATCTGTATTGATATCGATTCTTTTCCGGAAGCGAAAACTGAAGGCTCGAAAAAGTAAAGGAAATCGTATTTTGATCGTACGGCAGTTCGAGATTTTCTGCCAAGGATTGCGGTTCATCAAAAACCGTAAAACCCGTAATGGCCGTTTTGGGTAAAAACGTGTTTTCTTTTATGATATCTGGCCTGAACCAGTAAAATCCATCAAGCCCTCCAAAATAGAGGTTTCCTTCGTCATCTTTATAATATGCCCCGGTATTGAATTCTGTAGCGAGGCCGGCATAATTCGTATAATTTTTAATTTCCGGAGAAGTCTCCCAGGTCTGGCCCGGGGTGAATTTTGTTATCCCCTTATTTGAACTGAGCCAAAGACTACCTTCTTCATCGGGCAATATGGCGTAAATAACATTGTTGGCCAAGCCTTGTTCGGCAGTATATACCTTGAATTTTTTGTTCTCGATGTCAAGAACATTCAGCCCGCCTCCGTTGGTACCGATCCAAAGTTGCCCCTTTTCCGCCTCAAAATAAAGGGATTTGATATTGTTGCTTGAAATGGAATTTTCGGTACCGGTATTGCGGTAGTTTGTAAAGGTCTTATGCTTTACGTTAAAAAAAGAAATGCCGTTCGATTCGGTACCGATCCACAGGTTATCGTTGTTGTCAGCGGTCATAACCCGTATATTGTTACTGGGTATGCTATTCTTGTTCCTTCGATCATGTTGGTACTTTTCGATTTCACCTTTTGTCCTATCGAAGTGTACAAGCCCTTGCTCCCTTGTACCCAGCCAGATGCGGTCGGCATTATCCTTATAAATGGCCCAAATTGTATTTGCCGATAATGATATATCGGTATTCGGCGAAAAATTAGTGAAGGTTCCGTCGAGGTTTTTAATGTTCAATCCTCCTCCTTGTGTGCCCACCCAAAGATTATTTTCGCTGTCGACCCAAAGGCTCATGATACGATTCGAAGAAACCGAGTTTACGGTCTTTCCCTCGGTTTTATAGGTCGACCAACTGTTACTGGCAGGGTCATAACGGGTTAGGCCTTTACCTGAAGTACCGATCCAGACCAAGTTGTTGTTGTCAACCGCAATTGCACGTACCACATCGATATTGATATTTTCTGGAGTCTCATAGTTGGTAAGGGAGTTGAATTTTTCGAGATATTCATCGTAATAACTGATACCGGCACCATCGGTACCGAACCATAAGGTACCCGAATAATCTTCGTAAACACAGAGAATGTCGTTGTAGTGCAATGCTTTCGGGTTATGCTTTTCGGCACTGAAATGGATAATTTCATTGCTATCAAAGTTCATTAGGTAGAGCCCTCTGCCATAGGTAGCTATCCATAACCTATTTTTTGAATCAAAGTACAGATCCGTAATATTCAGGTCGGCCGGGAGTGGGTCTGTAAATGGCAGTTCAGCAACACGATGAAAAACCGTGCTTTCTTTTTCCGAATAATAAAGACCGTCTCCAAAGGTACCAACCCAATGCCTTCCCCTATCATCTAGCACAATATCGCTAAAATTTCGTGATACTATATCACCGTTTTTAGCCTTTGGGCGCACCTGCAGGATTTTATTCGTGGTCAAATCAAATTCAAGAATTTTTTCATCGATCGCGAGCATTAAATGGTCCGTTCGGTTTTGAGTCAGATTGTAGATAGTTCCGTTTATTTCTGAAGTCGCTACGACCTGCTCAGGAACATTTTTGCCGGGTCGTAGAACGTACAATCCATCGGAATATGTGCCGATCCATATGTTCAAATCTCTATCTTGATAGATGACACTGGCGTCGGTAACCTGCGGAACCGCTTCAAAAACCTCACTTTTAAAATTAAACTTATGCGGAACCCTATTTATCGGAATCATCCATAAACCGCCCTGTCTATCGGTGTAAACTTTGCCCAAATTGCTATAATCGGGTTTTGTGATGTCCACAAAGGCGTAGGGATATACTGTAAAATGCTTTCCATCATAGCGGTTCAGACCATCTTGGGTCGCAATCCAAAGATATCCTATGCTGTCTTGAGCTATGGAGACGACACTATTTTGGGAGAGGCCCTCTTTCACCGACAACTGCCTGAAAGTTATTTGTGATTGGGAAAAAAGAAAATTTAAGGATATAAGCCAAACCGCAAAAATTGCCAGCCTCGTATCGTACGGCCTGAATCTATGGAATTTCATAACCGAATGGATTAATTGCACAACCACCACTATAAAACACCGGAAACAAAAAAGCCGGAAATCTGTCTTTCCGGCAAATCAAACTTGTGAATCTTATTATGATACCGCCAAACCGTACGACCCTTCCGATGTATCAAAATCGATCAGTGCCAGACTGGGTGCTGATTCAGGTAGTTCCCCCGAAACCTATAATCGAGCAAATCACCTTATGCCAACATGTTGGTTAGGTGTCCCAAAATGGTTTCATCGGACGGACAATAACATGCTCTATTTCATAACATGTCGCCTAGAGCCGTACCTTTTGGATTGGCAGTTTCATAAACTTGTAAGTTTGTTCCTTATAAGTGATTTTCTGGGTTTGTATTTGTTTACTTTTCAAAAATTTTCGGTATTCATACAACCGATTCGTCGGAATTTATTTTACTGCGGACAGTAAAAATACGCAATTTCTTTACAATGGCAGCTATTTATATTATAATTCTAGCCTGTAACTATATCAAATGTAGAATGTTACGGTATATTTGTTCTACTATTTTCCAATTTTTAGAAATACGTATTTACTTCCTTTTTTTGGCTACAAAATTTCCTGAGATATCGATGCTTCTTCCCTCAAAATTTCTCAAGGTCATTTTAAGGTTTCCGTGGAGGAATCCATCCGCCATATCAGTAATACGAAGCCTTCCATCTTCTGCAAAAAAAGGCTGTTCACCCAAAATTTTTATGTCGGCAAAACCAAAAACCCCTTCAACTTCGTTTGAAATACCTACAGATTTCGTATTCACCTTGTAATTTCCGAGCAATTCAGCCGTATCCAAAACACGCTTTGAAAGCACAAAGCCCATGTGGTGGTCAATGGTATCGTCTACCGAATCTAATTTCAATTCAAATCTTGTGACGTAGGTGTTGCCTGTCAAAGAATCGATGCTTTCGCTAAAGAAGATTTCTCCGCTGAAAACCCTATCAAGGGCACCGGTCGCCTTAAAAAGATAGTTTCCGTTTTCAACCAAAGGCACCGTTGTCGACTCATATGCTATATTCGTATTCGAAATAAGAAATAAGGGCAATAGCACCCAAAAACCTATTTTACCTGTCTTTACAATTAACTGTAACATGATGGCATATGTTTTGGTCATTTGTTCTTGGTATTCTCATTAGAAATCGGCAATGTTCGCTCAAACGCAATATCATCTTTGATTTCCTGCCTCATGGCAATATCGTCCACCACCTTAACTTCAACTTCCCGTCCTTTTTCCGTTATTACAGCGACTATCAAAGTCAATAACGATAACGTAAACATGATCAGACACTTTTTCATGACTATTGTTATTAGTTCTACCTTTTAGAAATTTGTTACAAAAACCATGGGGGAAACCAAACAATATATAAGTTATTCAGTGGTCTAAATTAAGACGGTCACAGCTATTGCCACCGCCCTTATGTATAAATGGTACGGTTTTCTGTATGAATGGTCGGCACCCGGCCAGTACTACTGTTTTATTGCGAGATACGCATGGCCCATATATAACACGAATACGGGATAAGCCCTCTAAAGCCGAAGAATATCGTTCCCTAACCCGCATAAGGCGGGCACTAATTTTCTGGACATCTAATTATTTTCAAGGATTTTTACCCCCCTTAGGAACCGAGAAAAAGAAAAACCGGATGGTAATGGTATATACATTATTCAAGTCACAGTTAAAAAAGGCAAGGTTTTGCGTCTTTTTCATCCTTTTATGCTCTTAAATTACCGGTCAATTCCATTTTTGTGGTTTTTCATACCACTTATACTTTAAACGCTTCCATCGGCACATCTTTTTTTTACAGATCGGCCTTTACCGTTAAATTTGATTAATTTACTCTTTAAAGTATAAACTTATGTTAGATGCCGTAATCGTAGACGACGAAATAAAGGCCTTACAAAGCCTTTCTTGGGAATTGACCAACTTCAGTGATGAAATAAAGGTCGATGCATCGTTTACCGACCCTTTCGAGGCCTTGACCTATCTGGAAAAGAATACGCCCGACTGTCTTTTTTTGGATATCGAGATGCCTACTATGGACGGGTTTCAGTTCATTCAGAAATTGACCAACAAGAATTTTCCGGTCGTTATCACTACGGCATATAACCAATATGCAATCAAGGCCCTAAAGAACGAGGCCATCGATTATCTCTTGAAACCTATCGATACCGACGACTTGAAAGATACAATCGTTAAAATACGAAAGTATAATTCTAGAAACTATACCGCAGAGCGATTGGAGAAAATACTGCTGAATTTCAACTCAAACGCCAAACACAAAAAGATTACATTCAATACCGATGGAAAGCTGGTATTTTTGGATAGTGATGAGATTCTATATGCCGAATCAGACGGAAACTATAGCACCATATTTTTGGCCGATGGCCATAAAATCGTACTGACCAAAAAGCTTAAGGAGGTCAACGAACTGTTGCCCGCCGACTCTTTTTTTCGCATTCACAATTCTTTCATCATCAACCTGAACAAAATCAAGGAGTTTTTGAAGACCGATGGCTATGTTATCTTAGAGTCAAACCACAAAATTCCTGTTTCCAGACAAAAGAAATCTGATTTTTTGGATATGTTATAGCACTTGATACCGTCCCGAATTATATATAACTCGCTTTCCCCCTCTACGTGTTTTTTGCATATAGTGCGATTTTTTACGTCTCTCCTTATTTTTCTTTTTGCGGCAGATGGCACTACCCAAGAGATTCCACAAGACTTCGAACGATTAGTCGACAGCCTGACCCAAGAGGGACCAAGAACGTATGCCGAGATAAATCCGGTGATGCGTAGGCATAAAAGCGATACGCTTTTGATGCGCTATTTCAGCGATTTTGCATTAGAAAAAAATTATATGCCCGGGCTGGCCTATGCCCTGAACGAGCTGGGTCGGGTCTATCGCAATACCTCGCAATACGACAAGGCCATCGCATTTCACGAAGAGGCGCTAGATCTTGCTGAAAAAATACGCAGTTTGGAGTTCAAGGTCGCAAGTCTTAACGACTTGGGCGTCGTATACCGAAGAACATCCTCCATCCGCGCCGCGATGGATTACAACCAGCAGGCCCTCGAGCTGGCCGAAACGGTTAAAAATCCATCGAATAGCTTAAAGAAAAGTATTAATGTGTCCTACAACTGTATTGGCCTTCTATACCTACTTTTGAAGCAATATGACGAAGCTATATTTTATTTTAAAAAATCTTTAAAACTCGAAGGCGAACTGGGCAATAAACGTGGCCTGGCCATAAATTACCAGAATATCGGCAAGTGTCTTGAACAAAAAGGCGAACTGGATCAGGCCCTTAAAAACTATCGTACTTCACTGGCCTATAACCAAGAAATCGACAACGATATGGGGCTTGTTATCTGTAATACGAGTATTGCGCAAGTCTATTTGAAGCAAAAGCTCGTTGAAGATGGCGCTAACTTTCTCGAAGCTATTTTGCCGAAAGCAAAAGAAATGGGCGACGGATTTCTCATCGCTCCAGTCTATATGAACCTAGGCTGGTCACAAATTTTAGATGAGCGACTTGAAGAGGCTGAAGTCAATCTACTGGAAAGCTTAAAAATAGCGGACAGTGTCAGTTTACGCGAAACCTCAGCTCGAACGAACCAGCTTCTGGCCCAACTCTATCAAAAAAAACAGGAATTTGAAAAGGCTTTGGATTATACCGTCAAGGCGAAGAAAATCGAAGAAGAAATTCTTAACGAGAATACGATTCGTTATGTAAACGATATCATCTATCGATACGATTCAGAAAAACAGAACGCCAAAATAAGTCAATACCAGACAGAGCTTCGCGCCCGTGATACCACACTGCTTATCAGTGGCATAGCTTTAGCCCTTCTTGCGGGAATTTTCTATATTCTATACCGACAGTACCAGCTCAAAAACGAAAAAAAACTACTAACCTTGGAGCAGAGCATGCTCCGCAGCCAAATGAACCCGCACTTTTTGTTCAATTCGTTGAATTCGATAAAGCTCTACATCATCAATAATGAACAGAAGAACGCAGTGCACTATCTCAATAAATTCTCAAAGTTGGTACGTAAAATTCTAGAGTCGTCATCGATGCGTGAAATACCGTTAGCCGAAGAGCTAGAAACCGTTGAGCTGTATATGAATATTGAAAACATCCGTTTTTCGAATGAAATTGATTTTCAAATCCGGTTAGATAACACCATCGATCCGCATACGATAAAGATTCCTTCATTGATTTTGCAGCCCTTTTTAGAGAACGCCCTATGGCACGGTCTTTCTTCGAAGGTCGGGGACAAAAAAATAGATTTACATATCTCAAAAGAGGGCGATGATTTTATCCATATTGCCATTGCCGACAATGGTATCGGAAGGGAGGCCGCCGAAAAAATCAAACGGAACAAAGTATTAAAACGAAAATCGGTAGGTATTGAAATCACAAAAGAGCGTCTTGCCAACTTTTCGAAAGACTTTCAGAATTCGTTCGATGTCGAAATCGTCGACTTATACGACTCGAATAAAAAGGCTATCGGCACTAAGTTCATATTGCATATTCCTACGGCCTAGTGACTGTTTCAAAATAATCTCTTGGTATGCTCAAGGGCTACCTGCTCCAGTTCGTTGAACCAATCAATACCAAACTTTCGAATCAGGGCTTCCTTTACGAACTTATAAATAGGTACCTTTAATTCTTCGCCCATGGCGCAGGCCGGATCGCAGATTTGCCATTTGTGATAATTTACGGCCGTAAGCTCGGTATACTCTCGAACCCGTACAGGATAAAGGTGGCAAGAAACCGGTTTTTTCCATTTTATGGCACCTCGGTTATAGGCTTCTTCGATACCGCATTTGGCAGTTCCGTTTTCTGAAAAAACGACATAGGCACATTCACTATCGTTGACCAAGGGAGTTTCCCATTCTCCGTCTTCACCCTTTACGAAAGCACCCTGCGAATCAATGGCCTGAATCCCCTCTTTTCTTAAAAATGGTTTTACCCTATCGTAGATGTCTACTAGAATTTCAGTCTCCTTATCCTCTAATGGTGCACCGGCATTTCCATCAATACAGCAAGCCCCTTTACATGCAGTTAAATTGCATACAAAGTCGTTCTCGATAATTTCTTCGGATATGATGGTTTTTCCTAGCTGGAACATCCTAATATTTTATGCGGTATTTGTTCATTGCAAAGATACTTTTTAAACGGTTTCTTTATCAGAAATTAATGGAATAAACCTATTAGAAATCCCCTTTTATAAACGTAGTTTTGCAAAAAAATCTGGGGATGGAATTCCATTTCAATTTTAGGGAAATTATTACGGCAACCATGGTGCTCTTTGCGGTCATCGATATTCTGGGCAGCGTTCCTATTATCATTGGGCTTCGCAAGAAGGTAGGGCATATCGAATCGGAAAAAGCTTCAATCGTTTCGGCGGTAATTATGGTAGCATTTTTATTCGTCGGCGAAGAAATTTTGAAGCTGATCGGCATCGATGTGTATTCTTTCGCAGTCGCAGGGGCCTTTATATTGTTCTTTTTGGCCATCGAAATGATTTTGGGCATCACCCTTTACAAGGAAGACGAGCCTGAAAGTGCCTCTATCGTACCCATTGCTTTTCCTTTGATTGCCGGTGCGGGAACATTGACCGCACTACTTTCGCTTCGGGCCGAATATCATGTCGAAAACATTATAGTTGCGATTGTCGCGAATACTATTTTTGTCTATCTTGTTTTAAAATCGTCAAGGCGCATCGAAAAGGTATTGGGCAAAAACGGACTCAACGTCATCAGAAAAGTCTTCGGGGTCATTTTATTGGCCATTGCAGTAAAACTTTTTACCGCGAATATCAATCAGTTGTTTTAAAGACCATTCTGAAATACTATCGGAAATCTTCTAAATGAAAAGCAATAAAAAACGAATCTTAGATAGCTAAAATATGAACAAAACACTAACTATAATCCTAATTGTTCTGGCACTGGCCCTGATTGCCTTTAATACGACTTTAATTGATTTTGAAAAGCCCTTTGAGGGCAAAAGTACGATTGCACTCATCGGTATCGTGGCATCACTTTGTGCCATTCTACTGCTATTGATTTTTCGTGCCAGCAAAAAAATTCAGCAGAAATTGAAAAAAGATTAAAAAGTATTTTGAAGATTAATTTAGGATAGTCTTTTAGTTTTTGCTTTCAATAGCCTCGGCCTCTCCCTGCTTTACCAAAGGATTGTCAAGCTTCAAAATCTCCTCTAGCATTGCATCTTCGGTACTTTTTATCTTTGCATGCACATTTGCTCCGAACAATTGTTCCGCTAAGGCTGCTTTAAGGTATATTTTAATGCTCTTCTCGTAATCGTAAAAATTCATTTTGAGACTACGTGAAATCGAATAATCAACGAACTTTTCAAACAGAATATCATCGACCTTAAAGTCTTTGATAAATTCCTCTTTACTGAACTCGCTGTACCGTTCTCGGTCACCATCTAAATGTTCAAAAATAAAATAGGAAAGCCAACCATAACTGTCCATGCTCTCAACGGCCTCTTCTTCATTCGTGCCAATGGGTACGAATACATCAGGAATGATACCACCTCCACCATAAACGACCTTGCCCTGAGGTGTGGTAAACTTTAAAGAATCGGCCACCTTTATACTATCGACGGAAACCAACTCACCACTGTGATAACGTTCAGTGAACTTTTTATAATAGTCCCTGTTTCCGTTCTTGTAGGTTTTCTGAATACTGCGGCCGGTAGGGGTATAATATCTTGACACGGTAAGACGCACTGCAGAACCATCGCCTAGTTCCATTTCGCGTTGTACCAATCCTTTTCCAAAAGAGCGGCGCCCAACGATGGTGCCGATATCATTATCTTGCAAGGCCCCTGCAATAATTTCACTGGCCGATGCCGAACGTTCGTTGATCAATACATAAATGGGTTTATCTTCGAAGTTTCCCTCTTCGGTGGCATAGATTTTATTGATTTTACCTTTTTTGTTCTTGGTAAAGAGAATCAACTTACCATCCTCTAAAAACTCGTCGGCCATTTGCTCGGCAACACCCAAATATCCTCCAGGATTATCACGTAAATCCAATGTGAGTTTTCTTGCCCCTTGTTTGCGAAGCTCGGCCAATGCTTTTTTAAACTCCTTGAAAGTAGATTCCGCGAAGCGATTTACCTTGATGTAGCCCATATCTTTGGTCAGCATATAATACGATTCTACGCTTTTCAGCGGTACTACATCACGCTTTACATTCACGGTAAATGTCTTATCTTCCTCTTTTCGATATATCTTCAGTTTTACCGAGCTTCCTTTTTTACCCTTTAATTTACGCACGATAGCATCACTGCCAAGATCTCTGCCATATAGGGTATCACTGTCGGCCATCAAAATACGGTCTCCGGCTTTTATCCCCTTTAGATAACTGGGGCCTTTAGGCACTGTTCTGATTACTGCTATCGTGTCTTTGTATGGATAAAAGTTGATGCCGATGCCTACAAAATCCCCCTTCATATTTTCTGAAACCCTGTCCATCTCGTTTTTAGGGATGTACACCGAATGAGGGTCTAGCTTTTCCAATATCTGGTTTACGGTTACATCAACGATACTATCGGTATCGATTTCATCTACATACTCATAATCGATGTAGTCGATAAGCCGGTTGAGCTTATCTTTTTTTGAATTCGTAGTAAACAATTTTTCTGGCGAATCGCTAAAATGAAGCTTGCCACCTACGAAAATACCCAAGGCAAGTGCTGCGGCAATAATGGTAGGCCAAATGTAACTATGTTTTCGTTTCATAAAATAAGGGGCTATTGGGCATCATTTCAGATGCTAAACCACAGTCTCGATTTCATTCATGTGCACCAAATCGATACCTGCACGCTTTAAAAATTGAAGTCCCGAATCGTCTTTGTATGCAGTCTGGTATACTACACGTTTTATGCCAGACTGGTGTATCAACTTACTGCATTCACGACAGGGCGATAGCGTAATATATAGGGTTGCACCTTCACATGATTGTGTCGACGAGGCGACCTTGCTTATGGCATTGGCCTCTGCGTGAAGTACATACCATTTTGTATACCCTTCTTCATCTTCACAAATATTCTCGAAGCCCGTTGGCGTGCCGTTATATCCATCGGAAATTATCATTCTATCCTTAACGATTATGGCACCGACCTGTTTACGCTCGCAGTATGAAAGTTTGCCCCATTCTTGCGCCATGCGCAGGTAGGCCTTATCGTACTTCGTCTGCTTCGAATCTCTCATTTACTATTACGCACCTTTTGCGGCAACTGCCATAAAAAGCTCGTTTGCCAAACCACTAAGATACCCGCTTTCGCAAAGCCCGACAATAATTAGGGGTTAATTTTAAGTGAAAATGGGAATTTTACAGCGAACAATACCATCTAAATCAGTTCGCTACAAAGGAAACGTACGAATGAGCATTGGTATTGTAATCAATCCCACAATTGCCGATGCGGCCAAGATATAATAGTCCTGTTTTACCCTGAAAAAAGAAACTACAAAGTAAGAAAAAGCTAATACGAGAAGAATAATTGTTATCTGGGCAATCTCGATTCCCAAAGCAAAACCAAAAAGAGGAGTCGCCTTATCGGGTTCTTGTGACAATATCATGTTGAAATAATTCGAGAAACCAAAACCATGTATCAGGCCGAAAAATGCCGCAGTCAAAGCTTGTAGATAGATGCCCAAAGAAAAGGTAAGGTTCTTTACAGTCATCTTATTAAAAAGCGCGGTCAAGAAAATGGTTACAGGAATCAAAAATTCAATCAGTTCTACATCCATATTTACAACACCATATGCAGACAGTGCCAAAGAAGTACAATGGGCCAAAGTAAAAAGGGTTGCCAAAAGTGTGGCCTGTTTCCATTTCTTAAGTGTAAACGGAATGGCTAAAGCGCATAAAAAAAGCATATGATCGTACGCAGAAAAGTCAAGCACATGATCCAAACCGAGCTTAATATAAAACCAAAAACCTTCCATTTGCCTTTATTTCTGAGGCAATATAAGATATATATTGATAAAATATCACTTTGGGATTCTTACGAACACTAATTTCAGAGGAAGTTTAGGTACAAAAAAATTAAAGTATGATACCCAGATTATGGTTTTCGAAAAAAGAAAAGTTCCAACCAAAATATTTGGGCCAATAGACTTAAATAGCGTTTAACTTTAGCATCTATGTAAAAGCAGCGTGTCCTTTATCTTTAAAGTTCTCTAAAACAAAAAGATATGAAAACAGAACACACTGCAAGCCCTAAGTTATTCATTGGAATCGATATCCACAAACGAAGTTGGAAGATCCATTGTTCGACCGATATTTCCGGAGGTAAGACTTTCTCGATGTCTCCTTCCCCTGAAGGCTTGAAAAAGTATGTAGACAAGTATTTTTCCAATCATGAAGTGAGCACAGCGTATGAAGCAGGTTGTTGCGGTTATCATGCGCATCGTTGTTTCGAGAGCTATGGTTGGTGTTCATTGGTAGTAAACCCTGCCGATGTTCACCGAAAGGGTAAGGAGAAGCATACCAAGACCGACAAGATAGATGCGCAACTCATTGCAAGGGAACTTAAAGATGGTCGATTGGACGGCATCCATGTTCCCGATATTAAGCGAGAGCAATTGCGTAGCCTTTTCCGTAGGCGTAACGACTTGGTCAAGGATTACCGTCGGATAAAGAGCCTTATAAAATCACAGTTGTTGTATTTCGGTGTAGAAGTACCGCAGCAGTTCGACAATAGCCATTGGAGCCATGGTTTCCGTCATTGGCTGGATGCTTTGGAATTCGAGTATTCCCCTGCCCGGGCGACCCTTGATAGCCGTATGCGGCAGTTCCGTTTCGTGGATCAGGACCTACGGGATGTTTCAACTCAATTGCGAAGGTTCTGTAAGACTTACTACAAGAAAGATTACAAGTTGCTCAGGACCATTCCCGGTATCGGCGGTATCGTTGCTTGTGGTATCCTTTGTGAACTTGGTGATCTAAGAAGATTCAGAAGCCTGAAACATTTATCGGGTTATGTAGGTCTTGCGCCCGGTATCCATCAAAGTGGTGATAATATGCGTACCACGGGTATGACACGAAGGGCGCACCGATTGATACGCAGTTATTTTATAGAGGCGTCATGGCAGGCGATACGTACCGACCCCGTGATGCAATCGTACTACAGAAGTCATCTAGGCAAGAACGTGAAGAAAGTCATCGTTAAAGTTGCCAGAAAGTTACTCAGCAGAACACTTGCGGTTATAAAGACCGAAGTACCCTATACGATAGGGGTCATTGAATAAAAGAAATAATATAAATACAATCATAACCAAGCTCACAAAGAAGTATTAAAGACCTGTACCACAAAACAACGCCGGTGACCGTCTAAGGACAGGATCACATCGTTTAGCTAGTGACCGGGTCTATTATAGCTTATAATCATACAGATGCAGGTGAACCCAAAACTGGAGTATCACATATAGGAGTGGGAGCAAGTTATATTAAAAGAAAAAAAGGTGGTTTAAAGTAAAAAAAGAAATATTAATTAACTTTAAGAACTGGACGGAGGCTTTTCATAGGAGGGCGTTGTTAAGCGATGAAAACAACCTTGGCTATTTGTTGAAGGATTAGAGACCGCGTTCCGATTGAATTTCTTCGTAAGCCTTCTGTACCTGCTTAAACTTTTCTTCGGCTCCCTTTTTGATTGCTTCGTTTTCGGTGTTCACACGATCCGGGTGGTATTTCTTGGCCATAGTGCGATAGGCCTTTTTTACTGCATCGTCCGTAGCCGATTTTTCGATTTCCAAAATTTTATATGCATTATCGGTCGATTTGATGAACATCGCCTTGATGCTTTCAAAGTCGCGAAGAGCTACTCTCAAATAACCAGCTATCTCCCTTATCTTCAAAACCTCGGAATCACTTACCGATCCGTCGGCCTTCGCAATACCGAATAGAAAGTGCAACAGCTGCAAACGAACCTCATAGCGCGTACGCTGATTTAAAAAAGCACAAATTCGCTGTGCGGATATTTCGTGCTTTTTATTGATTTCGTTGAAAGTTCTGAAGATGGCGTTGGCCTTTTCCTTTCCGTAGGTGCTTACAAAATATTGGCGCACATAATCTAATTCCCGTTGGCTTACGGTACCATCGGCCTTGATTACGATAGAACTTAAAGACAGTAAATGCAGCTCAAAATCGGAAGGCGACACGCTTTGACGGGTAAAATCACTAAAAACGGTCCTTGCGCCACTTCCGCTACTTGTTTGGCTATCGATAAGACTTCCCAAAAGAAAACCTAAAATTGCACCGGGAAACCGAAATAGGTAGTATCCTGCGATGGCCGCAAACCATTTAATCATGCTGTTAGTGAATTTTGGTAAAGATAAGCCCCCTCCAACTCCCCCACAAGGGGAGAGCTATTTTCATACTTACCTAAACTTAATTCGTGAGGTCCTTTCTCTTAACTCTATTTTCTTTTTTCTTTGTTTCAGAACGAAACGTTAAGTTAGCCGGTAAAAAACGACAAATTGCGTATCTTTATCCATTAAAATAAAATATAGAAATATGTATCCCGCAGAATTGGTAAAACCTATGAGAGACGACTTGGCTTCGGCCGGGTTTGAAGAATTATACACGGCCGACGCGGTCGAGAACGCAATCAATAAAGAAGGAACGACCTTGGTAGTTGTCAACTCCGTGTGTGGTTGCGCAGCTGCAAATGCCAGACCCGCAGCCAAGTTAAGCTTAGCGAATGCAAAAAAACCTGACCATACGGTAACCGTTTTTGCCGGGGTCGATGTAGAAGCCGTGAATGCCGCAAGAAACTTAATGGTTCCGTTTCCCCCATCATCACCAAGTATGGCCTTGTTCAAAGATGGTGAGTTGGTACATATGATCGAGCGTCATCATATTGAGGGCAGACCGGCCGAGCTGATTGCGGAAAATTTGACGGAGGCCTATAACGAGTTTTGTTAAATCCCCTCCCTAGCCCTCCCCTGAAAGGAGGCAATACTTTTCAGTTGCTTAAAGCAGCTATTAGTTATATTAGGTTTGGGCTAATACCTCTTGGAAATTTGGTAAAGGCGGTCTGACTGCGTGGTTTCCGTTCAAATAAAACATACCCGTACTGATTTTAAACTGCCAGGGAACAATAAAAAGTAAGTCATAAACCGCCTAGTTATGGGCGGTTTTTTACTTTTGCAGCATGCAAAAACTATTGGCATATCCGCTCACCATACTCTATCTGTTTTTTTTCGGATTGTGTCTTTTAATTTTTCACCCCGTACAGTGGATCTGTTTCAACTGGTTCGGATATGGTCCGCACAGGGCAAGTGTGGCCCTTTTGAACCTAAGTCTGATGCGCTGTACGCATGTCTTGGGCACGACCTATGAATTCGATAACCCCCATCACATACCTACCGATCAACCTTTGATTATCGTGCCGAACCATCAGAGTATGCACGATATTCCGCCCATCATTTGGTTCATGCGCAAACACCATCCTAAGTTCGTTAGCAAAAAAGAATTGGGCAGGGGCATTCCGAGCGTATCCTATAATTTGAGACACGGTGGCTCTGTACTGATCGATAGAAACGATAGCAAACAAGCCTTACAGGAAATTGCGAAGCTGGGCAAGTACATCGAAGCCCACAATCGCAGTGCGGTTATCTTTCCAGAAGGTACCCGAAGTCGAACGGGCCATCCGAAGCCGTTTAAAGCTACTGGGCTGAAACTATTGATGAAGCATGCCCCATCGGCATTGGTCGTACCTATAAGTATCGATAATTCTTGGAAAATGTTACGCTATGGAAAATTTCCCAACGGCCTCGGAAACCGCATTACTTTCACAGTTCATGAGCCCATTGAAATCGAAGACAATCTCGATATAGTTTTGGCGAAGGCCGAAAAAGCAGTGGTCTCGGTCCTAACCTCTTTTCAAACTTCAAAATGACAGACTCAGAAATTGTTGAACAGGCTATAGCCTTTGTAAAGGAAACCTTGCAGGGAGCCGAAGGAGGTCACGACTGGTTTCATATTCAGCGGGTATTCAAAAACACCTTACTGATTGCGAAAGACGAAAAGGTAGATGTTCTCGTCGTTAGCCTTGCCGCCCTACTTCACGATATCGCCGATGCTAAATTCAACGACGGTAACGAGACAATAGGCCCTAAACTGGCGGAAGATTTTTTAGGCGCACTCCAAGTGAAAAAGAAGATTATTACCCATGTATCTAAGATCATAAAAAACATCTCCTTTAAAAATAGTCTCGCCAAAAAAAGGGGACGGCCATTCAATTCTAAAGAACTTCAGGTCGTACGCGATGCCGACCGCTTAGATGCCATGGGCGCCATCGGTGTAGCCCGGGCGTTCAATTACGGTGGATTTAAAAACAGGGAACTCTACAACCCTGAAATCGCACCTAATCTTAAAATGACCAAGGAGGAGTATAAAAAATCGACCGCACCTACTATAAATCATTTTTACGAAAAACTACTGTTACTAAAAGACAAGATGCATACCGAAACGGGAAGAAAACTGGCCGAGGAGCGACATCAGTTTATGCTTACCTATTTAAAACAATTTTACAAAGAGTGGGATCCTTTGGCCCCGGCGAAGGGAAGTGCGGTCGATGGGGTTTAACATTTTGGGCAACACTTTTACCTGGATTTTTAAGTCTTAATTTAAGACTGTTCGGGTGGCACCCTGAGCGCAGTCGAAAGACTTAGGAAGACATATGCCCTTGGACTGCGCTTGGGGTGACATTAGCCCAGAATGACATATGAATAGCTAAAACGAATACCCGGCAAAAATCTGAAATACGTTGTTCTGGCTTTTTAAATCATTAAAATCTTCCCCATTAATATTAGCTATACCTTTATTGTAGCGCAGTCCAAAAAAGATATTTTCGTTTAGTCTGTAACTGGCTCCGATAGCAATCCCTACATCCAATTTCTTAAATCGGTCATCATCATCTTCGTTGCTCGCAATCAAAAAACCAACAAGGGGACCGGCCTCGGCACTGAGCCCCTTAATGATATAATATTTACCCATCACCGGTACATTGATGTAGTCAAGTTTCAAATTACTGTCGCCCGTGCCAAAATCCCAACTTGAGCCTTGCGATGAATACAAAAGTTCGGGCTGCACGGCTATTTTATCTGAAAACGGAATTTCTACCACACCCCCCAAATGAAAGCTTACTTTTGAGGTAAGGCCGCCCAAACCGGTATAGGTGTTACCACCTATGGAAGCAACATTAATTCCGCCCTTGACGCCAAAGCCGAAATCTTGCGCAGTTAGTTGCCATACTGTTAAAAACAAGGTAAAGACAAGTACTATTTTTTTCATAATCTTAAAGTTTTGATTTTTTATGTTTCGGTCATTGGTTCCACGGAAGGGAAAAGGTCAACATTTGTAAACACATTTTTTAGAATGGAGGGATATCTAGGTTGCTGGGATTCTGTTTGCGTGAGTACGTTTGTGGGTCAATCCCTCCGGTCTGCTAAAAGCGGCCCACCTCCCTTGATTTCAAGGGAGGAGCTTTTGGAACATTGCGACAAGGTTTGGTATGAAGTAGCAACACGATAATCGTGTTCCGGTTCGACAGCTTGCTTCGCCATATTTGTCTTTGCCAAATATGGCTGCAATGACGTTTTAAAACAACCGCATTTGCCCATCTTTATATTGCTCATGCAAATCATGGTTGAGGGGCGGGAAAGTCTTTCCCTTGAAATAGGTATGCTTGGCCAAGCGCACCAAATTATGTATTTGAGTGGCAATCTTACCCTCACCACGGCTACGGATACCAAACCGGCTATCGTTCAAGGTTCCGCCGTGGCAGGCCTCTATTTGATGTAATACCTTATCTGCCCTATCCGGCAGGGTCTTCTTAATCCAATCGGTAAAAATCTGGCCGATGGCACCGTTGAGACGCACCACGGTAAACGCAAAAGATTGCGCCCCGTTATCGGAAACCGCCTTGGCCAAGTTCATAATCTCATGGCTATTGATGCCTGGAATAATCGGTGCCAGCATTGCATTTACCGGAATGCCGTTCTCGGAAAGAATTCTGATGGTTTCCAGTCGTTTTTTTATTGTGGCCGTTCGCGGCTCAAGAATGCGTCGGGTATCCTCTGACAATGAAGTAACGGAAACATTTACACCGACCAGTCGGTCTTTAGCCAATTGCTTTAAAAGATCAAGGTCACGAAGTATTAGGGCATTCTTAGTAATCATTCCAACCGGATGTCTGAACTTCAAGAAAACTTCAAGACAGGCCCTGGTAATACCAAACTTCTTTTCGGCAGGCTGGTAACAATCGGTGTTTCCGGAAAGCACTATGGTATTCGCTTCCCATCGTTTACTTTTTAACTTGGCCGCCAAGAGTTCGGGAGCGGCTTTTTTAACCAATATTTTCCGTTCAAAATCAAGGCCCGCGCTATAGCCCCAAAACTCGTGGGTATTTCTTGCGTAGCAATAGATGCAACCGTGTTCGCAACCCTGATAGGGATTCATGGAGTACATCATGCCCACATCGGGGCTCGTCACTTTATTCACAATCGTTTTGGGGAAAATGGGAATGTACTGTGTTCTGTTTTTATCGGCCTCCTCGCCTTCAATACGGCAGAATTCGAGAAAATCGTCTCTAGTTTCGTAAACGTGTTCTAAAAACTTATTAGGCACGTTTTGCTGGGCGCCACGCCCTTTGATATAATCTTGGGATTTCAATATATAGGATTTATTCCAAATTTATGGAATATTTCCTATAATCGAAGATGCCATATGTTAATCTTGTCGTCTTCCTGAAGTGAAAGGGAAAATAGGATATCTATTGTTCCGTAGAAATGAAAAGCCGGCTCTTTCCAATCAAATAAAGTACTAATTTGTACCATCGGGCATGGAGCTCATGTAGAGATTCCCGAATATCCGTTTTTAAAAAACTATGCGAGGAAAAACGAAATACGCTGAAAAATAGGCATGGCCGACCAAAACTTTTTATCTAAAACTATGAGAACAATGAAACCGGGAAAAACCATTTTACTTTTTGGTGCACTGCTATTGGGGATAGCGATGCTTACAGGGCAAGAAAGCAATACCATCACCCAAGGCCCAATGTTAGGGCATGTAACCCATAGTTCCGTTAGGGTATGGGGCAGAACCCTTGTGCCCGGTCAATTTCAGGTCGTTTATTCAAAAAAAGATGGGGGTAACGTACAAACCGTGACTGTGCCGACCACTATCGAAAATGACAATACGGCTTGGGTCACCCTTCAAAATCTAGAGCCTGACACCAAGTATAGCTACCATTTGGTTAGCGACGGTACGAAAAGTGCAGCGGGCAGTTTTAGAACACTTCCCGCTTCGGCGCATTATATCGATGCCGAACATAACCCAAAGGGCCTGTTCAACTTTAGGTTTGAGTATGGCTCTTGTGCGAACCAAAATCCTGAAGACGGTATTGGGCCAAGTTTGCCCACCTATACTACGATGCTGGAAAAATTGAAAGACAATATCAATTTTGCCGTAATGAACGGGGATTGGCTCTATGAGGAAAAACGTGCTTATAAACCTTCAGAATGGCGAAAGCAGCAAAAAATCACGGATAAAGAGCAACCGAAAATCGTTACCTATGCCCCCACCATTGTCGGCATGTGGGAAAACTACAAATCGTATCTGAACAGGGCCGGAAACCTAGCGGCGTGGCACCGCAATATGCCCTCGTATTTTACCTTCGACGACCACGAATTGGTCAACGACCTGTGGGGCGCAGGAACCGCGGGCAGACGTGACCGAAGAACCGTTTTTCGTGATATCGGCACCGCCGCTTTTTATGATTATTTGGGATGGGCCAACCCCGTAGACTTTACCCAAGATATCTATTTTGGCGAGGCAAGGTTTAAAAAAGGGTCTCCTATCCTGACCGATAAAAACGCCGATTTCACAAAGTTGAATTTCTCCCAAACCGCCAATTTACACGTACACTGGGGCACCCCGGATGCAGGGGTCGACGATATCAGTTTAGATTCCCTCAATAACGGAAATGCGAATGCTATGGTCTATGACGTCGTCGAGGTATTGGCCAAGAATAAATTAAGGGTTTCGCCCCCGGCCTTGGCCAACGGAACCGGCAATTATTCCATCGGCAGAAAATCGTATTCCAAGTTTACCGTAGGTAATTGTGATTTCTTTTTATTGGATACCCGTACCCATCGCGAGTGGCACGATACCCAAAATAGAAACAAGCCCGGTCTGACCATTTTGGGCAAGGACCAGCGCGAATGGTTAAAAGCGGAAATGGCCAAAAGCAAAGCCGATTTCTTTTTCCTCTTTTCTTCGGTGCCCTTTATGATTCCACATGTCGGGGCAGGCGGGTATGAAATGGCCAGTAACAAAGATGAATCTTGGACAGTCTTTCTAGATGAACGTGAAAAACTGATATCCTTTTGGGAAACTTTAGACAAACCCGTTTTGGTATTAACGGGCGACCTGCACAACAGTTTTGCCGTTAAGATTACCGATCATATTTGGGAATTCTGTTCGGGGCCACATAATTCGGTCAACCATAGAATATCCGACGAGGGTAATAGACCAAAATCAGGGCTTTTTAAATTTGATGAGCGCGAGGTAGATATCCGCTGGTCAAGTTTCGTTTTGGACGATATTCCGAGGTCGCAGCGTATGTATCCGCATTATTGTGTGGTACAGGTCAACAATGTGTTCAATAACCCAAAACGGTTGGGTGGCGAGCGTTGGGTGGCTTACGAACACCCGCAAGTTATTTTTCAATATTTTGATGGTAGAACGGGCGAATTCCGTTACTCCGAGACCCTATCTACCAAACGAAAAAAATAAGTGCTTTTCAGAAAAGACCGGCCTTTGAAAATCGTTGTTTCAATTGACTTTTTTGGCAACTATCTATTGTTGCTAACTTTACCTTATAAATTTGAGGGTAAAAAAAGCTAACAATGGCACGATAGTCGAGTAAGGAATTGATTTAGTTCGGCATATGAAATACGTATAGATCATTAATGATTCATACTCGTACGTCGCAAGCTACAAACTCAAAACAACCAACTTAAAAATTTCTTTTGAAAGACCTATTCAAGATAAAGCCAGTATTAAGCTTTATTCTTCTCACATTTGTTATCACATACACTTTCTGGTTTTTACCCGTTATTTTTTCGATACCTAAAGATTTAGGGTTTGCTTCTTTCCTCATTGGTTGCTGCGGACCACTAGTTGCTGGTTATGCTATCACAGTTATTAATTCTGATGAAAAATTTCAAGTAAAATCTAAACCTATTTTTTTTGTTGTGTTCATAGTATCCGCTATTGTATTGTTTTTACGAATTTATTTTGTTGACAAAGGAATGGAAGACGCAAATGGAAGATTACCCACTATCAATGAAATTAGTGCTTTGGGCTATATAGTGTCTGTAATACCTCTTTTTATTTTAGGTGCACATGCAAGTAATGCGACAAATAAAAAACTAAAAGAGAACTACCTAACTTCCTTTATCTACAAGAACAACAAATTGAAGTGGTATCTAATCGGAGTTTTTCTATTTATTGTATTAAGCCTTTTAAGTTATTTTATTGGTAGTATGGCAAGCGTGAATGTTACTGATTTCATTATTAAACCTGAGCTTATTTCGTTCATTGGATTTTTTAGCCATATTCTCCTTTGGGGTGGAAATGAAGAGTTTGGTTGGAGAGGGTTTTTACAAAAAGAAATGCAGAAAAAATACAATCCTTTGATAACCGCTGTAGTAATTATAATCTTGTGGAGATTTTGGCATTTGCCACTACATTACAATGGAATCTACTCGACAGGAGGAATTATTGACTTACTGCCTGGTTTCATTTGGACTATACCGTTAGCATTTATATTCTCTTGGCTATATAACAAATCATCGTATTCTATTCTTGCTGTCATTTTGTTGCACGCTATGCTCAATAATGTTGATGAGGCATTCGGTAGTTCTAAAACAATTCTTGCAGCTAGTGTTTGGTTGTTTGCTGTTTTCTGCATACTAAATGATAAAATGTGGAAGAAAAAGTCTTATCATTTAGTCTATGAAAAAAAATGAAAACGGGGTAAAGCTAGCAGCTGACAAAACCCATAAAAGCTATGGGTTTCGGGCTTAATCGCAGGGGTTACGTATTTTAACGATGACCGTAAAATCCAAAAGATTTTGCTAAGGGCAGAAAATATAGATCAAAACAAAAAAATCTTGCCAAATTCTGGGTCGGAAGGTTGGCGCTTGCAACCCCCACTAGGCATAGATAATCCACTAGCAACAATATCAAAAATTTGTAATTGATTCAATTTTGGTGTAAATTAGCACCAAAATATACTAAATGGCACGACAGAGCATATCTTTTACAAAACCAAATGATGAGTGGTTAAAATCTCAGGTGGACAAACAGGAATACTCAAGTAAGAGCGAACTTGTAAATGATTTAATAAGGCAAGCCAGAAGTCAGCAAGTCCAAATTGACTGGATTAAGGCTAAATTGGAGAAAGCCGAAAATAGTGGATTTACAAACGACACAAAATCTGAAATCCTGAAGCAATCCAAAGCTAAGCTTAATGGCTAAATACAGATTAAGCAACTCCGCTAAAGAAGACCTAATACGGATTCATCAATATGGGGTCAAAAAATTTGGAATAGCCCAAGCGGACAAATATTTCAATTCATTTTTTAAATACTTTGATATAATTGCCCAAAGACCGTTTTCGTTCGAATCAGTAGATTTTATTAAAATTGGATATCGAAGGTGTGTTTGCGGTTCGGATAGTATATACTACAGAATAAGTGAAGATACCGTTGAAATAATGGCCATTATAGGTAGGCAGGACTTAAGTAATGTTGTTTAGCCTAGGAAAAATACGGTTAAGAACAAAAACTGAAATTCATTACTTGCAGATTTCCTAAACGGAAATTAGCGTAAAAAAGTTATCTCTGCCGGCAGGTTTGGGTTTGGTTTGATTGTTCTTCGGACGAATCACAGCAACGAACCTTAGCAGAAGACAGTTGAAATTCATTAAACCCTTTAAAATCAAAAAACTTAGTTGCTTAATGAAAAAATCTATTTTTATCATCTTGATTTGTATGTTAGTGTTTTCCTGTACAAAAAAATCGGAGGAAACCTATTCTTATACCTTCCAAGAAAATGCGCAACTAACTATTGAGCCATATTACGAAGGAAGCTACATGAAAAGTGGCAAAGTGACCCAAGGAAACAATTTAGTATTTACCTATGAATACGAGGCTGAAGATGAGATAAATATAGCGGATGATGAATATGCTGAAGTAATTCAATTTGAAATCGAACCTACTTTAACAGCATTTAGTTACTCGGATAACGAACTTGATGAAATTAAAGCAGTTTATTCTGAATACTGTTTTTGTGCTTTTTTTGATGAAGAAAAAAACACTTCACCACAAGGAACTATTAGCGGGAAAAAAATATCAGAAACGCAGTGGGATATTGCGATTGACGTAACCTTCTATGCAGATAACCAAAAGAATATTTCTAATACTTTTAGGCTGAAAAAATAAAGTATGGCAACCATCAATACGTATTTAAACTTTATGGGCAACACTGAAAAAGCATTTAATTTTTACAAATCAGTATTTGGTGGTGAATTCGTTGGTGGAGTAAGACGCTTTGGTGATATGCCCGATAATGAATCAATGTCGGAAGAAGACAAGCGAAAAGTAATGCACGTTGGTTTACCAATAGGGCCCGGGAATTTCCTTATGGGGACAGATGCACTTGAGTCAACGGGGCAATCGCTAACATTTGGAAATAATTATTACATATCCATTAGTCCAGAGAGTAAAGAAGAAGCTACTAAATTATTTAATGGGCTTTCATCAGGAGGAACGATAACAGCGCCACTAGAGCATACATTTTGGGGGGCATACTTTGGTACATTTACGGATAAATTCGGAGTGCATTGGATGGTAAATTATCTGAAACAATAAATTGAAAAACAAAGCACGACAAAACCCATTATTAACAGCTATGGATTTTCATCACGGAAAATCTTTCTCAGTAAGCAATGACTTCCGAGCATCGTTGAAAACATCCTACGGCCTTTTCCGCAATTAATAATGGCTGAACCGCTAGTCGCAATTTTGACTCCGTCTAGAATAATCCGCAAAACATGAGAATCTATAAACTTATTCTTCTTATTTCGCTGCTTTCCGCGTTTAAGGTGGCAAGTGCAACTTTTCCTAATATTGAAACATTATCCGGTGAGTCTTATGATACATTAAATCTTAGAAAGGGAGTTTACACGCACTCCTCTTTTCAGAGTAAAAGCAGGGGCAATGTAGATTTCAATGTCTATCTTCCTCCGAACTGGTCCAAAAACAATTCTTCAAAATATCCGTTAATTTTATTACTACATGGTCAAAATGGAAGCGAATATTCATTCACTAATGCCATTCCTGCAGACAGTCTGAATTATTGGATCAAAACTGAATCGATACCAGAAATAGTTGTAATTGCATTAAGAGGGGGTGATGATACGAGTAGCATGCAATGGTATAGTGACGCTAACGAAAAGATGGTTACGAGCAATGAGGTCGGCGAATTGAGGAAATATTGCAATAAAAATTTCAAAACGTCTATGGAAAATTCTCAAATTTCCATAATGGGTCATTCCAGAGGAGCCGCGGGTGCACTTAATTTCGCTGTAAATTTTCCCACTAAATTTTCTTCGGCTGTTTCTCTTGCCTTTGTTAGTGACTATATCATTGAAGATTTTAAACGATCTATTGATAAAAACCAAGAAAAGATAATTAGCAGTGGAATCAAGATTCAGATGTACATTGGTAATAAGGATAGGTTTGTTCTTAAAGGCAATAGAAGAGGTAGTTGGGTAATTAGCTCTTATTTAAAGGAAAAAGGCATTGCAAACGAGTTAATAGCATTTGAAGGAAAAACCCATGACATATGTGAGCTATTTGAATCTCCCAACACTTTGGATTATTTTAAGTTCTGCACCAAAATGTGGAAAAACAACAGCGACTAATACAACCTACAAACAATACGGGCTTCGGGCTTGAACGAAAAGTTTGTGTATTTTATGATGTCCGCAAAATCTTTAGGATTTTGCTTTAAACAAAAAAAGGAAATAACCATAAGATTTCGCTATGTGCTTGGCGGAAAGCAAACGCCGGTTTGCTACCGTACTGTTCATAGCTTAACCGTCGGAATCAACTAAGAAAACTGAATTGAAAATTAGAGAAACACATAGAAATGATTATACCATTTCGACTGACAAGGATAAATTGGATATTTTGAGCATTCACAAATTCCTTGCAAACAAAACTGATTGGGCTAACGGAATTCCAATCAATACTTTGAAAACATCAATTGAAAACTCTTTGAATTTTGGACTTTATTACGAAAGCAAACAAATTGGCTTTGCTAGAATAATTTCTGACTATTCGACTATTGCCTATTTAGGAGATGTTTATGTTCTAAAGGAATATAGAGGAAAGGGATTAAGCAAATGGCTGATAAGTGAAATAATGGAACACCCTAATCTTCAAGGATTAAGACGCTGGATTTTACTAACTGATACAGCTGACTGGCTTTATGAAAAATTTGGATTTACTGAAATACCTAATCCTGAATTTTATATGGAGAAACATAACCCGAATGTATATAACGGAATAAACAAAAACTAATGCCAACAATGGTAACCGTGTGGCATAAGTTCCTATTCAGTAAAAAAAAGAACTTGTTATAGGCTCCTTTGAGAGGTTTTTTCTCGCCCTATCAGTACTTTAATGTCAGTTTTTCGATTTCTTCAAAAGGCCAAGAACAGGTCTGCTGCAATACTTTTCGCAAAGGCCCTGAAAGCAAGCTGCCTCAAACCACTTTTCGAACGTTAACTTGTGATTTTCACGTACTCCCCAAGGTTGTAGGCGATTGCCGATAGGCGCATGCATTTGTTGTCCTGCATTCGACCGATGGTATTTATCTTGCGTAGGCAAAAACATTTTGTTTAATTTACCGCTGTACGAAAAGAGATACCCTTTCAAGCTAAATACCGATTCATTCAAAATCAAACAAAAATGAAAGTTACGGCCGAAAAAAATGAAAAGGTTGCTAATATGGTATTTGCATCCATTTATCCGCTTTACCTGAATAGATTGGAGAAAAATGGAAGAACAAAAGAAGAACTCGACCAAGTAATTAAGTGGTTTACAGGTTTTGATCATGATGCTTTACAAGCGCTCATTGATGAGAAAGCAACGTTTAGAACATTTTTTCAAAAGGCTAAAATAAATACAAACGCACACTTGATCAAAGGAGTCGTTTGTGGTTATCGAATCGAAGAAATAGCCGATGAATTTGAATTATATAAACAATGTAGACGTATGGAAAAACTGATCGATGAATTGGCGAGAGGTCGTAAAATGGAGAAAATTCTGCGTGAGAAAAAGAAGTAGACTAGTGCCGACAAAACCTAAGCTGTGTTTCAACGCAGACTGGCGGCGTCGTTATGAATAATGCCAAAACAAATTAGAATTTGATATTTATTTTCAAACGAACACCTTACACTTATAGGTTTAAAAAGCAATTGTTAGTTGGAGCTATATTAGGGGGAATAGTAACCTTTATAATGATTTTTCTTCAACCCTTTGGCACCTATAGTTATGAGTCGAACCATAAGTATTTAATATTTCTTGGTTTCGGCCTGGTTATCTTTATAATGTATTTGCTTTGGGCCAGGATCGAGAATTTATGGTACGATTCTAAAAGCAAAAAGTGGGAAATCAGATATGAAATTGTTTCTTTCCTTCTTTTCATTCTCATTTCTAGCATACCGATTCATTTTTATAACCAGGTCTTCTTAAATGACTTTTTCAGTTCTAAATTTGATGGTTATGAATATTTGAAACATGGGCTATGGTTCTTTCAACACTCCATAGTACCCATTATGTTGATTCTTTTTCCTTTTTATATTTATTTAAGAAATAGATTCGGGGAATTAATTACCCCAGATTCTTTAAATGCAATTGACATCTTTGGCATTAATAAGGATGAAAAATTGACCATTCAAAAAGAAGCGTTATTATTTGTTAAAGCATCTGAAAATTATGTGAATATTTATTTCACAAAGAACAACATCGTACAGTATAAAACATTTAGAAATACCTTAAGCGCAATTCATACCCAAGCGCCGTTTCTTCAAAAATCCCATCGCTCTTATTTGGTAAATGTTTCGTCGATCAAAAAAATAAACGGGAATTCACAGAATGCCAAAATAGCGTTTCATAGTGACGGTTTAGACATTCCTCTATCAAAATCATACTATAAAAACATAAAATCAACATTAGCAACCCGGCCCGGAAATTAGTAGTTCAGCCTAAAAACTAATGTTTCGTCACTATAAATATCCTCTAATCACTATTTTTTTTGTCTTTGTTTTTTTCTGATTCCCTTTGATGGATCGAAGTCATTAAAAACAAAAAGATGAAAAAAATTCAAGCTAAAAGTTTCGTTTTATTTGCCACACTGCTATTTGTCGTCTTGACAGGTTGTAAACTCTCGCATAAATACAACGTACATCAAGAAATAGAAAAACAGACAGATGAAATTTTCGGCAATTTAATTCAAGTGAGAAGAGATTTTCACCAGTATCCGGAGTTGGCCGAAAATGAAAAAAGAACTTCTAAAATTATTGCTGAATATTTATCGAATTTAGGGTTAGAAGTTAAAACAGGGGTTGCAGGTTATGGGGTCATTGGAATTCTGAAGGGCGGAACAAAAGGAAAAAATATAGCATGGAGAGCAGATATGGATGCGCTACCCTATGATCTTCCTGACGAAGTTTCGTATAAATCGAAAAACAAAGGAATACAACATGGCTGTGGTCACGATGTTCATATGGCCATTGGACTTGGAATAGCTGAAGTATTGGCCAAATACAAAGAATTCGTTAAGGGTACGGTATATTTTATATTTCAACCTGAAGAAGAAACTTTTGTCGGTGCAAAAAATATTGTTAACGGCGAGAGTTATTCTGAAATGAATTTAGATGAAATATATGCCTTACACGTAACTAATTTGCCAGTGGGGCAAATAATGGTCAGACCCAACGAGTTATATGCCTATCAAAAAATAATAAAGCTAAAATTCAATAACCAATTTTCAAAAGAAGATGCAGGTTTACTGTACAGTAAAATAAGAAGTAAAACGATTCGACGAAAAGATTCCACAAGCCCTTGGAAAATTTCGGAGGCGTTCGATACTAAAGTTGGCTTAAGGAATCCCAATACATTTTTCAACGACTACTTTTTTCTACAAGAAAATTTTTCAATTGACGAAGCGAACGAAGAACTTGCCATAATAACCGAAGGCTACGAAACCAACAGGTCGAATTTATCCGGTATTTTACCCAAAATTGAGCGGATAATTCGTCAATCAAAACACGGCGACAAGTTCATTTCGGCCTCCTACATACAAGAAAATCCAACAGTGTTGAATCATCGATCATTAACGAACAATGCAATCAACACTTTGACCGATATTTATGGCAGTAACGCTGTTGTGAAGAGTCACGGACAAATACCATATTTCAATGATGACTTCATTTATTTTCAACAAAAAACACCTGGCGTATATTTTCTATTGGGCGGTTCAAATGCTGCAAAAGAAATTAGTGCCATGAATCACACACCAAATTTTGGAGTTGACGAAGAATGTATAAAAATTGGAGTAAAATCTTTTGCATCATTGATTTTGGAAAGAACTGATAATGAATAAAGCTCCATGAAAATCAACGTAAATAAAGAATAGCAGTTTAATGGTAGATTATTGCGAGAAATACACTAACCGTTCGAAGCTAAATTTTCAAAAATCATCGATATCTCTTAAAATCCGAGTTCGATTAAATTTTTTTACTACGACGGTCAAATCGTCGATATTTAATCAACTGTCAGGTCGAGCGCAGTCGAAACCTTCAATAATCGTATGCCTAAAATACCTTTCGACTGCGCTCAAGGGGGACATTGTGCCATTTCTTAAGCATACAATACTGTAATTCAGCAATTTGACAATTGAACTCAGGTTTAAAACAATCTTCTAATACTTATCTTCAAATGTTTCCCAGTTCGTTACAATTTCATTGACAACTTTGCTACCTACAATAAACGCCGCCTCAATAGATGGGATAAAGGCGGTATAACCACTACCTGCCAATTTCTCTCCGCTAAGGCTTTCCGCAGCCGAAACTCCCTCGTATTGCATCGTGTAATTGCTAGCCGTACGCAATACCATGACCCGGTCTATGGCAACCTTGCCCGCTTTCGATAAAAAGCTAAGCGATTGCAAGGTTCCCGTTTCTTCCATTGCCGAAGTGACAAAGTTCGCCTGCCCTTCCGACCAGTAGTCGACCCAATCATTGGCCCATTTGTTCATCAATTCTCCATGCCAATACGTCTGCGCGGCCAGTTGGGCACCTTTTAACACTTGGGGCGGACTCTGTGCATTGGGATACCCTTTGTAGAGCGCCCTGAAATTGGCAAGTATTTCGGAATCCTGCAGTTGCACATCTTTGGTAAAATTGTAGGCCCAATCGACTAAACTGCCATTGAGTCGATATACCACGCCTTCATTATCTTCTTGCATCGGCAGCTCGTAGGGTTTGCTTTTTCTCAGCGGAATATACCCGGTTTCCCAAGCTCTGGGGACTTCCCTCGTATCGATTTCATGGGCCAGATCCCCGTCAATAAGCCATTCCGCCCAAATGGCCGAACCTACCGAAGCATCTTCGGGGTCAACGCCTGAAATTCCGGCAATCAACCAATAGGCCTTCGAAAAGTCGAATCTCTGGTCAGAACCCAAGGCCATAATGGTCGCGGCCGCCTTTGCGGTACCGATACCCGTAACGACACCCAACACCTGTTCTTCGGGATTATAGCGCAGATTTCGATACCCCGTAGGAAAGCTGATAGTATCCTTCAATGGAAAACGCTCGACCCATAATTGAAATTCTCCCGGCCGGTCACCAGTATCTTCCCCCTGTTCGAACATCGTAACCACAACTACTTTTACGGGTATTTTTTCATTGGCCGGATTTATATCGGTCTGGCCCGAAAGCTGTATTACATAAAAAAGAGCAAGGAGACCATTGAACTTCTTCAATACGGGTCTGGGAACTAATGACATAGTAAAAACGGATTTAGTAATTAAATATAATTGGCTTAGGTTCATAATCAATAATGAAGAGGCCATTAAAATAGAAAAATCTATAAATATAAATATTCCACCTATCAAGTCCTCCCCCGGCCCCTCCAGAAGGAGGGGAGACAAGTCCCCTCCCTTTCCGGGGAGGGGATTTAGGGGTGTGGACTTCGATGGTCAGAATTACGCATTATTATCTTAAAGTTCTGAATCAATAAAACAATTTCCATTCAAGCAACTCATCCCCATACATTTCTATTTTGAGCATATTACACTGCAAACAGAAAAGGTCACAAGACAAGTTATTCCAAGCCTATCGATCCGCATCGGGAATATCCGATTTCATTTCTTCCCAATTAGTAACAATTTCGGTAATTACCGTATTTCCCACCAAATAGGCGGTTTCCAATGCCGGAGCACCAGACTCGGGATAGGGCGCCGTAGTGCTCCAAGACGCAGGTTCACCTTTGGGCGGCATGGAATAGTTACTGACCGTTCGCAAGACCATTATTCTATCGGTATCGACAATTCCCGACCGGGCCAGTCGATGAAGTGCAGTGAGGGTACCACTATCTTCCATATTGGTGGTCATAAAATTCCTTTCGGGGCCACCATACAATTGTACCCAATCGTTCGCCCATTGGTTTAGATACGCTCCATGCCAATACGTACTGGAAGAAAGTGTTTCCCCCATTGTCACAAATGGGGCTTTTTGCGCGTTTGGGTAATCCTTAAAAAGCTTTTTGAATTCTTCGCTCTCTTTGCCCACTGTCAGTGGAACGGCCTTTGTTTTTTCATACGCCCACTCGGCCAATGCATAGTTCAACTCGAATTTGATGGTATCGAGCGTCCATCCGGTATAGATATCCTCGGGCGATGTTGCCGGTTTTTTGGCCCCTAGCGGCAAATAGCCGTAGGGCCATTCTTCAGGTATTTCCCTAGCATCGATTTCATAGGCCAGATCACCATCGACAACGACAGTTGCCCAAGCTGCAGACCCTAAGGAAATGTCCTGTGGATCGCCCCCGGCGATACCCGCTACCAACCAATACGCATTAGTCAAATCAAATCTTTTATCGAGGCCCAGGGCCATTATAGAAGCCGTAGCATTGGGAACTCCACCGCCAGTACAGGTTAACAGAACATTATCTTCCGTCAAGAACAAGGGCATTTCCCCGATCGGGAAATCAAAAGTTTCCTCTATGGTCGACCTTTCTACCCATCTTTGAAGCTCACCTGCATCGTCGCCAGTAGCTTCGCCTCTTTCGAACATAGTGACCACAACTGCTTTTATCTCAATTGGAGAGGAGCTTTCGTTACTTTGTGCGAAAGTCGAGTAGTTGCTCGTTCCGAGCAGGAGTATTACGACTATACCTATTGATTTTCCTATCATGTTACTCAAAGTGCTTAAAAAGTGAATGTACTAAAAAATAGTCTGGAAATATTACTTTGAAGCGGCGGGCGTTACCAAAACGAAACGAAGTTACCTTGCACCTAAAACCTAGCTCTATTTTATGATTAAAAATCCATAAAATTTGTTCGATTCTTATGATGAAAAATCAAAAAAACAATTATAGAATATCATAAATGTAATTCGTACAATAAATTCTTAAAAATAACTTAATATACATACTTTAGTTTTTTGTGAAATTGAAAAACTATAACACTTCATCAAATGAGAACTATTATTTCTATTGTTTTAGATCAGCTGAATCTCGTTCTAAAACAATCAAAGCTTTCCAAATACTTGTTCGTAATTCTAACGGTCGCAGGCTCTATGTACGGAGTCGCCCAAGGCACCACTTCCTCAAGGATAAATGGGGTTGTTGTTGACGAAGCCGGCGAAATTCTGCCCGGTGCGACAATTCAAGCGACCCACACACCTACTGGCTTTAAATACGCTACAGTTTCAAATATAGAGGGGCTCTATACCCTGAACAATGTTAATGTTGGCGGGCCTTACACTATTGTAGTAACCTATACCGGTTTTGCGGAGCAGACCCTGAACGATATTTATCTCAATTTAGGTCAAACGCTATCTCTCGACTTTGCACTTAAAGAAAGTGTTACCGAGCTTGAAGGTATTACGATATCCGCCAGTGGTCTTTTTGATGGCAATAGAACGGGGGCCGAAACAAAAGTAAGCCAAGACGATATTGATAAAATACCGACTGCCGATAGGGGCTTTGCCGACTATTTACGGTTAACGCCGCAAGCGAGTATTGGTAATGCCGGTGCCACCAACAGTGGCGGAATCTCATTTGCAGGTATCAATAACAGGTTCAATGCCATTTTTATCGATGGAGCGGTAAACAACGATGTATTCGGCTTGGCCAATTCGGGTACTAATGGGGGCCAAGCGGGCATCTCGCCAATCAGTCCTGATGCTCTGGAACAGATTCAAATTGTATTGGCCCCATACGACGTAACCTTAGGTGGATTTGCCGGGGGAGGTATCAACGCCGTAACCAGAAGCGGTACCAATAAATTCGAAGGTTCGGCCTACTTTTTCACAAGAAATGAAAACCTCTCTGGAAAAACCCCTACCGATAACCCCGATGCCGAGCGTACCAAACTGGATCCCTTTTCCGCCAAGACCTACGGTTTCCGTTTAGGCGGACCCATAATCAAGAACAAATTGTTCTTTTTCGTAAATACCGAGATACAGCGCGATGAAATCCCAAGACCTTTCATCGCAAGTGATTACAACGGTAACTCTACGAACATCACGGGAGATCTCGAAGCGATCCGAAATAAGTTCATTAATGACTTCGGTTATGACCCAGGCGGATTTTCAGATAATCCGCAAACTACCGAGGGGGAAAAAATACTGGTCAAACTCGATTGGAATATCAATGAAAACCATAAACTCTCGGCCCGGCATAGCTACGTAAATGCAAATACCGAGATACACCCTACCCCGAACAGTAATAGAGTAATCTTCAACAATGTGGGTTATATCTTCCCATCGACTACCAACTCGACGGCCATCGAGCTTAAAAGTAATTTTAGCAATAAAGTCTCTAACAATCTGATTTTGGGACGGACCAAAGTACTCGACGACCGCGATATATTAGGGGACCCCTTCCCTCAAGTTATTATCGCCGATGGAAACGCAGACATTGTCGCCGGTACGGATAATTTCTCGTACTCCAACATCGTGGACCAAGAAATATATACCCTTACCAACAACCTGAACATCTACAAAGGAAAGCATACCATTACCTTGGGAACGCATAATGAGTTGTTCAGCATCAAGAACCTGTTTACTATTTTCTCGACGCCCAGATACGAATACTTCTTTAACGGTGTTGAACGCTTTTTGGCGGACGAAAATCCGGATATCTTTTTGTTCGGGCATGAACAAAATACCACAGGTACTATACGATTGGGCGACGAAGCCGAAAACTTAGGTCCTACTTTCAAAGCCCTTCAGCTGGCGTTCTATGCACAAGATGAATACCAAGTAAATCCAGATTTGAAACTGACTTTTGGTGTTCGGGCCGATATTCCTATTTTTCTTGACGATGCACCGTTAGACCCTGTAGATTTCAACACGAATACCGTAGCCCTTATCGAGGCCGAAGGCTATGACCTGAAAGGGGCCCGGGCGGGAAAAACTCCTGATACTAAAATTTTATGGAGCCCAAGGTTCGGTTTCAACTGGGACCCTACTGGGGAAAGAGAAACACAGCTACGTGGTGGCTTGGGCGTATTTACGAGTCGCGTGCCATGGGTATGGCCAGGCGGTATTTTTATCAGGAACGGCCTGAACAGTGCTTTTAACGTTGGAGTTTTCACGGGGCAGCCCATTTACAGTAACCCCAATGACTGGGTCAATAATTTGGCGAGTACGGTAAGCCCGGGCGGAGACGTAGATTTATTCACCGAAGATTTTAATTATCCACAAATATTCAGGTCAAGTTTAGCCGTAGACCAAAATCTGGGGTCTGGCTTGAATGCAACCCTAGAGGCCACCTATACCAAAACATTGAACAATATCGATGTGACCAACGTAAATATCAAAGGCCCCATTAACGCGGACCTTCCCGTTCTGGCCGGCGATAACCGACCGCTCTATGACCTTTCCGATTTCGTCGACCCACAGTATAATGAAATTATGTTGGTTGACAATACGAACAAGGGCTATACCTTTAACCTTACGGCACAATTGTCAAAAGCTTGGGATAATGGGCTAAATGCAAGCGCATCGTATTCTTTTACCAGAGCCGATGCCCTTTTTGATGCTTCCGGTTTTATAAACGGCACCAACTGGGACAATATTTTAAGCGTAAACGGCCCCAATGACCCTATGGTGGGGCGTTCCACCTTTGATGCTGCTTCCAGAATCACAGCGTTTCTAAGCTATAGAAAGGAATATGCCAAAAATTTTGCTACGGGAATATCACTCTTCTACAGTGGCCAAAGTGGCGCTCCGTATACCTACATATACACCGAACCTTTTTCGGATATATCGAATAATGCCGGGTATAATGACCTGCTTTATGTACCTGCCAATGAAAGTGACATCACTTTTGTAGATCAGACCAATAGTGATGGAGTCATCATCAATTCTGCAGCACAGCAAGCGGCTTCATTCGATACGTTCGTTTCTAACAATGATTATCTTTCGGATAGAAGAGGCCAATACGTTGAGCAGAATAAGATAAGAACCCCTTTTGAACACGTAATCGATTTAAAACTTACCCAAGATTTCTTTATAAAATCGGACGATACCCGGCACAACCTACAGCTTTCGTTAGACGTCTTCAATTTTACCAATATGCTCAACAAAGACTGGGGCAGACGGTATTTCGTAAACGGAAATACATTTCCATTGCTATCAACGGTCATAGACGACGATGGGGTCCTTCAGGGCTTTCAGTTTAACGACCCAGGAGACACCTTTGACATCGTTCAGGCCGGTACCTACAGTGCCCGATGGAACGCCCAATTCGGAATTCGTTATAGTTTTTAGGGTCATATATAATGAAGCGATTTAAAAGACTATACCGAGTGGTGTAGTCTTTTTTAAATAACTTCGGCTCAGTTAAAGTTTACTGATTGTGAAGGTTAAGGCCGGTAAAATATACTAGTGTCCGATCGAGCCTGCCGGCCGGTCAGGCGGGCTCGATCGGACACTTTTTTTGTATTATAATCTAATACTTACTCGGTTTCTTAAATCGAACTCAGGTTAAATAATAAAATTTGAAAATCCTAGAAAAAAAATTTGGGCTAAAGGCCGCTGGAACGGATTTTAAGACCGAACTCATCGCGGGCCTGACTACCTTCTCTACCCTATCTTACGTAATTTTCGTCGTACCAGGGCTGTTGGCACAAACCGGAATGGACTTTGATAGCGTACTGATCGCGACCTGCCTTGCGGGCGCGTTTGGCACCCTGCTGACCGCCCTATTGGCTAATTACCCCTTTGCCCAGGCGCCGGGTATGGGGCTGACGGCTTACTTCTTGTACTCGGTGGTCTTACAGGACGGCTATTCATGGCAAGCAGCACTGTTTTTAGTATTCTGTTCAGGCCTTATCTTTATTTTTCTGACCGTAACCGGGCTACGCTCCAAAGTCGCGGAAGGACTTCCTGATTGTGTTTTAAAAGCTATTCCTGTGGGCATAGGTTTGTTCATTACCCTAATCGGCATCAACAGTGTAGGTCTTATTGAAATAAATCAAGGCCCTATTATCGATATTCTACTGAATGCAAAAGAAGCAGCACCTTCCGACTTGATTGACGACGTTCTTGGAGCACCGCCCCAGATTGTGCAGTTGGGCCCACTTTCGAACGCAAACGTGCTTTTAGCTTTGTTCGGCTTGTTATTGATGAGTGTTTTGGTCATCAAAAGAGTGAAAGCTGCTATTCTGATAGGAATTTTATCCGTAACGTTCTTGCACATGGTGCTCGGTCTTGGGCAAATGCCCGAAAGTATCTTTACCGCCAGTTTTGACCTTTCGCCTACCTTTCTTCAATTGAGTCCGAGCGAACTTTTTTCCGATGACGCTGGCACCTTATCCAATATCATAAATTTTATGGCAATCATCGTGGCATTTACCACGGTGGATCTTTTCGATACGTTGGGCACGCTTTACGGAACCGCTGATAAAGGTGGTTTTCTTACCAAGGACGGCAAGCTACCAAGATTGAACAAGGCCCTAATGGCCGATGCCTTCGCCACCACTTTTGGAGCACTTTTGGGAACATCGACTACAACTACCTATATCGAAAGCGGAAGCGGTATTGCTGCAGGAGGAAAAACCGGACTCACATCGGTAGTAGTCGCAGTATTGTTTTTAAGTTTTGTTTTTCTAGCACCCTTGGCCAGTATTATTCCCCAAAGTGCTATTTCACCGGCATTGATCATGGTCGGCGTATTTATGATGTCATCGGTCACCAAAATCGATTTTGACAGATGGGTAGTCGCCATTCCGGCTTTCTTGACCATGGTCATGATTCCGTTTACCTACAGTATTGCCAACGGAATCGGTGCAGGAATTATCTTTTATGTAGTGCTAAGTGTTTTTAATGGAGAGGCCAAAAAAATCAAGCCGATCGTTTTTATCATTGCGGGGCTGTTTTTACTTAAATTCATTATCGATTAAAGATGATTCGTAAAGCAAGCTATAATGTTGTTATTACCCTACTGCTGATTGCCATGGCCGTTGCTTGTTCCGCGCCTACCAGCACATTGAACGACACCCAGAATTACGAAAAAGACCGTAAAGCTTTGATCGCGAATGACAGCGCGCAAAGATTTTCCGCAGATATAATATTGACCGCGGAAGAAAATATACTCAACGAAAAATTTATAGCATTACGGAAACAAATGAAATCCCGTTACGACAGTATGGGATACTTTCCGCCCTCACAGCCCTTTCATAAATATAAACCCCACGTTGAGCAGACCACTCTGTTCAAATTGTTCCGCAATATGCCAAAAGGGGGTATACACCATTTACATATTTCGGCAGCGGTAGATTTTAAATGGCTTATCGAGGAAGTAATAAAATATCCAGAGGGTTATGTTTATTGGGGCGAACCCTCACCGGAATATCTAAAGGGACAGATTCATTTTTTTGGGCCGGATGAAATTCCGATCGGTTTCCGCTCTGCCTCTGAATTATCGAAAAACGATCCTTCTTTCAAGAAAGAACTTCTTGAACTACTTACCCTTACCCATGAAACGGTTGCCGACTCGCTCGATATCTGGGCAGAATTCCAAAATATTTTTCAAAGACTGGGGGCTTTTGAATACAAACCTATTTTTGGGGATTACGTTGAAAACATTGCCAATACCCTCATCGACGATAATATTATGCATATGGAGAGTAGATTATTTCTGGCTCCGAAATATGATATTGATGCTTCGGGGCGCACCAAATACTTTCCTATTGATACGACCCTGCAGATCATTAAAAATTTTAATAAAAACATTCGCAAACGATACCCCGGGTTCACCCATAAAGCGATTTACACTTCCCTTAGGTTCTTTTCGGAGGAGAAAATCTCACAAGAACTCGTGACCGCTTACCAGCTCAGAAAAAAGTATCCGGAATTTATCAAAGGTTTTGATCTGGTAGCCGAGGAAGACAATGGCCATACCACGAGGTATTTTAAAAATTCATGGAATATGAGGGATTCGCTCCAAAGGGTATATGGCGTCGATATGCCGCTTTACCTTCATGATGGCGAGAGCAACTCTCCTTCGATAGAAAATCTTTACGATGCGGTCATACTGGGCAGTAAGAGAATAGGTCACGGATTCAATTTGATGAACTTTCCGGAAGTCATTGCATTGGTAAAACGAAACGATATTTGCATCGAGGTCAGCCCATTAAGCAATCAAATATTAGGATATGTAAAGGACCTTCGGGTACATCCTGCTTCATTAATGCTAAGACATGGGGTACAACTTTCCATAAATTCAGACGATCCGTCGATATTCGGCTATTCGGGCCTTAGCTACGACTATTGGTACAGTACCATGGCTTGGGAACTTGATTTGAGGGACATTAAAAAACTTGTATTTAATTCATTGACCTACAGCAGCTTGAATGCAGAAGAAAAAGAACAGGCCCTGGCCAAACTTACCAAAAGTTGGGAGCAGTTCATTACTTATGGGAATGGATTTTTATAATCGTTTTTGTTCAATTAATTTCTTCACTTCTTCTTCATCGTGCCATTTTGTGGAATAGCCTTCCTCATAGGCTTTCTATAGAATTGGTTATTGTAACCAAAAAATTAAAGTCTCAAAAATCCAACGGAGGGATTGATTCGGAATCTATGGCTGGTACCCATAAAATATACTTTGCTAAAAAATCGCAGGACACCCGCAAGAAATTATTTAGAAAAGCATCTAATGTTATATAAGAATCCTTTTAATTAAAAATTATAAAAATGAAATACTTAAAATTCACCTTTTTTCTCCTTTTAGGGGCAATTGCTTTTAGTATATCTTGCAACAGTGATTCGGAAGAAAATACGGATGACA
>ENA-ORXM01000948-ORXM01000948.1-marine-metagenome-genome-assembly--contig:-NODE-948-length-44584-cov-14.142180_pt1 | contig 44584 bp, 57 predicted proteins | sample MGYA00237867_ERZ511480 | MGnify/ENA primary metagenome ERZ511480 (study PRJEB26309, sample SAMN06266103) | marine metagenome | isolation source: Algal blade | place: United Kingdom:Sidmouth, United...
GAAGAGAAGCTCCGCTTCGCGATCCGCGAAGGTGGCCGCACAGTCGGCGCCGGCGTTGTCGCAAAGATTATCGAATAACCGACATTAGTTATTGAGTATTCCAGCGGCCCGCGCTAGTGGGCCGCTTCTTATTAAGAAACGCGCTTTGAATTGGGGCTGTCCTGCTCAAAGCGAGCTGTTTGAAACGTGAAAAAGTCCAAGGGTTCCGTTATGGATCGTCAAAATATACGCATTCGGTTGAAGGCTTTCGACCATCGCATTCTCGACACCTCTACTGCAGAGATTGTCTCGACGGCTAAGCGCACCGGCGCGACCGTTCGCGGTCCGATTCCGCTACCCACCCGGATTGAGAAGTTCACTGTGAACCGCTCACCTCACGTTAACAAAAAATCTCGCGAACAGTTCGAGATCCGTACACATAAACGGATGCTCGATATCGTAGACCCAACACCGCAAACTGTGGACGCGCTGATGAAGCTCGACCTCGCTGCCGGCGTTGATGTTGAGATTAAACTCGGCGCTTAACTTTTCTGGCAAGAGCAGTCGGTTGGTCTGTATATAATCTCCGTCGACCTTTCTAAAAACATTCAAAGGAAGCGCCCCGTCCGGGCGTTTTTTTTTGTCATCAGTATCATCGAATTTGAAACCTGGCGGCGTAATTCAACACGAATGCGACGTTCTGCGGTTTCGCGCGTATGTTTAGTGGGGAGCCTGACGGCAAACTGTCCAAAATTTTCGGCCTTTCACTTTGCTTGCGGTTTGTTTCCATGTCCTCTTCGAAAAACTTAGCTCCCCTTAAAATCGGATGGCGCGAGTATGTCGATCTTCCGGAGTTCGGCATTCATCATTTGAAAGTCAAAATTGACACCGGGGCTAGAACCTCGGCCATTCATGCCCATGTGGTCCGCACATTTGACAAAGATAACGTCGCTTTTGTTGAATTCGAGCTGCTAAAACCTGCTGCAGTGAAGAAACCGCACTTCAGCCTCCCAATCTTTGCGACTCGCTCAGTTAAAAACACCGGCGGTATTGCTGAGATCCGCTACTCCGTTATGACGAAGCTCATAATGGGTGATCGCGCCTGGAATATCGAAACGACGCTCGCAGATAGAACAAAGATGAAATACGGAATGATTATTGGCCGGCGCGCGATCAGGCGTAGGAAAATCAGTGTCGATCCGGGGCGATCCTATTTGTGCGGCAAGTCAAATCTGGAGTAAAGGTAGACGACCGGGAACCTAATGCGTTGACAGGCACTATATAACTGAGCCGCGTGGGATACACAGTTGTCCAAGCCAAGCCGATACAACACTCGACAGGCACTCCAAATCCTTGGACTTAGCTGCAAATGGAAACCCGCATGAAAATCGCACTTCTTAGCCGTAATGGAAAACTTTATTCGCACAAACGCTTGCAAGAGGCTGCAAAAGCGCGGGGCCACGAAATTCATGTGATTGACCATATGAAATGCCTCGTTGACGTGAGTTCCGAGGGCGGGCGCCTTTTATTCAAGGGTAAAGCTTTGCTGGATTACGACGCTGTTATTCCGCGCATCGGGGCTTCGGCCACATATTACGGGACAACCGTCGTGCGCCAGATGGAGGTTATGGGAATATTTTCACTAAATACAGCGCTCGGGATATCCCAGTCTCGAGATAAACTGAGAAGCCTCCAGCTTTTGGGGGAGCGGGGTATAGGCCTGCCGCGAAGTATTTTCACGAATCGCAACGACTACCCCGGCGAAGAAATAGCGCTATTAGGGGGCGCGCCCGTGGTTCTTAAACTGACCGAGGGCACGCATGGCGTGGGCGTGATGCTGTTGAAAGATGATAACGCCGCAAAGGCTGTCTTGGAAGCTTTTGGGGGTATTGAGCAGGATATTATTTTGCAAGAATTTATTAAAGAAGCGGGCAACTCCGACGTGCGCTGCTTGGTTGTCGGCGACGAGGTTGTCGCGGCAATGCTCCGGACCGGGAAGCCGGGTGATTTCCGGTCGAACCTTCACCAGGGCGGAAGCGCGGAGGTCATTGAGATCAGTGATGTTGAGCGCTCGACGGCGATTGCTGCAGCGCGTGCCATGGGGCTGGAAATGTGTGGTGTGGACTTGCTCCGCGCCGAACGTGGTCCTGTCGTGATGGAAGTTAATTCATCGCCGGGATTGAAAGGTATTGAAACTGCAACCGGTATTGATGTTGCGGATAAAATTATCGCGCATATTGAGACGCGCCTATCAGGCCGCAGCTAGTCTAAGGTGGCAAAGACAACCAAAAGAAAAGCTTTTAATCTGGGCGGGCATGAAATTTTGCCCGGTGAACAACGCGTTATTACCGTGCCATTGTCGCGTTTGCCGGATCATACGGATATGTCTCTCAAAGTGAAAGTCATCCACGGCGAAAGACCGGGCCCGACGCTGTTCGTCAGTGCTGCCGTCCACGGTGATGAAATTATTGGCATCGAAATTATTCGCCGAATATCAAAAATGAAAATTTTGTCCCGAATCAAGGGCACGCTGATTATTATCCCCATCGTCAACAGGTTTGGGTTCTTGGGTCAAACGCGCTATCTGCCGGACAGGCGTGATTTGAACCGGGTTTTCCCGGGATCGCGTAATGGCTCATCAGCGTCGCAGCTGGCGCATACCTTTATGCAGACAATTGTCCGGCATTGCGATTACGGCGTCGATTTGCACTCCGGCGCGGTTAACCGCGAAAACCTTCCGCAAATTCGAGCCAATCTCGGCGATCCTGCCGTCCGTGACATGGCTATCGCTTTTCGGGCGTCAGTTATGCTGAATGCCAAACTGCGTGATGGCTCATTACGCGGCGCTGCAGATGATCTTGGATGTAAGATGTTGGTGTATGAAGCAGGAGAGGCGCTGCGGTTTAACGAACCTGCTATTCGAATTGGTGTGCGCGGCGTATTGGGCGTCATACGACACGTCGGCATGCTACCGAAGCTGAAACCCCGCGACAGCCGCATTATCCCCGTGCAGCCCGATAGCAGCAGATGGGTGAGAGCAACGTCAAGCGGCCTCATGCGTGCCGAAGTCCGTTTAGGCGATAGCGTGACCGCAGGTCAGCGGGTCGCAATGATTTCCGATCCTTTAGGGGAGGCCGATATGGAAGTGTACACCAAACACGCCGGCGTTGTCATTGGCCGCACGAACCTTCCCGTGGTGAGTCGGGGCGACGCGATGTTTCACATCGCCCGCGTTGAGCGACCGGGTCAGGTGGAAGCTACAATTGATCGCCGTACAGCAAATGCGACCAGCGACCCCATCTTTACAGGCCCTGAGATCGTTTGAACGCCTCATGCGCCCTCGCTTCGCATCTTAATCTGCACATTGCCTGTTGACGTAAAGCGAGTCGCCGCATAGTAGGCGCTCAACAAATGACTGGCCGTGCTCTGGCAGACGCAGTTATTGAGATATGCACAAATTCAGGCGTGGCGGCGATTAGCTTGCTCCGCTCTTATTTTGTATGGATGGCTTACCCCGTCTCGTCTCAATATCTTCTTCGCGCAATCACGGTAAATGGCCCTCAGGGGTGTGCAAAAGGATAGCCTACTATGTGCGCGTATTCGAAGATAAAAGTAGGGGGCGCATAACATGTTGCGTTCAGGAATTCTTGCCAAGAAACTGGGTATGACCCAGGTCTATGATGACCAAGGTAATCACATACCCGTCACTGTATTGTCTCTTGAAGGCTGCCAGGTTGTGGCGAAAAAGACCCAGGAAAAGCACGGCTATTCCGCTGTCCAGCTTGGTGCTGGCGAAGCGAAGCCAAAGCGCGTTTCCAAGGCGGAGCGTGAGCGTTTTGCAAAAGCGGGCGTGACGCCAAAGCGTAAGCTTGTCGAATTCCGCGTAGCAGAAGAAAACCTCGTCGAGGTCGGCGAAGAGCTTATTCCGGGTCATTTCCTTCCGGGCCAAAAGGTGGACGTCTCCGGCGTCACTGTCGGTAAGGGTTTTGCGGGCGCGATGAAGCGTCATAATTTTGGCGGCCTTCGCGCGACACATGGTGTGTCCATCTCGCATAGATCGCACGGCTCAACAGGGCAGTGTCAGGATCCGGGTAAGGTCTTTAAAGGCAAGAAAATGGCCGGTCACATGGGCGCGGTTCGCCGCACGCTTCAAAATCTTGAAGTCGCCCGCGTTGAAAATGAAGATGGTCTAATCATGATCAGGGGGGCCACACCGGGCGCCAAGGGCGCGTGGCTTGAAATCCGCGATGCCGTGAAAAAAGCGCAGCCTGAGGGGCTTATCTTCCCGGCTGCCACGAAGGGCGACCTTAAAGAAGCTGAGAAAGCGGCAGCGGCGGCTGAGGCTGAGGCTCTGGCTGAGGCCGAGGCAGAAGCCAAGCGCATCGGAGAAGAGCGCGAGGCGGCTATGAAGGCTTCCGGCGAAGCGCCTGAGGGAGATGCATAAATGAAACTCGACGTACAAACACTCGCCGGGAAAAAGTCAGGGTCAGTTGATCTGAATGACGCAATTTTCGGTAATGAACCGCGTGCAGACATTCTGCACCGCATGGTTCGGTATCAACTGGCTAAGCGCCGCTCCGGCACGCATCACGTGCAAGAGCGTGGTGAGGTCTCCAAGACAACAAAGCGTATCGGTAGCCAAAAAGGCGGCGGTACGGCGCGTCACGGTAACGGCTCTGTGTCCCAGTTCCGCGGCGGTGCAAAAGCGCACGGACCACGGTCTCGCGATCATAGCTTCAAGCTTCCAAGGAAGGTCCGCGCCATGGCTTTACGTCATGCGCTGTCGTCCAAGGTAAAATCTTCTGAGCTTATCATCATTGATGAGGCGGCTGTTAAATCTCCAAAGACGGCTGAGCTTCGCAAGCAACTCGAAAAGCTCGGCGTTACAAACGGCCTCGTCGTGACCGGCGCATCCGTTGATGAGAATTTCGCCAAGGCTGCGAACAACATTCCAAATCTGGATGTGTTGTCCTCAAGCGGCGCTAATGTTTATGATATCCTCAAGCGTCACCAGTTGGTGCTGACAAAAGAGGCTGTCGCTGATCTGGAGGCTCGCCTGTCATGAGCATCGCAGCACGTCATTACGATACGGTCACTGCGCCGATTATCACAGAGAAGACGACGATCGTCGCTGAGAACAACCAGGTTGTTTTCGAAGTGCCGCTCAGCTCGTCAAAGCCTGAAATCAAGGAAGCGATTGAGCAATTGTTCAAAGTTTCCGTGATGGCCGTGAACACGGTTCGCGTTAAAGGTAAAACCAAGCGTTTCCGGGGTCGTCCCGGCAAGCGCAATGATGTCAAAAAAGCTTACGTCACGTTGAAAGACGGCGACAGCATCGACATCTCGACAGGATTGTAGGGGCTTAGGTCATGGCATTGAAGACTTTCAACCCGACTTCCCCTTCGCGTCGTAACTTGGTTCAGGTTGACCGCTCGGAGCTGCACAAGGGACGTCCGGAAAAATCACTGACCCACGGCCTGACAAAGTCCGGTGGTCGTAACAACACCGGACGCATCACGATGCGCCGTCAGGGTGGTGGCCATAAGCGCCTTTACCGCATGGTCGACTTCAAACGGTCGAAGCAAGGTGAGGCGACAGTGCTGCGTTTGGAGTATGATCCAAACCGCACGGCTTTCATCGCGCTTATCCAGTATAAAGACGGCGAGAAGGCTTATATCCTTGCGCCTCAGCGTTTGGCTGCGGGCGATACGGTTATTTCCTCAGGCAAAGCGGATGTGAAACCCGGTAATACCATGCCACTTCGCGTTATGCCTGTCGGGACCATCATCCATAATATCGAACTCAAACCGGGCAAGGGCGGTCAGTTGGCGCGCTCAGCCGGGACCTATGCTCAGCTCGTGGGCCGGTCTGAGGGTTACGCGCAAATCCGCCTGAAATCCGGCGAAATGCGTATGGTTCATCAGACGTGTCTGGCAACTGTGGGGGCGGTATCTAACCCTGACCATATGAACATCAATCTGGGTAAGGCCGGGCGTAAGCGCTGGCTTGGCAAACGTCCGCAAGTTCGCGGCGTGGCCATGAACCCGGTCGATCATCCACATGGTGGTGGCGAAGGCCGGACATCAGGTGGTCGTCATCCAGTGACGCCTTGGGGTAAGCCGACGAAGGGCGCTAAAACGCGCTCTAATAAAGCTACCGATAAATTCATCATTCGTTCGCGCCACGCGAAGAAAAAACGCTAGGGAGCGCGGGATATGCCACGTTCAGTTTGGAAAGGTCCGTTTGTTGACGGATACCTCCTGAAGAAAGCCGCAGCGACAAAAGCTGAAGGTCGTCACAAGCCGATCAAGACTTGGTCGCGTCGTTCGACGGTCATGCCGTCTTTTGTGGGTCTCACATTTCAGGTTCACAATGGCCGCAAATTTGTTCCCGTCCTCGTGGACGAGGACATGGTGGGTCACAAGCTCGGTGAGTTTGCACCGACGCGGACCTATTACGGCCACATGGCCGATAAAAAAGGCAAGCGAGCGTAAACGTTATGGCTAAGCAAAAAAATCCCCGTCGCTGCGCCGACGATGAAGCCCGCGCCAAGCTGCGCATGATCCGGATCAGCCCGCAAAAGCTGAACCTCGTCGCTCAGCTCATCCGTGGTAAAAAAGTTGAAACAGCGCTGGCTGATCTTGAGTTCTCGCATAAGCGTATCTCCGGTGATGTTAAAAAAGTGCTCAACAGCGCGATTGCCAATGCAGAGAACAATCATGGCCTCGACGTTGACAGTCTGATTGTTTCTGAAGCCTATGTCGGAAAGAACTTCGTCATGAAGCGCTTCCGGGCCCGGGCTCGTGGTCGCGGCGCGCGTATCTTGAAGCCGTTTTCTGAGCTGACAATCGTCGTGAAGGAGGCTGAAGAGGCTCCGGCGCCTGCTCCAAAGAAAGACAAGGCTCCCAAAAAGGCCGAAGCTGCTAAGAAAAGTGAGGCCGCGTAATGGGTCAGAAGATTAATCCAATTGGCTTGCGTCTTGGTATTAACCGGACTTGGTCATCACGTTGGTACGCAAACACGGCTGAATATGGTGATTTGCTTCATCAAGATCTGACCATCCGGTCGTTCCTGATGGGCGAGCTGAAAAACGCATCCGTCTCTCGTATCGTTATTGAGCGTCCGCATAAAACGTGCCGCATCACAATTTACACGGCGCGTCCGGGTGTTGTGATTGGTAAAAAAGGCGCGGATATCGAAGTGCTTCGCAAGAAAGTTGCGGGCATGGTTGACGGCGAAGTCTTCATCAACCTTGTTGAAGTCCGCAAGCCGGAAGTTGACGCCAATCTCGTAGCTGACGGCATTGCCCAGCAGCTCGAGCGCCGCGTGTCTTTCCGACGCGCTATGAAGCGTTCGCTGCAAAGCGCGATGCGCATGGGCGCTGTTGGGTGTAAAATCAAACTTGGCGGCCGTTTGGGCGGTGCTGAAATTGCGCGTGTTGAGCAGTATAATGAAGGCTCTGTGCCTTTGCATACAATGCGTGCTGATATTGATTACGGAACCGCGCGTGCGATGACGGCCATGGGCATCATTGGCATCAAGGTTTGGATCAACAAAGGCGAGATTATGGAACATGATCCCTACGCCCATGAGAAGCGCATGGCCGAGCAAGGCAATGAGCGCTCACGTGGCGGCGGCAATGATCGCCAACGCAATGATCGTCAGGGCGGCCGTCGTCCTGCAAGACAGAATTAAGGGCTAAGAGCAATGTTACAGCCAAAACGTACAAAATTCCGGAAGGCTCATAAGGGCCGGATTAGGGGCAATGCAAAGGGCGGCACTTCGCTGAACTTTGGGTCTTACGGTCTCAAGTCTCTGGAAGCCGAGCGGGTCACAGCCCGTCAAATCGAAGCGACGCGGCGTGCTATTACGCGTCACATGAAACGTGCCGGCCGGGTCTGGATTCGCATCTTCCCGGATGTGCCTGTCACGAAAAAGCCGACTGAAGTCCGTATGGGTAAAGGTAAGGGTTCCGTTGAATTCTGGGCCGCTAAGGTCAAGCCCGGTCGGATCATGTTTGAAATCGACGGTGTATCTGATGATGTCGCCCGTGAAGCTTTGCGTCTCGGCGCAGCGAAATTGCCTGTGCGGACGAAGATCGTCATGCGCCCGGGCGAGCAGCCGGAATAGGAGAGGCGATCATGAAAGCCGAAGATATCCGCGCCCTCTCTGAGGACCAAATTACAGATGAGCTGTTGAAGCTGAAGAAAGAGCAGTTCAACCTGCGCTTCCAAGACGCAACAGGCCAGCTGGAAAAAACAGCCCGCGTGCGTCAAGTCCGTCGTGACATCGCTCGCATCAAGACAATCCAGGGCGAAAAAAAATCCGCTCAGAAGAAAGAGGCGTAAGTTATGCCTAAACGTATCCTTCAAGGTGTCGTCGTTTCCGATAAAACGGACAAGACGGTTGTTGTTAAAGTCGAGCGGTCTTTTCTGCATCCATTGCTGAAAAAGACAATTCGCCGGACAAAGAAATATCACGCCCATGACGAAAGCAATTCCGTCAAGGTCGGCGAGCAGGTGCGCATTATTGAATGTCCGCCAAAATCAAAACTGAAGACCTGGGAAGTCGTCACCGGGGCATAGTCCCGGCTGATGAAACTGCCAAGCTTAGGAGAATCGCATGATTCAAATGCAAACAAATCTCGACGTCGCGGATAACTCCGGCGCCCGTCGTGTCCAGTGCATCAAGGTGCTGGGCGGGTCCAAGCGGCGCTATGCCGGCGTGGGCGACATTATTGTCGTCTCCGTGAAGGAAGCGCAGCCGCGTAGTAAAGTTCAAAAGGGTGACGTTCGCCGTGCTGTTGTTGTTCGTGTTCGCAAGGACATTCAGCGCGCAGACGGGTCTGTTATCCGTTTTGACGGCAATGCAGCTGTCATCATCAACACAAATGGCGAGCCTCTCGGAACGCGGATCTTTGGCCCAGTGCCGCGCGAACTTCGTGCGAAATCCGGCCCGACAAAGAATCTGATGAAGATTGTCTCGCTCGCACCAGAGGTTTTGTAGTCATGGCTGCCAAGATCAAAAAAGGCGATTATGTCACCGTGCTTTCGGGCGCAGATAAGGGTCGTAAGGGCGAAGTCCTTCGTGTGCTGACCGCTGAACAGCGCGTCGTCGTTAAAGGCGTTCGCATGGTCAAGCGTCACGTAAAGCCAAGCCAAGCCGACCCGGATGGTGGAATTAAGTCTTTCGAGGCGCCGATCCACGTATCCAATGTCGCGCATATTGACCCAAAAGATAACGTGGCAACACGTGTCGGGTTTAAGACGTTGAAAGACGGTAAAAAGGTCCGTGTGGCCAAGAAATCGGGAGAAGTCATCGATGGCTAAGCCGTATACACCCCGTCTGGCTGCCGTGTATCAGGACGAAGTTCGTGCCATGATGCAAGAGCAGTTTAAATACACCAGCGCCATGCAAATTCCGAGCGTCGAAAAGATCGTCTTGAATATGGGCCTTGGTGAAGGCGTCGCAGATAAGAAAAAGGTTACAGCTGCGATCGAGGAGCTAACGCTCATCGCCGGTCAAAAGCCTGTTCCAACTGTCGCTAAGAAATCCATTGCGGGCTTTAAGCTTCGCGACGGCATGGTCATTGGTGCAAAGGTTACTTTGCGCCGCGACCGTATGTTTGAATTCATGGACCGTCTTGTTAACATCGCTTTACCGCGTGTTCGTGACTTCCGGGGTTTGAACGCCAAGAGTTTTGACGGCAATGGCAACTATGCCATGGGCCTGAAAGAGCATATCGTTTTCACTGAAATCGACTATGATAAAGTTGATCAAGTTCGCGGTATGGATATCGTGGTGCAAACCAGCGCCAAAACAGATGAAGAAGCCAAGGCATTATTGGCCGCGCTTGGGTTCCCGTTCCGCAAATAAGTGAAACGGCCAAGCGAACGCAATAAGTCAAGCGGGTCTTAGGAAAGACCCAGCAACCTAAGAAGGAATAGATTGAATGGCTAAAGTCAGTGCAGTCGAACGCAATTTGAAGCGCCAGCGCCTCGTTGCGAAATATGCCGCGAAACGTGCCCTGTTAAAGGATACGGCGCGCGACAAAGACCTACCCGTAGAAGAGCGCTTTGCGGCTCAGCTGAAACTCGCGGCACTCCCGCGTAACTCAGCCGCGAACCGCGTTCGTAACCGGTGTTTGGTCACGGGTCGTCCGCGCGGTTATTACCGCAAGATGAAAATGTCCCGTATCGCGCTTCGCGATTACGGATCCATCGGCCTGATCCCGGGCCTCACGAAATCAAGCTGGTAGGGAGGAAACACAATGTCTTTTTCCGATCCACTCGGTGATATGCTCACCCGTATCCGTAACGCCATCATGCGTAACCGTTCCACGGTTATGACTCCGGCGTCAAACCTGCGCGGCCGCGTCCTAGACGTTTTGGCTGATGAGGGTTTCATCCGCGGATATTCTGAAACAACTGACGATGCGGGTTTCCGCGCATTCTCCATCGAACTAAAGTATTTCGAAGGCGAAGCCGTCATCCGTGAAATCAAGCGCGTGTCCAAACCTGGTCGCCGTGTCTATTCCTCTGTGAAGACGCTGCCCCAGGTTCGTAACGGTCTTGGTATCTCAATTCTGTCCACCCCTAAAGGCGTGATGAGTGACGCCGCTGCACGTGATAATAACGTCGGCGGTGAAGTTCTCTGCCAGGTCGCATAAGGAGGGTTACATGTCACGTATTGGTAAAAACCCTATCACTGTTCCGGCCGGCGTTACGCTGACCCAGGACGGTCAACATGTCACCGCTAAAGGCCCTAAGGGCGAGCTAAGCTTCACGCTTCCGGCTGCTGTCACAGGGTCTTTGAATGACGGCGAATATACGGTTGCAACGGTCGAAGGCGCCAAGAACGCCTCAGCTATGTGGGGCATGGCCCGCACAATGGTTGCCAATCTGATTGAAGGCGTCACAAACGGCTTCACGAAGAACTTGGAACTCCGCGGTGTTGGTTATCGTGCACAATCGCAAGGCTCTAAGCTGACAATGCAGCTCGGTTTCTCGCATGACGTTATTTATGAGGCTCCTGAGGGAATCACAATCAACGCGCCGAAGCCGACACAGATTATTATTGAAGGCATCGACAAACAAAAAGTTGGCCAAGTGGCCGCTGAAATTCGATCTTTCCGCAAACCAGAGCCTTACAAGGGCAAAGGTGTTCGCTATGTCGGCGAATATGTGCGTCAAAAAGAAGGGAAGAAGAAGTAGTCATGAAATCCGCTCGCTCCCTCATGCAGCGCCGCGCGCAACGCGTCCGTCGCCGCCTCAAAAAACACGCAAATGGACGTCCGCGTCTATCTGTATTCCGCAGCTCCAAAAATATCTCGGTGCAAATCATCGACGATGTCACGGGTCAAACTTTAGCCTCCGCTTCCACGCTTGAAGACAAAAAAGCCAGTGGCGGAAATGTCGAAGCGGCTCAGCGTATCGGGAAACTGATTGCTGAACGCGCGACGAAAGCCAAAGTTGGCGACGTCGTGTTCGATCGCGGCCCTTATCTTTATCACGGCCGGGTGAAAGCTCTTGCCGACGCGGCTCGCGAAGCCGGTCTGAAATTCTAGGAACGTATTATGGCTCGTAGAGAAGACAACCGTCGCGGCAAACGCGATGAAGAAGAAAACGAATTCACGGACCGCTTAGTCCACATCAACCGTGTGGCTAAGACCGTGAAAGGTGGACGGAACATGTCCTTCGCCGCTCTCGTTATTGTGGGCGACGAAAAGGGCCGTGTTGGTTTCGGTAAGGGTAAAGCCCGTGAAGTGCCGGAAGCTATTCGTAAGGCTTCGGAAGAAGCTAAGAAGACAATGATCCGCGTGCCGCTACGCGAAGGCCGCACCTTCCATCATGATGTCCGTGGCCGTCACGGCGCTGGTAAAGTTGTGATGCGTGCAGCCCCTCCGGGAACCGGCGTTATTGCAGGTGGTCCCATGCGTGCGGTTTTGGAATGCCTCGGCGTTCAGGACGTTGTGACTAAGTCCATCGGCACGTCGAACCCATATAACATGGTTCGCGCGACATTCGATGCACTCAAGCGTATGGAGAGCCCGCGCACAATCGCGAATAAGCGCGGTAAAAAGGTTGCTGAAATTGTAGGTCGTCGACAAGACGGCGCATCAGCTCCGGAAGCACTTGATGCGGCGTCTGTGACTGTCGCGTCTGATCCTGCTCCGGCGGAGACTTAAGAACATGGCTAAAAAAGCAACAGTAACTGTTCGCCAAACCGGCAGCGCGACCCGCCGTAAACCTGATCAACGTGCAACGTTGGTCGGTTTGGGTTTGGGCCGCATCGGCAAGCAGCGGACTTTGGAAGATACACCTTCCGTGCGTGGGATGATCAATAAGGTCGCTCACATGGTAAAAATCGTAGAAGAGTAGTCTTTCGGCTTTTGCTGATGGAAACCTCTTGAGGACAAGACAATGCGTTTGAACGAACTCAAAGACAATCAAGGCGCCACCCACCGCAAAAAGCGGATCGGTCGCGGTATCGGCTCTGGTAAGGGCAAGACCGGCGGTCGTGGTGTCAAAGGTCAAAAATCCCGCTCCGGTGTAACAGTCGGCGGCTTCGAAGGTGGGCAAATGCCTATCTATATGCGTCTGCCAAAGCGCGGTTTTAATGTACCAAACCCAAAGCGCTATCAGGAGCTGTCCATCGCGTCGCTTAACCGCGCGATCAAGGCTGGAAAAATTGATGCTAAAACGGATTATGATGCGGCTGCACTTGTTGAAGCCGGGGTTATTCGCCGCTCCAGAGATGGCGTTCGCCTCATCGGGTCCGGCAAAGTCGAAGGCGCTGTGAAACTTCACGTCTCCGGCGCGTCAAAAGGTGCTGTCGCTGCTGTTGAAGCGGCAAAAGGTTCCGTCAACGTCTTGGAAGAGGACACTGTTTACCGCGCGAAAGGCGAGAAACAGGACCGTTCCGGCAAGCGAACGAGAGCTGAGAAAAAAGGCGCGCTTAAAGCTGAGAAGCCAAAGCCCGCTCCTAAGCCGAAACCAAAGCCAAAAGCGGAAGCTAAGCCGAAACCGGCCCCGAAGCCGAAGGCCGAGCCAAAAGCAGAGGCCAAGCCCAAAGCGAAGAAGCCGCAGGTTCTTTACACAGACGGCGCAACGGACGGCGAACCAGATGATCTGAAGAAGATCAAAGGTATCGGACCAAAGTTCGAGGGCGATCTTAACGGTAAGGGTGTTTACTACTTCCGCCAAATTGCAGCGTGGACAGATGCCGATGTTCAAATGGTTGATGACATGCTCGGGTCTTTCTCGGGTCGTATCGTCCGCGACGAATGGGTTAAGCAGGCCAAAGAGTTCGCCAAAGGTTAGATTTGAGTAAGGTGCAAAGCTGAACCCTCAGTATTACACCTTATATTCGTTTCGGAGCCTTCCTACTTAGGATAAAATCCGAAACATAAATTTAAAGGTGCCCTATGGCTTCAGCCTCAGAACAGCTCGCCGCGAATATGAACCTTGGAGTCTTCTCCAAGGCCAAGGAGCTACAAAAGCGCCTTCTTTTCACCCTTATGATTTTAGTTGTTTACCGCGTCGGAACTTATGTTCCGATTCCGGGAATGAATATGGAAGTCTTTCAGGCGTCCTTCTCCTCAGGCGGCGGCGGTTCCCTGATTGATCGTTTGAATATGTTCTCAGGCGGGGCCGTTGAGCGTATGGCGATTTTCGCGCTAAATGTGATGCCGTATATTTCGGCGTCGATTATCATGACCCTCCTGAAGGGCTCAGTCGCGTCGCTTAAAGAACTGGATAAAGACGGCGAGCAAGGCCGTAAGCAGATCAACCAATATACACGTTATTTGACGGTGTTCCTCGCGGCATTCCAAGCCTTTGGTATTGCGCGTGCGTTACAAGGCACGGAAGGTGCCGTAATTAATCCCGGTCTGTTCTTCCAAGCCTCAACAGTTATTACGCTCGTCGGCGGAACAATGTTCCTGATGTGGCTGGGTGAGCAAGTTACGGCGCGCGGCGTCGGTAACGGCGTCTCATTGATTATTTTGGCGGGTATTGTTGCGGAATTGCCGAAGGCCATCTTCCAACTTTTCGGGTTAAATCAATCCAACCAGATTTCAGAGCTCATTCTTATTGTTCTCATCGTGATGTTCATCGCGCTCATCATGCTGATTGTATATGTGGAGCGCGCGCAGCGACGACTGAGGGTTCAGTATCCAAAGCGTCAAATGGCGGGCGGAAAGCAATTCGGCGGAGAGAATTCTTTCATGCCGCTCAAGCTGAACACCGCCGGTGTTATCCCGCCAATCTTCGCCAGCTCGCTTCTCTTGCTGCCGGCGACCTTCGGTCAAATCTTCGTCGCGGGTGACGGAGCCTCTTCAGGCATTATGGCGCGTGTCTTGGCCTATCTTGGGTATGGCTCGCCAACCTATTTGGTTCTTTACGGACTCTTGATTGTTTTCTTCTGTTACTTCTATGTCCCTTATGTATTCAAGCCGGATGATGTGGCCGATAACCTTCGCAAGAATGGTGGCTTCCTGCCGGGTATTCGTCCGGGTCAACGGACCGCTGAATATTTGTCATATGTTCTATCCCGCCTGACATTCATCGGGGCTTTTTATGTGGCCTTTGTTTGTGTCCTGCCCGAAGCCTTTATCGCCCGCACGGGTAACATCCCGGCGTCTGTCGCGATGTTGATCGGCGGGATGAGCTTGTTGATTATCGTCTCCGTGACGCTCGACTCCGTGGCCCAAGTTCAGTCTCACCTGATTGCGCATCAATATGAAGGCCTCATCAAGAAGTCCCGTATGCGCCGCCGGAACAAGACGTAAGGCTAGGGGATATACGTGGCTCTCAATCTGGTTCTTTTTGGCCCGCCCGCAGCGGGAAAGGGTACGCAGGCAAAACGTCTTGTTGCCGAGCGCGGCCTTGTGCAGCTCTCAACGGGCGACATGCTTCGCGCCGCGCGCGCATCCGGATCAGAATTGGGTTTGAAGGTCGCCGACATAATGGACAATGGGAAACTCGTCAGCGATGACATTGTTATCGCTTTGATAGAGGAACAGCTCGATACTCAAGCCGGCGCGCCTGGATTTATCTTTGACGGTTTTCCGCGCACGATCGGCCAAGCGGAAGCGCTCGACTCCGTTTTGAAAAATCGCGGCGAATCGGTGGACTCGGTCATCCGTCTCAAAGTAGAGGACGCCTCTATTCTGGGACGCATCGCAGCTCGGTTTGAGGAGCAAGGTCGAAAGGATGATAATCCGGAGACCTTCAAGATTCGCCTCGACGCATATAATAAAGATACTGCCCCGCTGCTGCCCTATTATTCGGCACAGGGGAAGCTGACCGAAGTGGACGGCATGGCGGATATTGAGACAGTCGCAGCTTCGATTTCCGAAGTTCTCGACCGTCTGGCGTCCCCAAAGGGACAGCCAAAACAAGGGTTCTTTGCTCGCCTGTTTGGCAGCAAATAATCCGGACGAATGAGTGGGGGCAAAAGCCCTCGAAGATAACAGCGCGAGTGGTTGACGCCGCCCGTGTTAAGGACTAATGGACCCGCTTTCGCGGCAGACGTTTTCGGCTACCGCCCCTGTTCCTATGGGGCGAGCAAACGTCGACGCTAAGTCGGAACCGGATTGAATTGGAGGCCGCTCGTGGCTCGTATTGCTGGGGTTAATATCCCGACCAACAAACGCGTTGAAATCGCGCTACGCTATATTCACGGCATCGGGCCTGCAAAGGCGACCGAGATCTGTGAGAAAGTCGGCATTTCGTTTGAACGACGTGTCCACGACCTGACGGATCAGGAAGTGCTGAAAATTCGTGAAACAATCGATTCTGAGCACCAAGTCGAAGGTGATCTTCGCCGCGAGACATCCCAGAACATCAAACGTTTGATGGACATGGGTAACTATCGCGGTCTGCGTCATCGCCGTGGTCTGCCCGTTCGCGGTCAGCGTACACATACAAATGCCCGCACACGCAAAGGCCCCGCAAAGGCCATTGCCGGTAAGAAGAAATAAGGTAGGCTGAAATGGCTAAAGAACCAGGCAAGGTCCGCCGCGCAGACCGGAAGAATATCACGTCCGGCGTCGCGCATGTGAACGCAACATTCAACAACACAATGATCACCATCACGGATGCCCAAGGCAACGCCGTGGCGTGGTGTTCTGCCGGCGCAATGGGCTTTAAAGGCTCGCGTAAATCCACACCTTATGCGGCGCAGGTCGCAGCTGAGGAAGCCGCACGTAAAGCGGCAGAGCACGGCATGAATACATTGGAAGTCAATGTGAACGGCCCGGGTTCAGGCCGCGAGTCTGCTGTCCGCGCCTTAGCCGCTACGGGCATGACGATCACAACCATCCGTGACGTCACACCGATTCCGCATAATGGCTGTCGTCCTCCAAAACGCCGCCGCGTCTAAGGACGATCGGGTTTGAGGGTTAAAGCCCCGGCCCATAAGACTACTTTTTCGGCGTGTCTTTCGGCTTACGAAGGAGGCGCCAAACGCTTAATTAGAGGCGAACATCGTGATTGAAAAAAACTGGCAAGAACTTATCCGTCCCATCAACCCGGAAATCGAACCGGGCCGTGATCCCGCGCGTAAAGCGTTGATCATTGCGGAGCCGCTCGAGCGCGGATTTGGTATGACACTCGGTAACGCGCTCCGCCGCGTCTTACTGTCGTCCCTTCAGGGCGCAGCTGTGTCCGCTGTCCAAATTGACGGGATTGTTCACGAGTTTACATCCATTCCAAATGTTCGCGAAGATGTCACAAACATCGTCTTGAACATCAAAGGTCTCGCTGTGCGTTTGCACGCTGACGGACCTAAGAAGCTGCTTCTGCGCAAGCAAGGTGCCGGCCCTGTCACAGGCGCCGACATTGAAGAAACAGCCGACGTCGAAATTCTTAACAAAGACCACATCATCTGTACTGCCGATGAAGGCGCTGACATCCGTATGGAGCTGACAGTCACCTCCGGTAAGGGTTATGTCCCGGCCTCCGCTTCCCGTCCGGAAGACGCGCCAATTGGCTTGATCTCTATTGATGCGCTTTATTCGCCTGTGAAACGCGTCGCTTACCGTGTCGAAGACACGCGCGAAGGCCAGGTTCTCGATTATGATAAACTCATCATCGACATTGAAACAAACGCAGCGGTCACGCCGGAAGACGCCATCGCTGTTGCAGCGCGTATTCTGCAAGACCAATTTCAGGTCTTCGTCAACTTTGACGATCCGGAAGATGTGTCTCGCGGCGAAGAGAAGCCGGAACTTGACTTCAACCCGGCGCTTCTGCGTAAGGTTGACGAGCTGGAGCTGTCTGTCCGCTCTGCGAACTGCCTGAAGAACGATAACATCGTTTACATCGGTGACCTCATTCAAAAATCCGAAGCCGAAATGCTCCGCACGCCAAACTTTGGCCGTAAGTCCCTCAACGAGATCAAAGAAGTTCTCGCCGCCATGGGGCTGCACCTCGGTATGGACGCGCCAAACTGGCCACCGGAAAATATTGAAGACCTCGCCAAGAAATATGACGACCACATCTAAGCCCCAGATAATCATTCTGCCTTAGAACGGTCCCAAAAGAACACCTTTAAGAGATTAGCCATGCGCCATAAAATCGCCCATCGTAAACTGAACCGCACCGCGTCACATCGCAAAGCGATGTTCGCCAATATGTCCAGCTCCCTTATCGAGCATGAGCAAATTGTGACAACTCTTCCAAAAGCGAAAGAGCTTCGTCCTTTCGTGGAAAAACTCGTCACGCTCGCCAAGAAGGGCGATCTGAACTCGCGCCGCATCGCGATTGCCCGCACACGTAATAAAGAGATGTCCAAGAAGTTGTTCGATGTCCTCGGCCCGCGTTACAAGGATCGTCAGGGCGGATACATCCGCATCATGAAAGCCGGCTTCCGTTATGGTGACAACGCGCCAATGGCCGTCATCGAATTCGTCGACCGCGACGAAAGCGCCAAAGGCAAAGTCGACCGCGAGAGAGCGGAAGCGACTGAAGACGCGTAAAGCACGTCAAATCAGAATAAATAAAAACCGCGGTCAAAGCCGCGGTTTTTTTATGCGGAGGTGACATTCATCCCCGCATGGTGCCCCGCGCCTATATGCCATTTTGAATGTTGCTTGAACTCGTCTATATGTCGTGCAGGGGACAGAGCAGAGGACGCGCAATCATGGTACAACTCAAGATCAATGGAAAGTCGACACGGCTGGACGTAGACCCGAACACGCCGCTTCTTTGGGCCGTTCGCGAACAGGCAGGCTTAACCGGAACCAAGTTCGGTTGCGGTATTGCGATGTGCGGGGCCTGCACGCTGCATGTTGACGGTAAGCCCGTGCGGTCTTGCTCGACCCCAGTTTCAGAAGCCGAAGGCCTGAACGTGACGACCATCGAGGGTATTAAGAATGCTGACGGCACGCTTCACGCTGTGCAGGAAGCCTGGATTAAACATCAGGTCCCGCAATGCGGTTACTGCCAATCCGGACAGATTATGAGCGCCGTTGCGCTCTTGCGCGATACGCCCAACCCCAGCGATGATGACATTAACGACGCGATGGCGGGCAACATCTGCCGCTGTGGTATGTATGACCGAATACGGGCCGCGATCAAAACGGCGGCCAAAGCCTCCACCGCGATGGGAGGGTAGTCATGACCGACGCTGTAGAGACAAAGAAGAAAGTCAAAAAGATCAAGAAAAAAGGACGCTGGACCCGGCGCGGCTTCATCGGCGCAGGCCTCATTGCGGGTGGCGCGCTTGTCGTTGGCGTTGCCATTCGGCCCGGTGACCGCACAGACAAACTCGAGACATATGTCGCGGGTGAGGGCGAGCATCTCCTGACGGCTTGGGTGAAGGTCGCAGAAGACAACACGATCACGGCCATCATTCCGCATGGCGAAATGGGGCAGGGCATCCACACCGCACTGTCTGCCATGCTCGCCGAAGAAATGGACGCGGATTGGGAGGCGCTCGAGATTATGGAAGCCCCCGCCGAGAAAGACTACGCCAACTTCCCATTGGTGAGGGAATTTGCGACGGGCGGCAAAAAAGTCCCCGGCTTCGTCTTTGACACGCTGAACGGCGCCATGCTCGGCCTCGCGAAGAAAATGGACATGCAAATTACTGGCGGATCCACCTCGGTTCGCTTTACCGGGGTTGGCGCGATGCAAACTGCGGGTGCCGCGACGCGCGAACTCTTGATGAAAGCGGCGGCGGACGCGTGGGATGTTTCTGTCTCAGAGCTGCGCACCGAAAAGAGCGTCATTTATCATGACGGTTCAAACCAAAGCGCGACCTATGGGTCATTCGCGGCGGCGGCGTCGGAGATGAAACCAAACCTTCAGCCCAAGCTCAAATCCCGCAAAGATTATACGCTGATGGGGGCATCCCTCCCGCGTGTGGATATTCCGGCTAAAGTCGACGGGACCGCAGATTTCGGGATCGATGCCAAAGTCGACGGCATGAAATATGCGACCGTCATGGCGGCCCCTGTGCATGGCCAGACGGTCGCGCGCTTGGATGCCTCGGATGCCGAGAGCCTTCCCGGCGTCATTTCTATTCACAATATGGGATCCTATATTGGCGTTGTTGCCGAAGGCTATTGGCCTGCGAAACAGGCGTTGGACTCACTGGATGTAGAGTTCACGAGGTCTGACGCCAGCAGCCTGAGCCAAGATCAGCTATTCGCGCAATATGCCGAAAGCTTAGATAATGATAAGCGCAAGACGATGCATAAGGGCGGCAACGTCGCCAAGGGTGCGGAAGGCGCGGCGAAAATTATCGAAGCCGAATATGCTGTGCCTTATCTCGCCCATGCCTGCATGGAGCCAATGAACGCTACCGCTTGGGTGCGGGACGGTAAGGCTGATATTTGGTGCGGGACGCAAAACCCGCTTGGCACGCGCATGGCTGTGGCCAATGCTCTGGAATTGGACGCAGAGAACGTGACGCTCAACACGGCCTTTATGGGGGGGGGCTTTGGCCGCCGCGCGATCCCGGATTATGCGTTGCAAGCCGCCGCGCTCTCCGAAGTTTCGGGTCATCCTGTGAAATTGATATGGAGCCGTGAAGAGACCACCCAGCAAGACCATTTCCGTCCCGCCGTGTTAGGCCGTTTCAAAGCGGCCGTGGACGAGGACGGTATGCCACTGACGTGGGAAAGCCTGTTCAACCATGAGGGCGAGCCGAAAGAGGCGAGCGACATTGCTTATGGAATTCCAAATAAATTGGTTCAGGTCGTGGACAGCCCGTCGCATACACGGCTGGGCCCATGGCGCTCTGTCGATCATACCCAACATGGCTATTTCACCGAGAGCTTCATCGAAGAGCTTGCGCATAATGCGGGGAAAGACGGTTATGAATATCGCCGCGCATTACTAGCGGATAAGCCCCGCTTTCTGAAAGTCTTGGACGCCGCAGCGAAACTTGGAAAATGGGGTGACGCGCTACCGGTAGGACAAGCGCGCGGAATATCCATCGTTGAGAGTTTCCAGACAATTTGCGCGCAAGTCGTCACAGTCGATATGACGGACGGTGATCCGAAAGTTCTTCACGTTGCCTGTGCCGCAGACCCCGGTTTCGCCGTGAACCCGGACGGGTTTGAAGCGCAGATGCAAAGCGGAATTATCTATGGCCTCACAGCGGCGCTCTACGGCGAAATTTCGCTGGAAGACGGGGCCGTCGCGCAAAGTAATTTCCATGACTATGAGATTTTGCGCATTGACCGCTCACCGAAGATCGACACGGTAATTTTAACCAGCGACGCCAAGCTCGGCGGGGGCGGGGAGCCGGGAACGCCGCCAATCGCCCCGGCGCTGGCGAACGCCGTATTCAATGCGACGGGTAAACGCGTTCGCAAACTACCCATCCGGGATTTGGAATTGGGCGCGGCGAGTTAAGCGTCGACGCATGCAAAAACTGCGCTCCATCTTCTGTCTTTCCGCCCTGTTTATCGCGGCCTGCGGCGGTGCGCAGACTGCGCCGGATGTTGCCGCCGAGGCCATGAGTGAAGCCAAGTCCGCGCCGGTTCTCAATGAGAGCGTCATCACGGCGGGGGAGCTTTCCGGTCTTTATATAGATGCGGGCGCGGGCGCTCCGATTATTTTAATTATCCCCGGCTCAGGACCAACAGACCTAAACGGGAACAACCCGATGGGTGTAAAGGCGAGTAGCTATAAACTTCTGGCTGAAGCCTTGGGCGCTCAGGGTGTTTCCTCCGTGCGGGTCGATAAACGCGGTATGTTTTCCAGCGCTGCGGCTGGCGATTCCAATGAGGTGACGCTAGAAATTTACGCGCAGGACTATAGCGATTGGGTCGATATGATCCGGGCCGAGACAGGCGCAGACTGCGTTTATGTTTTGGGACATTCCGAAGGCGCGCTGATGGCGTCTGCGGCAGCCAATATAAATGACAATATTTGCGGGCAGATTTTAGTGTCAGGCGTGGGGCGATCCTTTGGTGAGGTTTTGCGCGAACAATTAAAAGCTAACCCTGAAAATTTCATCATCATGAAAGAAGCTGTCGCCGCGATCGAGCAATTGGAAGCGGGCGAGCGCGTTGATACCAAAGATATGCACATGGCTCTAAAGCCGCTTTTTGGTGAGCACGTCCAAGGCTTCCTGATTTCAATCATGGCCGCCGACCCATCGAAAATCGCGGCGCAAGCTAGCACAAAGACCTTAATCATTCACGGCGAGACGGATATTCAGACTGCCGTCTCCGATGCCGAAGCGTTGGCCTCGGCCACGGGCGGGACATTAGTCATTGTGCCCGGTGTCAATCATGTCTTGAAACATGCGCCCAAAAACCGACGCAAAAACATCAAGACTTATAGCCAACCTGACCTGCCCATTTCCAAAGATGTCGTCGATGCGATTGCGCTGTTTGTGAATCTTTAATCCGCAAGATTACCTGCGTATTATGGCCGTAATGCCTTTAGTGTTTACTTTTCATCTCTCATCAAAAACCCTAAAGTCAATAAAAACCAATACCTTATACGGATTTCAGAGCTCACATATAGGTTCAACTGGCGTTCAACTCGGATTTGTTAACCTTTGCCAAAGCCTGCTCTGCGGGTTTCACGTTTCTCCGAAATAACACGCGGAAGGGGAGGATGCACATGCGCCATAGGTTAATGCTCGGCATGATAGGCTGCGTATTGGCGACTCTATCGGCTTGTCAGACCACACCTGCGAATAATCATCTCGACGCCGAGGCGAGGCCGCTCATCAAAGAGGTGGACAGCGTCTTGATCGCTAAACAAACCGAGGTCGGCGCCGATATCAAAGCCTCACAATTATCCAAATATATCCAGGGTCACATCGCCCCGGCTTTATTTGACATCGGCTTGAATACTTTTCGGACAATAAAGGCCAAAAAACATGTGACGCCCATCCGAGAGACCTTGAGCGACTATGATTTCACTGCGGATATTAAAGAAGAATTTAATCTAGCCCTCGCCAAAAGCGGCGTGGAGGGCGCGGATGGGTTGCAGGTTTTACGCCATGAACCTTTGGGGTTTCGCGCTGCATATATCAGCCAGTCTTCGGCGGATGCTGTTATGTTTGTGGACGTCAGTTACGCGTTCACCCCTAAATTCGACAATCTAAATATATCATCCTCCGTGATGCTATATCCGATTAATCCTGCGCTTTCTCCTTATAAGGAAACGCCGGACACGGATCGATATATTGAATATTCGGATAATATTTATCGCAATAATTTCATGGCGAGCATCCCTGTGGGCCTTGATGAAGACAGCAAAACATCTGAAAGAGCGGCAGCTTGGGCCGCTTTGTCAGAAGCAGAGCTTCTAGAAAAATTACAAGATGGGGCAATCAAACTCGCGGCCGCAATTGCGGCAGATATGAACATTGATGAGCTGCCCGAAGTGGAAATGGAAGCGTGGGATGACGGTAGTAAAGATCTCTCAACAAAGCCAATCGACATCGACACGGATTATCCGGATTATTCTGAAGACAACCGAATTGATAGTTCTGAAGATAGCCCCGAAGAAAACTCAGTCACGAATTAAACGTATTAGTTCGCAACCTTCATAATGCATCTGACGCTATAGATGTCAGAGCTTCGGCTGGATAGTGCTATCGGCCCATCGGGGGCCTCGCCGACAAGGGGGTCGCGAATTAAATATTCATCTTTTGACGTGCCAATGATCATCACCCAGTGGACAATGGAATCATAGAGTTTGATTTTTATGACCGGGTAATTCCCCGCCGCCATACAGCTATCGATGACCTCATAGCGGGGCGAGTCGTAATATTTCGCTGTCACTTGATTATCTGTGGCCGCCTGGACCTTACTCCAAATCAACCAGCCTCGGTCTGTGAAACCTCCTGCATCTGATAGTCTGGTTTCCAAAATTTGGGGCGTGATTTCAGTTTGTGTTAAATTGGATGCGGACATGGCGACGCTCGCAATCGTGCAGCCGTAAGCCTGTAAACTATCCTCTGTCTGGCCAATAGTCTCTGCGCCCCACCGGCTGTCATCTTGGCGAAAGGCATAATTATCGGGCAACACAAATGTCGGGATAGGCTGCGCCGGTTTCGCGCTGACGGCTGGAGCAGAGCCGTGTCTTTTTTGGATGCCGATGAAAATGGGCAGGGCGAGGGCGGCCAATCCGAGAATCGCAACAATTTTGACGCGCTTGGTTAGCTTATGGTTCGACAGCCTCATTCAGCTAAATGTAGATGTGCGGGGTTGCCCAAAGTTACGTGAAATTTAGCTCACACTCCAACCCAAAACCTCACCCGCATGGAACGGGATGATGTCCGTTTCCGAGAGGGTTAGACGTTCAGGGACTTGCTGGTCTTCTTTGGTCAGAGTCACCGTCCCTTCATTTAGCGGTAATCCGTAAAACTTCGGGCCGTTGATAGAGGCGAATTTCTCTAACTTGTCGAGCGCGCCTTCTTCTTCGAAAGTCAGCGCATAACTTTCCATAGCATAAGGCGCGTTGAATACACCCGCACAGCCGCAGGCATTTTCTTTTGCACCGACGGCGTGCGGAGCCGTGTCCGTACCAAGGAAGAAGTTAGGCGAGCCTGACGTCGCAGCCTTCCGCAGCGTGAGGCGATGCTTCTCGCGCTTGGCAATCGGCAGACAATAATAATGCGGTCGAATACCGCCTTCGAAAATGGCGTTGCGGTTATAGCGCAAGTGATGCGGCGTAATGGTGGCGGCGACATTGTCACCCGCTTCCATGACGAAATTGGCGGCTTCCTGCGTCGTGATATGTTCGAACACGACCTTGAGCTCTGGATGCTCTTTGACGAGGCCCACCATGACGTCATCAATAAATACGGCTTCGCGGTCAAAAATATCGACATCTTTATGCGTAACTTCACCATGGACAAGAAGCGGCATGCCTACATCTTCCATGGCGTCCAACACGTCGTGAATGTTGTTGACGTCAGACACGCCATGTGCCGAATTTGTTGTCGCATTGGCGGGATAAAGTTTGGCCGCCGTGAACACGCCTTCGGCCTTGCCGCGCCGCATAACGGACGGATCCATATTATCTGTCAGGTAAGCGGTCATCAGCGGCGTAAAATCCAGCGCCGGATCGACGGCGGCCAAAATGCGGTCGCGATAGGCGCGGCCTGCTTCGACGGTCGTGACGGGTGGTTTCAGGTTCGGCATAATGATCGCGCGTGCAAATTGCCGAGCGGTGTGATTGACGACATCTGCGAGCATCGACCCGTCACGTAAATGAACATGCCAGTCATCAGGTCGGCGGATTGTTAAAGTATCAGTCATGAAGGCGGATTAGCGATGTTGTTCGGAGGGGTCTAGTCCCGGAAAATTTAATCCCAGTCTCGCCGCTGCAACTGCATAAGCTCCGCTCCGTCCGCGCTATAGAGGCGCAAGTCCATATGGGTAGCCTCCACTCGGCGAGTATCTTGAAGCATCTGCATAAAGGCGGCTTCCGCTTTCATTACATCCGCGCAGAATTTTTTGGTGCTGGCGAGTGCGCCCACGGTCAGCGTTTCGCCGTCTTGCGTATATTGACCGAAAAACTGGTTGCAGCCGCCATAGCCAATGATTTCGCCATTTGTTTTGAAGGCGATGAATTGTTCCTGAGCGGGGGCGTCGACCGGTCCCCATTCACTGCCCTCAAGAGAGGCGAGCGGGCGTCCTTTGCGTACGTCGCTGGCGACTTTGGCGCAGCCTGCAAGGACAAGCGTGCCGATAGCGAGGGGCAAAATAATCGGGAGAGCCATTCTCATTGCTCGCGGTAAGGGTCGCCCAACATGGACGAAATATGCCGCCCATTTTCAGCGAGCGCTGCGACGTCGACAGAGACCTCTTTTGTACACTCTGTATGACGTTCTTTTTCTTGGTAATATCCGGCATTAAAGGCCCGCACGAGCTGGCGATGACGATCCTGATCGCCATTGGCTTCCACCGTCATCATACTTTGTCCGTAATCGCGCCATTTCTGATCATCCAATCCAAAACACAGCGTGCGGAGGTAATGGATTTGCCCGAGATTTTTAGACAGCGCTTCGACGAGGCTGGTCATGGTGACCATATCCTGTTCGACGCGCAGTTCCGCGGCTTCGCGCGCTTTTGCTGCGAGAGCGCGTTTCTGACGTTCCGTCAACGGTTTTGGGGCCTCAGCCTCTTGAATTTCCGGCTTTGTGGCCTGAGCATCTTGCGCATAGCTCGGCGAGGTGAGCAGTAAAAGCGGCAGTGCGAATATGGTCCAACGAGACAACATGGGACTAGTTTACGTGCCATCTGCGGAAAACAAAACCATTTTTGCATATCCGTCGCGAATAACCCGAACAGTTTCCGGCCACATGCCTAGTTTGTCGATCTCTGATACCGGGACAAAGCGGGCTTTATCGGCGTCATCTCCCGCTTTCGGCTCGCCCGATGTCCAGCGTGCCAGATAATCGTGAAGACGGTAATGAAAGCCTTCAAAGTCTGCATCAAGCGCCGTGATTTTTGTCAGCAGATTTGCGCTGACGCTGGTTTCCTCGCCAAGCTCGCGTAGGGCTGCCTGGCTTTCCGTCTCGCCGGTTTCAATACGTCCGCCGGGGATGGACCATTCGCCTTTGCGCGGCGCAGTTCCGCGCTGGATAAGCAACACGTCACTTTCGCGAATGCACACGACGCCCACGCAATCTGTTCGTTTTATTCCCATAATTGTTCCCTTAGCGAAGCCCTGCGGCTATAGCGAGATATGTGCGGACGATTTACATTGGCGGGCGATTTGGACCAGATTGCGGTCCGCTTTGCGGCGAAAACAAGTGATGAGGGTCTTTGGGATTGGGAGCCGCGTTACAATATCGCGCCGGGCGCCGTTATTCCGGCGATAGCGTATAGTGGGGTGAAAGACAGGACCGTCGTGCCGATGCGTTGGGGATTGCATCCGCATTGGCGCAAGGAACCGCCGGAGGGCCGACCGCTTTTTAATGCACGGGTCGAAACCGCCAAAGAAAAGCCCAGTTTCCGCACACCTTATAAACGCCGCCGCGCGCTCATCCCAACAACGGGATGGTACGAATGGGAACGGATTGAAATGCCGTCTGTCGATGGCAAGCGTCCTAAAGAGGTCAAGCAACCGTCTTTCATTTTTGAAGACAGCGAGGATGTCGGCAGCGAGATTTTTGCTTTCGCCGGATTATGGGACCGCTGGCGGGTGGATGAGGGGATAGAGCTGCTGTCCTGCACCATCCTCACCACCGCAGCGCTTGGTCCCGTCAAACATTTGCATCACCGCATGCCGGTGCGCTTGCCGGAGGATATGTGGGACGCATGGCTGGATTGGGATGAAAACCCTGACCGTATTTTGGAAAACAAATTGGGCGGCGATGATTTAGGATATTACGAAGTTGACCGCGCCGTCGGCAATGCTCGCAATGAAGGCGCGGAATTAATCAGTGCGGTTGCCGCTGTCTGACGTCACTTACCTGACGTCCGGAACAACGGTCGGCCCCGGAACTGTATCAGGGATAACCTCGTCCTCATCCATGTCTTCGGGCCCTGTCGGGTCGACTACTTCTTCCATTGCCTTTTTCCGGGCCGTGAATTTGGCGACAAAGTCAGCCATGACCGCGCCCCGTTTACCGAGGGGTCGCGCCGGGCCGCGCGTCGTATCCGCAATCGTCTGCCGCTCCAGTTCTGAATTAATTTCCGCGCCCACGATAATTACCATGGCCGTCAACCAGAGCCAGATAAGCAGGATAATAACAGACGCCAGACCGCCAAAAATTTCATTATATCGACCAAAGGCCTGCACAAATTTCGAGAACGCAAAACTAATCGTCAGCCAACTGACGAGAGCAAAGGCAATCCCAGGGTAAAGCCAGCGCTTACGGGCAGGGCGGCGAGACGCCCCAAAGCGATACATGACACCGCAGGCAAAGCTGAATATCGTCACCAGCAATACCCACGGCAAGAAGCGTGTGGCGATAACCGCAGTCTCATCCAGATTAGCATATTTTAGCACCGCGGGGACGCCGATTATCACGAAGAGCGACAGCCAAAAAAACATGAGGCTGCCGATTGTCATTAACAGGCCGATCAAAAAAAACACGGCGGGGTTACGGGATTCCACTTCCTCATAGGCCACGTTCATGGCCCGCATCATCGCGCGGATTCCGGCGCCGGCTGAGAATAATGCAAAGCCCAACGATACAAGGATACCAAAGCTAACCGCTTCCAAATCGGCGGATAGCACATTTTGCACTTGTTTATCTAAAATTTTATAGGCCTCCCCCGGCATGAGGGCGGAGATGGTTTGGGTAAGGCCGTCCACATCGCTGGGGTCGACAAAATAGGAGAAGGTTGAAAGCGCGGCAGAAATCAGCGGAAACACAGCCAGTAGTGAGAAAAAGGCGACACCTGCTGCAATCACGCCAACATTATCATATTGCGCGGCCCAGAAAACCCGCTTCATGACCGCCCACCAATCCTTGGGGGTGAACTTCCACGGGCTGTCGACATCGCTCTGGGCGAAATCGCGTGAATAATCTTTTCCCACTTTTAGCCCTCCCTAAGCCCGCGCCTATTTACCCTTTTTCGGGGGCTGGGGTCTTGCATAGACTAATGTGTCATTTGTGGAACGCGCCGGGTCAAATTTATAACCGTCTGCATTGAAATCCTTGAGACCTTCAGCTCTATCGACGCGGTTTTGAATAATCCACCTCGCCATTAGGCCCCGTCCAAATTTCGTATAATACTGAATGGGACGGGATTTTCCGTCTTTGTCTTCCATGAATTTCGCAGAAACAATTGGGTTCGTTAGGGCCTTCGTTTTGGCGGCCTTAAAATATTCATTTGAGGCAAGGTTGACGATGGTATTGTCGTCATGGGTCTCTAACTCTTTGATTAAAGACGGCGCGAGGGTGTCTGCCCAAAACTCGTAAAGGTTCTTACCGCGCGCATTTTCAAATTTTGTGCCCATCTCCAGACGATAGGGCTGAATGGCATCCATGGGGCGCAGCACACCGTAAAGCCCGGACAGGATACGCAGATGGTCCTGTGCATATTCCAAATCATCATCCGATAGAGATTTAGCTTCTAGCCCCCAATAGACATCGCCGTCAAAGGCCAGTCCTGCGGCTTTGGCGGAATTAGATTGTCCGTCGAGATTAAAGGCTTGGAACCGTTCTGCGTTGAGCTCCGCGAGATTGTCAGAAATGTGCATGAGCTTTTTCAAATCTGCGGCTGTCTTGGTCTTGGCCAATTTCGCGAGGATTTTAGTGTCCGTGTCAAAGCGAGGACGCGTGGCGGACAGGGACGTTTTGGCCGGGTCCATGTTCATTTTTTTTGCAGGGGAAAGTAGGGTCAGCATAATGTGCTCCTCATGAGATCAGCTGCGGGACTGCGGCTCGTATCCGTGGGTTGATGAAAACTATACGTAGGAAGACAGCCGACAGATTGCGAGTCACTGCGTCAACAAATCGTTTTAGCTAAACCATCACGCGCGGATTCATGATCTTGTCAGGGTCGAGCGCTTGTTTAACGGCGCGCAGCAGTTTCATTTTGACGGGGCTGGCCCGTTCCGCGAGATCGTCCCGCTTCATAATGCCTATCCCGTGCTCAGCCGAGATAGACCCGCCGAGGGCGTCTACAATATCAAAGACGGGCTGGCTCAACGCGTCCCAGTTCGCGAGAAATGTTTCGCGGTCTACGCCTTCTGGTTGGGCGATATTGTAATGAATATTTCCGTCACCAAAATGACCGAAACCGACAGGGCGGCACCCGGGAACGACCGCTTGCATCGCGGTATCGGCGCGGGCGAAAAACTCCGGAATTAAGTCAATTGGGACCGTGATATCATGTTTGATTGAGCCGCCAAGAAACTTTTGCCCCGCACTCATATGTTCCCGAATAGAGAGAATATCTGCGGCTTGCGTTTCATTAACTGCGATAACGGCATCTTGAACCGTGTTGTTGTCTAACGCTTTTCCGATCACTAATTCCGCGACAGATAGACCTTCTTCCTCAGTCTCGACTTCCCAATCGCAGAGTAGATACCAAGGGTGTTTTTCAGAGAATGGGTCACGTATGTTGTCGAAATTATCGACAACAGCGCGGTAGCCAATAGATGGCATGACCTCGAACATGGCGAGCCGTCCACCAGCGCGGAAGGGCTCCAAAAGTGAAACCGCCGTGGCTGCGCTGTCCAACCCGATGAGGGCGCGTTGCACATATCTGGGCTTTGGAAATAGCTTTAACGTCGCCGCTGTGATGATGCCCAACGTGCCTTCTGCGCCTAAGAATAAACGGTTTAAATCATAGCCCGTATTATCTTTGCGTAAACTCGTTAGCCCATTGAAGACTGAGCCGTCGGCCAACACAGCCTCGACACCGAAAACCAAGTCTTTTGTCGTTCCATATTTCAAAACATGGTTGCCGCCCGCATTGGTCGACAGCACACCGCCGACCGTGCAGCTGCCTTGGCTGGACAGCGTGAGGGGGAATTTTCGGTCCGCCGCATCCGCCGCGTCGAGGACGGATTGTAAAGTCGCGCCCGCTTCAACCGTCATCGCATTGGCGGTTGGATTGAGGTCGCGAATGGCCGTCATTTTTTTCAGGCTAATGAGAACTTCGCCCTGCGGCGTGTTCCCGCCCACGAGTCCCGTATTTCCGCCTTGCGGCATCAGTGGCATTTTATGTGCCGCGCAGATTTTGACCGCCATCGCGACCTCTTCTGTGGACCGCGGCGTCAGCATGATGGGTGTCGCTCCAAAATATTTATCCCGCCATTCGCGCAAATGCGGATCCATCAAATCCGGGTCTTGGGTCCAAGCTCCCTCGGGGAGAGCTGCTTTGAGTGCGTCTATTCCGGCGGTCATAGTGCGACCTTTACGCTGCCATGCCTAAAGATTTTCACTTTATTATTTACCGTGGAAACAATGGTTGAAGGCATCCCCGACAGCGGAGCCTCTGCCATGAGGGACGCATCAAGGGCCTCGCCAAATGTCTCCATCGCGTCATCATAAAACACGCAGTCCTTGTCCCCGGAACGGTTTGCACTCGTGAGCGCCAGCGGTCCCGTCAGATGTTTCCGCCAAACAGCGTCAGGACAGCGAAAGGCAATGGTCAACTTGTCTCCGGTCTCGCCAAAGCAATTTTCAACAATCATGAGATCATCTTTGGCTTCGACAATCAAGGTCAGGCTGCCCGGCCAATGGGCTTTGGCGAGCTCCAGAGCCTTTGGCGTAAAGACGCCATATTTCTGCGCCTCTTCAAGATTTTTGACGCAGACGGCTAGAGTCTTTTCGAAATCTCGGCCCTTCATTGCGTAGATTTTATCGACGGCGGCGCTGTTTTCCGCCGAGCACGCGAGGCCGTAAACGGTCTCTGTCGGCAGCAATGCCACCCCGCCCGCCATAAGGCGCGTGTTGATTTCGGTGAAATCCATCACGGCTTTTCGTTAAACTCCGCTTCAATCCGCAAGGTCACTTCATCCCCAATGCCAAAATTAGTGAGGTAATCCATACCCCAATCGGAGCGTTTGATCTTACCGGTGGCCGAAAACCCCAAAGTTGCACCGGGGTGGCCAAAACTTTTGCCCGCGCCGTTATAGGTGACGTTTAATGTCACGGGTTTAGTAACGCCGCGCAGGGTTAGATCGCCGGTCACGGTCCCGGTGGTTTCAGTGGATTTCACGGACGCTGTTGAGACAAAGCGAATTTCAGGATGTGTGTCGCCATCAAAATATTTGCCCCCCGTGCCAAGGGTCTTGTCCCACTCAGCATCGCCGGTTGAAACGCTCTTCGGGTCAATGCGGATGTCCAATCGGCTGGCGGTTGGTGCGTCGGGGTCAAAGTCCAATGCGCCGGAAATATCGTCAAACCGTGCCGTGTAAAATGAGAGTCCGGAATGGCTGAGCGACCAATTCACTGAGGCATGGGCCGGGTCCAGCACATAGGCACCTTCCGGAGCTGCCGCGACATCCACATTGGGCGCTGTCACGCAAGCGGAGAGCACGAGGAAAGCAAGGGGGAATAATATTTGTTTCATGACCTTATTCTAACGCGGTTGACGGCAAAATATAGTTGAAAGCGCGGTAACTCTATCGCACAGCCGCCACATGAAATCCCGGAACCCAAAAATCGCTGCGAAAACCGCCGCCAATGACGCCGAAGAGCCGCGCTCCAAGAGTCAGATTTTCTGGTCTGAGTTCAAGTTTTTCGCCAAAGTTGGAGTCTTCATTCTCGCTTTCATGACCTTTGTTTGGGGGCATTATAAGATTCCCAGCGAGAGCATGCAGCCTGCGCTAGAAGTCGGGGATCACCTTTATGTGTCAAAATATGCTTATGGTTTTTCTAAGCATTCCCTGCCGTATCTGCTTCACAAATTACCACTGCCTGAGGGCCGTATATTATCGCATGTGCCTGATCGCGGGGATGTGGTGGTTTTTCGCAATCCGAAATCTCAAATCGTTATGATCAAGCGGGTCGTTGGCCTTCCCGGTGACAGGCTGCAAGTCCGCCGTGGGCAGCTCTATCTAAATGATGTGCTCGTGCCTCGCGAAAAAGTTGATGCGCGCCTTTACCGCGACCATGCAGAAGAAAAAGTAGTCTCTGTTGACGTTTATACCCAAACCCTGCCGGAGTCTGACGAAGAATTTTTAATATATGAGCGTAATGATTCCTACCCGCTCGACAACACGCCGGCCTTTATTGTTCCGGATGACAACCTGTTCTTCATGGGTGACAATCGTGATAATTCTGTGGACAGCCGGGCGCCCCGAAATGGCCCGGGGATGATTCCCATGGTTTATGTCATTGGTCGCGCGGACCGCGTCATGTTCAGCTTTAAACGCTGTAACCGGGACGAGGATTTATATTGCCCGGCTAAGGGGCGTTGGATGGAAAAACTATAACGGGGTCTCGATTCCAAAGTTTAAGACGTGTAATCGACGACGACAATTAAGGCAGATAAGTCATGGCAGACCGCAAAATCACAGAGATGAGTTTCGAAGACGCGCTAAGCGAGCTGGAAGGCATCGTGGGCCGATTGGAACGCGGCGATGCCCCGCTTGAGGAAAGCATCACCATCTATGAGCGCGGTGCAAAACTCAAAGCGCATTGCGAAGGCAAGCTGAAGGCGGCCCAAATGAAGGTCGATAAAATTGTGCTCGATGGGCAGGGCAATGCCAAAGGCACGGCAGATTTTGATGGGTAAGCGCTAATGCCACTCGCTGCTCTCTCACATTCAACCGATGCAGATTTTCCGACTCGTCTGCGAACCATTGCAGATCTCGTGGAATCGCGGCTCGACGTTCTTCTCCCAAAACCATTGGGTCATCAGGCCGTTATCATGGACGCTGCGCGATATGCCGCACTCGGCGGCGGTAAGCGTTTGCGGCCGTTTTTGACCGTGGAAACGACGCGGATGTTGGGCGGTCCGCTGGACGCCGCTTTGACCGTCGGCTGCGCACTTGAGTGTCTTCACGTCTACAGCCTTATCCATGATGATCTGCCTTGTATGGATGATGATGATCTGCGTCGCGGAAAGCCGACAGTTCACAAAGCCTATGATGAAGCGATTGCCGTATTGGCCGGGGATGCGCTCCTAACGCGCAGTTTTGGCATTCTGGGCGAGGTTGATTTGCCAGCGCGCGTCCGGGCTGAGCTCGTGACTGAACTGGCTTCATCCGGCGGCATGTCAGGCATGATTGGCGGCCAAGTCGTTGATATTACTGTTGCAGAAGGCGAACGGGACGAAGCGTTGATCACGGATCTGCAAGCCATGAAAACGGGCGCATTGATCGACTACGCTGTGCGCTCAGGAGGTTTGGTGTCAGCCGCGTCTAAGAAGCATTTAACGGCTCTGTCCGCCTATGCCCGCGATATGGGCCTGGCCTTTCAAATCCAGGACGATATTTTGGATGTCACGGGGGATGCTGAAACAGTGGGCAAAGCGGTCGGAAAAGATGCAGATCTTGGGAAGGCCACATTTGTATCAATATTAGGCCTTACCGGTGCGCGAGAGCGTGCTAAATCGCTCGGTGAGCGAGCGAAGAATCATCTTGAACCTTGGGGTTCATCGGCGCAAACCTTGCGCGATACTGTGGACTTTGTGTTGGAGCGCCAGCACTAGTCTCGAACAAAGGATTACAGCGCAATATGTCGCAAACGCCGCTTTTAGATACCGTCAAAATACCGTCAGACATGAACGGCTTCTCGCGTGAGCAACTCAAGCAGCTCGCCGATGAAGTGCGCGCGGAAGTCATTGACGCCGTCTCCGTTACAGGCGGCCATTTGGGCGCAGGTCTGGGCGTTGTCGAATTGACTGTCGCCATCCATGCGGTCTTCGATACGCCGGATGATAAACTCATATGGGATGTGGGCCATCAATGTTACCCCCATAAAGTCCTGACAGGTCGACGTGATCGGATTCGTACGCTCCGCAAAGGCGGCGGGCTCTCCGGCTTTACCAAGCGCGCCGAAAGCGAATATGATCCGTTCGGCGCGGCGCATAGCTCGACATCGATCTCAGCAGGCGCAGGCTTTGCAGCTGCGCGCGATTTGGACGGGCGCGATAATCATATTATTTCCGTCATTGGCGACGGGTCGATTACGGCGGGCATGGCCTATGAAGCCATGAATAATGCAGGCGCAACGGATTCGCGCCAGATCGTCATTCTGAATGATAATGACATGTCCATCGCCCCGCCCGTCGGCGCGATGAGCCATCTTCTCTCCCGCACGGTCAGCAGCGGCGGATACCAAGCTCTACGCAGTACGGCGAAATCTGCCATTGCCCGCGCCCCGCGCCCTATCAAACGTACAGCCAGAAAAGCCGAAGAATATACGCGCGGCATGTTTATGGGCGGCACCTGGTTTGAAGAACTCGGTTTTTACTATGTCGGCCCAATTGACGGGCATGACCTCGACGCGTTGATCCCCGTCTTGGAAAACGTCAAAAACATGAAAGAAGGCCCGGTCCTGATTCACGTCGTGACGCAAAAGGGTAAAGGCTATGAGCCTGCAGAGAAATCGCCGGATAAATATCACGGCGTTTCGAAATTTAACGTCGTCACGGGCGAACAGTCCAAGGCGAAAGCCAATGCGCCGAGCTACACAAAAGTCTTCGCCGAAAGCTTGATTTCCGAAGCCCGCAAAGACGAAAAAATTGTCGGTATCACAGCGGCGATGCCGGGTGGCACGGGCCTGAAAGAATTTGGTCAAGTCTTCCCGGAACGTATGTTCGATGTTGGAATTGCCGAGCAACATGCGGTGACATTTGCGGCGGGCCTCGCAGCGGACGGATATAAGCCGTTTTGCGCGATTTATTCGACATTCTTGCAACGCGGCTATGACCAGGTTGTGCATGATGTTTGTATCCAGAACTTGCCTGTTCGTTTTGCAATGGACCGCGCAGGCCTCGTCGGTGCCGATGGTCCGACTCATGCGGGCGCGTTTGATATTGCCTATCTTGGCTGCTTGCCGAATATGGTTCTCATGGCGGCAGCGGATGAAAATGATCTGGCGCGCATGGTCGCAACGGCTGTGGTGCGCGATGATGGACCAACGGCGTTCAGATATGCGCGCGGTGAAGCCACGGGCGCGGGGATTGACCCTAATCCGCAGCCGCTCGAAATCGGTAAAGGCCGCGTCTTGCGCGAAGGATCCAGCGTCGCGATTTTCTCCTACGGGACACGCCTCGGCGAAGCTCTGATTGCGGCGGAAAAGCTTGAGGCTTTGGGTCTGTCAGCAACGGTTGCAGATGCGCGTTTTGCCAAACCGCTCGATACGGAACTCCTCTGCCGCTTGGCGGATGAGCACGAAGTCTTGATCACAATAGAAGAAGGGTCCGTCGGCGGATTTGGTGCATTTTGCCTCCACGCGCTGGCCGATGCGGGACGCCTCGATAGCGGCGTAAAAATCCGCACCATGACCCTACCTGACACCTTCATAGATCAAGACAGCCCCGCGCTGATGTATCAGCAAGCGAAACTGGACGCGGACTCGATTGTCGAGAAAGTGTTTCAGGTGATCGGGCGCGATGTGGCGGATATGCAGGGCTTGGCTTAATCAAATTATTCTTCTCCCCGAGGGTTTTTAAAAACACTCGGAGAAAAGGCGTTTTTCGTTTAAGCTCTTTCCCATGCGCGGCTGACCATTGTCTAAACGTCAATGGCCGTTGCGACTACGTGAGCGGGCGCAGGCGGCGATTAAGACAGGAGTGGGATTATGAAATGGTTATCGCGTATTTGGTCAAAAAATCGGGTTGAGAAAGATCCGCTCAAACCCAGTGTAGCCCAAAAGCCTGGGGTAGAGACCGAAAAACCCACTCAGGCAGTTCAACCCTCTGAAGGGCTTGAGCCTTATTGTGTGGGGGGAGATAAATTTCAGTTATTTTTGTCACGCGAATGGCAGCCGTCGGACACTGAGGCAGAAGGGGGTCGGATGGGTTTCCATCATGCGGGTCTGGACATGGATTTTCTTTTTGTATCTCTCATCGCAAAAATTCCAGCTTCCCAACTTGAAGAAACTGCAAAGGTTTGGTCCGAAGTCACCACGGAGAGCATGGACGCCCAAAAACTTGAATTGGGTTTTGAACGGCTTGTTGCCCAAGATGAAATTCATGAGCAAAGTTGGGGGTATCAAGTGAGTATTCTTCACGGTTATCAGGGGGGTAAAGTTTATCGATGTATTGGTCTTGTCGGGCAAAACATGATTCTCAGTTTTTCCTTTGAAGGTCGACCGACTCCGGAGTTTCAATTGGAGGTCGAAAAAATCATGGATAGTCTTAGCTTTTCAGATGATGCATTTGGAGACCTTGAATCCCCTTAAGGGAACAAATCGCAATAATGCGCGCATAAATATCTAACCAACCATGGCCATTACGAGTGCCGCGCGCAGGCGGCGATTTAAGCCGCTGGCCTTTCAACAAACTCGCGGCATACAGAATTCGCAATTTCCATGTCTGTTTCGCAATGCCAAGCGTGCCAATGAAATTCTGATAGACTTTCAAGGGTGCTGAGGCAGTAATCCATATCGTCGATTTCGAAGGCCAGGCTCGCTGCCAATGTCGCATTATATTGGCTGGGGTGAAGTCTTTGCCAATCCGCCATGCCAATCTTTGCCCGCTCCCAATCGAGATGATCCTTTGTGAGGTCCTCTATTTCGTGAACATCAAACCAGACCGCAGCATATGCGCTTTGGCCCAACTCGGCTTGCGAAGCGTCAGCAGACCAACTCGCGAGCTGTTCAATATGAGCCATCGAGCCAAACCAACGCGGTAGCAAATGATATCCCATAATTTGATAGATTGACCAATCATGGCGCGCCACTGACATAAGATTATGAAACCGCGACCAATGTTCTTCCACGGGTAGGCATCCCGCTAAAGCCAAGCGTAGTCGCGTGCGCGCCACATAGGGATGAGTTGCGTGTTCAGGGTGTCGATTTAGAACATCTTCCGCTTCAGATGTATAATGCATCAATTTATTGAACTGTTCTTGTGAGACACCCTTGGCCCAACCCGTACCCCTGTAGCTATAGCCTGTAGATGATAATGCGTCCGCATAACTCCCAACCGCATAGGGGCAGTCAGGTTTCCTACTTGCCCATTCTTCGTAAAAATAAAGGAGTTCCAAATTTGTTGGAACTGCTTTCGGGGAATGCTCAAATCCCGCTGTAAGATCTTTGGCTGCCATAACCGATAGAGGGCAACCGCTACGACTGCGTAAGGGTGATAATTCGTATGATTTGATGGTATCCGCGGCTTCATCAAATCTATGCGCTTTCACCAAGTTTTTAATCGGCAAAAGAAACGTCTCAATCGGGTCTGGATAATCAGCGCCGTAGACTTCGGTAAATGATAAATTATTTCGCCTGTTAGGCATGTTGGTGAGCCAACCCGCCTTCAATGCGCGTAGTCCAAATTTAATTGATGAGCTGTTCATTTGCGTGTCCCCCGAAGAGTATAATTATCAAATACACTTTAAGAAATATTGAATTCCTGTTGTCGGTCTTCGACATTTTTCTCTTCACCCGCTATATCCCCAGTCATGCGCGCTGACCAATATCTCACCACCTATGGCCATTACGATTCCCGCGCGCGGGCGCAGGCGGCGATTAAGGCCGGCCTTGTTTCAGTTGATGGAAAGACCGTCAAAAAACCCTCCGAGAAAATCAAAGACGGCGCGATTGTTCAAGCCGGGCGGGAACATCCTTGGGTGTCGCGCGGCGGGGTGAAACTGGACCATGCGCTTAACGTGTTCGGCGTTGATCCGGCAGGGTTAACCTGTCTGGACGTCGGCGCATCAACGGGTGGGTTTTCGCAAGTGCTCGTCGCGCGCGGGGCTGCCAAAGTCTACGCCGTCGATGTCGGGCATGGCCAATTGCATAAAGACCTACACAGCGAGGCGAAGATACTCTCGATGGAGGGGCAAGACGCCCGCGCCTTATCGCCAAAAGAGCTGACGCCTGCGCCGAATCTTATTGTCTGTGACGCCAGCTTTATCTCGGCCATGAAAGTTCTGGAAATCCCGCTGCGGCTCTCCGCAGCCAAGGCCGAACTGATCACGCTGGTTAAACCTCAATTCGAGGTCGGCAAGATCAATATCGGACGCGGCGGTTTGGTGAAATCTGAAGAGCTGGGATTGCGCGCCGTGGATACGGTCCGTCATTGGGTGCGGGAGCAGGGATGGGAGGTCATTGAAACCTGCACGTCACCGATAAAAGGCGGGTCCGGCAATACGGAATATTTGCTCCACGCGCGGCGGCTCTAATTCGCTTATAAAAAACCCCGCCGGGAAAAAGCGGGGTTTCTTAGTCTCTTATCTATTTGCCGTGATGGCCTCTTCTATTACCGCGGCGATTATGATGGCCGCGATTACGATGCCCACGTCTGCGATTATTATGGGAACGGTTCCGGCGATAGTGATCCGAATAATAGGATCGTCCGCGATTGCGGTAGGAGCGTCTGTTACCAAATAAGCTGCCGGATCCTAAATTGATTGAGAGGGTCGTCCGGGGACGGCTGTAATACGAGTAAGCCGGACGGCTGTAATAGGGCGAACCATATTGATAGGACGTTGTCGTGTAGGTTTGCGCCGGATAAGTTGTCCCATAATAGGGCTGCGGCTGATGGACCGGCTGATAAACCGGCTGGGTGTAAGTCTGATACCCTTGCGAATAATAGTTCGTTGTCGGAACTTGCTGGTAATATCCACCCTGTGAATGTGCCCCGCCATAATAGCCTGTTTGCCCATTATAATAACCTTGGTTATAGCCGCCGTGGTGGCTTGAGCCTCCGCTGCCGCCGATGGCTGCACCTAATGTGCCGCCAATCAGGCCGCCCGCAATACCAAATTCCGTGCTTTGGCCACGAGGGGCAATGCCGTCACCGAGGGCTGCGCCTGCAACGCCGCCAATAACTGCGCCGAGAAGTTGGCCGGTTGTATTGCTGCCTTGAGAGTTAGAATAATGTTGCGCATTGGCCGAGGTGGCGAAGGCAAGAGAACTCGCTGCGATAGCGATAGCTGCGGTTTTAAACGGAAGGGAAGTTTTCATAAGAAGTCCTTTTGGCGGCCATATTTAAATCGACATCCGCAATAAAACGAACGTGTCTGATCTTTTAATAATAAATGATAGCTGAATGGAAGCTGAGTTTTCGCATTAACATTCTGTTAACACTTGGTTAGCCGCCGGCTGAATAACCGAAAGTTTGGGCTCCAAAACGACGAAACGCCCTGCCTTTAAAGGCAAAGCGTTCCTATTTGCGAGGAGACGTGTGGGGCGTCCGCCTTGCAAATCCTTGAAAAGCGGCGCCCGGTTTAGGCGCTGCTCTTTAGTGATGGCTTTTACAACCTGACTTGTGATGCGAAGAACCTTTGATCTTACGACCTTTGGAATCATACATCGCTTTGCCGTCACCATAGCAATATTCAGCGCCGGTCACGACAGTCTCTTCCATATATTGTCCGCCTTCATACGCTGAATAACAAGCGCCTTCAGACATATAGCTGCCTGTTGGGCAGGGTGCGATTGGAGCTGGCATCGGCGTATAAACAGGGGCCGGAGCCGGATTATAAATCGGGGCGGCTTCAATGACGCGCGCAGGCGCTTCACATGTGCCATTACCCAGATCAAGTGTGCCTGATGGACACGCTTGATTTACAACGATTGGCTCTGCGCCAACAACTGTGCGCGGTGGCTCTTGGCATGTGCCATCCCCGAGATCCAATGTGCCAACAGGGCAGGATTGCGGGATCACGATAGGGGCTGCACCCATAACCGTTTTCGCAGGTTCCTGACATGTGCCGTTACCCATATCTGTTGTCCCTTGAGGGCAAGACTGTGGGATTACGATAGGGGCTGCACCCATAACCGTTCTAGGCGGCTCTTGGCATGTGCCGTTCCCCATATCCGTCGTGCCTTGAGGACAAGATTGCGGGATCACGATAGGGGCTGCACCCATAACCGTTTTAGGCGGTTCTTGGCATGTGCCGTTACCCATATCTGTTGTCCCTTGAGGGCAAGATTGCGGGATCACGATAGGGGCTGCACCCATAACCGTTTTAGGCGGCTCTTGGCATGTGCCGTTGCCCATATCCATTGTCCCGGTTGGGCAAGATTGCGGGATGACGATAGGGGCTGCGCCCATAACGGTCTTCGCAGGCTCTTGGCATGTTCCATTACCCATATCCGTTGTGCCGGTTGGGCATACAGCCGGGATAACAGTTGGTGCGGGTTCATAAACCGTGCGCGACGGGGCCATACACGTACCGTTCGATTGCTGCGTTGTGCCGGATGGGCAGGGCTGCTCGACGACAATCGCCGGGCGTTGAATAACGCGAGGCGGGGCTTGGATCGTGCGTTGACGCACAACAGTGCGTGTCATTTGCGGGCGATAGGTTGTGCGCGCTTGGATGGGTCCGGAGACAAATCCGCCCGGAACGTGCGTTGTTGCAGAAGGAAGCGGCATAGGCGGCATAGGCGCCGGTCCACCAAATCCCGGACGCGGTGCGCCATACCCTACAGGAGCGCCGTATCCGCCGCCGCTATAACCTACAGGGGCGCCATATCCGCCGCGGTGAACCGGGCCGGATGAGTATCGGGAATTGGAGCGGCCATTTGCCAGTGCATATCCGGCGACACCGCCAATGACTGCGCCAATGGCTGTGCCTTCTTGGCGTACGCCTGATCCGGCAAGATTAGAGCCGATCGCGCCGCCAAGGCCTGCGCCTATGGCTGTGCCGGCAAGGTTGCGACCGTTAAATCCGGGGTTGAACTGTCCGGCATAGGGGTTTCCGAGGTAGCTCGATTGCGAGTTGCCATAAGCGGCTCCGCCCAATCCGCCGACTAGCGCGCCGATGGCTGCGCCTTCTGTGCGGTTGCCGGAACCGGCAATTTGGCTGCCGATTACGCCGCCTAAGCCAGCGCCAACGCCTCCGCCAAGCAAAGTATTATTGTCCAAACCTGCAAATTGGGCCGAAGCCGTTGCAGGCACAAAGGCCATTGCCGCGATCGCGGCGGTCGAAAGAAGAAATTTCATGTCAGGCTCCTCAAATGCCAAAAGTCCGCGCGCCAAATGGTTCGCTTGGATAAGTCAAATTAACGCGCTGCCGGATTATTCCGGGAACACCCACATCACTCGTGCTGATTGCTTGATGCAATTCTCACGCCGAAACTGTAACGCAGCTAACATAAATGAGAGTTGAACCAAAAAGCCTTCGCCTGATACGGGAGTAAATAGCTGAAAAAACACAAAAAACCCGACCTGCCACCGTGGAGGGCGGGGCAGGCCGGGGTCTTTGGACGAGGCGATAGCGCAACATCCGGGGGGATAATTGGTCCGCCTTTTTCAAATGAGAGAGGGCGGGCCGTAAGGGTTTAGTGGTCGCTGTAACAAAGGTTGCGCGACGTTCCGTGATAGTGACCGCGGCGGGTTTGCGGGCGATAGTCATTCCGACGCTCAGCCCGACGTTCAGCCATCCTTTTAATACGTCTGCGCTCTTTCTTCAGATATCTGAGATGGCGACCATTCTCATCAAGTGCGCGGTGCAGGCCGGGACGATGATGACGCGAACGTCTCAATTTTCGTTTCAAGCGATCGCCTTCGCGGCGGGTTTGCTCAATCTCGCGGTCGATACGGCGCAGCGGGTCAGCCCGGCGTCCATATCCGCGGTCCGTAGAATATCCGCGATCATATCCGTAGCTCCGATTCGTCGTGGTGCGATGGTTATGACCAGTGTGACCGACGTTATGATAACCCCGTGTTGTGGTCGTTGTCCGCACCGGATAGCTTTGCGTCCGAACGGGATAAGTCTGCGTGCGCACCGGATAATGGTTCGTGGTCGTCACGGCGCGGCGGTCATAGCTGTCATATTTCTCGCAATCACTGGCCCCGTCACCTACGGCCGCACCGGCAATGCCGCCGATAATCGCGCCGAGGACAGCGCCTTCTGTACGGTTACCGCGACCGGCGATTTCACGGCCGGCGATAGCGCCGACTGAGCCGCCAATAACGCCGCCGGCGACGCCGTTGACCGTGTCTTTACAGTTTCGATAATCCGCTGCGGAGGCAGAAAGGGGGGTTGCAAAGGCGGCCGCAGCCAAAGTGACTGCAGTGAGGGCCGTTTTTATCTTTACGTGTTTAACGTTGGTCATTGGGCGAACTCCTGTTCGAGACTTACGGTGAGAGAAGATGCTCTCGACCGATGTCTTCGTTTAGGAGCGCCGGATTGAACCGACCCTGATTTGAAAGTTCATATCGCGTTCAGATTAAGTTAACACACTGAATTATTTAATATATTTTGTTAAAAATAGTTCAGCTTCATCCAAAGCGGCTTCGGCTTCGGCGATATATTCATCGAAAATTTGCCAAACATGCGGCAGACCTCCGGCCCAGATTTGCAGCTCGACAGGCGACCCTGCGGCCTTCGCCTTAGCGGCGAATCGCACCGCGTCATCCTGGAGAACTTCATCTGAACTGGCTTGAACCAAAGTCGGCGGTAGATTCGATAGATCATCATATATGGGCGACTGGTCCGGATCGGATGGGCTCATATTATAATGATGCTGCATGGCGGGCAGCAGAAAGAGTTTCGGCATTTTCAGGATCGGTTTCAGCATTGGTCGGAGCATATGATCTGTCGCTAAATTTGCCTTCATAGACGGGCTGGAGAGGGTGGCGTCCGTTGTGGGCGAGAAAACCACGACAGCATCCGGTTGGCGGGCGGCATTATCTCGCGACCAGTTGGAGAGCATGAGCGCGAGGTTTCCCCCTGCGCTATCGCCTGCTAAAGCGAGTGCTTCTATCGGGGCCGTGCCGTCGGGCCCGTTCTCTAATATCCAATCATAGGCAGCCCGCGCATCTTCAATCGTGTCGCGGCGGGAATTTTCGGGCATCAGGCGGTAATTCGGCGCGAAGACCGCCATGCCTGTACGGCGGGCTAATTGCACGGTGAGGGGGCGGTGGCTGATATCACTCCCCACGGTGAACGCACCGCCATGCATATAGAGTAGGCGTTTATTCGGGTTGGAGCCGGGTAAAAGTGTCCAAGCGCCGGGGATGTCCCGACCGTCCACGGAAATCGTATCCGGGCGGAACTCGACATCATCCGGGAAGGCCCGCGCCAATCCGGCTTCATCAAACCTCTCGCGTTTATTTTCCCAGCCGCCTTTGGCATTCCCGGCCTGTGCGGGGACAACGAACATTTCGTGGATATAGGCGTTGAGTTCATCGAGGCCCTCTGACGGCGCCGCCGTCGCAAAAGGCTCTATGGCGGCATCATATTGAGACAAATCCTCCCCGGCCAATTTTTTGGACCGAAGTTTGAGGTAGATATAAGGGAGGCCAACAACAGCTGCGGCGGTGGGGATTAGGAAAAACATGTGTGAGAGGTAGAGGGATGGAGACCTCGCGTCTACACTCCATCATGTATGTCAGGTTATGATATTATCATTTACAGTTCATCGTTGTTTTCAAGGTCTTGTTGAGAAAGTGCAGTGGAAGCGTTTTCTAAATGCTTCTGAAATATCCTGACGACTATATTCATAGTTTTATCAAGCCATGATTGTGCCTCTTCCCAATTCGCGCGATCAGTCATATCAAGCTCGTGTTCAACTGTGATCCTTGAAGACTTTCTGTTGTCTAGGCGCATCCAATTCAGTGGTTCGGGGAAATCTGCGTTGATCTGTTGTGAGTGATTTTCAATATAGTCATAAACAAATTTATTTTCGAGCTTAGATCCTCTGTCCATAGTTACATTAACGCGGACCATATTTTTTAAGAAAATAAAATCGTAATGCAAACCGGATGTCCCCGTGGCTCCCGTGAGCCAATGATCGGTTCCTGGCGTACGGTTCGCGAATATCTTTGCGGCCCTACCTGTTAGTTTCTCTGTTAAACCTTCAAAAAAATCGCGCCTTGTTTTTTTCCATTCGCCAACAACTGCTGTTTTTCTTGTGCCTGATTTTTCTTTTGCGCCGACCCTCACCATAAAATCTTCGGATGAAGGGGTAGGGATTATCTGGTCAGCTGAAAGATATAGTTTTTCTCCGTCCTGAAAAGGTCTCACTTGGATACATTCAATTTGTATGCCTCTTGAAATAAGCCAAAGACACGTTGCCGTAACTTCTGGTCGAAAGTTCGCGGCTGTCAGCATTATTCTTTGTGATGCTCCGTCGTTTAGGTTTAGTTCTTCAACAGACCCCACTTCAAAAAAGTCTAGCAGGTTACTTTGCGCAACAGTCAAGTCAGCTTGAACTCCCAAATATTTAGCGTACATTTCGACGATTGCTTCAGTGTCCAACGTTGAACAATAGGCGGCATACTTAAGAGATTGCCAAACAACATCTTTACCAGAGTCATCAAGTTTGTTTTCAATGATCACAAGCTGGGCGTTTTTGTCTAACGCCAGTAAATCTAGGCGTTCTTTCGTTTCGCTCCAACCATCAAACTCTTTCTGTATGATAAGTAACTCTTCACCAAGTATTTCCGGATATTTTTCGATCCAAACTTGAAGGTGCTCTCGCTCCCTGAAGTTGAGTTCGGAAAACTTTTTTTGTTCTAACTCAACCAAGGCGTTAGCTTCTGTATCGATTCTGAACATTTATCCCACCTGACCCCGATGCCGCAGCATATGATCGGCCAGCACGACCGCCATCATCGCTTCCGCCACAGGCACGC
>ENA-ORXM01000949-ORXM01000949.1-marine-metagenome-genome-assembly--contig:-NODE-949-length-44571-cov-7.324179_pt1 | contig 44571 bp, 37 predicted proteins | sample MGYA00237867_ERZ511480 | MGnify/ENA primary metagenome ERZ511480 (study PRJEB26309, sample SAMN06266103) | marine metagenome | isolation source: Algal blade | place: United Kingdom:Sidmouth, United...
TTCAGCCCGACAGATCAATCGCAACGGTTTCGTGGTCTCTTGGCGGAACCGATCCTGGCCGATGGGCACAAAACGGTCACAGGCGGTTTCGAAAACGCTTTAGTGCTCTGCCCAAAAGTTGTCTCTTCTTAAATGCAACGCTTGTGATCGATCAAAGACAGCGTGTGTCTGCAGCTGAATGGCGCTAATCGCAACACCGAGTGTTTTCAGCATGCCCCGGCCTGTGAAGCCCCGTTCGTTGCCTCCTCAACGGTGTACTGGTCACCGAACGATGATGAGAGTTGTTCAATCAGGCCGTTGCAGGAGAAACCCGAGAGCTCTAGATACGTTTGAGCCGACCGGACAGCCTGAGAAGTCCAATTCACGTCAAGCGAGTCGACAGCAGTGGTCGCATCTTGAATAGCGTGCTGGTCGCCGAACTCCGATGAGAGTTGATCGATCAGACCTTGGCGCGAGAACCCCGAAACGTCTAGATACGTTTGAGCCGACCGGACAGCCTGAGAAGTCCAATTCACATCAAGCGAGTCGACAGCAGTCGTTGCATCTTGAACGTCGTACTGGTCGCCGAACTCCGATGAGAGTTGATCGATCAGACCTTGGCGCGAGAAGCCCGAAAAGTCTAGATATGTCAGCGCTGACCGGGCAGCGTTCTGCTGAGGCTGGGTCAGACCCGCAGGTTCGTTTGACTCGACTATCCGCTCGGACGTTGGTTCTTCCGAAACTGTCGGCCCAAGCGTTGGCGTCGGGACGACGGGTGGTTGCGTAGCGTTCGCCGCAGCATTGGGCGAAGGAAACAGTACGTGATTGATGATGTGCATTACGCCGTTGCGGCCTTTTGCATCTTCGACCAACACTCGAGATACGTCGTTGACTAGCACTGCGTTGCCGTCATCGATCGTGAGTTGGAGTGGGACGCCGGGTATTAGCGTTCCGGCCGTGAGGCGCCCCTTCTCCAGCGCCTGCATCTCGCTAATGAGAACCTCTCCGTCAAGCAAGTGGTGCAAGAGGAACTCTTGCAGCATCTCTGGGTCGCTTCGAAGTTGTAGGAGTTCTGCCGTGATCGTTCGGAAAGCGTCATTTGTCGGCGCAAAGAGCGTGAATGGGCCGCCGCTATCAAGGGTGTCTGCCAGTCCAGATTCGTTCAGAAGCGATCGAAGGATCGACAACTCTGGCTGGGCGTCCACCAACTCAAGCACGGAGAAGCCACCTGCAGTTATCCCGGACGCGGCCGGGACAGGTGCGGGCGGCACAGGTGTGGCTCTCTCCGATACCGATGTGGGCTGGCTGATTGGTGGGACTGATGTTGGTTGACGGGATTCTGGAAGCCGACCTTCCAGTTCCAATATTCGTTGCTCCAAATCAGCTACGGCGCTATCAGTGTCACTACACGTCGTAAGCGGGAGCGCCAGCAAAATTAGTAATAGCAGCGTTTTTCTCATCGCAACCTTCATGGATGGCTGTCGGGGAGCAGAGCGAGGTGACTTGGCTCCTGATCTCACTAATTTGCCAAGGTACCAAGCGGCTTGCAGTGTGCGATCATGCGCCATGATCGAGAATCCAAATGTCAGTCAAGCAAGCTTCCTTCGCTGATGCGGGGCTATTGGAAGCGTTGTAGATTGTTCACCCGTAGATCATGGTTCAACGAACCGAAACAAAACTGGCATGACTGACCCATCGGCACGCTGCGCGGCGACCATGGTCCGGGACACGTGCATTGCACCTACGGCTAGCAAGCGGTCCCGGCTTGGGCAGGCCCCAAACGGAGCCATCCGAGATCTAAGGCTCCCGGACGGGGCCATGGAATGCCCCCGAGTTGTGGTGCCGGGTAGGTTTGGAGTCCTGATCGCCCCGCTACGGGACAGTGAGTCTGAACGAAGCGAAAGAACTGCGCAAGCTTCGTGATGAGAACGACAAGCTGAAACCCCTGGCTGCTGACAAAGAGTTGGAGAACCTGGCGTTGAAGGAGATCGCGAACGGAGATTGGTAGGCCCGCCGAGCCGAAGGCGCGCTGTGCTCATGCTCCAAGAACGTTAGGGGTTAAACGAGCGCGGGGCTTGTCGGGTCACGGGTTAAGCCCGAAGCACTCAACAACGCACGCCAAGAAGCGAACAACCAGATGACCCTGACCGGTGGTTGCGTGACTGGCTCAACGCGTGGGCGAACACCGACCGGAATGCCAAGAAGGGCTATCGGCGAGCGTGGGCTGACCTGCTTGCTGAGGGCCACCACATCAACACTAAACGGGTGCATCGGCTCTGGCGTAGCGAAGGCCCGCAAGTTGCGCGCCGGCGGCGTCGCAAACGGATCGGTACCCGAACCGGCCCCATCCTCGACGCGGTAGCCCCGAAGATCGTGAGGGCCATCGACGTCCAATTCGACTCAACCGCTGATGGTCACAAGTTCAAGAATGCTTCGATGGTCAACGAGCACACCCGTGAGTTGTCTTCGAGACCACTTAGTCCAGCATGAAGGCGATTGTTACACCGTTTCATGGCCCGACGACTAGGGCAGCGGCCGTCAATATGACTCAAATAACCAGGGTTCCGCTGATACTGGTCATCTCGAACCGAACATACGGCCCCGCAGAGAGGTCTGAACGCTCACGGGATGTGCCCGTGTTTGACGTCCACTCACGAAGGCTGCGATCCAGCGTTTCTGGCACGCTCAAACTCGATTTCGCCGATAGCACGAACGATGAACTCTGCGTGATCGACGACGTCCTCGATTGTCCATGAGATCTCCTCGTAGACGGAGCGCCTTTCCGGATCAGCGAAGCGCGACCACTCCTTGACCTGTTCCAGAGAATGCTTCAGCCGTGAAAGACTGCGCTGAGCGTCCTCCTGTGTAGGCGTCGTCCACCCGGGACTGGGAGCGCCAGCTTCTTCGGCGATTCTTTCGCATCGATCGAGCTGCCCGTCGGCTTCGACGAGTGCGTTGTACGCGGCCATTCCGGCTGCAGTCCCACTGAATGTCACGATAGCTGTAAAGGCGGCCCCGACGAATCCCTTGGCAATACGATGGACGGCTCGGGAGCGCGGTGGGTCGGCGTCTACGGCGGTGAGCACTAACAGTTGCTCTGCGAGCTGAAGTTCTCGCGCTAGGTGCTCAAGCTGGGTCGCACTTGCAGCATCGCCCTGTCGAGTTGCAGTAGCGAGGTCGTTAAGGCGATCTGAAGCAGCTCGCATTGATTGAGCCGCCGACTCGGACGCTCGGAGCAGACCGCTGTCGTTGTCGCCCATATGCGCCAGCCTAGCGTCGCAGTAGTCTCGGCGAGAGCGCATAGTTCGACAGCCGTCCTTTCAGCCCGACAGATCAATCGATTTCTCCAGGCGCAAAAGTGTCAGCCGGTTGCGCCTGCTTGCCCCCAGATAGTTGTGCGAAACTCCTGGCGTGTTCGATCGCAGCTTCGTCTTCGGGCAACACCGGTTTGTGGTTGGGCGGGGAGTGTTCGATCCGGTCCGGCACTTGTCCGGCGTCGCCTTCGCGGAACAACTGGCCGACCTCGTCGCCGAGATTGCGCCGGGCGGGCGGACCGCATTGGATCTGGGGACCGGATCGGGATTGCTGGCTGCGACGCTGGCCCGGCTGGGGATGAACGTCGTCGCCACCGACATCAGCGAGGCAGCGGTAGCCAGTGCCACGATGAATTGTCGTGGCCTCGATGTCGACGTGCGCCGTGGCGACATGTTCGATCCGGTCGAAGGCGAGACGTTCGACCTGGTGATCGTGAATCCGCCCTATGAGCGAGCCGAACCCACATGGAGGAGAGGCACGGCGTTCACGTCGCCAGACTTTCTCGGGCGGCTGGGAGCCCGTGTCCACGAGTTCGCACCTCGTTTGGTGATCGGCTTTCCTATCGACGACGCCCAGGCGCTTCGGGACACGGGTCTTGGCCTGCAACACTGGCGAACGGTGAACACCGCTGGTCGTGAACTGGGCCTTTTCGTGTCGGTGACCCAAGCGACCAACTGATCACCACTCGCTCAATTTCGGTTGTCGGCGGCCGATGGACCGAAGTGCCCACCAATCCACTAGCCTCCGGTCGATCATGACCGCCACGACCGCCGACGCGTGCGAGACGGCGGTGAGCGGACGTCGTGTGCCTTACACGGCCCTCGCTGTCGGGCTCGTGGTACTCGCCGCAGCGTGGCCGGGCGGTCGTGCAATGCTGACCGATCATCTCTTGATGATCGCAATCCTGGTCGTGATCTTGCGGGCGGTCACTCGGCACCCCGGGTTCGCCGATCTGATCGCCGCGGCGCCTTCTCCTGCGAAGTGGGGCGCCAAGATCGTGCTGGCGTTCTTCTTGATCGGACAATTCTGGGGAGTCAGCGCCCAGACCTATCCCGCAGTGACCTGGACCATGTACTCCCACGATCCAGGCGAAGAGGCGATTGTCTATCGCTTCGATGCCGTCACCGCCGATGGCACGCCGGTGACCTTCACCCCGAACGCATTCAATCGCACGCTCCCCGTGAAGATGGGCCTGGTGTACCTGCGCCAATTGTCGAGCGTGGTGTACGCATCGTCGATCGGCTCGGACCTGGATCAGCTCGCCGAAGCCGAGGCCAAGCTGGAAGAAACGATCCTGGCCTACGTCGACCTGTACAACGAGAGGTCGCCCGGATCAGAGCCAGCCCATATCGAGATCAGCCGTGTCGCCTACGACGTGACCCAAGAACGAGTGAGCATCGACTCGGGTGAGCGGACACTGCTGTTGACGATCGAGATCGAGCCGTCATGATCCATCAGGAGATCAGCAGTCGCGGCCTTGGCTTCGTGCGAGCGTGGGTCTTCTCGTTATGGGCCGTTTACGTGTTCAGCAACGACGCCACGGGTTATGTCCGGATTCCCGATCTCGAGTTCGAGCCGCCGGGTTTGCTAAAGCTCTTGCCGAACTGGTTCTACGACGCACTGTTGACGACGGCCGGCCTGAACCTGCTCAAATGGGTGGTGCTGGCGGGCGTGGTTGCCTGCGCGCTGGGCGTTCGCCCGTGGCGCGCCATTGCGATTCCGACCGTGCTGTTGCTCACGCTGCATCAGGGCGTTCCGCGAGGGCTCTTTGGGTACGTCAACCACAAAGAACTCGGCGCGCTGTACGCCACCTATGTGCTCGCAGTCTTTCCCGCCACCAGCTTCTCCCTGTTTGCGCCGCGCGTCGCAAGACGCCGCTCAGAACGCGACATTGCGACCGGTCGAATGATGATGCTGCTGTTGATGGCTGCACTCCTGATCCCGTACTGCTTCGTCGGGCTGTATCGCCTGACGCACAACGACATGTCTCTCTGGTCCAGCGACACGTTCGCCCATTTCATCGCTCGAACCTCTTACGGCACGAACTGGTTCGAGAACACAGCAATATCGGAAGCACTGCTCGATCGTCCGTTCGTCCTCGATCTGCTGGCGATCTCGTTCCCGATCGGCACTGTCGTGGAGGTGTTGGCGCCGCTGTGCATCGTGCACAAGCGGTTCCGCCAGTTCTGGGTATTGAACATGGTTGGACTGCACCTGTTGACGTGGTTGGCCATGGACATCTTGTTCTGGGAGAACATGGCGCTGTATCCGGTGCTACTCGTGGACAACGACTACCTGGTGACGAGGTTCGATCGTGTGCGCTCGCTGACCAGGAAGCGGACCGACACAGATGTGGCACAGTCCGAAGGGCATGTCCTGACCTGACAGCGTTATGGCGATTGCTGTTCGGGCTACTGGGGTTGGTGGCGTATGGGGTTAAAGAACAAAATAGAGCCGCAGGTCGTAGCGCAGCAGGCACTAACCTAGACCTTCAGCGCGGCAGTGGCCGTGAGGGAACTATGGCCAAAAAGCAACAACTCGATGCCGAACCTCGTCGAGCGCGCTATGAGTTCCGGGTATGGGGAAAGCACCGAGATGCGCGGCGGATGCTGGCCAAGATGTCGACCGACGTCACCGCCGAACGTGTCGAGGATTGTTATCTCATCGTCGACGACCCTTCGTGGAACGCCAAGGTGCGAGACAACACGCTCAAGGTCAAGCAACTCATCGACGAAGACAAAGGCTTCGAGCAATGGTCGCGCAACAAGCACCGTTCATCGGAAACCGCACCGTCGCCGTTCGATGATCTCTTCGACGAACTGCGCCTCGATCGGCCCCAACGCGGCAAATCCTACGACCTGGCCAAAGCGGTCAAAAAGCTCGACGCTGATTCGGGAGTACGCGCCGTTTTCGTGACCAAGGACCGCAAGCGCTACCGCATTGGTGATTTGCGCGCCGAGGTCACCGATATCTCGGTTCACGAGACGGGCGAGGTCCTTCGCACCCTGTCGTTCGAAGGTGACAGCTTGAAAGAGTTGGTTGCATTGCGTAAGGAACTGGGCGTCAAGAAGAAATCGAACCTGGCCGTTCACCAAGCAATCGAGAACGAAGTCAGCGACTAATTGACATGGTCGTCGGGGTCGACGCCGCCGACGTCGAAACAGTCCACCCATGCGGAACGATTCCGACGACGTGCGCACCACGCCGAGCAGGTTTGCCGTCGAACACGCGGTCATGATGGTGGCGAAGGCGACGAGAAGTCTGACAAGAAACCGTGGCGATACCAGGTGAGTATTGCACGCATGACTGGGCTGCAATGCCCAGCTGGTCAGCGGTAGCGTGCAGGCCATGGCAACCTTCGTCCCGTCCGAAATCGGCCCAACCGACGCCTACAAACTGATGACCGGGCTCGTGGTTCCGCGCCCGATCGGCTGGATCGGCACGGCCGATGACCAGGGGCGCCCCAATCTGGCGCCGTACTCGTTCTTTCAATGTGTTGCCACCAACCCGCCGGTCGTGATCTTCTCGGCTGGTGTCAGCAACGGCCACGAGAAGGACAGCTTGCTGAACGCCCGTACCACGGGTGAGTTCACGTGCAACCTGGTCGACATGGCGACCGCCGAAGCAATGAACCAGTCGGCGGCACAACTCGATCGAGGCGAAAGCGAGTTCGACTTTGCCGGACTCACGCCGCTCGACTCCGAAGTGGTCGCTGCGCCACGTGTCGCCGAAGCCAAGGCCAGCTTCGAATGCACCGTGCAACAGGTCATCGAGCTCGGCGACGCGCCACTGACCCATGCCGTGGTCTTCGGCGAGGTCATTCGTATCCATGTCGATGACACGGTGCTCGACGGCACTCGCGTCGATTTCGAGAAGCTCGACGCGTTGGGGCGCATGGCCGGCAATTACTACGCCACGACCCGAGATCTGTTTGACCTGAGTCGACCCTCCTGAACCCGAAGTAGGGTCGAGCCGAAGAAGGGGGCCATGTGGGTTGGTCAGTGAACAGGCCGACAGGGCTGACATTTCATCGGACGGGTCGGTCGACCAAGGGCTACACCCTGATCACCCCGGGCCAGGACAATGCTGCCTACCTGCTGGACATCGACGGTCGAATCGTGCACCGCTGGGTCTTTCACTCGATCGATCCCGGCTATGGCCGACTGCTCGACAACGGCAATCTGTTGATGAGCGGTTCGGACCCCGCGTTGCCCGATCCGCCAGAAGATGAGCCGACCAAGGAACCCCCGCCTTTCGAGCGTCACATCACCCGGCTCGGCGGCTACAAGACGACGCTGCAAGAGGTCGACTGGGACGGCAATGTGGTGTGGCAGTTCGAGAACCGGGCTCAGCATCACGACTTCGCACGGTTGCCGAATGGGAACACCATGGTGCCAGAGTGGGTGGAACTCCCCCAGGATCTACACAAGCGAGTCAAGGGTGGTTACAAGGAGCCTCGCGAACGCCTGCCACCGCTGCTGGGTGATGACCTGGTCGAGTTCGATCCCGCGGGCAACGAGGTACGCCGCATCCATACCTGGAAATTGTTCGATCCAATCAAGGATCCCATCAATGCAACAAAACGGCGATGGGAATGGACCCATGTCAACGCACTCGATATCAATCAGGCGGGTGACATAGCGTTCTCGGCCCGCACCAACGACCGAGTGTGTGTGATCGACGGACAGTCGGGAGAACTCGCCCTCAAGTTCAGCGACACCGTGGGCCAACACCATGTGACCTGGGTCGACGATGACCACATCCAGGTCTTCGACAACGGACGAACTCGCAGCCGAGTGCTCGAGATCCAGGTCGACACCGGCGAAGTCACTTGGACCTACGAAGGCGACCCTGTGCACTCGTTCTTCAGCAACTACATCTCTGGTGCCGAGCGCCTGTGGTCTGGGTCCGTGCTGGTATGTGAGGGCTCCAGTGGCCGCTTGTTCGAAGTGACTCGTGCCGGCGAAGTCGTCTGGGAGTGGATCAACCCGTTCGTGAATCACCGCAGCGACGGCAAGATCGCCGTTGGCATCTACCGGGCGCACCGCTATCGGCCCGACCATGCAGCGTTTGCGGACCGTGACCTCGACCCCCACCGATTCGCCAATTTCAATCGCCTCAACGGGCTGTGGTGAACTCACAAACCGCTTGCATTGGAGAACCCTAGTCCGAGGGGTGTCAGACGCAAGGCGATCGGCTACTGTTCCGGCTTGGCTCGGGGCGTGATTGTCAGCACGTTACGAGTGGGAGGAGTCCCCAGTGAAGAGTTCACGTTTTACGAATTCGCGTGTCGCAATCATCGCGATCACCGTTGCGTCCATGGTGGTGGCAGGCCTTGCGCTGCCCACCGCCGAGGCAGCCGGTCCGCCTTACAGCGGGCCTGAGACCCAGGCCACTGGTCCGGCCTTCTTCGGCCCGGCGCCAAACCCGTTCCCGTATTGCGAGAACCCGACGTACTTCGATCCGTTCGACGAGAACGTGAACCCGATTGGTCGTATCGATGTAGATGGGACACCCAACGCCTCGATCACCACCAACGGGGTCACCCTGGCCTATGAGCTCACCGCCGAGGGTGACCCCGGCGGGCAGTATCCGGGCTTCTTCCCGTTCGACGGTGACGGCGGCGCCGGTGACCAGCCAAAGGGCGTCGAGATGGCATCGGACGATGCCGCAATCGTCAGCCTGTCAGAACCGCTGTTTTACACCCAATGGGTCTTCACCGACGTGGATCGTGAGAACGAAGGTTTCTTCGTCACTCCCGACTGGGCCGGCGCCGAGCCCGGACAGATCGCCGTATTCGGTGGCGACGCCAACTTCGAATTCACCGGCACCAGCCAAACATCAGCCACCTTCAACGATACCGACACGGTTAGCCAGGATTCCGAAGCGATCGAAGGTCGTGTACAGGTCGACCTGCTCGGCGCTGCCAATGGCATCTCGCTGCTGCGCGACACCGGCAGCGGGCAGTCAGGTTTCGCCATCGGTGGCGGTTGCGAGCCGCTCGGTGTGGCCAAGGAAGTCACCTCGGCGCCCACATGGAACGGCACGTCGTTCGACGTCGTCTACACCATTCGGGTACGAAACAACCTGCCGTCTGGCGCGACGATCGCCGCCGACATCGCGGCTGCACTTGAAGCTGCGGCGTCGGGGACTGTTACCGGCGAGCCAGCCGGCATCGAACTGCAGAACGTCGTGCTCGAAGAGCTGCTTGCCGACCCCGCATTCTCCACAATCGAGGCGATCTCGGTCGTCAACACTTCGGGCAACGTCGCCCTGAATTCGGACTTCAACGGTGACGACGAGATCAATCTGTTGGCCGCGGGCGAGACCATTGCAGCCGAGACCGAAGAAGAGTTCGTTCTCACCGTCCAGTACACGCCCGACCCCGCAGGCCCAGTGGGCCCGACTTGCGTAACCGCCTATCAGCTGCTCAACCAGGCTCGCGTAACGGGAGTCGCCGATGGTGTAGACGTCGAAGATCTCTCCGACGAAGGCGCAGACCCGGATCCTGGCGTGAACAACGGCGGCAACGAAAACGATGACCCAACGGTCGTGGTGTTCGACTGTCCACCCCTCGACGCCGACCCGACGTTGGAAATCGTTAAAACGGTGCTGGCTGGCCCCGCTGCTACCTGCCCCGATTTCGCCGGTGGCGTGGCAGGCGAAGGGGCGGCACTCGAGGTCGAGCTCGGCGATTTCGTGACCTACTGCATTTCGGTGCGAAACCCCGGTGATGTCGACGTGAACAATGTCGTGATCAGCGACCCGCAGGCGCCCGCGGATTTCGACGGTGAGATCGGCATCCTGGCTGCCGGAACCGAAACGCCGCTGCAATTCGATCTGGTCGTCGATGAATCGACCCCGACCCGAAACGTCGCCAGTGTGACCGGCGACGATCCAAACGGTGGCCAGCTGCCGCCAGCAAGTGACCCGGCCAACATCGAGGTGCCCGAGCCGCCAGATCTCACACCCGCCATCGCGCTGTCGAAGACTGTCTTGGCCGGCGCCGATGCCGATTGCTCCACTGCCGTCGAAGGCACCGATGAGTTCGTGCTCGGCGTCACCGGTGATCCCATCACCTGGTGTTTCGTGGTCACGAACACCGGCGATGTTGCACTGACCAACGTGTTGTTCACCGACACCCCAGCTGGGATCACCGATCTCGACTTGCTGGACGGTGCCGCGAGCCCTGTCCTTGCGGTCGGCGCATCGATTTCGTTCGCCGAACCCGGCGTGATCGTGGCCGGCGGCGTCGACAATGTCGCTTCGGTCGTTGGCCAACCAGCTGACGACGACGGCACCCCGTTGCCCGGCGTCGATCCCGTGTCAGACGAGAACGAGGCCGCCATCAACGAAGCTGCGCTGGATCTGGCAAAGACCGTCATTGCCGGAGCAGATGCCGATTGTGCAGCAGCCGGCGAGCTGGCGACCGTGAACATCGGCTCGCAGGTCACGTACTGCTTCACCATCACCAACACCGGTGGGGTGACCATGCGCGTCGAACAGGTCGAAGACCTCACGCTCGGCGTGACGATCCCCGTGCCCGGCGACCAGATCGATCTGGCCCCTGGCGACGTTGTCGTCGTCACTCATGTCGCAACGGCCACTGCGGACCTGATGAACACCGCCTCGGCGTCCGGTATCCCGATCGATCCCGAAACCGGCGAGCCGTTCCCTGATGTGCCTCCGATCGTGCCGACCGATCCGGCCGAAGTCGAGGTGCTCGAAGCCGACTTGGCGCTGGTGAAAACCAACAACGGACAACAGCAAAGTGCCGTGGGCGACAATCTCACCTACGACCTGACGATCACGAACAACGGACCCGACGCCGCCGTGGGTGTCGTCGTTGTCGACACCTTGCCCGACGCCTTGTTGTTCTTCAAGCTGCCCGAAGTCGACGGCTGGTCCTGTACCTCAGCAGGTCAGGTCCTGACATGTGAGAAAGCAACTCCGCTCGAACCGGGCGCTTCGGTCACCCTGTCCTACGGAGTGATCGTGCTGGCTGCAGCTTCAGCTGGTGACGATCTGACCAACACCGCGTCGGTTACCAGTGACACGCCGGATCCTGATCCTGCGAACAACGAGGACACCGAGACCACCACGATCGTCCCGCCGGCCTCACCACCGCCCAGCAATCCGTTCCCGGTCGTGGTCATCAACAACCCACCTCCGTCGCCCGCGAGCCCACCGAATCCGGTCGTTGCAGATCCTGTTCCACCGCTCGCCGTCACCGGTGGCGTATACAGCCGTTGGTTGATCTTGATGTCAGCGGCACTGACGGGTATCGGTGGCGTGTTGTTCGTCGGCGGCCGTCGACGTTCCGAAGACCACCGATAACGCACGTCGCGCAGGAACAAGAGTATTGACGACATGGCGGGCCCCAGGCCCGCCATGTCGACTTGCGCTCAGCGAGGTGTCGAGCCTGCGCCCAGATCCCACCACAGGCCGGTCATGATCTGTAGCGCCTCGGCACAGATCGATCCGAGTACATGCTCGTTCGGCGCATGTTGGGAACAGCCCGCATAGGAGTGCGGCACCCAGATGGTCGCCAAGCCGAGCACATCGGCGAACACATCGTTGGGCAAACTGCCACCCAGGTTGGGCAACACGGCCACCTCTTTGCCGCTGGTTCGTCCAACCGACTCGATGGCCCATTGCGCCCACGGGTGAGCTGGATCCAAGCGGGTGGCGTTCATGGCGACACCAGCAGGTTCGAGTTCGATCGCCTGAAACCCATGCGAGTCGAGGTGCCGACGCAACGCCGGAAGCAGCTCGCTGGCTTCGGTGCCGGTCACGAATCTGATGTGGCAATGAGCAACGGCTCGCGGCGGGATGGCGTTCACCGGGTTCCGGGGGTTCCCGGTCTCGAACGCCAGGATCTCGAATGTGTTGGTGCCGAACACGCGCTCTTCGGGCGTGTGCCCGGGTTCACCCCACAGTGGGTCGATCGTGGGGGAGTCACCGCCGCCGACCGTCAGGCGCGAAATGGCTTGTTGCACGCTTGCCGACATGGGTGGCGCCTTCCATTGGTCGACGAGAATCTCACCTGAGCTCGACACCATGGTGGACAGGGCGTGCGCCATGATCACGCCCGGATTCGAAAGCAGTCCGCCCCAATTGCCCGAATGATGACCGCCATCGCGCAGGTTCAGCCGCATGGTGAAATTGAATGCGCCTCGAGATCCCATGAAGATGGTTGGTGCGTCGGGCTGCATCCGAGGCCCATCCGATGCAATGAACACGTCGGCGGCGAACAGGTCACGATGGGCCGCACAGAAATCGCCGAGCCCGGGTGACCCGCACTCCTCACCCGTCTCGAACAGCAGCACTGCATTGAAACCGAGTGATCCCCTTTCGTCGAGCACATGGCGCATCGCCGCCAGATTTATGGTGTGCTGGCCCTTGTTGTCGGCGGTGCCTCGGCCGTACCAGCGATCTCCCTCGACAACGATCTCCCACGGGCTCAGACCATCTCGCCATTGATCGTCGTAGCCGAGTACCACGTCGCCATGGCCATAGGACATGACCGTGGGCACGTCGTCGGACTCGTGCCGGCGCGCCACCAGGAACGGGCACCCAGCCGGATGTGCATTGTCGAACACCTGACACGAAAACCCCATGGCGCTCAGGGCGGGAGTGAGGACATCGTGAAGGTACTCGTACAGGTCCGGTTGGCGCTGCGGGTCGGGGCTCTCGGTCCGGACACGAACCCGCGAACTCAACTCGTGAAGAAACTCACCGCTGGTGAAGTAGTGCTGGCTTCGTGCAAGTGCTGCGGCTCGACTCATTGGCTTCACGCTAGTTCCAGCCTGCACACGGCGCTGGGCCAGCCGAACCGCTCGAGGGGGTCCGGGTCTGTCGTCTAGGTGGTGAGGTCCCGAAGCCGCTTCTTGTCGATCGAATGGTCCCAGTCGGCCAAGATGGCTCGGATCGCCGCGATCAGCGCGAGCGGCTGATCGAGCGGTATGTGATGGTAGGCCTGCGGGATTTCGACCATGGGCGCGTTACGCCCGGTGAGTTCTTCCATGTGCTCTTGCACCTCGGGGGTGACCAAATCGCTGAGTTGACCGTGCATCAGTGCCAGTCGACAGGTGGCTCGTTCGAGATAGTTGTTGGTCTGGTAGCGCTCTCGGGCGAACACCCGAGGATCGAACTTCCATGTCCATCCCTCGGGGGTCTCCTTCAGTGAATGACGGCCGATGTGCTCGATGATGAAATCGTTCTCGCACGGCTGGGGCGGCATGAGGTGGAAGTGGTCGAGAGCGGTATCGAGATCGGGATAGGTCTTGGGGTTCTTGAACATGCGACCCCGCTCACCTTCCTCTGATTCGGGATCCGGGGCGCGGACCGGTGCATCGACGATGATCGCGCCAGCGACGTCGTGGCCGAAGCGAGCGGCAATGGCGATGGCGACATGGCCGCCCATGGAGTGACCCACCACGATTGGTCGGTCCGGCGCGCCGGAGGCGGCGGCCACCTCCATGACCTCGTCGGCCCATTGCTCCATGGAATAGCTGTCGCGCCGCCCGCTGTCTCCATGGCCCGACAAGTCGGGGGCTATCACGAAGTAACGCTGCGTGAACTGTGGTGCGATGAAGGACCACCAGTGGGCATGGGCGGCGCCTCCGTGAAGGAACAGCAGACATGGCAGCGACGGGTCACCCCAGGTCAGATAGTTGATGGCACAACCGTCGACGTCGACGGAGTGTTCCGTTGGCTTGTTGGCGATGGCACCGGAGAACCAGCTGGGAGGGCGAGGCATGACGCAAACCTACTGGCTCGGGTGACCCAGAAGTAGTGGAAAATATGTCTCAAAAGCACGAAATCCCCTCGCAGGCGTATAGTCATGCGTACCCGATGTATGTCGTCGGGAACGGTTGTGGGTTTCCCGGCAGGCGGGCACCATGCGAGGCGTACGGGGCGCTTCGAGCAGCTGATGCACCGACGACATATCTGAAGTAGTTTCCACTCAACGTGGACCGTCAGGCCCACAGACGCTCATCTGAGCGCCACTTTGCTCACTCCCGAGGAGTCCCATGTCTGAGATCCACCCATTCGGTTCCGGATCACACGCCCCACTCGACGATCCAAACCAAATGCCGCCGTGTTACCCGATAAAGGGCAACGTCGACTCGATGTTGTATCACCGGCCCGACAGCGAGAACTATGGCGCAACGGTCGCCGAGGTCTGGTTCGTGTCGCCGTCGGCGGCCGATGCTGCCGGCTTCACCCTGTCCTCGACGCACCCGGAGGGCAGTAGTTCAGCCGACTTCGAACTCGACGGCAGCGGCCATCCTTGTACGGCTGCTGAATATGGAGCGCTTCTGTCCGACCCGGGCCAAGGTATCGCAGCGACGACGTCGATGGCAGCAGGCGGCGCCGGAGTCGCCGCAGTGGCGGGCGTTGCCGGCCGGGCTGGCGACGATGACGCGACGATGGGCGCGGCGCAGGCCGCCGATGTACGAGCCACGCTCGATGCACCCGGGCCCGACGACCTCCACCCGTTCGGCAACGGTTCACACGCTCCGCTCGCCGATGTTCACGAGATGCCGGACTGTCATCCGATCAAGGGCAACGCCGACTCGATGAAGTATCACCGGCCCGACAGCCAGGGATACCCCAAAACCAAGGCCGAGGTCTGGTTCGTGTCGCCGTCGGTGGCCGAAGCCGCAGGCTTCACATTGGCAGGATCGCATCCCGAGGGCAGCAGTTCAGCAGACTATGAGCCGGGGGCCAGCGGTCATCCGTGCACCGCAGATCAGGTGGCAGGCCTCGGCTTGCCGCCGGGCACAGGCGCTGCTGCTTCCGTCGGAGCTGCCGCTGCGGTCGGTGGCGCTGCGGTCGGTGGCGCTGCGGTTGCTGGCGGTGCGGTCGGTGGCGCTGCGGTTGCTGGCGGTGCCGCAGTTGCTGCTGGGTCAGGCAGCATCGACGAGACCGCACGTATGTCTGCCGCAGCAGCACCGACGTCTGGATTCAGCGCCGACGACCAGCCGTATGGGCCGGGCTCACATGTGCCGCTCGCCGATGTTCACGAGATGCCGGTGTGCCATCCAATCAAGGGCAACGCCGACTCGAAGAAGTATCACCGACCCGATAGCCAAGGTTATGAACAGACCAAGGCCGAGGTCTGGTTCGTGTCGCCGTCGGTGGCCGAAGCCGCAGGCTTCGCCTTGGCTGGCTCGCATCCCGAAGGCAGCAGCTCTGCCGATTATGAGCCGGGTGGCAGCGAAAACCCCTGTACCGCCGACGATCTGTCGAGCATGGGGCTTGGTGGTCTCGGCCTCGGTGGTCTGGGTCTCGCAGCAGCCGGCGTTGGTGGAGCAGCGGTCGCAGCAGCTGCCCTGGCGGGCGGCGACGATGAAACGACCACCAGTGCCGATCTCGATGACACCATCGGTGGTGGCGACGGCGACACGATCACTCGTGCCGATCTCGATGAGACCATCGGTGGTGGCGACGGCGACACGATCACTCGTGCCGATCTCGATGAGACCATCGGTGGCGCCGACGACGAAACGATCACTCGTGCCGACTTCGATGACACCGTGCGCTTGCCCGATGGCGACGGCGGCATCAGCGGCGCGGGCGTGGCGGCGGCAGGAGTAGCTGGCGCCGCAGCTGTGGGCGCCGCTGCGTTCCTGGGGCGCGATGACGATGATGACACCATCGACGCTGCGAGTGCGGCCGTGGCCGGTGGCGATCCTCGCGAAACGGTCCGCACCGAGACCGCCGATGTGCGCGACACCATCGAGAGCGAAAAGTCGGGCGGGATCGGCAAGGCAGCTGCGGCTGCTGGCGTGGCCGGTGCTGCTGGACTCGCCGGGGCATCAGCCATGGCCGACAAAGGCAAGAACGCAGGTCGCGGCGCTACGGGCAAGGTCGGTGCTGGCGTCGGCGGCGCAGCCGCAGGTGCCACGGCACTCTCCGGTGGTGGTCGTGGTGGCAACGACGACGATCATGGGGTGGCTGCAGCCGCAGGCGGAGGCGCTCGCTTCGGTTGGCTCAAATGGCTCCTCCCACTGCTGCTTCTGGCCTTGCTATTCGGGCTGCTCTTGGCGCTCTGTGGCGGAAGCGACGGAGATGGGGTCGCCACCGATGCCGATCCAGTCGTAGCCGCGACCGCCGAGCCCACTGCGGAACCCGAGCCGACACCGGAACCAACCCCGGAACCGGAGCCCACCCCAGAACCAACCCCGGAACCAGAGCCCTCCCCTGAGCCTGCTCCGGATCCAACGGCGATACCAGAACCCGAGCCAGAACCCGAGCCGACAGCAGCGCCCGATCCAGAGCCGATGCCAGCATGTGCGTCGCTTGCTTCGACGTTGCAAGACAACGGTTTCACCACACTCGTGACCGCAGTCACCGCCGCTGGTGCGGTCGACGCGCTGTCCGATTCGGGTCCTCTGACCGTGTTTGCACCCACCGACGATGCCTTTGCTGCCGTTCCGGCTGACATCACGACAACGTTGCTGGCCGACACCGACTTGCTGACTCAGGTGCTGCAGTATCACGCAGTAGCCGGCGCCGTCATGTCTGGCGATCTCGAAGCCGGGAGCGTGCAGACCTTCAACGGTTCGAGCCTGGCGATTCGCACCGATGGTGCAGAACCAACGGTCAATGCATCACGACTCACGGTGGCCGACCTGGCCGCCGACGAGTGTGTTGTGCACGGCGTTGACTCGGTCCTCGTGCCGCCATCGCTGCTCACCACGCTTGGTGTCGCAACACTCAACGCCGCCGTTGGTGGTGACGCGATCATGTTCGTCGATGGAACCGCTGACTTCACCGACGCCGACAGTGCAACGTTGACGGCCATCTGCAATCTGGTTTCGACCGAGGACAACACCGATGGTCTTCCCGCAGTGCAGTGGCAGGCCAGTGGCGACAGCGAACTCGACGCGCAGCGCTCCGCTGCCATCGACGAGGCGCTTGCAGCATGTGGCCCTGGCGGGCTGACGACCACGCAACTGGCACCCACGCCAGCGTTCACCGGCTAGCCGATCTGGGTGGTGGTCACGAACGTGGCCACCCCACCAACACCGACAAAACCCCATTCCGTGGCTTCTGGCGCACTGATGTGCGGCCTGAGTAGTACTCTCGCGGTCGATGTGTGGCCGATTCGTCTCTGCCTCTTCGCCGGGAGAGATCGCTGACTATTTCGGCGCGGCCATGGTCGGCGAGACCATGACCGAACCGAACTACAACGTGGCTCCGTCGGTGCCGGTGCCGGTGGTGGCCCAGAGCGAAGATGGTCGCCGGCTCGACCTGATGCGATGGGGCCTCGTGCCGTTCTGGGCCAAGTCGGTCTCGATCGGCAACAAGATGATCAATGCTCGGGTCGAAACCGTCACCGAGAAGAGCGCCTTCCGTAACGCCATCAAGAAGCACCGCTGCATCATTCCCGCGGATGCGTTCTACGAATGGACCGCGGTCACCGACCCGAACGCCAAGAAGCCTCGGAAACAACCGTGGTGCATCCAACGCAACGATGGCGCACCGTTTGCGTTTGCTGCCATGTTCGAGTCGTGGCGCGACCCCGACGGCGACGGAAGCCGTTTGCAGAGCTGCGCCATACTGACCGGGCCTGCGAACGCGGCAATGGAACCCATCCATGACCGCATGCCCATCATGGTGCCGCCCGACATGTGGGATGCGTGGCTCGATCCAACCGACACCGATGCCGCTGCACTGCTGGCGGCTATTACCGCTCCGCCCGCTGAGCTCTTCGACATCTATGCGGTGAGCACCGCCGTCAACAATTCTCGAAGCAGCGGTGTCCAACTGCTGGAGCCGGTCGCGCCGATGACCACCGAGAGTCTGGCCGCCGAAGCCGGCGCCGCCGGCGAAGGTCGCCTGTTATGAGCGCGATCTCCACGACCCTGCCTGCGTTCGAACGGGTGCGTAGCGCCGCCGAACGCATCTGGGAGCGCTTTGACCGGGCTGTGCTGCGGCTCCAAGGCCGAGTCGACACGCCCACCTATGACCGCTGGTTGCCCTATGGGTTCGCCGTCCTCAACGCAACCATTCTGATCATGTTGGTGCTGGCTCGATTCCATCAGCTCGACCAAGGTCTCGAAACGGCAAAGTACGCCCAGGCCGCATGGCAGATCGGTGAAGATCTCAAGCCCATCACCACGCTGGCGGGTGGCAACATCATTGCCGAGCAGGGGTCATTGATCATGTACCCGCTCGGGTTGGTGACATCGGTACTTCCCCGGATCGAGACGCTGCTGATCATCAAATCCATTGCCCTGAGCATCACGGTGATTCCGCTTTGGCGGCTCGCTCGACGACACGGTCAACTCGGCATTGGTGCCACGTCGACCATCATCGTGGCGTACAGCCTGTACACGTATGTGCACAACATGAACGTGGCTGATTTCGCACCCGCTGTGCTGGCTGTTCCCGCACTGATGTGGGCCGTGTTGGCCGGCTTCGACGCCAAGCCCGACAGTGGGCCCGGAGCGAACTACGACCACCAGGTACGGCCGTGGGCCAAGCGCACCATGACCGCGGCCATCATCTTCGCGCTGCTCTGTCGAGCCGATCTCGGGCTCGCGATCGCCGGTTTCGGTGTGCTGCTGCTCCTCGAGCGTCGTCGCCGAGTCGGATTGATCGCGCTCGGCGTGGGTTTCGCCTGGTTCCTCGTTGCGATGTACGGACTTCAGGGGGGCCTGAGCGACGGCGGCTTCCCGTTTCTTGCGCCCTTTGCAGAATTCGGTGATACGCCATTGAGCGTGCTGGGTGGGATCGTGGCGCACCCGGTGCGTTTCGCCCAGCTCATCGGAACCCAGGCGAATTTCCAGATCCTGGTCGTCTTGTTGGCGCCGGTGCTGTTCTTGCCGCTCACGGCGCCCCGCTATCTCATGCCCGCCATCCCGCTCTATGTGCTCTATATGGGTGCCGATGTTCCCGAGGGACGCCTTCGCGAGGCCGCCCAGACGGTACCCATGACCGTGTTCATCTTCGTGGCTACGGTCTTCGCCCTGAAACGTACGGGGCGCATCCTGGTGAAACAGGTACGGGTCGAGCGGCGCGTCATCTTGGCGTTGCTGCTCACGGCCATCGTGTTCTTCGTGCGAGATTCATCGACCACGCCGTACACCGAACCATGGACTTGGGGCGGCCGAGACGATACCGACCTGGCTCGCGTCGCCGCCGCAGAGTCCGTGCCGCCCGGCGAACCGGTCCGCGCATCTGCGTCGGTGTTGCCGCTGCTGGCCGAGCAGCTGGGTGTCTATGCGCTCGACTTCTCGGTCGGTGAGTTCGATGGGGAAGACCCAGACACGCCGGTGCCCTTGGGTGCACGGATCGACACCGTCATCGCCGAGATCACGCGCGACGTCGACTGGTTGATTCTCGATCGCAACATCGAGAACATCGAGGCAAATATCGACACGCTTCAGGTGCGTCTGGCCCGCGACGGCTGGGAGCTGTTGGGCGACCCCGGAGCCAGCCCGGTCGAGATCTACCAATTCACTGGGATCGTCGACGCCGTCCCGTTGGCTTCCGAAGAGCCTGGCGCCGTACTCGGCCTCGATCAGCTCGAAGAAGGCGACGTCGGCGGCTCGACCGGCGAGAACGACAACTGACCGCCGTGCCTTTGGGCCGTGGTGCTCAGGGGGCCTCGGCGGTGCCTTGGTGGCCTGCAGCTTCGAGTTCTTGGCGGATCACCCCAGCAAAACCGGCCAGTTGACCGTGGTCGACCGTTGCGGCTGCGTTGGCGAAGCTCATGTCGCGCATGTCGTTCAGCTGCAGAACGTGAATATGGGTGTGGGGGACCTCGAAGCCGGCGATCATCAGACCGATTCGTTCTGGCGAGAACACCGATTTGATGGCATTTCCCACATGATGCGACACCGTCATCATGTGGGCCGCATCGCGGGAGTCGACGTCGGTCCATTCGTCGACCTCGACCCGGGGCACGACCAACGCATGACCGTCGGTGATCGGGTTGATCGACAAGAAGCTGACACACACGTCGTCGCTCCACAGGAAATGTCCGGGCAGATCGCCGTTGATGATGAGACTGAAGACCGTTGGCATACAGACATCGTATGCTGGCCGCCGACGTCACCAGGAAGGACCGGGGGAGCGCAGTGACAAAGGGCCACGACGGAGCTCAGCAACCGCGCAGAACACCGATCTTCGATCGTGATGGCACGGTCGAGGGCTCCGACGCGATCCTCACCGTGCCGAATCTGTTCACGCTCGCCCGGCTGTTCTGCATTCCCGTCGTCCTCTGGCTCGTGCACTCGCAGGATCGGCCCTACGCAGCCGCAGTGTTGTTGGCGGTGCTCGGAGCCACCGATTGGGTCGACGGCTATTTGGCCCGGCTGCTGCACCAACAGTCCAAGTTCGGCCGAGTATTCGATCCCACGGTGGATCGACTGCTGTTCCTGGTGGCCCTGATCTCGATGTTGGTGATCGATGCGGCGCCGGCATGGTTCTTGATCGCGGTGTTCCTTCGAGAGGCGCTGGTGGCGGTGGCGGCGCTCTATCTGGGGGCACGAGGTGTGCGAACCGTCAAGGTCAGCTGGTGGGGCAAGACTGCCACCTTTGGGCTCCTGTTTGCGTTGCCGCTGTTCCTCGCAGCAGCAGCTGAGCCGGCCGGAGAAGAGATCTACCGGGCTCTGGCGTGGATCATGGGCATACCGTCATTGGCGCTCAGCTGGGTGTCGGCGGTCGGGTACCTCCCCCTACTCCGTAAACCCTCGACCTGAAGTCAAGGTTTTGCTCTGAGCTTCGATGGGCTACGGTTCCCGCCATGCTCGTGCCCGACGATTTGCGTTACTCCCAGGACCACCAATGGGTTCGGGTCGAGGGCGACGTATGGCGCGTTGGTATCACCGAATTCGCTCAGGAAGCACTGGGCGAGGTGACGATGGTTCGAATCAACTCTTCCGCGGCTGCCGACGCCGGCGCAGAGATGGGTGAGATCGAAGCGTTCAAGGCCATGACCGACCTGTACATGCCCGTCGCAGCTCAGGTCGTCGAGACCAACGACGCATTGCGTCAGGCTCCAACGGCGGTGAACACCGATCCGTACGGCGACGGCTGGCTGTGCACCGTTCGGCCACGGGCGGTTGCCGATCTGCAAAACCTGCTCGACGCCACGGGATATCGCGAACTGATTGGCTACCGCGATGGCTGAGGTCATTTGCTCGCGCTGTGGGCACCCGAACAGCGAGGCGTCGAACTACTGCTCGTCGTGCGGTTTCGACTTGCATCGATCGGACCAAGAGCCAACGACCGAGCACGTGGTCGTCACCATCGATGAGAGCGACGACGGCCCGGCGGCTGCAGCAAGCGAAGCCGAGAGCAACCTGGCACGCGCCACCAGCGCCGATACAGACAGCGACGCTGGCCAAACGCGCCAGGATGGCGCCGATGTGAGCGCGCCCGAGATCACCGGCAACGCCGTATTCGTCGTCAAGCGCGGTGGTACCAGCGGAACTCGCTACCACGTAACCAAGGCATTCACCTCGATCGGGCGTCATCCCGAAAGCGATATCTTTCTCGACGATGTCACGGTCAGTCGCCGTCATGCCGAGATCCATCGCGACGGCGAGGCGGTGCTGCTCAACGACGCCGGTTCGTTGAACGGGACCTATTTGAACCGCACCCGAATCGAGTCCGGTAGCTTGCGCTCGGGCGACGAGGTGCAGGTCGGCAAGTTCAAGCTGGTGTTTCTGACGGACGACTCATGAGCGAGTCCACCCACCCCACAGACGACATCGGCGACAGTGCATCCGGCGACCACAAGTCGATCGGCGAAGTCCTGACGCTGTTGCAGCATGAGTTCCCCGACGTTTCGATTTCCAAGATCCGGTTTCTCGAGACCCGAGGCCTGGTCGCACCGCACCGAGCACCATCGGGTTACCGCAAGTTCGCGTCGTCCGATGTGGATCGTTTGCGCTGGATTCTGTCCATGCAACGAGACCATTTTCTGCCGCTGCGGGTCATCAAGGAGCGCCTCGATCTGGGACTCGACCAGAGTGTCGACCACGAAACCGAGCTGTCCGCCGATCCCGAAGCCAGCGAGCCGGTTGCGGTCGAGGTTCCCCGACCTCGCACCTCTCGATTTCGCGATCCGAGTCTGGCGGGCGACGAGCTCGGACCAGCGGACCTGGCTCGCCTCGCCGGTCTGAGTGCCCAGCAACTCGACCAGCTCATCAAGTTTGGACTGCTCGATCCGCACGACGAAGGCCACGGGCCTCGATTCACCCGCGACGAGCTCAAGGTAGCCAAGGCCGCAGCCGGTTTTCTGCAGCACGGCATCGAGCCCCGGCACCTCAAGGCATGGCGAGTCGCTGCCGAACGAGAGGCGGGCATGTTGGAACAGATTGTTGTGCCCGTCACGCGCAAAGGTTCGCCCGAGTCCGAAACGCGAGCCCGTCAGGTGGCCGACGACCTGGTCGATATGGGCAATGTGATTCGCGAGACCATCATCGTGAAGCTGCTCCGAGAACGACTCGGCTACAGCTCGGACTAACCCACCGCCGAAGGGGTAGTGTGTCCTCGTGATTGCAATGAAACTGGCTGGGGTCCGAGTCGAGATGCCGAGCAACACACCGATCGTGTTGTTACAGGAAACCACTGGTGACACGCGTATGTTGCCGATCTTCATCGGCCAGGCCGAAGCCACTGCGATAGCGCTTGCACTCGAGGAAGTCGATACGCCCCGCCCCATGACCCACGATTTGGTTCGTGATCTTCTGGTCGTGCTCGGCGCCACGCTCGACAAGGTCGTGATCACCGATCTGCGAGACAAGACCTTCTATGCCGAACTGCACCTGGCGGTGGGCGAAGACACCCATGTGGTGTCGAGTCGGCCCTCTGATGCGTTGGCCATTGCGGTCCGCACGGGCTCTGAGATCTTCGCCGAGGCCAGTGTCGTCGACGCTGCTGGCTTCATCCCCGAACCCGACGACGAAGACGTCGACGACGATGGTGAGACGGTCGAAGAAGTCCTCGACGAATTCCGCGAATTCATCGACAACATCAATCCCGAAGACTTCGGCGGCTGAAGCCCGGCCACATTTCGGTGTTGTAAATGTGGCTCCTGTGGCTGTTGTTCGGTGACCATCGTTGACTGAGTGGTCTGAACGGCCTACTGTCATAAACCTCAACGCCGTAATTTCGCTGGTGTGGTTTCATACCATGGCAGTCTTGCGGTGCGACCCACCACAGTCGAACACCCTTACCACCACACCCTCAGGATCCTCTGCACATGGCTTCCGAACAATTGTCCATCGATTCGATCGTCGGTGTCGCCGACGGTTTCTCGGCAAAACGAACGGCCGAGATCGTCGGTATCAGCTACCGCCAACTCGACTATTGGGCTCGTACCGACCTGGTGAAGCCGACATCTCCGGCGGCCGGCAGCGGTAGCCGACGCACGTACTCCTACAAGAATCTGCTCGAACTCAAGGCCGTGAAGCATCTGCTCGATGCGGGCATCAAGCTCGAATCGGTTCGTAACGTGTTCGGCTATCTGCGCGATCAACTCGATCAGGATCCCACCGAGGTCAACCTGGTGATTCAGGGCGACGCCGTCATGATCCAGAGCGGCGAGCAGATCATCGATCTGCTGCGCCACGGCCAAGGCGTGCTCAACGTCTTGCCACTTGCCGGCGTGCAGAGCGAAGTCAACGCTCGTATCGTCGAGCTCTACCCCGAAATGGATATGGCTGCTGTCGCCCCCCATCCCGGGCGTATCGCTCAATAGCGGTTCGTAACCCTCTGGGCGGTTCGCTCAGGCATCGAGCACGGCTTGAACGGCGCCAAGGTCGATGACGCCGGGGCGAGACGTGATCTCGGTGCCTTGGTCGTCGTAGAGAATCCAATACGGCTGGGACCGAATGCCGTAGTCGCGCCAGGAGGCGAAAGTCGGGTCCCACACCATGGTGATGGCGCTGTTGGCCAGATCACCGCTGGCTACGAACTCATTGGCGAATTCCAGGGTGTCCTGGGCACCGAGGCCGAGAACGTGTAGATCGGGGTTGTCTTGCGCCAACTGCGCAACGGCCGGTGCTTCGGCTCTGCAGCTCGGTCAATGAGGCGCCCAGAACCACACCAGAGTGGCACCGGGGCGACTGAACGAATTGAGGTCGGCCATTTCACCGGTTGCCAACGAAACGACATCGACACTGGGTAGCTGCAAAATCGCCGCAGTAGTAGCTGTTTCGGGCTCGGTGGTTGTTTCGGGCTCGGTGGCTGTTTCGGGCTCGGTGGTTGTTTCGGGCTCGGTGGTTGTTTCGGGTGTGGAAGGTGCAGTCGAAGCGCTGTCGTCGGGGGCAGGCACCGTCTCGTTCACCGGTGCGGTGGTGGCCGGAGCGGCGACCTCGGTTTCGGCCGAACCAGTGGTGGCGGTGCTTGTGGTGTCCGCGCTACTGGTGCCGGCACACGAGGTGGCCGCGAGCGCAAGCGCAAATGCCGCAGTTGCGGCGCGGCGAGTGGGGGATCTCATGGCGACAAAGGTAGTCGCTCATCGGGTGAACCTCTGGTCGCCACCACCCGAACCGGTAATTGCCGTCGGTGCTGGCAACCAGGGCAAGTCCGGCGGCTCTTCCACGTGCTGTGCACTCGGCGTCTGGCCGTGCCTCAGAGCACGTCGACGGCGCGCTGCTCGAGCAGATGATCGATGAGAACCAGCAACGTCATTGCTTCGACCATGGGAACGGCTCTGGGCAGCACGCACGGGTCGTGGCGGCCCTTGGCCTCGAGTTCGACTGCGTTGCCGTCGCGATCCACAGTCTGCTGCACCGACGAGATGGTGGCGGTTGGTTTGAAGGCGGTGCGAGTCAAGATGGTGGCGCCGTTGGTGATACCACCTTGCACCCCACCTGAGTGGTTGGTTGCGGTCAGCGGCGCAGAAGGATCTCGCCCGGGCACGAACGCATCGTTGTGGTCGCGACCGGTCATGAGCGTGCCGGCAAAACCCGACCCCAGTTCGAAACCCTTTGCGGCCGGCAAAGAAATCATTGCACCGGCGAGATCAGCATCGATTTTGCCGAAAACCGGAGCTCCGAGACCCGCAGGAACATTGCGGGCCACGCAGGTGACGACGCCGCCGAGCGAATTGCCGTCGCGGCGAGCTTGCTCGATGGCTTCGGTCATGGCTGCGGCTGCAATCGGATCAGGGCTGCGGGTGGGATCGGCTTCTACCTGATCGAGGGTGACACGTTCTGGGTCGACGTCGGCTTCGATGTCGTGCACACTGCTGACCCAGCCCAGTACCTCGATGCCAGCCATCTGAGCCAAGAGTTTGCGAGCAATACCCGCAGCCGCGACTCGGCCGATGGTCTCACGTGCGCTCGACCGGCCGCCGCCCTGCCAGTTACGCAGGCCGTATTTCGCTTCGGTCGTGAAGTCGGCATGCGACGGGCGAAACAAGTCCTTCATGTTGTCATAGGCACCGGGGCGGGCGTCCTTGTTGCGCACCAGCATCGCAATCGGCGAACCCAACGTGGTGCCTTCGAAGGTGCCGGACAAGATCTCGACCTGGTCGGCTTCCTGGCGCTGTGTCACCAGGCGACTCTGACCAGGACGCCTGCGGTCGAGATCGGGTTGAATGTCGGATTCGGTCAGCCCAAGCCGAGGCGGGCAGCCGTCGACGATGCAGCCGACGCCGCCACCGTGGCTCTCACCGAATGTAGTGACGCGAAAGACGCGTCCAAAAGTGCTGGTCACGGGAGGCAGGATACTCGTGTTTCACCGCTCCGCTCGGGCCGGCGTTCGCCGGATATGCCGTGACGTTGTGTCCAGCGGCTCCTGCGTCGCTCGCTTTTCGCTCGTCCCTCGCTCTTGGGTTTGTTTCACCGCTCCGCTCGGGCCGGCGTTCGCCGGACATGGCACTCAGAGCTCGAGGAGTGCCTGTTCGACTACTTCGCTGAGTGCGGGGTGGATGTACAGCGGGCCGCGTGCCATCTCGTCGACCGTGAGACCGAATCGGTAGCCGAGAACGAGCTGTTGGATGAGCAGCGATGCCTCGTGGCCGATTATGTGGGCGCCGAGCAACAAGCGGGTTTCGGGGTCGGCGATGACCTTGCAGAAGCCGTGCTCGTCCTCCATGGCCCAGCCGTAGGCGGTCGCGCCGTAGGGCTGGGTGTGAGCGATGTAGGCGACTCCTTCGGCCTCGAGCTCACGTTCGGTCTTGCCGACCGTGGCGATCTGGGGGTGGGTGAACACCGCCGACGGCGCCCCGCTGTAGTTCACCACCTGAAGGTCGTCGGGGTGATGGATGTTGTGGGCCACCGCCCGGGTCTCGGCATTGGCCGTGTGCTTCAGCTGCATGGGATTCGAGATGTCACCCAGCGCCCAGATGCCGTCGACACCGGTTCGCTGATGCTCGTCGACCACCACATAACCCGACGCATCCAGTTCCACGCCGGTCTCTTTCACACCCAGCTGTTCTCCGTTGGGGATGCGCCCGGTCGCGACCAGCAATGCGTCGGCGACCACAGACTCACCATCGGCGAAATCGATGACTATCTCGTCGCCGTCGTTGCGGACCTGCGATGGTGTCTCACCACATCGCAACGTGAAACGCTCGCCGAACACGTCGGTGAACCGCTCGGCGATCTCCTGATCATGGGCTCGCAGCAAGAGCTTGCTGCGGTTGATGATCGTGACCTCGGACCCTGCGGCTTGGAAGACATGGCCCATCTCGACAGCGATGAACCCGCCACCCAGGATCGCAAGCCTTCGGGGCGGCGCAGGAATCCGCATGATCGTGGCCGACGTGTGGAATGGCACTTCGTTCAGTCCGGGGACGTCGGGGATTCGGGGTCGGGCACCAGCGGCCAACACGATGGTGTCGGCGGTGATGACCTGGTCGCCCACCTGCACCTGCTTGTGACCCACGAACCGCGCATCTTCGGAGAACACAGTGACGTTGTCGAGTGAGCGGCGGTAGTCCTCGCCCCCGGCCGCTATTGGATCGATCCGCCCGAACACCCGGTCGACGATCTCTGACCAGCGAACATTGTCGACATGGGCGTCCACACCGAGCGGCCCGGCGGTACGAATCGTCTCGACTATCGATGCCGGATAGATGAACATCTTCGAGGGGATACAGCCTCGGTTCAAGCACGTGCCGCCAAAGACCTCTCGCTCGACCACGGCAACCTTCCACCCGTCGAAATCTTCGGTCAAGACCGAATTTCCGGAGCCGGCGCCAATGATGATGAGGTCAAACTGTTCCACCAGGGCAGGTTAGTGCCGCAATCGGCAACGTTTGCATGGGTGTATATGGCGGTCGTGACGACGGCACTACTGACTCACAATGTTGGAAACTGGCCTCGGGAAGAGCAACCTGTAGTCGTGGAAGCCGCATTTTCGGTGCCAGAATCGGTCCTGGACGCCTTCGGGCTCGATGATGCGCACATCGAGTCGTTGACCGGTGGACGTACCAACCGCACGATGCGGGTTCGCGCCGGGCGAGACCTAGTGCTGCAGCAGATGCTCGGTTCGGCCCACGGCGATCTGCTGGGCATCATGGAGAATCTGGTGCGGGTCACATCGCATCTGGATTGGCGGCGGGCTTTCGCCGAAGAACAACAGACCTGGTACCCCCATCTGGTTGGGACCAGCGCAGGCAAACCCTTCATCATGACCGCCGAGGGAGACGTCTGGCGAGCGTTCATGTATCGCCAGGGCCAGATCCTGCGATCGTCACAGCCGTTGGCGACATTGGCGAGCGCAGCCGCGCTGTACGGCAGGTTCACCGCCGAGACCGCCGACCTCGGGGGACCGCCACTGATCGAGACGGCACCGGGCTTTCACGACGTCGACCGTGTCTACGACGCCCTGCTGGCCGAGGTCGAGACGGCCGACGATCGGCGCGACGAGATCGTGCCGATGCTGGCGGATCTGCAAAAACTCAAGCATGACTTGGATCAACGATGCTCCCGCGATGGCGTGCGCTGGTCACCGGATCGGGTGGTGCACAACGACACCAAGCTCTCGAACGTACTGTTCGACCGCGATCAAGGACGTGCCCGGGCAGTACTGGACCTGGACCTGGCCATGATGGGTCCGTCGTGGCACGACGTTGGTGATCTCATGCGGAGTGCATGCTGGTATGCCAAAGATTCGCATGACCCGGTCTTCTCCGTCGAGCTGTTCGATGCAGTTGTCGGCGCTTTCGTCGAGGCGGCGGGCGAAACTCTGAGCGATGTCGAGATCATCGGCTACGCCATTGCCGGCCCTCGGCTGAGCTTCGAACTCGGCCTTCGCTATCTGCACGATCATCTGCGGGAATGGCCACAGCTCATGGTGCAGGGCCAAAATGGTCATTTGCTGCGTGGTCAGGCAAACATAAAGCTCGCCCAGGAAATGCTCGACGCCTACGATGCGTTACGCCGGATTGTCGACGGCTTCGTCGACACCCGGTGAGCAACAAGCAAAGGACTCACTCATGAAGTGGACTCGCTCCGAAAAGGCCGATCGAAACTTCCGCGATGCGCGCACGGGTGGCTCGACCCGAAGCAGCGGCAGCCGTGGTGGAGCAGCCATGGGCGCCGGGGGCGTGGGCATTCTCGGCCTGATCCTGGCACTGCTCTTCGGCGGAAACATCTTCGGTGGAGCCGGTGGCACCGCGTCGGGCTCGGCGCTCGACTCATTCGGCACCACGGCGACCGAGAGTGCGCCTCCGAGCTCGGTGCAGGACACCGATGCCCAGTGGTTCAACTTTCTCTTGACCGATGTGCAGGACTTCTGGGTCGACCAGTTCCGCGTCAACGACATTCGCTACGAAGAAGCGACCCTCACGCTGTTCGACACGCCCATTCGAACCGGTTGCGGCACCGCTCAAGCTGCCATTGGCCCCCACTATTGTCCGCTCGACAAGGGCATCTATCTCGAGACCGGCTTCTTCGAAGAGATCCTGGCCCGACGCTTCGGGGCAACCGGCGACTTCGCCCAGGCCTACGTGGTAGCCCACGAGTTCGGCCATCATGTCCAGGGCGAGCTCGGAATCTCGGCCTGGACCCGCCAGCAACAGCAGGCCAATCCACGAAACCAGAACCAGCTGTCGGTCCTACTCGAACTGCAAGCCGACTGTCTGGCTGGCGTCTGGGCATTCTCGGCACAAGAGCGTGGGCTGCTCGAACGGGGCGATATCGCCGAAGCCCTGGCTGCGGCCGAAGCGGTGGGCGACGACCGCATTCAACAGTCACAGGGCCAGGCGATCAACCCGCACACATGGACCCACGGGTCAGCCGAAGAGCGCATGTTCTGGTTCGAGCAGGGCTTCGATACCGGCGACACCGAGGCCTGCGACACCTTCCAGTAACAGCGCCATGACTTCGCGATTCGGTGATGAACTGGTGGCGGCAATCGAAGACGCGCAGCGTTGGGCGATCTACGACCCCGATCCGGTGACACGAGGCGGCATCGACTCCCTCGTCAACGCTGGTGACCCGGCGCTGATTCGCATGTTCACCGGACGTATCGGTTTCGGTACCGCCGGCCTTCGAGCCCAGGTTGGTCCGGGCCCCAACCTCATGAACGCCCTGGTTGTCCGCCAGACCACAGCAGGGGTGGTTTCGTGGCTGCGGGCCCAAGGTATCGCCGCCCCTCGCATCGTGGTGGGTTTCGACGCGCGCCATGACTCGCAACGATTCGCTTCTCATGCAGCCGCTGCGATCATTGCCGGGGGAGGAGTGGCACTGCGCAGCGACACCTGGGCACCCACACCCACCTATGCCCATGCACTTCTCGGCGAACAGGCCGATGCCGCGATCGTGGTCACCGCCAGCCACAATCCGCCGGCCGACAACGGCTACAAGCTCTTTCTCGGTGACGGACTGCAACTGGTCAGCCCGGCCGACACCGAGATCGCAGCCACGATCGATGAACTCGCCGCTTCATGGCACCACCATGGCCCCGACATCGACGACGCCTTCGCCGAGATCGACGACGCCGATACGTCGTCCACGCTCGCCTGGATCGAGAGGCACCGGTCAAGTGCGTTGCAAGCCATGTTCACCAAAAACCGCGACGTGACCGTGGCCTATACCGCCATGCACGGTGTGGGCGGCGAGCCGATCGTGCAGGCGTTCGCCGCCGCCGGGTTCACCGAACCCGTGGTGGTGGTCGAACAACACCAGCCCGATGGCGACTTTCCAACGGTTCCGTTCCCGAACCCCGAAGAACCCGGCGCATTCGATCGCGTCATCGAGATGGCGATCGAGCACGGCGTCGATGGTGCCCTGGCCAACGACCCCGATGCCGACCGCTTGGCCATGGCCGTACCGAGCAGGTCCGGAGACGGCTTCGTGGCGCTGAGCGGCAACGAACTCGGGGTGCTGCTGGGTGATCATGTGCTGGGCCACACCACGGGAGACGATCGCATCGTTGCCCGGTCGATCGTGTCGAGCCGCCAGCTCGACGCCATGGCACAAGCCCAGGGACTCAGCACCGAAGTGACCCTCACCGGCTTCAAGTGGGTCGCTCGCCCGATCGTGACCATGGCGCCGCGTCCCTATGTCTTCGGATACGAGGAAGCCATTGGCTACTGCATAGGAGACCGAGTTCGCGACAAGGACGGCATCACGGCCGCCCTGGTGGCAGCCGAAATGCTGGCCACACTCAAGACGGCCGGCGTGTCGGTTTGGCAGCGTCTCGACTCACTGGCGACACAGCACGGGGTCTACGCCAACCATCCGATCAGCGTGCGATTCGACAACGACCCCGGTCGGGTCGACGAACTCATGCAACAGGTGGCCGATGCGCCGCCGGAACGGCTCGGCGGTGCCACCGTGACCCAGTCGGGCCCCATTGGCTTGGGCTCGCTGCCACCATCGTCTGGACTACATCTGCTGACCGACGACGACACGCAGGTGATCGTGCGCCCGAGCGGCACCGAACCGAAGATCAAAGCCTATATCGAGGTCATTCAGCCGGTGATAGCCGGTGCTGTCGACGATGCCCGAGTTCAGGCCGACGAACGACTCGCCAACGTTGTCGACGATGTCCAAGCATTGCTGCACTAGTGGTCACGCGCCGAAGAATGCCGGCATGTGTTCTTCCGCAACCTGCTAGGTGAGACGCTCGACTGCGGCGGCGAACTCGGTGACCGTGTCGGCGATGATGTCGGCGACAGGGCGAACGCTGTCGATACGGCCGGCCACTTCGCCGGTGAGCGGAATGGCAGCTTCCATATCACCGCCGAAGTACAGCGCTTGAGCATCGCCGAAGTCGCCGAACACATTGTGTTCGGCCGTCACGAGACCCTCGGTTCTGGAGGTTCGAAGCGCTCGCAGGGCGGGTGAGTGGCGGCTGTTCAGGAACAGCGTGTCGGTTTCGGCCGCAGCCACGATGGCGTTCTTCCAATTTTCGTGAACCGGACTCTCGGCGGCGGACACCATGCGGGTACCCATCTGCACGCCTTCGGCCCCGAGAGCGAACGCCGCCGCCATGGTGGCTCCGTCGCAGATGCCGCCTGCGGCGATGATCGGCACGTCGACCCGTGATCGGATCAGGGGCAGCAACACCATGGTCGACACCGGTGTGGGGCTCTTGAACCCGCCTCCCTCGCCTCCTTCGACCACGAGACCATCTACCCCGGCGTCGACGGCCTTCAGCGCAGCACTCAGTGTGGGTACCACGTGATACACGGTGAGTCCAGCTTCTTTGAGCACGCTGGTGTACTTGGTCGGCGAACCCGCCGACGTGGTCACAAATCGCACACCTTGCTCGATCACGAACTCGGCGATCTTGGGGTCACGCACGAACGCTTGAGCAATGTTGACACCAAAGGGACGATCGGACCCTTCCCGCATAGCCCTGATCTCGCCTTTCACCGCGTCGAGTTCGCCCGACGACGTTTCGATGATGCCGCAGGCCCCGGCGGCGCTGACTGCCGACGCCAGTTGGCTACGGGCGATCCAGCCCATAGGCGCCTGCACGATGGGAATCGGCACACCCAGATCTCGGCTGACCCGATTGTCGAATGCCGCTGGCAGGTTGGTCGGGGTCATCCGTCGATGGTGTTCGGGTCGCGGTTCTTCTGGATCTCGTCGCACTCGGGACAGACGGGATACTTCTTTGGATCTCGGCTCGGCACCCACACCTTGCCGCACAGCGCAATCACGGGTTCGCCGGTGACCGCCGACTTCATGAGCGCCTCGCCACCACCGATCACGTAGTGTGCAAAGCGATCGTGGTCGCCTTCGTCGAGTTTGGCGTCCGGAGGTGCTACTTGAGTATCTGTCGACATGACCACCGAGTCTAGGCGCACGGCTCCTACGGTGAACCGGTGGCCGAGACATCAATGCACACGACACGCGGCGACCTCGTCATCGAGCGACCCCACACGGCCAAATCTTCGCCCCTGCGAGCGTGGTCGGCGGCCGACGTGCTGGCGATCGACGAGATCACGGCTGCGGCGCCGCTTGGCCAGCCGGGTCGCATGCTCATCGTGAACGACGAGTTCGGCGCGCTGAGCTGTGCCTTCGCCTCGGTCGACCCCACCATCTGGAGTGACTCGGCCAGCAGCCGGGCCGCCATCGATCACAACCTGGTAGTGAACGGACTGGAGCCGATCACCGCCGACCGGCTCGTTCGCGGCCATGAACAGCCCAACGCAGAGTTCGACACGATCGTGGTACGCCTACCGAAAACATCGGCCCTGCTGCGCTACCAACTGACCGCCATCGCTGCGATCGCCGGGCCAAACACAAAAGTGATCGGCGCGGCCATGGCGCGCCACATTCACACGTCGACGGTAAAGGCATTCGAAGATCTCATCGGAGCCACAACGACATCGAGGGCGACCCGCAAGGCCCGCCTGATCCACAGCACACCCGAGGGCGCCAGCGGTGATGCTCCCGCACCCAGGGAGAGCTCCTTCGTGACCGCCGACGGCCTGAATGTGGTCGAGATGCCGGGCACGTTCAGCTCCGGACATGTCGACGTCGGGTCGGCCCTGCTGCTGCAGGTGCTGACAGAGCAGGCCGTGCCCCCCGGTGCCGGCTCCGTGGTGGCTGATCTGGGATGCGGAAACGGCATCCTGTCGGCCGGAATCGCCCGGAGCTGGACACACGCCAACTTCGAACTGCTCGATGTGTCAGACCTGGCGGTGGCCGCCGCTACTCGCACCTGGCAGGCCAATGATCTCGGCGACAGGATGACCGCCCATGCGGTCGACGGCTTCGCAGCGACCAGGACCGCCACCGTCGACGTCGTCATCACCAATCCGCCGTTTCATCAAGGACACGCGGCCGATGGCGAGTTGACCGACCGGCTGCTCGCCGACGCAGCCCGCGTGCTCCGCCCGAATGGCGTGGCGTATGTGGTCGCGCAGCGACATCTCCACCTACACACTCGCCTGCGCCAATGGTTCTCGCAGGCCGATGTGGTGTCGGCCCACCCGAGCCATGTTGTCGTAGTGGCCAGAAGGTAGATCAAGCCAAGAGTCGAGAACGCCAAAAAGTAAAGAAGGAGCGCCGCCTGCGGTAGTCGCAGCCAGCGCTCCTTGCTTCGCGTTTGGTCTAGCCGACGATCACGACCTTGGAGCCGAGTGGCATCATGCCGGCGATCTGATTGATGATCGCATTCTCGACCCGGATGCAGCCGTTGGATGCGTACTGACCCATGAGGCCCGGGTTATTCGTGCCGTGCAGCGCAATTTTGGGGATACTGCCACCGAAGGAGTTCAGATCTTGGGAAAAGATGCCGAGGCTGATCAATCGGGGCCCGTAGGCGCTGCTGGGTCCAGCCATGATCTCTTCGACCCAGCCATTCGCGAGGGGTGTACGAGATGAGCTCTTGCCCATGACCGCCGAGGTGGTGACCAACACGTTGCTTCCCTCGAACACCGTCACGGTGTTGTTGGAGATGTTGATCTGCAGCATGCGGTTCGATGAACCCCAGTTGAACTGGCTGGTCTGCACCCATGCCGTGGTGCCGTTGGGTCGAGCAGGTACGAAGACCTTGGCCCAGGCGTCGCCGGGCTGGCCAGCGACGACTCGATAGACCAGTGCGTTGCCGAAGACCGTTGGATTCACGGCAGGCAAAGCGGTGCCATTGAAGGTCGGCGTGAATACCGGCCCGCCGGGGGTGGTGTGCAGGGTCGGGCGAGCAACCGTTGCCGTCAGCGTGTGGGTGAAGGTTCCGCCGGCAGGAGCATCGGCAGGAATGTTGACCGGAGCTGCGGCGACGTTGGTGGTCCCTGGTTGCGGGTTCGGTGTGTCGCCTTCGGGCAGCTGTGGGTTCGGTGTGGCGCCTTCGGGCAGCTGTGGGTTCGGTGTTTCCTCGTCGGGCAGCTGCGGGTTGGGGATGGGCGTGGCGGCGGGTTCGACTGCTGCGGAGCTGACCGTGGTGGTCGGTTCGGAGGGCTCGGTCGAAGCCGTCTGGTCGGTTTCCTGGACCACAGGAGCTTCGACCGCATCGTCGGTCTCTTCGGCGTCTTCTGCCGGTTCGACAGCTTCGGCATCTTCGTCGACTGCCGAAGCGTTCGCATCGACATCGGGAGCCGCTGCTGCCGGAAGGGCAATCGGAGCGGCCGTGGCGGTTGGCTCGGGGAGCGACAGCGGATCGGTCTCGGGGACCGCTGCTGGCGGTGCCGTGTTGGCGAATGTCTGGACGGACTGGGCCGAATCCGTTGACTCACCATTCACGTTGGTGACCACCAGAACTGCCAGCAAGCTGGCCAGAACAGCGAAGACTACGAAACCGAGGCGGTCTGCCCGCGAAGTACCTATGCGCATAACTCGAATAGCTTAGGTGGCCGGGACACCCGAAGTGCGTCGCGTGGGCGTCAGTCGACGATTTCGGGCCATCCGGGGATCAAAAAAGCGCCGATACACAGTGCAAATGCTGCGATCAGGACGGCGATATCAATTTTTCGAAAATCTGGCCTTTTGGGCTCCGGAGCAGACGTGGAGCCTCTACTGACCATCGCAGTGGCCAGATCGCGTGCTCGGCGATGGCTACCGATGACGACCGCAGTGGTGATGTCGCCGATGAACGAGAATGCTTCGCGGACAGGCTTTTCGGCCAGGTTGGCTGGTGGAGGCCGACTGGTGACCGACTCGTTCACGATGTCGATCTCGTCGGCCACGAGCGGCAGCGATCGCACGGCAAGCGCCACCACCGATCCGATTTCATCGACCGGCACGCCGACGCGTCGAAGAGGGCGCAGTAACCGTCGTATGGCGAAGCCGACCGCGGTCAAGCCGGTTGTCCAGCTCAGAATGCCCGCCCACAGGATCATCACGACCCCCACCATGATGAGCCGGCCGTAGTCGAGTAATCCACCAACGCCGATGCCGGCAACGAACGGTTCCTCGCCCGAACCAGCCGCGCCGATAGCGCCACCAAACAGTGCGAAGCGAACGACGAGCGGGATACGTGGCAGAACCGACGTCGGCAGCTTTGCCAGCATGAACACGCCAACGACAAGCGCGGCCGCAAAGAGCACATGGCTCCACAGCGGGTTGAACACCAGCCCGATGGAGATCACGATGCCGGCGACGACCTTGGTCTCGGGCGCCAACCGGTGAATGGGTGAATCGACCGGAACCGGACGGAAGAACGCTTGTGATCGGCTCATACCCGTACCCCTTCGAGCCGGCCGTTGCTCAGCCTGAGGCGTTGGTCGACGTGGGGCGGGGCCCAGTCGATGTCATGGCTCACGACGATGATCGACGTGCCTGCGAGTCGAACCCGATCGAGCGTGATCGCCAATTCGCTTCGGCCGCTGGCATCGAGACCGGCAAGCGGCTCATCGAGTACCAGCAGCGATACGCCCCGTGCCACCAGACCAGCGAGTAGTACTCGGCGTTGCTCGCCGCCGCTGAGTTCGTCGATGCGTCGGTGCAACAGGTGCTCGAGCGCAAACAAGTCGATCGTGGTGCCCAGGTTCTGGGCCCTCATGGTGTGGCGTTCGATATCGGTCGGGGGATCGCTGCCGTCCTCCCGCACGCCGGCGAGCGAGTGCAATTCGGTATGCACCGTGGGGCGAAGAAGCTGTAATCGAACGTGCTGATGGGCAAGAGCCCGCTTGAGGCCCTTGGCTTCGTCGACTTCGCCGCTGGTCTGCTGAGCCAGACCAGCAAGGATGCGAGCCAGCGTGGTTTTGCCGCTGCCGTTGCGGCCTTCGATCATGAGCATCTCGTAGCGGTGGATCGAAAGGTCGACGCCTTTGAGCACTTCGTGAGCCCAGGGCTGCGTCGGATTGTGAGTGAAGCCCACATCGCGCAGCCGCAACAGGCGTGATTCGGTCACCGACGAAGAGATCGTACGAAGCTCGTTGGCCTCGGCGGGCACAACGGTGGACACGGGATTCGCCGAAGGCAACAGTATGCGCCGATCGGTGGGCGCGGCATCGTTGCGGTGAGTCGTGCGGACGACGGTGGTGTTGGTCAATCCGTTGAGACGGTTGGTGATGCGAATCTGTTCTTCGGGGTCGAGCATCGAGGTGACTTCGTCGGCGAGCAGCAACTTGGGTTCTCGCCGCAGCGCCGACGCCAGAGCAAGCCGCTGAAGTTCGCCACCGGAGAGTTCGCTGGTGGGGCGATCGTGGGGCAGATCCAGGCCCACGTCGGCGAGGGTGGCGGTGATGTCAACCGGGGTGTCGAGACCCCAACGCAGATCCTCGTCGACCGTCGTGCCCACCACTTGGGCCTCGGGACGCTGACCCACTCGAGCGGTCCCGCCGAGACTGCCGAGGCCGACATTGCCGGCGCGAAGCACCGCGTCGTGGTTGTCCATGCCCGCCAATGCATCGAGAAGCGTGGACTTTCCGGCCCCGTTCGGCCCTTCGACGACGACATGTTCGCCCGGGTTGATCTCGATGTCGAGCGGCACGGTCACCGTGGTGCCATTGCGTTTGAGCGCCGCGCCCGCGATCTTGACCGGCACGGGATCGGCGTGTTCGCCGGACTGCAGCGACAGGCCAACCGACTCGACCAACGCCTTGTCCAGGCGGCGCAAGATGGCGCCGCCGACTCCGCGCACCGCCAGGGCGTAGATCACGGTGTACACGAACTCGGTGGCGGGTATGAGTAGCAGCCAATTGTCGATGAGGAAATCGCCGATGTCAATCAGGGCATCGGCAACCACGTCGGCCACGTCGCGGAAGAACGTGAAGTCATTCAGACCGAGCAAGCCCCCCACGAACCCGATCGGCGCATCGACGAGCCACGCGACGCCACCCAGCACGTTCCCGATTCCTTTGGCCTGATTCTCGACGTTCTCGAAGACGAGTTTGCGCAGCTTGCCGTTTATCGCAATTGCTGGGTAGAAGAACAGCACGCTGAATGCCATTGCCGGCCAAGCAATCAGCAGCGAGAAGCCCACGGTGCGCAAGCGGCCCCAATCTCGACGAAGAGACACGCCGCCGCACCAGCCGAACACGCCAGCGAGTGCAGCCTGGCTCACAGGGCCCAGTCCGCCGAGAATCAGTGCGATCGACGCGGCAGCACCGGTGGCGATGACCACGGCGCGTGTACGGCGGCGCGCCGCGAGTACCGCGACCACGAACGCGGCAAAGACCTGGAACAGGCTTCCCGATGCCAGCACGCGGCCGGCTGCGAGTAGTGCCACGACGAGCGCAGCGGTGATGGCGGCATCAGCGGTCTCGGCTGCGTCGAGAGGTCCGGATTTCTTGTTCATGCGGCGGCGATCTTGTCCAAGCGTTTGCGGATGCGCTTCACACTCACCTTTTCGCGGGCCCCGAGTTGTTGGGCAAAGGCGCTGATTCGCAGTTCTTCGAGCGACCATGCAACCGCTTCGATTTCCTTGGACCAACTCATATGGCGGGCGACCGTGTCGTAGAAGTCTTCGACGCCCAGGATCTCGTGCATCGAGTTGCGGTCGGCGAGGACCCGGGTGGGCAGTTTGTCGAGTCGTTCCCGAATCCCGCGCAGGTAACGCACCATGTCATGGAACTTGTCGACTCCAATGGCGTTGAGGTGGCCGGGAAACACCAGGCGGTCGAGGTGGTTGCGAGCATCGGCCACGCAGTCTTGTGGCAGATTCTCGCCGGCGACGATCGCCATGCGGATGGCCGCGGTCTCATCGATCATCTCGGCGGCGACCGGTGCCCATTCTGCGGCCAGACGCGGCAGGTCGCGCCGTGCTTGTTGCTGTAGTTGTGCGAAGTCGTCGCCGGTCCAGGGAACGCCGGCGTCGTCGATGATCGTGCCCAGACAAGCGAGCGTAAGGTCTTCGAACCAATCTTTGCGCTCACCATGGGCAGTCAGCGTCAGTGACAGCAGCCGAGCATTGGTCAAAACCTGGTTCATTTCGCGGAGCGGGGCCTTGACGGTCAGCCGAAGCAGTCGACGTGCGCCGCTCCACATGGCAGCGGATTGCGCAGCCGCCGAGGGCAACAGGTCGACACCAACACTGTCATGGCGGTCGACCAGCGCCGGGTACGCCGTAGTGGCCCCTTGGCGTGCGCCGATCGACACCGTCTTGGGAATCGAGCCGAACTCCCAGGTGACTGCGCCCGGGTGCGTGACTCCTTCGGATCCGTCGTGAAGCGCTTGGGCGATGTCGGCTTTGAGCTTCCCCCGCAGCACGTCGAGGTCGGCGCCTTCGGCGAGCACCTCGCCATCGTCGTTCACTATTCGGTAGTGCGGCCGCAATGGTTGCGGCAGGGATCGAGGATCGAGTGCATCGAACGCCAGCGGTTCGCCGATGCGCCGTTCGAGAGCTTGGCGTAGGCCCAGGGCGAACTCGGCGGTGTCCGGGTCCGTGCTGCCGGCTGGATCGGGAAGCTCGGCCAGAATGGCATCGACCGTCTCCGGAACCGGTACCAAGCGTTTCCGCAGCGGCTTGGGTAGTGCCCGCACCAGCGCGATGATGGCCTCCCTGCGGTGTCCGGGGACAACACCGAGAAAGGTCATGGCCTCGATACTGCTCGCCGCCGTGACGGGAATGTCGACCGCAACCGAGGTGGCGGCGTCTTGGTAGTCGAGTGCCAGCCGTACGCTTCCGTGGCTGATTTCGTCGGGGAACCTGGCCTCGTCGACCGTGGCTTCCTCTGCAGTGATCAGGTCGCTGACCGACATCTCCAACAGATGCGGATCGTCTATCGCGGCCGGACCGAACCATGATTCGAAGTGGGGCCCGCTTGTCACATGAGCCGGTAGGGCCGCGTCGTAGAACGACCAGACTCGATCGTATTCGTCGTCGAAGCTGCGCTGCGTGGCGCGCACGGCCAGATTTCGCGCCTCGTGTCGCACCGATGCATTGGTGGCTTCGAAGCCGTGACGTTGGTGTTCCCAATCGCCTTGGATGAGCGCGTGATGGATGAACATTTCGCGAGCGGTGACCGGATCGTGACGATCTGCAGGCACCAACCGGTCGGCAATTATCGGAAGGCCGTGAAGGCGGACCGTCTCGGTTGTCATCGCTCGCCCGCTCTGGGGGTCCCATACGGCGTCGGCCACTTCGATCGATGTCAGGTGATCCGCCGGCTCTTCGAGCCATTCCGGGTCGATCGGGGCCACCGTTCGAGCCCACAGGCGGCTGGTCTCGACCAAGGTGGCAGCCATGATCCAGTCGGGTCTGGTTTCGAAGGTGGTCGACCCCGGTTGGATCGCAAACCGTGCGTTGCGGGGCCCGAGGTACTCGTGCGAACGCTCGATGCGCATGCCCACCTGGGACAACATGGCGGTGAGCACGGCCCGATGAATATCGTCGCCCCAGTTCTCGGGGTCGTTCGATCCGGGCCCGAGCGACACATCGAAGTCACTGCTGTAGCTGTTGGGTAGACCCATTTCTTCGGCTGCGGTTCGTAGTTGTTCGATGGTGTCGAACCACTCGCCCATGCGTTGGGCGTGCAAGAAGCGCTCGCGACACCACCTGGAGAACTGGCGCCGGTTCAGGTCCCGACGTTGCTTGCCGGCCGCGTGCCACAGGTGCAACAGCGTGAGTATGTCGCTGCGGTCGTCTATGAAGAAGCCATGGGCGTCGTCGGCCGCTTTTTGTTTGTCTCGGGGACGCTCGCGTGGGTCCTGCACCGCCAACGAAGCAGCGATGATGATTGCTTCGAACAGACAGCCCTGTTCGTCGCCGGCCAAGACGATCCGCCCCAGGCGGGGGTCCATCGGAAAACGGGCGAGCGCCTTGCCGGTGGTGGTCAACCATCGGCCGGCGTTACCGGTCTCGGGGAGCGTCGGACTCTCGACTGCTCGTAACTCGTGAAGTAGGCGAACGCCGTCGGCCACGGCGCGCGGATCGGGCGGGTCGATGAACGGAAACTCGAGCGGCGAACCCAGCCGTTGGTTGGCCATGGTCAAGATGACCGAAGCCAGATTGGTGCGTTGGATCTCGGGTTCGGTGAACTCGGGACGGGCGTCGAAGTCGTCTTCCTCGTAGAGCCGGATCGCCACACCGGGCCCGAGGCGCCCGCAGCGTCCGCTGCGCTGGTTAGCCGATGCCTGGGACACGGGCTCAATCGGCAATCGCTGCACCTTGGTGCGTTGGCTGAATCTCGAGATGCGCGCTTCGCCGACGTCGATGACATAACGCACGCCGGGAACCGTCAAGGACGTTTCGGCCACGTTGGTCGACACGACGATACGTCGACGCTTGGATTCGCCGAAAACCCGCTGTTGTTCTTTCGACGACAACCGTGCGTACAGGGGAAGAACTTCGAGATCGGGTTCATGGCGCCGCACGGCCTCGCAGATCTCATTGATCTCGCGCTCGCCACTGCTGAACACCAGGATGTCGCCCGGTCCTTCGCGCGTCAGCTCGGAGATGGCGCGCCGCACGGCTGCGGGTGGTTCGAGTTTTTCGCCATCGGCGTCGAGCGGGCGGTAACGAATGTCGACGGGGAAGTTACGGCCCGAGACCTCGACGATCGGTGCGTCGTCGAAATGGGCGGCGATCTTGGCGGTGTCGATCGTGGCCGACGTGACGACAACATGCAGGTCGGGGCGCCGGGGGAGCAGCCGGTGTAGATAGCCCAGCAAGAAGTCGATGTTCAAACTGCGCTCGTGGGCCTCGTCGACGATGATGACGTCGTAGGCCAGCAGGTCGGGATCGTGCGCCAGTTCGGCCAACAAGATGCCGTCGGTCATTACCTTGATCGTGGTCTTGTCGTTCGTGCGATTGTCGAAACGCACCGAGTAACCAACCGCACCACCGATCTGCTGGCCCAGTTCGTCGGCGATGCGAGCGCCAACGGATCGGGCAGCGATACGACGCGGCTGGGTGTGACCGATCAGCCCGCGGCGACCGAGCCCGGCATCGGCGCACATCTTGGGCAGCTGCGTGCTCTTGCCCGAGCCGGTCTCGCCGGCGATGACCACGACCTGATTGTCGCGGATCGTCTTCACCAGTTCGTCCCGACGCTGCGAGATCGGTAGTTCCGGCGGGTATGTGCGCGCCGGAATCGCAGCGACTCGGCGCGCCAGCTGCTTCTCGGCCTTGTCGATCTTGGTGTCGAGTTCGTGGAGAACCTTGGCGCGTTTGTCGGCCTGCTTGATCTTGCGGGCGCCCTTGACCCGACGCCCCAGGCGCTTCTGGTCGATGCGAGACACCGAGTTGAGCCGCTTGTGCAGCGCAGTGAACGCATCCATGGTGATGGTCTGCTCGCCCTTGCTCACCGCAACAGGATAGAGAGTCAGCCTGTCAACGACGCTTGGGGATGATGGCGGTGACGGTCGACTCGATGCGATCGGCGTAGCTCTCCTTGTACGACATGTGCATGCCCATGTCGTAGGTGGTCACCCCTTCGCTTGCGAGCTCGGCAATGGTGTGGAATTGCAGGAGCTTGCCGATGGACAGCTCGGGATAGTTCTGGTTGAAGCTGTGTTGGAAGCCCCGGTAACGGTCGCCGAGTCGAGCACCGATGACGTAGCCGATGTCCACGCCGTCGAGTCGGGCGAACTGCACCCGTAGCGCACCAACAGCGGCGAAACGTTCCGCCATGGCCCGCGTGAACTTGCCGAGGTCGGTGTCGACCAATCCGGAGCCGACGTCGGTCTTCCAGCTCGTCTTCTCGATCGCCAACAAACGCTCGAACACTGCTGGTACCTGAATTGATGTCGGCGAGTGTCGCTCGATGGTGATGCCAGCGCCATCGCCCCGGTTGGCTGCGGCTCGCAGCGATCGTCGGAACCTGGCCGAGCGACGGTCGATCCACGGACCGAAGCCTTCGCCCAGATCGGCGATGCAGCGATCGGCGGTGTCGGTGAACCCCGCCGGGCCGAGTTGTTGGACCTCGTCGAAGAGTGGGCTTGCTGGATCGAGTCCCGAGACGGTGAGCGCATAGAAGTCCAAGCGCACAAGTAGATCAACCACATCGAGAACCAACTGGGTGGGGTCGATCCCGACGAACGGCGTGGCGAATCCCCATACTGCGTCGAAGCTCGACAGCACCGGCCCGTTGGGGGTCTCGTGTTCGATCAGCGCGATGTGGCCGGTAGAGCCAGTGAACACTCGTTGGGTCGCCTGGTGCGAAAAAGCCTGTGCGACAGGAACCAGCCAGTGCGATGTCGAACAGATCGGATCGATTCCCTGGGATCGTGCTGCAAGCGCGACCGTTTTATCGAAGATGGTTTCGATGTCTGAGAACGAGCAGGCTTCCATGAAATAACTCGCAGAATTCCGTCTTACTTGACGCCAGACCGAGTGGCGCAAGGCGATAGCGTCGGCTCAAGAGGAGTTGCAGATGGATCCGAAATACAGCGAAGAAGCCGAAGCCTATCGAGAGAAGATGGTGGCCTTTCTCGGCGAGCACCTTCCAGCTGATTGGCAAGGCATGGGCGCACTGACGCCCGAACAGCTCGAAACCTTCACCGCCGAATGGCGATCGATTCTCTCCGCCAATAGTTTGCTCGCCCCGTCGTGGCCCGCCGAATACGGCGGTGGTGGCTTGACCGCACTCGAAAAGGTCATCATGGCCGAGGAGTTCCTGAAGGCAGGTGTGCCCACCGGCAGCGGCAACGACGTCTTCAGTATTCAGATGGTCGGCAACACCATCTTGAACTGGGGTACCGACGAACTCAAAGCCGAGTTCCTACCCAAGATCATCTCCGGCGAATATGTGTTCTGCCAGGGCTACAGCGAGCCCGACGCCGGTAGCGACCTGGCCAACCTGGGCTGCAAGGCCGAGCTCGACGGCGACGAATGGGTGATCAACGGCCAGAAGATCTGGACCTCGGCGGGTATGAGCGCCAACTGGATCTTCGTGCTCACTCGCACCGATCCCGACGCCAGCAAGCACAAGGGAATCAGCTTCATGTTGTGCCCCATGGATCAAGACGGCGTCGAGGTTCGCCCAATTGCCATGATGAGCGGCGAGAGCGAATTCAACGAGACCTTTTTCACCGATGCCCGCACCGCCAAGGAAAACGTGGTCGGCCAGATCAATGGCGGCTGGGCTGTTGCCATGACGTTGCTCGGGTACGAGCGAGGCGAATCTGCTGCTACCACCCCAATTGCCTACCGCAGCGAACTCGACCGACTGCTCGAGCTGGCAAAGGAGCGCGGCGTCAACGACGACCCGTTGATCCGCCAGCGTCTGGCATGGGCGTACAGCAAGGTCGAGATCATGCGCTTCATGGGGCTCGGCACCTTGACCCGATTCATCGCCGGCGCCCAGCCTGGTCCCAGTGAATCGCTGTTCAAGCTGTACTGGTCCGAGTATCACAAACATGTTACCGAGCTGGCGATCGACATTCTGGGCGCCGACGCCATGTGGGTCGAGGGTGCGCCGCCGATGACGTCGTTCAACACCGATCTTCCGGGTGCTCCGAACAGCTCGGCGTCGTGGATTGGAAGCTTCTACAACGCACGTGCCGGCACGATCTATGCCGGTACTTCGCAGGTCCAGCGCAATATCGTTGGCGAGATGGTCCTGGGTCTTCCCAAAGAACCGCGGCCGGCAAAAGCCTAGGTTTCGGTCGGCCAAGCACGCCCTTGCCGACACCTACCGAGCTGAGCGAGAAGAGCTAGTCGCCCTGGCAAGCACACTCGGCGAAGATCAGGCCGGTGTGAAAACGAGCGCGTGTCCAACGTGGTCGATCAAGGACGTCTATGCGCACCTGGCAGGTATTGCATCAGACATCTTGGCCGGCAATACCGAAGGCGCCGCAACCGAAGCATGGGCCGATGTACTGGTTGTCTGGTCGGTGAATTCGGCCGATGTCGACGATCCCGTGCCCAGTTAGCCAGCAGCAGGCACTGGTTACGGTGCATGCAACCACTCTCACCCCGCTCATTGGTAGCCGCCGACACCATGTTGCTGTTTGCTTACGGTTTCGGAAAAGCTGCCCGTCTTTATGTCAGTCTTCGGTCAGGCGG